>Ga0207691_10000860_pt1 | contig 30159 bp, 29 predicted proteins | sample KBSM13metaG_FD_184327 | JGI IMG/M metagenome (GOLD analysis project Ga0207691, IMG submission 184327) | Miscanthus rhizosphere microbial communities from Kellogg Biological Station, Michigan, USA - KBS M1-3 metaG (SPAdes) (version 2) | ecosystem: Host-associated > Plants > Roots > Rhizosphere >...
GAGGACATTGCAGCGCTGCGCCGCGTCACGGGCGAGCAAGCTCGGCGTTACAAAATGACGCCCATGATCGGGCGCAGCCATGGCATCCATGCCGAGCCGATCACTTTCGGTCTCAAGCTCGCGCTCATGTTCGACGAATTCGGCCGGGCGGCTGAGCGCCTCACCCAAACTCTGGAACGCGTCCGGGTTGGCAAACTGAGTGGAGCGGTCGGCACTCATGCGCATCTTGATCCGCGGATCGAGCGTCATGTTTGCGAAAAGCTCGGCCTTCGTCCTGCGGTGCTTTCGACGCAGATCATCCAGCGCGATCGACACGCGGAGTTTAGCACGACGCTCGCGTTGATCGCTTCGAGTATCGATCGCTGGGCGACAGAACTTCGACATTTGCAAAGGACGGAGGTGCTCGAGGTCGAGGAGTTTTTCAGCGCCGGACAGAAAGGCAGCTCCGCCATGCCGCACAAGCGCAACCCGATCACCGCGGAACGTTTGAGTGGTCTGGCCCGCGTCGTTAGGGGAAATGCGCTCGCTGCGATGGAGAACGTCGCACTCTGGCATGAGCGCGACATCAGTCATTCCAGCGCGGAACGGATCATCCTGCCGGATTCGTGCACGCTGCTCGATTACATGCTCGATAAGCTGCGTGACCTGGTCGAGCGGCTCCAGGTCTATCCCGAGAACATGGAACGAAATCTTGGCCTAACGAAAGGTCTCTACTTTAGTCAATCCATTCTCTTGGCACTCACCCGTGCTGGCGCCAATCGCCAGACCGCCTACGAAGCGGTGCAACGCGCAGCGATGCAGACTTGGAAGGGCGATCGGTCCTTCGCCGCGAACGCTAAGGAGGAGCCGGGAATCACTTCGCTCCTCTCCGCTGCCGAAATCGACGCGCTCTGCTCGCTCGACGTGCATTTCCGGCACGTTGACGAAACCTTCCGCGCGCTCGGCTTGGAATAGCGCGCGCTATTTGGTGACAAGAGCCGCGCGAGGTTGCGCTGTGTGCAGCGTTCCTGCACTTTGTCAGCCCGAATGCCAAAATTGTTCTACCTCACCACCGCGATCGATTACACCAATGGTTTGCCGCACATCGGTCACACCTACGAGAAGGTGTTGGCCGATGTCATTGCGCGTTTTCACCGGCTTAAGGGCGAGAAGGTTTTTTTCCTCACCGGCGTTGATCAACACGGACAAAAAGTTCAGCAGTCGGCCGAGAAAGCGGGCGTCAGTCCGCAGCAGTTCGTTGATGAGATCACGGCGCAATGGGCTGCGCTTTGGAAAAAACTCGACATCCGTTACGACGACTGGGCGGCTACGACCAATCCAATGCACAAACGTTGTGTGCAGGGAATGCTCCAGCGTCTTTACCATGAAGGGCAGATCTACAAGGATAAACAGGAGGGCTACTACAGCGTTCGTCAGGAACAGTTCGTGACCGACAAAGAGCGAGGAGCGGATGGCGAGTTCGGGCCCGAATGGGGCCAGGTCGAGCATCGGGTGGAAGAGAACTATTACTTTCGGCTCGCTGCACACAAAGAGTGGCTTTTTCAGTACCTGCGAAACAATCCTGACTGCGTAACGCCGGATTTCCGTCAGACCGAACTAATCAATGCGGTCGAGAAACTGAGCGGCGACCTTTGTATCTCGCGTCCGAAATCGCGTCTAAGCTGGGGGATCGAGTTGCCCTTCGATCGTGAATACGTCAACTACGTCTGGTTCGATGCCCTAACGAATTACATTAGCTTTATCGGCTACGATCCAGCTAAGAGCTACGCCGACCAGCCGGCCGAGTTTAGGGACAAGTGGCCCGCCCTCCACATTCTCGGCAAAGATATTCTCATCCCCGCGCACGGCATTTACTGGCCAATCATGCTCCACGCGCTCGGTTTCCCCGACGAAGGAATACCAAGATTCCTTGTGCATGGTTGGTGGAATATGGGTGGCGACAAGATGAGCAAATCGCTCGGCAACGTCGTCGATCCCAATCCCTTGATCGACAAATACGGTGTGGAGACGGTCCGCTATTATTTGATGACTGACATGGTGACGGGCAAAGACGCCGACTTTTCGGAGGAACGGCTGATCACGCGCTACAACACCGAGCTGGCAAACTCGTTAGGCAATCTATTGAATCGCGCTTTGAACATGACGCAGCGGTATCGCGCTGGAAAGCTAGTCAAGACGGGTACGTGGACGACTAACATCCCCGACGCATACGCCACGTCGATGGAGGCTGAGCAAATCCACCTCGGTCTAGGCTCAGCCCTGCAACTGAGCGCGGCCATGAATGAGCATGTTGAAATCAAGAAACCTTGGGTGCTCGCGAAGGACGCCTCCCAGCACGAAGCGCTTGATGCGGTTCTTTATCAATTATCAGAATCCCTGCGAATCATCGCCATCCTGATTTCTCCCGTCCTTCCGAAGGCGGCGCACGGCATCTTCGATCAGCTTAACTGGAAAATGGATCTGAGCGGAAAGGAAGAGCGTTTCTCGTTAGGCGATGCGGAGTGGGGGAAGTTGCCCGATGGCCACGTCGTCGGGAAACCGACTCCCTTGTTTCCACGCATCGAAGTCTGACTCTGAACTCTGGGGAGCGCCGGCGCCTCGCCCGCTGGTTGCGGCGCCCTCGCCGCAACGAACTTTCGCTCGCGCTATCCGAAAATTAGAAATCCGTCAACAATTCAAGGCACGAGGAAAATCTTCCCGCTCGTGTGATCCACGAGCATTGAGCCGCGTTGATAACCCCGGACGTCAATTGCGCCGCGTCCCTCGGTCGCGGGACTGAGAGGGTCGACAAAATTATACGGGCTGCTGATGAACCCGGGCTTTTCCTTTACCCGCACGCCTGTCTCGGGTTTGGCCGTTAGGAACAAACGGGTCACAACTGGCCCGCTCTCCTCTCCATGAAGGTCGCCAACCACAGCGTCACCTACTTGAGCACTGCTCAACGTGCCGGGTTGGCCTTCTTTGACGATGTTGCAGCGCTGGGGATCAATGTTGAAGACGAATTCCTTTTGTCGGGCGCGGATACTAATCGTCTTGGCTGCGGGATCGATGGCAGTGACACGGCCTTGAAACTCGACGGTCTTTGTATCAGCCAGTATGATTGAGGACTCCATCAGCCAGGCGGCGACAATAAGAAGAGGCGCGACGCGTGATGCGGACTTCATCCGTTGAGTCTTTCCATTTTTCGTTCCGGGAGCAAGCCTTCGGCAGTGACCTCGCCAGTTAGCCCGTGCGATATTGGCGTTCCCAATCATCCGAAAGTGCATCGCCTTGCCGGATGGTCGCCGGCGGATGGATGCGAGCTCGCCATCGCAATCTTATCTCGAGAAAATCCAGAACCGCAGTCAGCGTCCCCGCGAAGTCGCGGCAGAGTTGCTCGTACTCGACCTGGAAAGGTTGCCGATCGATGCGCGTGAAAAACGCATTCCAGATTTTTTCCTCCTCTTCCGCTTCAAGCAGAGCACGCGCAATCAGCGCCCGATCGTAAACAGGCTCTGCCTTTTCTGACTTTCCTTCCTGAACTTTCCAAAGGCCGGTCTGGGCCGCGCGGGCCTTTGAAATCGCCTGCCGCAATTTGTCCCGACGCGTGATTTGGAGAAACCGGAGGCGCGGGAAAGCCGCGACCAGCATTTCCAGATCAGATGCCTCAGAATCGCCAAATTCGCCCGTCTGCCGAAGCCGAACAAGGAACTCATTCAGATACCAGCCCATCAACTTGAAACCGAACACTTCGTTCGAGGTCGCTGATTTCGTGACAATCCCGCGCACGTAGTCAGCGAATTTCACTTCGGGCGCGAAATGATGGGCCGCCCGAAACTGAGGCTCGGACGAAGCAAGAAAGAATTGATTCGGTCGACCGGCGCGTCCGGTGTCACGCAGGCCATCGCTGAGCAGATTGCTGCCGGACCTCGCAACCGCGCAAATGAGGTAACATTTTCGCGGATGCCGCCAATTATGAAGCAATCCGGGCATCGTTAGGCCAAATGACTAACTCTCAAGACGAAAAGACTTTTTTTCTCAGAGTCCGGCGAGATGCGTTTTGACATCGCCTGCTCCAAGTTTACGGATAGAGCCTTTCGTTCCGATGCATTTTTCACACAAGCTCAAAAAACTGGCAGACCCGAGCCTCGTTCCGAGCATGCGACGGCATCTCGGTCGGGTGCTCCTGACCCGACGCCTCGTTTTTAACCTCGATGTCGAGAAAATCATCGCGGACATCGATCCGGTGCAGTTCCAGGCGATTCACGATCGCTATGCGGTCGATGACCCGGGCGGCAGCTGGCGAAAATATCTCGATCTGGACTACTGGATGGCGATCAATTTGCGCCGGGTGCAGGAGCTGGAGCTTGATTGGGGGCGCCGGCAAAGCATTCTCGATCTCGGCTCGGGAGCCGGTTACTTCCTTCACATTTGTCATGAATTAGGTCATCGCACGCTCGGGCTCGATATCGAAGACGTGCCGATGTTTGGTGAAATGTTTCGCGCACTCGGGCTTGAGCGCGTGATCGCGCGCGTCGAAGCATCTCGGCCGCTGCCGGTTTTCGATCGGAAATTCGATCTTATTACCGCGTTCATGATTTGCTTCAACGGACATAAGAGCGAGTCGCTGTGGGGGCCAAAAGAGTGGGCGTTTTTCCTCGACGATGCAGCGACGCGACTCAATCCGGGTGGTCGTATTCGATTGGGTTTCAACCGGGAACTCGACGATACCTTTTATACCGAGGAGTTACGCCAATTCTTCCTCGATCGCGGGGCGAGAATCGACGAGCACCGCGTTTTGCTTCGGCCTGCGGGGACCGGTCGTTAGGCTATTGCGCGCATTCTTCAAAGGCCGCCGGCTCGCCGCGAAGAAAGGCGAGCGCTTCGCCCGCAAAGTGGAGCGAACCGCAAATGAGAATCGGCGCCGGATCCTGCCGCGCCTCGTCCCAAGCCGCGGCCAGGTTCGAGTGAACGGCCACCGGCACGTCCGGAAACTGGTCAACGATCGTCAGGCGAAGTTCATCCGCGGGCAGCGCGCGGACGCTCCGAATCGAAGGAAGCAGAAAACGTTGCGCGATCGGCCTGAGCGCGCGGCAAATTCCCGCGACGTCTTTGTCATTCAGCACCGCAAGAATAATTGTGGCGCGGCGATCGCCGAACGTTTCCCGCCAGGTTTCCGTCAATATCCGGGCGCCTGCCGGATTGTGGGCCCCGTCGATGATTGTTCGCGTGTCCCAACGTTGAAATCGGGCCGGCCATTCGACCGTCGACAACCCGCGCGCGATCGACGCATCGTCCACCGCGATTCCCGCGGTGTGCAGAGCGGACAGGGCCAGCGCAGCGTTCTGCTTTTGGTGAGTTCCGGGCAGGGCGATTGGAAATCGATCGAAAGGTTGCCTAACGAAATCGAGCGGAGCAGAGCAGGCCGTGGCGCGTTCCCGGATAACGGCCATCGCTTCTTCCGGTTGCAACGCCGAAACGACCGGGATGTTTGGCTTGATAATGCCGGCTTTTTCGGTCGCGATTTCGGTTAAGGTCTCGCCGAGCCATTTCTGATGGTCGTAGTCGATTGGCGTGAGAATCGAAACGACTGGTTCGGTCGCATTGGTCGCGTCGAGTCGCCCGCCCAGTCCTGTTTCGAGAATGACGATGTCGGCCTTCTGATTGCGGAAATGATCGAGCGCGAGAGCGGTCGTCATTTCAAAAAAAGTGGGGTGCGGTTCCCAATCCATCACCACTTTTCGGATCGTCGTTAGGCCACGCGCCACCTCGGCTTCAGAAATCATTGTTCCATCGATCTGGATCCGTTCGCGAAAGGTGACGAGATGAGGCGAGGTGAAAAGTGCGGTTCGATAACCGGCAGCGCGGCAAATGGAATCCAGCAAGGCGCAGACCGATCCTTTGCCGTTCGTTCCGGCCACATGAAGAATGCGTTCGTTAGGCGCAGGCACGCCGAGCGCTTCGAAAAGTCGGCGGCTATTTTCCAGTCCGAGCTTGATGCCAAAACGCTGGCTCTGGAACAGCCAGCCGAGCGCCTCCCGATAGGATGGCGGCGAATCGAGGTCGTTCTTCGCCACGCGCGGCACAGAAGCCTCTCCCACGTTTTCCACGTCTAATGCGTCGCGGCGAAGTAGGCGAGAAGTTGCGCAAGCTGCGCCCGCAGAGCCTTGCGATGCACGATCATATCGATCAACCCATGCTCTTCGAGAAACTCCGCGGTCTGAAAGCGTTCCGGCAAATCCTGATGGGTCGTTTCCTTGATCACGCGCGGTCCGGCAAAACCTACCATTGCTTTTGGCTCCGCGATTATCACGTCGCCTAACGACGCGAAACTCGCCATCACCCCCGCCGTGGTCGGGTTCGTCAGAACAGAAATGAACGGAAGTTTTTGGCCGGCGTGAAGGGCGAGAGCGCCGCTCGTTTTTGCCATCTGCATCAGACTGAGCATGCCTTCATACATTCGTGCGCCACCGGAAGCAGCGACGATGATGACCCCGGCACGATTGGCGGTAGCGTACTCGATCATTCGCGTAATGCGTTCCCCCACGACTGACCCCATCGTGGCGGCGAGAAAGGCGAAATCCATCACCGCGATTCCAACCTTGTAGCCCTCGATGAGAGCGTGGCCGCTGAGGACCGCGTCCACCAGTCCGGTACTGTCCTGGTATTTGCGAAGGCGATCCTTGTAACTCGCCATCCCCTGAAATTTCAGCGTGTCGATCGAAGTAAGGCCCGCGTCCAGTTCGACGAAACTGTCGGGGTCGCATAGATTCGCGATTCGCTCCTTGGCCGATTGGGCAAAATGATAATCACAGCGCGGGCAAACCCGGTCGTTTTCCGACAGCTCGATTTCGTGCACAACTTCGCCGCAACCGGGACACTTTTGCCAAAGTCCCTGCGGCATCTCCCGCTTCTTGCGCGCGTCAGTTTTGAGGGAGGGCTTTTTGAAAATGGCCATGCTTTAGCCTCGAACGGCCGTCGCCGCGTGCACGGAAATTGCCCCCGCCTTTTTTAGAACCAAGGCGCATTCGCTCAAGGTCGAGCCGGTCGTAAGGACGTCGTCAACTAGCAGCATCCGCAAATCTCGCACGTTGCTGCCACGCCGTAAACGAAAGGCGCCTTTGAGGTTCTCCATGCGCTCACTCCGATCGAATTGAGTCTGGGTGGTGGTGTAGCGCGTTCGCCGCAAAACGTTTTGGACGGGGAGTCCGGTGTGACGATGCAAAGCGAGGCTGAGCAGTTCGGCCTGGTTGAAACCCCGCTCTCGTTTTCTCGCCGGATGCAAAGGAACAGGCACGATGAAATCGAATCGGCGGCCCGCCAGCCGTGGATCATCCATCGTCTCGGCGAGCCAGCGACCGAGCAGATGACGGAGATGAATTTGCCGGCCGTATTTGAAATTATGCACGACTTTTCGAACGACGCCGCGACTGCGATAAGCAGAAACCGCCGTGTCGAAATGCAGGACGCGATCCTCGCAGTTCGCACAAGTGAACGACTCAGTGATGGCACCGGCGAACGGCTGGGAACATTTCGCGCAGAACGGCGGCAAAACCCGTCGCGCCGTTTCAGAACACCGCGCGCAAAGAGATTCGCCTGGATCGACCGCGTTGCTACACGCGGCACAGTGAGGCGGATAAAACAGACTAACGAGTCCGCGAAACGGGTTGCGGGGTGCGCGCGCGATCATGTTTCAACCAGCTGCGCATAAGCATCCAGCTGGCGAGGGCGATCATGAGGGGGACGATTCCGACGAGCAAGTCTTTCCCAATCCAGGGTAGAACGACCGCCGCGCGGCGGGCGGCGCGACTGAAAGTGCCGTTGGCGAAAATCCAGCCCGAGTGCAGCCCGATAGACAACCAAAGCGAGCGGGTTTGCAGCCGCGCGTCCGCCAGAATGCACCCGATCGCAAAGAGAGTGAGGAAGCCAGCAGCGAGCAGAAGCGGGTTCCCAAATTGCCAGAAGGAATTCGCGATGGAGACAAAGCCCGAAAGCCAGGTGACCGACTCACTCGGTGAGGTTTGTTCGGGCGCCTTCAAAAAATGAATGATCGAGAAGAGAGCCGACGTCATCAGGAGCGCGCTGAGCCGAGAAAAGCCTCGCAACAAAACACCGAGAATGAGACCACGGAAGAGTATCTCTTCGAGAAAAGGCACGACGCTGGCGGCAAACAAAACTGCCGGCATTTTCGACCAGAGAAAAGCGGGCCGGAGTGAGTAGATGGGCAGTGCGATTAGGACTGCGCCACAGCAGAGCAGGGGAATCGCGGCAATCGCAAAGCCGACCGCGACGTCCGCTCCAGCTCGGGAATTCCTCTCCAGATCAAGATCACGCCAGTTGCGCAATCTCAGCGCACGCAAAAGCGGCCAGAGCAGAACGAGCGCTGCGACCAGGAGCGAACGATGGAAATAGCTCTCGAAATCAAAGCTGGCCAGGCTCGGCAAGATGCCATGTGCACTCAGGAATTGGCCGGCCCAGAAGAGTGGGGGAGCGCCGAGTGCTCCGAGCAGCACGACACCAGCAAGATAAAACAGGAGTCTGTTGGCGTCCTTCAAGGTTGCTAGAGGTTTGCCTTAAACCGCACTGGTATTCGAGATTACATTCCGCTCCAGTCGATGTTGGCTCTTCGTTTCGCTCAGGATGACAAACGGTTATAGGATGAGGCGATGATTTTTAATCTAAGGAGCCGACACCGTGCGTAGTCAACACATATGGACCTCGCGGGACGAAGACGGGCGCAAACGTGAGGTGCGCGTAACGAAATTCGGCGGGCGTTGGAAGTTTCAGGCGAAATATCGAGACGAAGAGGAGTGGACCTATTTCGAGGTCCCGCAACTCGAAGATCTGCGTGAGTTGCGCGAAATTGTTTTTCGAAAGTATCAACGCCGCCGAGCGTCCGCAGAAGATGTCGAAGCGCTGGACAAGATGCTGCGTGACCGCGCACAAGGCTCATAAATTTGAAAGCAATAAATTTCCTTAACAATTAAGGATCAGATACTTGATCTATTATTTTATCGTAAATTCTGACAAAATATTTGAGTAATGGCGAAAGGGATTCGACTCGATCAAGCGCTGGTTCAGCGCGGCTTCTTTCCGAGCCGGCATCAAGCACAAAGCGCTATCATGGCCGGAGAGATCAGGATCAATGGTCGTGTCGCCGAGAAAGCTTCCGATTTGGTGATGGCCGAGCATGAGATCCAGATTGCGGCGCGCAGCCGTTACGTTGGCCGCGGCGGGTTAAAGCTCGAGGGAGCCATCGCGCATTTCCAGATTGTTTGCGAGGGCAGGGTAGGCCTCGACATCGGCGCCTCGACCGGTGGATTCACCGATTGCCTCTTGCAGCACGGCGCCAAAAAGGTGTTTGCAGTCGACGTGGGTCACGGGCAATTAGCCTGGAAAATCCGGGACGATTCCCGCGTGATCACCCTGGAAAAAACGAATGCGCGCAATCTTTCCCGGGCCGAAATACCCGAGCCGATCGACATCTGCGCGGTCGACGTTTCTTTCATCTCGCTGACTTTGATCTTGCCCAACGCCTTTGAGTTGCTAACTCCAAACGGTGTGATCCTCGCGCTTATCAAGCCGCAGTTCGAACTTGCCCGCGAAGACGTGGGGCGGGGAGGCATTGTGCGCTCCTCCGAGTTGCATGCGAAAGCACAGCAAAAGGTTGTTGCCTTTGCCGAAACGATCGGCGCCAATGTCGAGGGCCTTGTCCCATCCACTATCACCGGGACCGACGGCAACCAGGAATTCTTCATATGTCTCCGAAAACCGTCGGCCTGATCGCTCACACCGGAAAACCCGGCGCGGCTGAGCTGGTGCGCCAGCTTCAGTCGGAATTCGAGCTGGCGAAGGTGGAGGTCCGATTGGAAAAGGCGACTGCCGAACTCGCGGGTTTGCAGTCGAAGCGTACCGTGGCGCAACTTGGAGCGGAGGCGGACCTTCTCGTTGTCCTTGGAGGAGATGGCACGATCCTTAACGTCTTGAGCGGCTTGGAGGACACGATCAAGCCGATCTTTGGAATCAACATCGGCTCCCTCGGTTTCCTAACGTGCCTGAACTCATCGGCGTATCAGGAAGCCGTTCAATCCATTGTCACAGGGAAGTTTGCACTTAGCGAGCGCGTTCTCATCCACGTGGAAATCACGCGCCGAGATGGGACACGCCAGTCATGGCGCGCGCTCAACGATGCCGTCATTAGCCGCGGTGAAATTTCCCGACTCATTCGGCTGCGCGTGCGAGTGAATGGCGCTCCGCTGACGGAGTTTAATGCCGACGGCCTGGTTGTCGCGACGCCGACAGGATCTACGGCGTATTCTCTTTCCGCTGGTGGTCCGATCCTGGAGCCGCTCTCGGGCGTGTTTGTCATCACACCTATCTGCCCCCACGTTCTCACAAATCGCTCAGTCATCGTCGGTGACGATTCAGTGATAGAGATTGAGCCGGGCGATCCAGACGACCCGGTCTATCTGACCCTCGACGGGCGTGATCCTGTGCCGTTGGACTATGGGTCGACGGTCGCAATCCGGCGCGCGAAAGAAGTCTTGCCATTAGCAGTGCTGCCCGACCTTTCCTTCTTCAGTGTCGTCCGGCAAAAACTGAAATGGAGCGGCAGCACGATCTAACTGCTCCGTTCTAACTCTGGAGCATTCAGGATGATCGGCGCGTCGGGAAGAGCGGAGGCGCGGGTAACCGAACTCGACGGACTGCGTGGAGTGCTCGCCTGGACGGTTGTGGCAAGCCATATCCTGCTCGTGTCCGGATGGTATGACCCGTTGGTCCGACGTTTCCCGATCATTGGGGACGTGCCCGAGTCAGCGGTTGACGTTTTCATGATACTGAGCGGTTTCGCCATAACTCATGTGCTAATGATGCGCCCGCGGCTGGACACTTATTTCGTCCGAAGAGCTTGCCGGATTGTTCCCGCCTATTACATAGCGCTCCTTTTAGGAATTCTGCTTAATAATGTGGCGGCTGATAATCTCCGCCGACTGCCGCCAGGAACAATCGGTGCGGGTTATGTTCCAATCTTTGAAATAGGAAGCGCGCGAATGTGGCTGGACGCTCCTTTGCATTTCCTTTTCCTGCATGGGCTTGTCCCTACAGCACTGTTACCGGCGTTGCCTTATACCTTGCTCGGTGTCGCTTGGAGCCTTTCCTTGGAATTTCAATTCTATCTCATTGCGCCGGCGATAATAACCTTATGTCGCCGCTGGCGCTGGATTCTCGGCGTTCTCATCCTCGCGGTGCTTACTACAACTCTCTGCGCGGGAAGAATGATGGCCGTTTTCTCGAACGCCTTCCTTCCCCCCAAGGCCCTCTTTTTCCTCGTGGGCGCCCTTAGCCTCTTTGCGATCGAGAGGCGGGGCTCCCGGATCCGCGGATGGATTCTCTGCCTCTCATTGAACACTGCATTATGTTTGTTTTGGTGGCTTGGCACAGGCCGGTTTTATGAGGCTATTTTAGGTCCGTTCATCTGGGCCGTTGTAATCATCGCCGTCCGTTTCGATTGCCTCGGGTTTTTGCGTGCATTCCTGAATTCCCGGCTGCTCCAGCTTCTCGGCCGCATTTCCTACAGCACCTACCTGTTTCACGCCCCGGTCATCTTTCTTTTGCAGGCCATGATTTGGCGTTGGCTCAATCCTGCTTCCACGCAAAGTCTTCTGTGCTGGACCGCCTTCATCGGAATCCCAGCCATATTTCTGGTGTCGTGGATTTCGTGGCAGGGAATAGAGCGACCCTTCCAGCGTCTTGGCCGGCGTTATGGACACGGTCCAGGATGATCCGGCTGTAACTCTTTTGTTTACGCGCGAATCAGCTTTTCAGAACGAACAAAGACTCGATTCCCTCTGGCGAGAAGGGAGAAACATTTATCAGCTTGATTTACCCACCGGCAGCCCCCTCCGGTAGACCACATATGAACCCCTTTCTAACATACGCAAGCCTTGTATCACGCATCTGCCTTGGCTTGTTTGCCGTGATTGCCATCGTAGGAAACGCGGATTCCGCACAGTCCGAGTCACCTTCGGTCGATTCGCCCCGCCGACCGGGACAATTCCTTTTCGCTTCGCTCGCACAGATGCCAACCATCTTTGGTCGGCAAGCTCGAAGAGCGAAGTTTTATATAGCGTGAACGGCGGAAAGAAGTGGGAGCGTACCATCATTCAACTGCAGATCGAGTGCGACCGCTGTTCTAACACAGCGGACATTGCCTTTCTTGATAACAATCAGGGCTGGGCAGTGATCAACGGGCTATATACAAGCACGAGCTGGGTTTGGCATAGCGTAGACGGCGGCAAGGACCTGGCAGTCGCATTTGGAAGCGAACCGGCTCGAACAGGGCGACAGATGCAACGCTCGAGCGTCGGCCAATCTCGCAACGTCCATTTGTCTGGAAAAGCCCGCCGTCCAGCCGAACGAATTAGCCGGCTCGCGGACCGACTCTTGGCCGCGGCGCAAAAGGGTGCGGCAGAACGGGGGATTGATTCCGCAACATGTTGCTGCCATGATTTGATCATGAACGAAGCCCAACGCGAAGTGCTCAAGAACGTCGAACGTGCCGCTCATTCTGCCGGTAATCTGGCAGAGAAGGCCTATCATCTTACGGAAGATCAGGCGGCGCATAAAATTGCTGAAGCCGTATTGGCCTTGTCCCAAACGGTAGGAGTTTTGGCGCGTGCGCTGGCAGACGAAGCAAAGTAGCCGGTCCCTGAAGCGCCACCGTCCGACATCGGTGAGGCGTTCTTCCCGGTCTCGCCTCCGCCGAGGCGGAAGCAGGGAAATTTCGATCGACTTCGGGGTCTGATTTGTGTATCATCCGGGTTCAAACCTCGGACGTATACGCCCGACAACTCTTCTCCCCACGAATCTCCCTGAATGTCTCCGATTATATGAAATCTCTCTCCCTCGCATTACTCCTTGCCGTTTTCGCGACCGCGCAGGCATCTCCCGCGCTTGACTCCACATCACTCACTCCAGAGCGGGCAGGGCATGCCGCCACCCGTCTCAACTCCGGATTGGTGCTTGTTACTGGTGGAGTGAACGAGACCGCTACCCTGAGCTCGGCCCTTCTTTACGATCCCGCGTCTGGTACTTTTACTCCTACAGGGGATATGACCACAGGACGTGCCAATCACACGTCGACACTCCTAAATGACGGTCGCGTGTTAATTACCGGCGGCGATCTGGGCACTGGTCTCGTATCCAGGACGGCGGAAATCTACGATCCGACGACGGAAAAATTCACCTTGCTCTCAAAAAGAATGACCATCTCTCGAAGCAAGCACAGTGCTAACTTGCTAGCTGACGGCGCGGTGTTGCTTGTAGGTGGTAAGAGTGCAGACGTTTATAACCCCGTGACGCAAACCTTCACGCAGACGACCAACTCGCCGACCAATCGCTCGAGCCATGCCTCAGTAACCTTGAACGACGGTACCGTTCTCATTACGGGTGGATACGTCGGCAAGCTACCTGCGAGTGATGCTTGGATCTATGATCCAGCCAACCAGATCCAGCCTTTCACAAAGTTAACAGGAAAAATGACGGTGCCGCGCGCAAATCATCAAACGACACTGCTGCTTGATGGACGTGTATTGGTTACTGGCGGTTTCGCTGGCACAAGCCCACATAACGAAGTGGATTTCTATACCCCTGCTACAGGGCAGTTCACCTCCGCGCAACCCATGCTGAACCATCGTTCAAATCACCAGGCGGTGCTTCTCCCTACTGGCGCCGTGCTCGTCATCGGTGGAACTACTTTGGAAACAGGGTTCCTCGCTGCTAATGAGATCTGGGATCCGACCAGCGGTAACTGGTCGGTGCACGACACGATGAGTGAAGGCCGCACCGGTCCGACCGCAACAATGCTACTTAACGGGCAAATTCTGGTTGCCGGCGGTATTACCGGCAACATGACCTTGCAAAGCGCAGAAGAAATTGAACCTGGGACAAGCACATTTACTTCGCTGGGCAACATGCAGGTCGCGAGGAATCAACATACGGATACGTTACTACCTGACGGGAGAGTGCTTTTGGCAGCAGGAAGCACGGATGCTGTCTGGCTTAACTCGGCCGAGGCATTCGATCCAGGCACTAACACTTTCATTCCAGTGGGTAACCTCGCCACCGCCAGAAAAAGTCACACCGCCACGCTTCTGCAAGACAATCAAGTTTTGATAACCGGAGGCAAAACCGAGACCGCTGACACGAAGACCGCGGAACTGTTTGACCCGACATCCAATCAATTCATTTCAACGGGTTCGTTGATCGGAGCGCGCTCCCTTCACACAGCAACATTGCTCAATAGCGGACAAGTATTAGTGGTTGGCGGCCGAAAAGGAGCAAAGCCGCTAAGGACGTGTGAGCTTTATGATCCTACTTTAGGCTCCTTCACCAGCACAGGTCCGTTGAATACGCAGAGGAAACGTCATCGCGCGACAATCTTTAACAATGGCCAGGTGCTGGTGGAAGGCGGGGCCTCCAACAGCAATGGGCACACAGTCGACACGGGTACGCCGACGGCTGAAACCTACGATGCAGTGAGCGGCATGTGGACATACACGGCGCCGATGCATATCGGTCGAACGGAACACGACGCGACATTGCTCTTAGATGGCACGGTGTTGATCACCGGGGGACTTTCCAACGCGGACTCATCCGATCTTTATCACCCGGACACCCGCAACTTCACTCAACCGGCAGGAGTGCTGCAGCCCCGCCAGCGCCATGTCGCAATTCTGCTTCCCCCGAGCTGGGGTTCGTTGGGCGGTCAGGTCCTTATCATCGGTGGGGCTTCAACCGGCAACTCTGTCTATGGCGGCCTGCAACGGGCGCTCGATTCAGTTGAAATCTACGACCCTGTCGCAGACCAAATGACCTACTTCGGCACCATGACCTCGGCGCGACAAAATCACACCGCGACTCTCTTGCCGGACGGCCGTATTCTTATCGCCGGGGGCGTGGACAGTCCCGCTGTCAGCGATACGGCCGAGATCGTCGTTCCGTAACCGAGACCCCAGCAGAATCCACGCGGCCAGGATGCCCGAAAAGCCGGGAGCGGGGGCCCCGAAAGATCAATGGTCGGGCGCTCAAAAACCCTTCAGCGAGGCGTTTCGCAGGTTTTGGTCGACGGCGGCGCTTATTTGTATAAGAGTCGATTCCAGCGAATTGCAAAAATATTGACACACCCACGCACCGCCCCACGAACCAACGAATCGTCTCGCTAATATGAAGAGTGTCATCGCCGCGCTATTTGTCGCCATATTTGGTGTCGCGCAGGCGTCTTCAGCGCTTGCTCCTGTTTCGATCAGTCCGGAGCGCGCAGGTCATACCGCGACCCGCCTTAACTCCGGGTTGGTGCTCGTTACCGGTGGAGTGAACGAGAACGCTACGCTGAGCTCAGCGCTTCTTTACGATCCCGTGCTCGGTACGTTTACGCCTACGGGGAACATGCGCACCGCTCGTGCCAACCACACAGCGACGCTCCTGAATGACGGCCGGGTGTTAATTGCAGGCGGTGATCTTGGTAATGGTCTCGCAGCGAAGACAGCAGAGCTTTACGATCCGGTGACCGGCCAATTCGCGTTGATCTCGAAAAAAATGAGCGTTTCTCGAAGTAAACATACCGCTAACCTGCTGACTGACGGCAAGGTGCTTCTGGTCGGCGGTAAGCATCCAGACATTTATGACCCCGCGACGCAAACTTTTAAGTCGACGGCTAACTCGCCGACCTGTCGCTCCAGCCACGCCGCGGTCAACTTGAACGACGGCACCGTCCTCATCACTGGTGGCTATGTCGGCCAGTTAGCAACGGTAAGTGCTTGGATCTATGAACCAGTCAGTCGTACCTTCACTCTCCTTTCCGAGAAAATGAAGATACCGCGCGCGAACCATCAAACGACGCTGCTGCTCGACGGACGAGTGCTGGTTACCGGCGGTTTCACTGGCACCAGCCCGCAGAACGAGGTGGATATCTATGACCCGTCCACGCAGCTTTTCACCGCTGCGCAGCCAATGCTTGATCATCGCTCTAATCACCAGGCATTGCTTCTGCCTAGTGGCTCTGTGTTAGTAATCGGAGGAACCACTTTAGAAACGGGGTTCCTTGCTGTTAATGAGGTCTGGGATCCGACCAGTGGCAATTGGACGGAGCACGACACGATGAGTGAAGGACGAACGGGCCCGACTGCGACAATGCTAGATAGCGGACAAATTCTTGTCGCCGGTGGTATCACCGGCAACGCGACCTTGCAGAGCGCGGAAGTAATTGATCCTCTAACGGAGAGCTTTAACTCGCTCGGCAACATGCAGGTCGCGCGAAACCAACACACTGATACGCTATTACCCGACGGGAGAATTCTTTTGGCCGCAGGGAGCACCGATGCGGTCTGGCTCAGCTCGGCCGAAGTCTTCGATCCAAGCAGTAACACTTTCGGCTTGGTCGGCAACCTGGCCCAAGCGAGAAAAAGTCATACGGCCACACTTCTGCAAAATAATCAGGTCCTGATTACCGGAGGCAAAACGGCGACTGCTGATACCAAGATCTCGGAACTGTTTGATCCGACGACCAATCAATTCTCTTCAACCGGTTCGCTGATCGGGCCACGTTCTCTCCACTCCGCGACATTGCTGACTAGTGGGAAGGTGTTAGTGGTTGGCGGCAGAAAAGGAGCGAAGCCGCTCGCAACCACTGAGCTTTATGATCCAGTTTCAGGCCTATTCACCAGTGCAGGTTCGTTGAATGTGCAGAGGAAGCGGCATCGCGCGACAATCTTCAGCGATGGCCAGGTCCTGGTTGAGGGGGGCGCCTCCATGAGCAACGGACAGGCGGTCGATTCGGGTACGCCGACAGGTGAAACCTACGATCCAGTGACCGGCGTGTGGACGTTAACGGGTGAAATGCACATCGGCCGGACGGAACATGACGCGACATTGCTCCTGGATGGGACAGTCTTGGTAACCGGAGGACTTTCCACCGTGAATACCTCCAATGCTTATCAACCAAGCACGCGCACCTTCTCCCAGACGGCAGGCGTTCTGCAGCCGCGCCAGCGCCACGTCGCAATTCTGCTTTCTCCGGCCTGGGGTTCGCTCGCCGGCCAAGTTCTTGTGATTGGTGGGGCTTCAACTGGTAACTCTGTCTATGGCGGGTTGCAGCGGGCTTTGGATTCAGTTGAAATTTACAATCCTGCTACTGGCCAAATGAGCCTCTTCGGCACAATGACTTCGGCACGGCAGAATCAGACTGCGACTCTCTTGCAGGATGGGCGTATCCTTATTGCTGGCGGTGTGGATAGTCCCGCTGTCAGCGGAACGGCCGAGCTTGTCGTTCCATAAGCAACGGAGCGAATAAAGAGAAGATTCGCGGCCTGACGGGCATGCGAATCGAGCAAATCGGGGCCTGCGCCTGGATTGTCGCGTTTGCGGAATAAGCGGAATTAGCCGGAATCTCCCTGGGTTCCTGCAACGCACGACCGCGAAAATCGAAAAGATCAAATCGATCGGCCGGCTGCCAAAGTTCCAGTCTTTTATGAGGGAAAACGAACATACAAATTCCCCGGAGCCCGACGGGTCGATTGCTGCTGCGGACGTCAATATGGTTGCCGCAAACATCGGACACAGCTTGCAATAGCTGGCCGCCGCACGCCCAATCCAGTTACTGGCCAAATGAACTGGCTCCATAGCCAGGGCAGCTACAGCGACGAAAGAATTGGTTTCCCTGATGCTTTATTAAGAGTGAATACGGGTCGTTGGCTTCTTGCCTTGCTGAATCTCTTTCAGCTTGATACAAACGACGGTAAGCCAGGTGATATCGAAGGCGTTGCCCAACGGCTCCGCATCCTGATCCCGTTGGCTCATGTTGCTGTAAGTATCGTCGATCCCAACCGCCCAGATCTCTTCGCCTGCCTGTTTGAGCGCCACGACAACGTCCGCGCCATCCATTCCTTTAGCCGTCGCCTGAAACAAATCCCAGAGCTTGTCGCGAAAAGGTGAAACGATATCGGTCTGCGCCTTCTTCGACGACGAATTTTTGTTCTTCTTCACCGCGCATTATCCTGCGTTCGAGATCTCGTGCAAACGATGTCGCAGGCTCAAGGAACGAACACGAGGAAAAGATACGCGACAAATAGGACCAGATGCACCGCGCCCTGCATCATGTAGGTGCGCCCCGTGCCCAAGGTGATTGCGCTGACGAGAAACGTTATCGCAAGTAACGCTATCTCCTTAGGCGGCAATCCCAACAGTAGTGGCAATTTGAAACTGAGGGCCGCCACCACCACGACCGGCACGGTGAGGCCAATGCACGCGAGGGCGGAACCTAGCGCCAGATTCATGCTCGTCTGCAAACGGTTCGCCCGCGCCGCCCTGATTGCGGCCCACGTTTCTGGCAACAGCACAAGCGCGGCAATGATTACACCGACTGCCGCTCTTGGTGCGTTCGCCGCCTCCACCGCTCGCTCAATCGTGGGAGAAAGCAGCTTCGCCAGACCCACTATCGTGACGAGCGTGAGCAAGAGCCATCCGAAGCTCGCCCATGCTTGTTTTATTGCCGGTGGCGGGGCGTGCGTTTCGCTGTCAGAGGCGTTTCCAGCGGGGATGAAATAATCACGATGCCGCACCGTCTGCACGAAGACGAAGACTGCCCACAGGGCGCCGGACGCCACTGCGACAAAAGTAAGCTGCGGTGTGTTATAGCTGCTCATCGGTGTGCTGGTGGTAAACGCAGGCAGCACGAGCGTGAGCGCAACCATTACCACCAGTGCCGCCAGCCCTGCGCCCGCGCCTTCGACGCGAAACGTTTGCTCGCCGTGAGCCAGACCGCCCACGAGAAGACAGAGGCCCACGACTCCGGTGCAGATGATCATGACCGCGCTGTAGATCGCATCGCGCGGGAGGACGGCCATATCCTGACCGCCCGCAACCATCATCGAGAGGATGAGAGCCGCCTCAATCGCAGTTACCGCCAGGGCGAGCACGAGCGTTCCGAACGGTTCGCCGACACGGTGGGCGACTACTTCCGCATGGTGCACTGCAACGAAAACTCCGCCGGCCAGGGCCGTCCCGCAGAGCAGGGCGACCCATAATCCAACTCCGACCGTTAGCGCAATGATCAGGGCGCCAAGCGCCAAAATGGGAACGAGCCAGGTCCAAAGAGGCGTATGGGTCTTCATCTAGTCACATCACGCGCAAGCGACCGCGCGGCCGGGCCTCATCGGGTGTGATTTTCTCGTCCGGGAAATTGTCGAATTACTGGACCATCCAAGTCTGGGTGGTTTCGGTGCGGTGCCCGTGATCATCCGCGAGCGCAACGTGAATATTGTAAGTTCCGGAGGGAATTTGCGCGTCGGGCACGTTGATTCCTTCGTGCGTCAGGTACGGCTTAAGTCGCGAGACAAGGGAAATCTTTACCAGCTTGTGCACATCGATCTCGACGGAGTCCAAGTTGATTTTATTGCCGCTGCTCGGGACAAAGCGAATTTTGATCGGAAACGGCGCGTGGACACTGCTGCTATTCGTCGGTTGATCGACAATTATCTTGGGCGCGCGAGGCGCCGGCTTCTCCCCGCCTGACTCTGCAAGCGGAAGCAAACCGGGTTTCGGCTCCGGTAGCCTTACTCGTGCGGCCTCTTTGGCGGAGAGTAACACGAGCGGACCGGCCATGACCGCACCCGCCATCAAGACGCTGAGCAGCATTCCCATGAAGAGATGCGAGGTCAATTTCATCGCGATGAGTCAAACCGCACCCTACCGGCAGTGTCAAGTCTTCTCACGATTGCAGTTGCCTTTTGGAAGGGATCTCTGCAATGCGTGCGAGTGAAGCAAAGGAAAAACCGTCGCCTATTTTTCCGTATGTGCGGCGTGGCGGCGATGTCATGTTCTGAACGCGGTCTTAGGGACCTGGCGGTGTCGGCCTAGGGGCTCCTCGTCGAATAGGGGCGCGGTCCGGCCCTGCTCGGCACTCGCCGGCACAGGCAGGCGCAAATTCTCGGAAACTCTGGAGCGCGCTTCCCGTAGTGTATGGAGAATGAACACCATCAACCTGCCTTCGATCCCGTTTCCAACCGGAAGCTCCGCCAGCATTCTCGTGGCTCTTTGCAGCTGCTGCTTGTTTGCCGGCTCTACTAAAGCTCGGAACGGGGCTGAAGTGCCTGCGCCCATTCACTCCTCGGGCAGCACCAATGACAGCCCCGCCGGCGACGGCCTACTCAGCGCATTAAGTCTTACTGCAATACCATCCCAGGCCTCGAACTCGTCGTCGGACGGAGGCCTTCCAGACCAAAATGCAGCGGGCGGGATCACCTGGACGCTTATCGGCAGCCTTAGCGCCACCCACGTTGCTCACACGGCGACGTTGCTGCCAAACGGCTTGGTCCTGGTCGCCGGAGGATTTTCCACCGCCGCGGAACTCTACGATCCGGCGAGACGTACTTGGAGCATCACCGGTAGCCTGAACATCGAACGCAATAATCACACCGCGACCTTGCTGCCAAACGGCTTGGTCCTGGTGGCAGGGGGTTTTGATGATGCTTCCCAAGCTTATGCGAGCGCGGAACTCTACGACCCGGCGAGCGGGACCTGGACTTTTACGGGAAGTCTTAACAGCGCACGCGGTTATCAAACCGCGACCTTGCTGCCAAACGGCCTCGTCCTCGTGGCGGGGGGAGTTGCCAGCAACTTCAGCGTCTTAGAGAGCGCGGAGCTTTACAATCCGACGAGCGGGACATGGACTTACACGGGCGACCTTAATGGCACTCGCTCTTATCATACCGCGACCCTGCTTTCAGATGGTGTGGTCCTCGTGGCTGGCGGCAGCGGTGGCACCAGCAATTGGTTGGCGACCGCGGAACTTTACGACCCAACGACCGGTCGCTGGACTGCCACCGGCAACCTCAACGTTGGGCGAAATGTGCATTCGGCGACCTTGCTGCCAAACGGCATGGTCCTTATCGCAGGGGGAGCCGCTGTCACCACCCTGGCCAGCGCGGAACTCTACAATCCGGCGAGCGGGACATGGACTCTCACAGGCAGCCTCCTGACCGCACGCCAATTGCCGAGAGCGGTCCTGCTGCCAAACGGTCGCGTTCTTGTTTCAGGGGGGCTTGGTGGCAGCGCTAACGCTTTGGCGAGCGCGGAACTCTACGGTCCAGCGAGCGGAACCTGGGTTGCCGCGAACAATCTCAACTCCGCACGCGTTTATCACACGGAGACTTTGCTGCCGAACGGCTCCGTCTTGGTTGCAGGGGGAACGGATAGCGGAGGCCCAGTGGAGAGCACGGAAGTGGGCCGGCGTCCCCAAAGGTAAGCCTGGGCACCACCTCCGCCTTTACTGCCGAACATATTCGGCACTGCTTCTCGTTAGGCTTCGTTAGGCTACTGCTCAAAGAGCGTGAAAACAAAGAAACCACGAGTCGATTTCTTGAGCGTGAGGTGATTGAAGAACTTCCTCCCCCGGAGTCGTAATGAGTTCCAAGCGCGGTCTTGCTTCTGTTGGAGAGAGGTATCCGTCCAACGCGGAGTGCATAAGAACCGTCCGCAACCTGGCCCAACACCAATACGGAGGTGTTGGGTCTGATTGAGTATGGAAATTCAGATTGCGGCTCAGTCTTACGCTGAATAACCGGGTTTCCAGAATGTGACGATCAAACCACCCGCTACAATGAGCGTGCCACCAACTAAAATGGGCAAATTAGGCAGTGTTTTGAAGAAAGCGAAGTTAATCACCTGCCAAATCACAAAAAGTGTGGCGATGTATAGACCAACGACCTGCCGAAATTCCACCGGGGCCAGATTAAGGGAAAATCCGTAGCCGAAGAGCAAGACCGCGCCGCCCCCAAAGAGGCAAAACCGAGCAGTCCCAAGATGGTTATAGATTCCTAGCCGAACCAGCGCATCTCCGCTGACTTCAAGGGTGGTTGCAATTAGAAGAAAACCGACGGCTGATAGACTCTGCGAAATGTTCATCGTACAGATGAACTATCAGCCTTTCGGCATCTGGCCAAATAATAGATCATCGCCCCAGCGATAAGGATGCCGATCAACGCCCGGTAATCACGGCGAGCGACGACGTTCAATAAATCGCCAGCGATATTGGCTGAAAGAATGACGATTGCTAGCCAAATGCCCCAAACCTTGCGACGCCATAATCCTATAGCAGCGAAACCACACGCGATCCCAATCGGGAGCATTAATAGAAAGGCAGCCTTCCCGATTGATTGAAAGGAGGCGTGCGCGTCTGGATTTAGCCGCCAAAGTGAGTCCAATGCGGTCCCTGGAAAAAAGAAGCAGCACAACCGTTAAAGCGCACATCGCTGCTCCAAATAGGAAAAATGCCGCGAAAACTTTAAGCATCGTCTAGCCTAGCAACTGTCAAAATGAGTGCCATGGTACTTTCGCGCCAAAGCGCGACCGGAACCAGCAAGCCGCCAAGATCGTTCAGAAGATCACCGGCAGCGGCAAGGTGCGCGGTGAGGATTTGGTCAGTTCTGAGGAGTTGAAGCGGAAGTTTCGGGCCGCTAAGAAACAGCTTCGGTCTCGGAATAATTCGCGGGCGCACAAAAACTAAGATTTACCGCTTCTGATCCTCTAATTTCCAGAGTGAATCAGACCCAACACCCGGTTGTGCAACTTGAACTGATCGAGGGATAGTGCGCGCTTGGCGTCCATACTTTCCACGCGCCTGCTTATTATCCTAGCGGCGCTTTGCGCCAGTCTTGTTGCGCTCTAACTCTTTCTTTGCCTCTCGGAACTTACGCTTTAGCTCCTCAGAACTAACCAAATCCTCGCCGCGCACAGACTTGCTGCCGGTGATCTTCTCGACGGCGCGGGCGGCTTGCTGTTTCGGGTCGCAAGGATCATCCATGCGACCCGATTACAGCCGAACTAGACGCCTCGCACCATATTAAGTAAATTCCCATCATGGCCCCTTGGTTCTGGTATGCAATCGCCGCCGCTATCCTGTATGGAGCGCATCAGATTTTCACGCGCCTCGCTTCTGAGCACATCGGCGACGGGCTTGGCGGGTTTGTGGTCGAGGCAGTAGCCGCTTTCAGCATTCTGCTTTATCTAGCTTTCCTTTATTTCAGCGGGCGCTGGAACCAGAAGTTTAGCAGCGAGGGATTCTACTATTCGGCACTGACCGGAATCTGCGTTGGCGCTGGCACAATCGCGTTTTTCCTGCTCTTTCAGAAGGGAGGACCGCTTTCATCTCTGCCAGTTATTCTCGCCGGGGGCGCTGCGATCATGGCAATCGCGGGCATCATTTTCTTTCGCGAACCCGCTTCATGGCAGCGGTTGCTCGGCATCAGCCTTGCCATTGCCGGTCTGTTTCTGCTCCGGCGTTAGTTCTTAGGTTCTATTTTCCATACTGAATCAGACCTAACACCTCGCTACTTTATATGACATACATTGTCTGATGTTATTGGATTAGGTTTGAGATGCGAGTATGCCGACGAAAATCGGTTTTCCGGGCTCCCCTCGCAGTAATCTCGCAATATACTAGCTGCGATGGACGCCAAAGACTTTGCAGCGCTGCCTCTCGCTTCTCCGCAGAATGGAGCTGAATGGGATGATTATTTCGATTTGCGGTGGCGCGTGCTGCGGGCGCCGTGGCAACAGCCGCGTGGATCCGAAAAGGACGATCTTGAGGCCGAGAGCCAACATCTTATGATTGCCGGCGAAGATTCGCGTCCCCTTGCGATCGGTCGGCTGCATTTCAACACCCCGATTGAGGCGCAGGTCCGGTTCATGGCCGTTGATCCTTCGGCTCAGGGTCGCGGCTTGGGTGGCAAGATCTTGCAGGAGTGTGAGCGACGGGCACGCGCAGCCGGCGCGAAATCGATCGTTCTTAACGCTCGCGATGATGCCCAGCGCTTTTATCTGAAACACGGGTTCGAGGTGGTTGGTCCGGCGCCCACGATTTTTGACGCCGTCAAACACGTCCGAATGCGCAAAGTGTTGGATTAGTTTGATAGTTTGAATGCCTATCGAAATCGTTTTCGTCCGACCGCGATCAACGATCGCAGCCACAACATTAGCTGTGCAGCTTGACCCATTAACGCGGTTTGATACGCTGCGGCACCCTAGCGCTCTGATTTTATGAAAATGGACACTCACCGACCGCTTCCGATTATTTTCGTCCTCCCGATCGCTATCGGGTTCTGGCTGAGCGCGTCGCCGGTCTGGAGCGCCGAAAAGGAACCGGCAGAAATTCAGCAAGCGATGACGCCCGAAGAATTCAAGGCGGCCGGGCTGGAAAAGTTGTCGCCGAACGAGCTGGCAAAGCTTAACGCCTGGTTACAAGGCGATCGGGAGAAGATTTTGAAGAAAGCCGAAAAGAAGGCTGCCGAGCGCGAAGAGAAAGCGAAGCAAAGCCTGATTGTGAGCCGCATCAATGGCACTTGGAACGGTGTTGTCCCAGGGGAAATAATCCAGCTCGAGGACGGCTCCAAATGGAAGCTCGCGAACAAGGATGAGCACTATGGAGGATTTGCGGATCATCCGGCAGTGGCGGTTTGGAAGGCTGGATTCTTCGGGTGGAAAATGCGAGTAAGCAAGATCGCAGAATTTTACGTTAACGAGGTCAAGTAAGCGGCGTCGAATCTCTGGAGTTCGTTTTGCCTAACGAGCGGCGGGTCCGCGAGTTTCAGAGGGATTACCTGGAGCGCCCTGACTTCTTCCGCCCCTACGGGGCTCGTACTCAATAAATATCGCAAAACCCCCGGGTTGACGCCCGGGGCTAATTTCTGTCGCGCCTCCAGCGCTTCGAATCAGGCGCGTGCGCTCCCCAAACTAAGACGTTGCCTGGCGTTGTCCCAGACCGAACGCGGCGTGGGTGGCTTGCGCGGCTCGATCCAACTCGGTTTCGTCGACCACGACCGCGATCTTGATTTCCGAGGTTGAGATCAATTGAATGTTGACGCCAGCGGCGCCAAGACACTCGAAAAGCCGCGAAGCTACACCGGCATGTGAGCGCATCCCGATTCCGACGACACTCAATTTCGCGACCCCAGTCGTCGCCTTCATCCCGGACGCGCCGATCTTTGGCACAACTCGTGTCAGCACAATCTCGGCGGGCACGAGATCATCCTTGTGCAACGTGAACGACAAGTCGGTCGTTTCAGCGCTCGAAGCATTTTGCACAATCATATCGACACTCAGATTGGCGCCCGCGATCGCGCTGAAAATTGCTCCGGCGCAGCCGGGTCGATCCGGGACATCGCGAATAGTCACTTTCGCCTGGTTGCGTTCAAGGCTGACGCCGCGCACCACGATGTCTTCCATGTTGGGCGTGGCTTCCTTTGTTCTTGTGCCGGCAGCGTCCTTTAAGCTGGAACGAACTTCGAAGGCGACGTTGAATTTCTTGGCAAACTCAACGGCGCGCGACTGCATCACCTTGGAGCCCGCGCCCGCCATCTCGAGCAGCTCGTCGTAAGCAATCTCGTCGATCTTGCTCGAATCCGGCACAACACGTGGATCACAAGTATGGACACCGTCAACGTCGGTGAAGATCTGGCAATCATCCGCTTTCAACGCCGCCGCGAGCGCGATTGCCGTCAGATCGGAGCCACCCCGGCCCAGTGTCGTCACGGCGCCTTCCGGGCTTTGTCCCTGGAATCCCGCGACAATGACAATGTAATCCTCAGCGAGTAATTCGTGGATTTGTCGGGGCGAAATGTGCGCGATTTTCGCTTTCGTATGGACGCCGTCGGTGACGATCCCTGCCCCTGCCCCGGTTAACGAAACTGCTTTGCCGCCAAGCGCGTTCACCGCCATCGCCGTCAGAGCGCTGGCGCCTTGTTCCCCCGTCGCGAGCAGGACGTCCATCTCGCGTTCGCTTGGCTGGGGAGACATTTCGCGGGCAAGCTTGATCAAGCCATCGGTCACCCCGGCCATTGCGGAGATGACTGCGACCACGTCATGGCCGGATTTTTTCGTGGCGAGAAGGCGCTGCGCGACGAGCCGGATGCGTTCGGCGCTGCCGACTGAGGTGCCGCCATATTTTTGAACGATCAAACCCATGATGAAACCCGCCGCCTCGTTTTCTCCATTCTGACGACAGTGTCAACCCCAGCCCTTCTCGAGGCCGCAAGTGTTCAGGTGTGGCCAGCGGACACGATCGTGTGGGCCATGTTGTGCGGTTCGGAAGCAGGCTACATGGTACCGCAGTCAGGCCCAGTTCGTCGTCAGTCGTATTGAATCCGATGAGGCCATGCCGTTGCTGCGCGCGTATCTCGACGTACCTAGGGTCGAGTTCGGCTCAGGACTGCCGGTTTGGGTCCGAGCGCTAACTCCCGCTTTCCTCCGCTCGATCCGATGTTCGACTCACTGCGGAGCATTTCCGCTTCCAGATGTCGAAGTCACTACTTCTTCACCGTAGTTCGGCTAAACAGGAGACGAGGAGTCAAGACACTCCATCTGACCTTACTCTTATTTTGCCTCTGGGCTCGCACGTAGTTCCGATGGACAATCGTTCCTGCAACGAGCGGTGCTTTGCCGATCGTGAACACCGGCTTCTGGTGATGAATTGACGCGGCGCTCAATTGTTGCTCGTTTTGTTGTTTATACTTGTGCGAACCGAGCACTGACCTGAATATCGGCACATCTAACTGCATCATAGCCCCTACCACGAGCCGCCGTACTGCCCGCTGGCGTATGACTTCAAACTGCCACTCCGCAGCCGCCGCGAGCCCTCGCTCGCGGCAGCTCATCCTGATTTCGTTAGGTCGAGAAGCCAATCGCGAGCTTCACGCTGACCACTGGTCGGCGGTCGCGTCGCGATCAATCAAGTCCCAAGATCTTGACTGTGGCGGTCGGTTTATCACCGAGGATCTTGTACTGGATCTTCACCGATTTGAGGCGCCCTTTGCGTCCCGGAGCATCCTTCGGAGCCGTCTGTCCTCCTGCCTTTACGGTTCCGACGTCAGTGAGCGTGTCGTCTTTGCGATTGTCCCAGCCAAGCACGAGCTGTGTGATCTCTACGTCAGCGCCCTCGACGGACAACCTCACCTGCTTGACGTCTTTCTTCCATCGACTCCCTTGAGTCTTGATCTCCACACTGGGATCGGCGGACTTAAGGGTTTGCTCGCCCATAACAAACCACTCATCAGCAGCTGTGGCGCTGCCGATAGTCGCTAGCAGGACGGCGGATGCGGCGACAGCGACAAACGCTGCCACATTGTGAACCTTTATCTTCATATTACTTTCCTCCTATTAGCGATGACTCTAAGCACTGCCAGTCAGGACGATATGGGACCTTAGTCTCACTCCTAGCGATCTACCTAAGAGCACCGCGAAAATGAGCTGACAGGTCTGGTCGACTTGAGCCATTTCACCACCATCACCTCGGCCACTTACCCCAGCGTTATGAGCACTGAAAGCTGACGAGAGGACTAACGCGCTCTTTGCATCCACTGACGAATCGAATCCTAAGCGACTCGTAGGACCAAGGTCCAACAGCGAGCTTTTTGCTTTCGCTCGCCCGCCACATATAGTTTCCCATGAAAAAATCATTGTCGCTAGCCTCCATCGTCGCAGTGTTTTTCACCGCCTCTCTTCAGGCGGGCCCACCGGTTATTGAATCAAAAAGTGTCTCGCCGGCTCCGCCATCGGAAGTTTTTGGAACCGGCTTCTACATGGCGCTCGACATGGGAGCGAACGTTTACCAGGACCGCGGGGGTAGCCGGACGTTTGCCAATGAATTCGGCGACACGCTTGTCATTGACCCAAAAAATGATGTTGGGTTTTACGGCGGAATAAAGGCGGGCTGGGTCTTCGGCACCGGGGTCTTTCGCCCAGCCATTGAAGCAGACCTTTTTTATAATGGTTTTAGAGGAGGCGCCGATGCCACCCTGACTGAAGGCGGGGTGGTGACGAGGACCGGCAGCGGGACGAGTTATATCAACACTGGCGCATTCATGTCGAACTTCATCGCGAAGTTCGCCTTCGACAGATTCCAACCCTACGTCGGCGGCGGTGTCGGAGTTTACTATGCGGAATCTGCTGGGTTTGATTTCAACGGCACTCGCGGCAACTTCGGCACGAGCGGCGGGGCAAGCCATGCCGATTTTGCCTGGCAAGTAATTGCCGGGGCGGATTACTATTGGAATCCGAAGTGGAGCACTTTCTTCGAATACCACTATCTCGATTACACGAGTACCCAGTTCGAAACGGGTGAAAGTCGGGATTTGGGGCAACACCTTGTCGGCGCCGGGATGCGGTTCCACTTTTAAGACGGCAGCAAACAGTTGTCTGCGGCAAGAAACATCAGCCGTTGAAGCACAGCCAGAATCTCCCGCAATAGAACCGCTCGCAACAAACGGTTCGCATTGATTCGGTAAGAGCCAGTCGGCGCGATTTGGTTTAGGGAGATCCACAACTTTTTTCGGTCTATTGCGACGATTGGTTCTGGAGACGTTGGAAGAGTGCGAATCGGACTTGCCCGACCCCGGGCTGCAATGGTGGCGTGTTCCGTCACCTTGCGCCGCCGCGATAACGGAGCAGGAGGATTATGATCGTGGATCGTCCGCTCATCCGCCGCATGACGGCGTAAGCTGGCGGGCTTAATTTCATTGTGGTGCCAGATCGATCGACCACTTTCGACTCCGCCCTCATCGAAGCAGTTGAGAGTTGAGAGCGGAGAGTTGAGAGTTCGGGCGGATGCGGCTTTTGTTCCCGTCCCTCAACTTTCACTAACGACTCTCAATTTCCCGTATGCCTCTGAGTAAGAAAGACAAACTTCGGCTCCTCACCATTCTTTTGGAAAGCCGGCATGGCGACCTGCGCGAGCAGAGTCTGAATCGCCAGGGGAAAGGCCATTTCCACGTTTCCGGCATGGGGCATGAAGCGCTCGCCGCGATTTCGATCCAGACCGACGACGGAGATTATATCTGTGGGTATTATCGCGACCGCGCGCTCGTCCTCGGACGCGGGGTGAGCTCGGCGGAGCTGGCCCTCGATTATTTCGCGAAACGCAAAGGCCAGAGCCACGGACGCCAGATGCCGTCGCATTACAGCTATGCGTCGAAAAACATTTGGAGCGTGCCGACCCCGACCGGCTCCCAACTTTTGCCCGCTTGCGGCATCGCTTGGGGAATCAAGCTCGACGCCAAGCCCAATTTTGTCATCGCGACCATTGGCGATGCCGCGACCCGGCAGGGAGATTTCTTTGAGGCGGTCTGTTTCGCCAAGGAAAAGCAGTTGCCCGTTCTCTTTCTGGTCGAGGACAATGGTTACGGGATCAGCAGCCCTACTCGAAAGATCAACCCCCTGGCCATCGATGTTCTCCAGCCTAACGACTGGCGGCAGATCGACGGCAGCGATGTCGGGGCCGTTTATGAGGCCGGTCAGGAAGCGATCGCCCATCTCCGGGCTGGCAAAGGCCCGGTCTTTTTCTGGATAACGATGGAGCGGCTATCGAGCCACACGAGCTCCGATGATCACAAGCTGTATCGGGCCGCGGAAGAGATCGAAAATCTGGCTGCGTCTGATCCGCTCGCGAAATGGAAGGACGCTTTGGTCGCCGAAACGGTCATAACCGCCGATGAGTACGCGAAGCTCGAACTGGAAGTAAAAGAGCGCATTCGGCAGGAATTCATCGACGCCGAGCGCGAACAGGACCCCGCGCCTGACGAACTGTTTTTGCAAGTCTCCGGAGAGCTGCCGCAGCTCGAGGACGAAGTGCTCACCCCCGGAAAATACCGCATTGGCGATGTGGTGAACCAGGTCCTGCGTCTTGGCTTATCGAGAGATTCAGGGCGCATCATCTTTGGCGAAGATGTGGAAGATCCGAAAGGTGGCGTTTTTCGTCTGACTCAGAAACTTTCGACGGAATTCCCGCAGCAAGTTTTCAATTCGCCGCTGGCGGAGTCGACCATTCTGGGAGTCGCGTGTGGGCTCGCGTCCTACGGGAAACGACCGGTGTTCGAGTTGCAATTCGTCGATTTCATCGGGCCGGCCTGGAACCAGGTCGTGACCAATCTCTGCAACCTGCGCTGGCGCTCGTTTGGCAGCTGGACCTGTCCACTTGTGATCTATGCTCCGTATGGAGCCTATCTCCCGGGCGGCAGTTTGTGGCATAGCCAGGCGAACGAAGCTCCCCTCGCCCACTATCCTGGGATCAACGTGGCGATTCCGAGCAATCCCGAGGACGCGGCCGGGTTGCTTTGGAGTGCGATGCATTGCGAG
>Ga0207691_10000861_pt1 | contig 30154 bp, 24 predicted proteins | sample KBSM13metaG_FD_184327 | JGI IMG/M metagenome (GOLD analysis project Ga0207691, IMG submission 184327) | Miscanthus rhizosphere microbial communities from Kellogg Biological Station, Michigan, USA - KBS M1-3 metaG (SPAdes) (version 2) | ecosystem: Host-associated > Plants > Roots > Rhizosphere >...
GTGATTACAGCCGAAAACGGGACCAACCAGATATGTCGGAGTTTTGCGAACCGCACGAATGCGTTGCGCAGCTAAAAGCGCGCCACAGTTACTTCGCAACAAACCCCAATGGTAGCGTTTTTATTTTCCGCCCGACGACAGGGATTCCGGACTTGCTGATTATTCGTCCACGCCAGCCTTCGTAAACCTCGGGAGGTACGTAACTCAGCTCAAGCGCAGCTCAGGGCCAAGCTGAGTGGGAAAGCTGACGTCATCGCGCGCGTGCGTGCACGCGTGCGCGTAAAGGGTCTCGCTCTCGCTCGCGGCAGGCGTTAGCAGGTAGAAGTTTTGGTAGAAGTTTGGGTCGTTTGGCCTTGCTGTCTGACGTAAGTCTCTGATGCTGAACAGGCGAGCGGGTGAAGGGAATCGAACCCTCGTGTCCAGCTTAAAAAACTCGCACCAGTCCACCGCCGACGCTTTCTTTTTCCGCCGGCAGCCAAAACGCCTTCGGATTGGCATCCGCGTGACTCAATATTTCGGGAGCTGTTCAGCACAATTTGATGGTGGCGCCTTTATCCACTTCTTTATCCACCGACGCGGAAATTTGCGCTCGTTTAAGGACACATGAGATCACGTTGAAAGTGCCATCTCTCCTCTAAGCAGGAGGTGAGTCGCCTTGAGCAAACATGAGCAACTCAATCGAAAACTCCTTGGCAAGGAGGTGCTCTACCACTGAGCTACACCCGCACAAAAGTGGGCTCAAATAATCGCTCGCGCCCTCACCAGCGCAAGATTTTTTGCAGGAACAGTCGACGAAACGAGACAGAGTAGGCGTTTGGCACAAACGCCTCTACAATGGTCGTTCCGAGCGTTAGTGAATGAATCCCGTTGGGAAAGCTTTAAGGTAACGCAACGGGATCCCTCGACTGACGCTCGGGATGACGATGACTTCTCTCGAAGAGTTCCGACAGCTTGCTAGCCGCGGCAATCTGATTCCCGTGGTCGCTGAGATCGTCGGCGATGTCGAAACGCCAGTCGGGGCGTTCCAAAAAATCGGGCGCGATGGATGGTCGTTTCTTTTCGAATCGGCCGAGCGCAACGAGGAATCGGGACGCTTTTCACTTATTGGGATCGATCCTCTATTAATCGTTAGCCAACGCGCAGGCGAGGTTGCCATTCGCGACAAATCTGGCGCCGTCACCAATCGAAGCACTTCCGATCCGCTCGGCGAGCTGCAAGAGGTCCTCGGCGAATTCCGCTTTGTTCCGCGCGATGACATTCCGCATTTCCAAGGTGGGGCGGTCGGCTTCGCCGGTTACGACGTGGTTAGATTTTTCGAGCCAAAGGTCCCGATCCATCCCCGTGACGACCTCGAATTGCCGGAGATGATGTTCATGGTCGCGGGGACGCTCATTGTCTTCGATCACCGTTTCCGTCTGATGCGTATCATCGTGTCGGCCGATCTTCGACGGCAAAACATGGAAGATGCTTACGGCGGCGCCCACAAACAAATCGAGACTCTTTTGGAAAAACTGGCCGCGTCATCGCGATTGCAACCGATCGCGGCGCCAGCTGCGGGCGACGACCCCTCCGCAGAATTCAAGAGCAACACCGTCGACTTCGAGAAAATGGTTCTCCGCGCGAAAGAATACATTGGCGAAGGCGATATTTTCCAGGTTGTGCTGTCGCAACGATTCGAGTCGGAATTTTCCGCCGATCCCCTCGATCTTTATCGTTGTCTACGCTTTGGAAACCCGTCGCCCTACATGTTTTTGCTGAACTTCGGCGACGAGTTTTGCGCACTTGGCAGTTCGCCTGAGTTACATGTCCGGGTGCGCGGTCGCACCGCCGAATTACGCCCGATTGCGGGGACCCGTCCGCGCGGCACAGACCCGAGATCCGACGAAGGAAACGCACGCGAGTTGCTGGCCGATCCGAAGGAGCGCGCCGAACACGTGATGTTAATCGATCTTGCGCGAAACGATCTGGGCCGGATCGCGCAAATCGGCAGCGTCCGCGTGACCGAGCAAATGACGATCGAGCGTTACAGCCACGTCATGCACATCGTTTCGCACGTTGAGGCGCGGTTGCGTGATGGTTTGACCGCCTTCGACGCCTTTCGCGCGACCTTTCCCGCCGGCACCGTTTCGGGCACGCCGAAGATTCGCGCCATGCAAATCATCGCCGAGCTGGAGAAAGCTCGACGTGGTTTTTACGCGGGGGCGGTCGGCTGGTTCGGCTTCGACGGGAATTGCGATAGTTGCATTGCGCTGCGTTCGGTGGTTTTGAAAAACGGGAGAGCGTTCGTACAAGCCGGCGCCGGAATCGTGGCCGATTCTGAGCCGGTGCGTGAACGCGAAGAAACCGAGCGCAAGGCGATGGCGGTCCTGGCCGCAATCGCGCGCGCGAAGGAGGTATTACGTTGAAACTCCTCCTGATCGATAATTACGATTCGTTCACCTACAACCTCGCGCAGATTTTCGGCGAGCTGGGCGCCGACGTTTTGGTGAAACGCAACGACGAGACGGGCCCGGCTGACATTCGACAATTTGTTCCGGAACGCATCTGCATCTCGCCCGGACCGGGCCGGCCGCGCGACGCGGGAGTCAGTTGCGACGTCATTCGTGAATTCGGACCGCAAATTCCATTGCTCGGCGTTTGCCTCGGTCACCAATGTATCGGCGAAGTTTACGGCGGCGAAATTGCACGTGCCCCGAAATTGATGCACGGGAAAACGTCCGCAATTTCGCACCACGGCGCGGGCGTTTTTAAAAACCTGTCGCAGCCGTTCGAAGCCACCCGTTATCATTCCCTCGTGGTAAGGCGCGATCGTCTGCCGGATTCACTCATCATCACCGCGGAATCCGATGATGGTGAAATCATGGGGCTGCAACATCGCGAATTCCCGATTCACGGAGTGCAATTTCATCCGGAATCGATTCTGACCGGTGAAGGCAGGACTTTGCTCGCGAATTTTCTAAAGCTGTCATCCTACGCTCCTCCGTCATCCCGAACGAAGTGAGGGACCCCACGGTTGGTGTGGACTCACACTTAATCGTGGAACGCGTGACCCAATGAGAGGTCCCTCGCCGTCTACGGCGGCTCGGGATGACAGCGCGTGGCGATCAGCTGATCACTTCGTGGATCGCGCGTACTTCGTTCGCCATTTGCTCGAACTCGTCGAGCGTGAGGGCCTGCGCACCATCGGAAAGCGCTTCTTCCGGCTTGCAATGCACTTCAATCATCAAACCATCTGCGCCGACCGCAACTCCGGCACGTGCCAACGGGGTAACCATGTAGTTTTTGCCGGTACCGTGCGAGGCATCGATGATGATGGGCAAGTGCGAGATACGTCGCACCGCCGGCACGGCCGCGAGATCGAGAGTGTTGCGGGTGTGCTGGGCAAAGGTACGGACACCGCGTTCGCAAAGAACGACTTGGTAATTGCCTTCCGACATGATGTATTCGGCCGCGAGCAACCATTCCTCCAGGGTCGCGGCCATCCCACGCTTGAGCAACACCGGCAGCCTTGAGCGCCCGACCCGCCGCAACAGCGTGTAATTTTGCATGTTGCGCGCGCCGATCTGAATCATATCGGCATATCTTTCGACGAGATCGACTCCTGGCTCGTCCAGCGCCTCGCTAACAATTCTTAGACCAAATTTTTCGCGAACTTCCACCAGCATCTTCAGGCCTTCCTCGCCCAAACCTGCGAAAGCATAGGGCGAGGTGCGTGGTTTAAAGGCGCCGCCACGGAAAAATTTGGCGCCGCTCTTTTTCACCACCTCAGCGATGGCAAAGGTCTGCTGCCGCGTTTCGATCGCGCATGGGCCGGCGATCATGGCGAGCGAGCCATTGCCAATCTTCGCACCGCCGATATCGACAATCGTTCGGTCCTGTTTCAGATCGAGCGTGATCAGTTTGTAAGGTTTGCTCACGCGAATGGCCTCGGCCACGCCGGGCAGATTTTCGAAATGCTGCAAACTGATCGCGCCTTTGTTGCCGGTGATGCCAATGGCGGTACGAGTGGCACCGGGCATCGTATGCGCGCGAAGGCCAAGCGCCTCGATCACACGGACAACGCCGGCGATTTCCGCTTCCGTGGCATTGGCATTCATTACGACGAGCATAAGCGAGCTTCCTTTTTCCTATGCAATAGCGCTCGCTGCAAGCCAGTCTCGCGCTGCCTCCACATCCGCGTTAGTCAATTCATGACCGCTTTCCTGCATTCGCACCTCAACTTCGACGTTTCGGCCGCGCAACAATTCGACCAGCGCGTTGACCTGCGGTGGCGTAGCGATTGGATCGAACCGCCCGCCGCAGATTAGGACGGCACAATTTTCTAACGTGGTCTCCGGCGGATGTGAAAGGGGCACCATTGGCCGAAACAAAATCGCGCCGCGAAATTTCAATACACCGAGCAGCATCATCGCCGAGGCGATATTTGCCCCGTTGGAATAGCCGATCGCGACCAGCGTGTTCTGATTGAAACCATGCTTTTTGGCCGCAACGGAAACAAAATCTGCGAGTTCGTGTGCCCGCGCGACAACATCTTTTTCATCGAAAACGCCCTCAGCCAGCCGCCGAAAAAATCGCGGTGCACCGTTTTCCAAAACCTTTCCCCGCGGACTGAGCAGGGACGCGTCGGGATCGATGGCGCGACCTAGCGGAAACAAATCATTTTCGTTTCCGCCGGTGCCATGCAGTAAGAGCAGTGTTCGATCGCGGGTCCCAGGAATAAATCGATAAGTGAAATCGTTCATGATGCGGCCGAATGGCCGAGATGAATGGTGGGAAGCACGCGCTCGATTTCGTTGCGCTTTGACTCATAAATTGGCGGAAGTTTTAAGGTTTCGCCCAAGGCGTCGGCCGGTTCATCAATAAGGAATCCAGGTCCGTCGGTGGCGATCTCGAACAAGATTCCATTAGGCTCACGAAAATAAATTGAGTGAAAATATTGGCGGTCGATTACGGGCGTAACGTTGAGACCTCGCGCGACAAGCTGCTCGCGCACCTTCAGCTGTTCATCATCATCGGCAGCGCGAAAGGCAATGTGGTGCACCGTGCCAGCGGCGATCTGGCCGAAGCCGGCTTCGGATGACACCAAATCGACTTCCGCAGATGCGTTTGAGCCGCTGCCACGGAAACGCCGCCTGTTATTTTCTTCCGCAACAAATTCGAATCCGAGAATTTCGGTGAGTAATTTTTCTGTTTGGTCGGGCCGTCTGACTTCGAGCGTCGGCGCGGCAAAGCCAAGGATTACGTCATCCTGAGCGACGCGAAGCGGAGTCGAAGGATCCCGTGGCGTCACCTTTAAGCTTTCATCTCGGGATCCCTCGACTTCGCTCGGGATGACGGGTCCTTCGATGAGCTCGAGCTGCAACCCATCAGGATCGAGAAAGCGCAAGGCGTTACTTCCGAATCGCCCCTCGATTTCCTCGGCGATCACATGAGCTGCACGCAATCGCTCTTTCCAAAATGCCATCGAATTCCGCGGAACGGCGAAGCTGACCGTAGTCACCTGCCCGCTTCCGCGGGCGCCTCGTCGCGCTCCTGGCCAGGGGAAAAATGTCATGATCGTTCCGGGACTCCCGATGTTATCGCCGAAATAAAAATGGTAACTCCCGGGATCGTCGAAATTCACGGTCCGTTTGACCAGACGCAGCCCGAGCGTCTCGGTGTAAAAGTCGAGATTGCGTTGCGGATCTCCCGCAATCGCGGTGATGTGGTGGATGCCGGCGCTGTGCATGGGAAATTGGAAGGCGAAAGGGTAGCGTGGCCGGCCAATTTAGCGATGAATTTTTAAACTTGTCGTGCGCGCGAAAACGAGCTTTAAACTTTCTGTATGAAGGCTGTTTTCCTCGCACTAGCAGCAGCGATGGCAGCGCCTCTCGTGCTGGGCGCGCCGAAAGACGAGAAGACAAAGGCAACGAAATGGAAAATTACGGGTCAACTCGAGGAAGCCTGTTCCTGTAACGCGGCCTGCCCCTGCTGGTTCGATTCCAAACCGACCCGGGCAACGTGTGGCGGCAATCAAGTTCTTTTTATTCAGAAGGGCAATTACGGAAACGTGAAACTCGATGGACTGGCTGTGGCCAATTACGCCCAGAGCCCGGAAAACCAGACGATGATGGATTCGTTCGGGAAATGGAATTTTTCCACGAATTACATCGACGAGAAAGCGAATCCCGAACAACGCAAAGCCTTGGAAGCAATTGCAGCAGTCGTTCTGCCTTCGAATAACGGGTCGAAGAATTTCAAAACTGTTTACGTTCCAATCACACGTAAAATCGAAGGCAAAGATCACATCATTGCCATCGGAAACGTCGCCACCTTTACCGGCCATTTGGTCGAAGGTGGTCTCGGCGGTTCGTCGAGGATAACCAATCCGCCAGGCGCCGATCCCCTTCATCATCAGTACGCGCAGGGCAAGACGACAAAGATGATCTACAACGATTCTGATCAGAATTGGGATTGGACGGATACGAATTACATGCTTGGAACCTTCACCCTCGACAGCGATCAGTACGCGAAGTTTGTCGCCGGGTTAGCGCAGAAAATGGCGAAGAAGGAAAAGACAGAAAGTGCGGAGAAGAAATAATTTTTTGGTGGTGGGTTATGTTCGTTTGGCGAAAGCGAGCCAGCGCGGTCTGGCTCGCAGCCAACGAAGCGCCGTTGCGTGAAATAGGGGGCCAGCGGCTCGCCATTATTTCGAGAGCAGATCGCAAAAGCGCGATCGCGGAAATTGCCGGTAGCAGCCGGCGCAATTTGGAAAAAATTCGCTCTCGCTTTGGCGGGACGATCGAAAAGTTGCCGCGCGATTGGCTGAAGGAATTTTCGCGATCGCAAAAATCGGAGCCGATCAAAATCGGAAATCGACTTGTTATTTACAGGTCGGTGACGAGTAAGAATAGGAGCAGGAATAAGAGTTTGTTGATTCCAGCGGGTAGAGCTTTTGGGACGGGTGAACATCCGACAACGGCGATGTCGTTGCGTTTGTTAGAGCGATGCACTCGGTTCTGGGGAGCGCAGGCTGCCAGCCTGCTGGGTTCGGCTGCCAGCCGAACCCTCTTTAAAGAGTCTTCGTCGGCAAGCTGCCGACGAGTGCAGGCTGGCAGCCTGCACTCCCCAGAACCGGAAAGAACGCTGCTCGACCTTGGGACGGGTTCGGGAATTCTCGCGTTGGCGGCGGCACGCTTCGGAGCAAAGCGCGTAATTGCGATCGATGACGACCCGGTGGCAATCGCGACCGCGAGAGAAAACGCCCGACGAAACAAGCTCGATAACATCGATTTTCGCGTCGCCGACGTGCGGCGGTGGCCGTTTTCGCCGAGAATTGAAATCATCACCGCAAATCTGTTCAGCGAATTGCTGATTGAGATTTTGCCAAAACTAAAACGCGCTCAGCGGTTGATTCTTTCGGGTATTTTGCGCGACCAGGAGGCTCAGTTGGTCCGCGCGTTGAAGCGAAACGGGATTGTTATCGTGGAAATGCGGCGACGCGGGAAATGGACCGCAATTCTTGCTCGGGGGCAGCGCGCACAGCCTGTGCGCAGGATCGGACACTCTGTTCGATGCATTGAGGGGAAGCTCCGCAGGATGCGGAGCTGAGCGCACAGGATGTGCGCGCTACCCCGGGATGATCGATCTACGGGGAAAAGATTTGACGGAGCGTTAGCCAACCCGCATTTTCTTCGGCTCAGGCGACTTCGATTCCCCACCTGCATCTAGGCGGTTTAATCAGAGCCGCCGGAGAAATTTATGCAGGAACTTTCCTACGCCATCGTGACGCCTTATTCGATGCGCAAATCGCGCACCGGCGGAATTGTGGCGCGACTAATTTCGCGGACCGGGCTGGATGTCGTGGCGGGGCGGATGTTCGCGCCCAGCGCCGAGTTGGTGAAACGGTATGCCGAGACGATTGTAACGGAAACAGAGTCCCGGCACCGCGCCACGCAGAAACTGATTCGCGAATACGTGCGGCGGAATTTTACCGGTAAGATCAATGGTCAACGGCCGCGTGTCCTCTTTCTCGTTTTTCGCGGCGAGAACGCCGTGGCCAAGGTTCATCGCACTGTCGGCCATATCGTGAACGAGCGGACGAGCGGCGAAACAATTCGCGATACTTTCGGCGACTACATCGCGGATGAGACTGGCAAGGTCACCTATTTCGAACCTGCGGTGCTAACTGCGATTCAGCCCGATCAGGTGGAACGCGACCTAAAACTGTGGGCCGAATTCTCCGATACGGACGGGGGGATTTTGGAAAAAGTGATCGAATATCCGGCCGGGACGAAGGTTGAAAAGACGCTCGTTCTGATCAAGCCAGACAACTTCAAATTTCCTAATTTACGACCAGGCGGCGTGATCGAAGTTTTTTCGCGTACCGGGCTCTACATCATTGGATTCAAGGTTCACCGCATGAGCGTGGCGCAGGCGGAAGAATTTTACGGACCGGTTTTGCCTGTGCTGGAGGAAAAACTCGGAACCGAAAAAGGTCGGGGCGCGTGGGAGGAGATTGTAGAATTCATGTCCGGCGGACGGCCAAGCCAAATTGCGTCAGCTCAAAAGGGCGAACCCGGCACGGAAAAATGCATCGCAATTGTTTATCAAGGCGAGGATGCGGTGCAAAAAATTCGAGAAGTATTGGGTCCGACCGATCCCAGCAAGGCGCCACCGGGTTCAATTCGAAAAGAATTTGGCCAAACCATCATGATCAATGCCGCGCATGCTTCCGATTCCAGTGAGAACGCCCAACGCGAGATGAAGATCGTGCAGGTTGACGAGAACAATTTTAAACCGCTGATTGACGAGTTTTACCGCCAGAAATAATAAATTATGATTACTACTACTCCCATGGAAATCTCAGGTCGCGCCAGCCAACTCACTCCCTCCCTCACCCTCAGCATCGACGCCAAAGCAAAAGCGATGAAAGCAGAGGGTATCGACGTCTGCGGATTTGGGGCGGGCGAACCGGACTTCGATACGCCCGAACACATCAAGCAGGCGGCGATTAGCGCTCTGCAAAGTGGATTCACCAAATACACCCCGAGCTCGGGCATTCCGGAGTTGCGGCAGGCGATTGCAGAAAAATTAGCAGCAGACAACGGGCTCAATTACAAACCCACACAAATAGTGGTGAGCAACGGCGCGAAGCATGCCTGTTACAACGCCATTCTCGCCACCTGCCAGCCCGGTGATGAAGTCATTATTCCGGCTCCCTATTGGGTGAGCTATCCCGATATGGTGAAATTGGCCGGAGCGGAGGCCGTGATCATTCCAACGAGCGAGCGAAACGGCTGGAAAATCCGCGCGGAAGATTTTGAGAACGCGATGACGCCGCGCACGAAAATGCTGATTTTGAATTCGCCCGGAAACCCGAGCGGCTCAGTCTATACTCGCGAGGAAATGGAAGCGCTGGTCGACATCGCCGCCGGCGAAGACATTTACATTTTATCGGACGAGATTTACGAGAAGCTCGTTTACGACGAGGTAAAACACGTCAGCATCGCATCGCTTTCGAAAGAAGCCTACGATCTCACCCTTACGGTCAACGGTTTCAGTAAATCATACGCGATGACGGGCTGGCGACTCGGTTATCTGGCGGCGCCGGAGGCAGTGGCGAAAGCTGTCGATTCCATTCAAAGTCACAGCACGGCGAACCCATGCTCCTTCGCGCAGCGCGGTGCACTCGCCGCCCTCAAGGGCGATCAGCAGCCGATTGCGGACATGCGCGATGAATTCGATATGCGCCGCAACTACATGTTTGATCGCATCTCCAAGATTCCGAACGTGACTGCCGTCAAACCGCAGGGAGCGTTTTACGTGCTGGTGAATATCAGCCAACTCGGGCTGACCTCGCAAAATTTTGCCGATCGCCTTCTTAGTAAGGCGAATGTCGCAGTCGTGCCGGGCGCGGCCTTCGGCGACGATCGCACCGTTCGGCTCAGCTACGCCACTAGCATCGATATAATCAAGAAAGGACTCGATCGCTTCCAGGATTTTTGCCGGACGCTATAGCGAGGCCTGCGAAACTTGGTCATCCCGAGCAAAAGCGAGGGATCCCGTTGAAATGAGCTTTCAGGTTTCGCCGCGGGATTCCGAGCCGGACAGGCGTTTTCGCTCGGGATGAGGTTATGACCGGTTCTCTGGCTTTCGTTTTCCACGCGCTTTTTGGGCGACATCCAGAGCGTTGTCATTCTGAGTCGCGCAGACGACGAAGAATCTCTCGACATTCAGAATCAGCGCTCCACTCGCGAGGTTCCTCGCTTCGCTCGGAATGACGAAGGGCACTGGCTCATTCGCCCTCATTCTCCACGCGCATTTGCCTTTCGTGCGGCATCCCGAGCACGAATTCTTTCGCGAAGAAAACTGGCTATTCGAAGCGATCAGCGAGAGCTATGTGCCGCTCCTGCAAATGATACGGCGCCTGCTCCGCCGAGGCGTTCGTGTCAAACTCACTCTTTCGGTTTCGCCCACCCTGTGCGCCATGCTAGCCGATCCGCTCTTGCGCGACCGCTACATCAGACATCTCGATTTGCTGATTGCGTTGGCGGAGCGCGAATGCGAACGCAATCGCGCCGAGAAAAGTTTGATGTCGCTCTCGGAGTTCTATCGCGAATTTTTTGCGGAGACACGGCGCACCTTTGTCGAGGAATGGGATTGCGATCTGCTTGGAGTTTTTCGGCAGCTCCGCGGGACTGGCGCGGTTGAGATAATGGCCAGTGCGGCGACGCATGCGATTCTTCCGATTTTGCAGGAATCGCCGGGGGCGGCGAACGCACAGATTGCAATCGGATGCGATCAGTTTCGCGAGACATTCGGCGGCGAACCGAGTGGCTTTTGGCTGCCGGAATGCGCTTACTCCGCCGGCCTGGCAAAGTCGTTGCAGGCCGAAAATATTCGCTGGTTCGTCGTCGATGCCCATGCGTTTGAACAGGCCGTGCCGCCAGCGCGGCGCGGAACTTTCGCACCATGTTTTACAAGGGCGGGGCCAGCCGCTTTCGCTCGCGACATCCAGGCCAGCCGTCAGGTTTGGAGCGCACAACAGGGATATCCCGGCGATCCGACTTATCGCGATTTCTATCGCGATATCGGTTTCGATTTGTCAGCCAAGGAGCTTGCACCGCTACCCGGAAACGGCTTTACGGGAATAAAATATCATCGCGTCACCGGCCGCGATGTTGCGAAACAAATTTATGATCGCGCGGCCGCGGAAGAAACGGCCCGCCGGCATGCCCATCATTTTATCGAGAGATGCGTCGCCGAACTTCAAAGTCTGCAAGCTGATGATTGGAATCCAATAATGACAGTGCCTTTCGATGCCGAACTCTTCGGACATTGGTGGTTTGAAGGACCAATTTTTCTTGAGCACCTGATTCTGGCGGCGGCGGAAAATAAATTGCCGCTGACCACGCCGAGCGAATTTCTCGAACAAAATCCGACCCAGCAGGTGACGGAGCCGGCGACCTCCAGCTGGGGTGATCAAGGTTTTCTTGATGTCTGGCTCGATCAGAAATGTGGCTGGATTTATCCGCATCTTTTGACGGCGAACAGCCGCATGACCGCGCTGGCAAAATCGCGTGGCCGGGAGGCAAGGGCTGATGATGACCGCGTCCTGCGTCAGCTCGCGCGCGAGCTCCTGCTCGCGCAGTCTAGCGATTGGGCATTTCTCATTCGCAACGGAACGGCGAAGGATTACGCAACCCAACGAATGACCGTTCATCTTTCACGCTTCCAAAAACTGGCGAAGCAATTTGAGAAAAAGAAGGTCGATGCCGAATTTCTCGCCCAGTGCGAAGAACGGGATAATCTGTTTCCGCATGTGGACTGGCGGCGGTTTCTCTCGCTTGTTATTCCGCGCGAAGTCGAGGACTCTCTCGATATTCTGAAGAAGAGAAAATAGTAAGAGATGTCTCGACTCTGCTCGACATGACAAAAACGGTCCTGCCGCTCACGATCGGGCTCCTGGCTATCTCATTCTTGCGCGCGCAAGAAATCTCACCTTCACCCAGTGCAAGTGCGCCCCCCCCACGAGCGGTTCGGATCAGTTTTGTTCCGCCCCCGCTCGAGGGCAAAATCTGTCTCGGGGTCTATAACGAGTGGAGTCAATTGGTGCGGGTGTTACACCAGGAAGCGGATTTCGATGAGTTCGCCATCGGGGCCGATGCGCTCAGCACCAAATGGGACGGGAAGGATGATTACGATTACGATTTGCCGGCGGGAAAATATGCCGCCCGCGGTTTTCAGGTTGCGCCGATGAAGATCGGAGCCGAAACGACTACAACCGATGCCGCGGCGGCAGGTGCCATTTCTGTCCGTATTAAATTGGTAGCAAATCCATTGGAGAATAACGAACGGCCAACCGTCGATATCTGCGCAGGTTTTGATGATGACGACGTTTATCTGCAAACAATCGATGGCCTGCCGTTGGTCACCGTCGCAAAGCGCCAGGATGCGAAAAGCGTGTCGGTGGCCGCGGGGCGCGACAACAAAAGCGTAATCGTTTTTTTAAGTAACGGCACGAATGTTCGCCAGCTCGAAGTCAGCGGCATTACCAAAATGATGGCGTTCGACTGTGGCTCATTTGAATTGAAATAGCTCCGTTCTACCGCGGACGGAACACAGACTTCCAAGTCTGTGCGCCAAACAGGCATTCCTGCCTGTTTCCCGTGCGCCCAAACACAGCCGGCTAAAAGCCCGCTGGGCGCACAGGCAGGAATGCCTGTGTTCCGGCTCCGCGGGGCGTCGCCCTACCAAAAACGCGCGGCCGCGGAATACGAGCGGGATCATCGACCTGATCAACCGATTGCTCGCCAGCGCGCCAATTCTTTGTTAGTTAGCGCGCGATGACTGCCGAGCTTCAACATACGCTGGCGAAATCCGCCGGATTCAGTGGCACCTCGCTGCACACGGGCGAAAAGGTAACGCTTAAGTTGCAGCCGGCGCCGGTCGATCATGGGATTAAATTCAAGCGCAAAGATCTGGCGGACGAGCCGACCATTGATGCGAACATCGCAAACCTGAAGACGGTCGAGCGCGCCACCACGATCGGGGAAGGCGCGGTCCGGGTGCACACGGTCGAGCATGTGCTTTCCGCGCTGAGTGCGATGGGGGTGGATAACGCGATCGTCGAGATGACCGCGAACGAGCCGCCGATTGGCGATGGCAGCGCCGCGCCCTACGTAGAAGTGATCAAAAAGGCCGGCACGGCCGCGCAAGAAGCGCCACGCCGATTTTTCGATGTGCGCGAGCCAATTCATGTCGAATCAAAAAGCGGCTCGCTTCTCGTGCTCCTGCCCGACGACAAGTTTCGCGTCTCCTGCACCCAAGCAGGACCAAACAATCGCTTTACCCAATTTTTCTCAGCCGAAATTTCACCGGCACTCTACGAACGCGAAATTGCGCCGGCGCGCACTTTTGTTTTCTACGAGGAAGTGGCGCCTTTGATGGAGAAAAACTTGATCAAAGGAGGCAGCTTGGAAAACGCCATTGTGGTTCGGGGCGACGCCGTCCTGAGCAAGGAGCCGCTGCGTTTTGCCGACGAATTCGCGCGGCACAAAATTCTCGATATCATCGGCGACCTTGCGCTGATCGGCACTCGCATTCGCGGTCATATTATTGCAGTGAAGCCCGGTCACGCCGTCAACGCGGAGCTGGCGCGGGCGATCGTGAAACAACACGCCAAGATCACGGCACTTTCCGTTCCCCGCACTTTTCCGCCGGGAGAAGGTGGTCTCGATATTAATCAGGTGATGGAAATTCTACCGCATCGCTTCCCATTTCTGATGGTCGATCGCATCCTGGGTTTCGAAGGGGAAACGAAATGCACTGGTCTGAAAACGGTAACGGTGAACGAACCGTATTTTGCCGGGCATTTCCCCGGCCACCCGGTAATGCCTGGCGTTCTCCAGGTCGAAGCAATGGCACAGGTGGCGAGCATTTTATTGATGAAGCTGGCGAAGAGTTCGAGCCGCATCGGTTATTTCATGAGCGCTGATGAAGTGAAATTTCGCAAACCAGTTTTTCCGGGCGACACCCTTTTCATTCACGCGGAATTGATCAAAGCGCGCAGCAATCGGCTCGCCAAAGCGCATTGCAGTTGCGTGGTGAATAAAGCTGTCGTTTCCGAAGGCGATCTCATGTTCACATTCCTGGATAAGTGAGCGAGGCTAGAGACTTATGAGTTTCCAAAGACCCTCACCCTACCCTCTCCCCCGGGGAGAGGAGGACGTGTCAGCGCCTGGTGAGGGAGGGACGGTCACGTCCCGCCGCAACGTTAATCCTCGAAATGAGCGACCCGCAGATTCATCCCACCGCGATCGTTGATCCAAAAGCAGAGCTCGGCTCGGAAACAATTGTCGGTCCGTATTGCATCGTCGGTTCTGAAGTCGTCCTCGGTGAAGGATGCTGGCTACAACATCATGTCACCCTTTGCGGGCCGATGCGGGCGGGAACGAAAAATAAATTCTATGCTTACTGCTCGATCGGACAGCAAACGCAGGATTTGAAATACGCGGGCGAACCGACTTATCTGGAAATTGGCGACGAAAATACCTTTCGCGAGTTCTGCACAGTTAACCGCAGCACGAAAGCTGATGGCAAGACGCGGGTCGGCAATCGCGGAAATTTTCTGGCCTACAGCCACATCGGCCACGATTGCGCGGTGGGCAATTCAGTGGTGTTCTCGAACAACGGCACTCTCGCTGGTCACGTCGAGGTCGGCGATCATGCGGTTATGGGCGGACTCACCGCCGTGCATCAGTTTTGCCGGATCGGACGATTCGCCATCACGGGCGGTTGTTCCAAGATCGTCCAGGACGTCCCGCCATTCTTGATCGCCGACGGAAATCCGGCCGAGATTCGCGGAGTCAATCTGATCGGACTCGAACGGGCCGGGTTCACGCCCGAAAGCATCAAGGCGATCAAGGAAGCGTTTCGGCTGATTTACCGATCGAAATTAAACACGCGCCAGGCAATCGAAGCCGTGCGCAAACAAATCGAGCCGCGCGAAGAGACCACGCAGTTGATCGAGTTCATCGAAAAAAGCGCGCGCGGGATTGTTCGGTAGAAGACCGTCATCCCGAGCGCAATCGAGGCCGTTGAAGTTACCTTTAAGATTTCGCGGCAGGATCCATCGACTGCGCTTGGGATGACCGGCTACTAGGGTGCTGGTTTGGGCGTGAGGTCGCTTTCAATTTTGTGCAACAAATTCGATGCAGGCGATTCCGGGACGATGCGCAAGACCCTGCGAGCAAGATCGAGGGCGCGGTTCGGTTTGCCGGATTTTATGAAAGCGTCGCATTCTTCTAGGACACATCGGATGATGTCATCCCGTTTGGAATAGGCGCCGCGGGCCTGCTCCAGCGCCGCGACTGCGGTGGAAAAATTGCCGTCGCGCATTTCCATTAGTCCAACGTCCTCCAGCATGGCGGCGTTGCGGGTGCGACCGGCAGTAATCCTGGCCTGAGTGCGATAATCGGAAGACTCCAGGTTGCTGTTCTTGATCGCGAAATCATGATAGGCGCGCCATCCGGCGGCGGATTTCGGCGAAGCTTTCGAGTCGATCTGCGTCCAGTTTAGATACGGACGATAAAGTGGATCTCCCACCGCCACTCCCATCCAGGAGAGCGCCCGCGACGACATGAATACGCTTTCGGCGAAGGTAAAGCCGTGGAGCAAGCGATCGTTGAGAATATCAAGATGCGCGGTCAGCTCGAGATATGGCTCGTAAACGTTGCCGACGGTTGCAGCGGCGCCCCGCGAGACCAGCGGACCGGCCCAACCTGAATTCTCGTCACGCAGGGTTGCGGCGCTGTAGGAATGAATGTGTGCGGCGATTGCGCCCGGAACGAATTTAAAGCCCGGCTGATTGAAGGGACCGGCAATATTGCCAGCATACCATCCATAATAAAGTGCGCAGTCGCTCATTGGAAACGCATCCGGAAAAATCGTGGGCAGATCATCAAACACCACCGGCACGCCTTCCTTGTGACATTGATCGACAATGGCGCGCATCCAGGCGTCGCCGACTTCTTTACCGCCACTGGTTTCATGGGAGCCGTCCACGAATGCGCGTCCCCATAAGCCGTTTTTTTCCGCGTCGATCGCATCCACAATCATTCGTCGGACTGTCGCGCTGTCCGGAGCATCGAGCCGAGTAACGAGGAGCAGAGGTGCCGCAGTTACCTCGGCAACGGGACGGAATCCTTGAAAATAAGGATTGGGAACCACACCCGAGATTTGCCTGGTAAAGAGACCGAGCACACTCAATTCCGAATCAACTGAGGCCTCGTTCCGGCTTTGAATCGGACCGCCTCCAGGAGTATCACCCTGATAGGGCGTCGCCACGGGGCGAATCTTAAGAGGCATGCCCCTGATGAGAGCGACGAAGTGAATCCCAAGGGTCTGCACCCGCTTCTCCCCATCGGCCGTTTCGTGAACGTGCCACCATTGCCGTTGCTCGAAAATTTTCCGCAACGGCTCAGCAATGGTGGCATCGTATTCTTCCCGCGAAATTTCCTCCTGAGGCGGACAGTCAAGTCCGACCAGATGATCATCAGCGATCCCGCGTTTCCCGGCATAAAATTTCCCGAGCGCTTCGGAGTCGGGAACGGCGGTGTTAAAAACAACAATGGTTTGAGCCGGCAAATTTTCCGCTGTAGCGCGGTCGTTGCCCAACAGGAAAACGAATTGGACCACTAGAATCCGCAGGACACCAAAGCGGAAGGATCGCATGTAGCTGCCGCCGTCACCGGCGGCAGGACCTTTTGCATTCTGCCGCCAGTGACGGCGGCAGCTACAAGGACGAATTCTGATTTTCATTAAAACCTTAGCTTCAATCCGTCGTAGGCGATGTGGGTGTGCGGCGGCAGAGTTTGCTCGAACGATTGTGCCAGCTCATGCGCAATGTGGATGAAATAGGTTTCTTTGGGCTGAACGCGGGTGGCCACTTCGAGCGCCTGCCCCACGCTCAAATGAGTCGGGTGCGGCTTCTCCCGCAGCGCATCGATGATCAAACATTCAACCCCGAAAATCTCTTTTGCGATTTCATCGGGCACGGCGTTGCAATCACTGAGATAAGCGATGAGCTTGCGTTCGTGTTGGAACACGGGGCTTTGCCCTGTGCGCCCAGCGGACATTTTGTCCGCTGCCTGAGAAAGCATGCCTTCTTTTCCGGTCTTCGGTTCAGCGGAGTGTAACGCCGCTGGGCGCACAGACTGCAAGTCTGTGTTCCGGTAACTGCGCGAAAAGAGGTAACCATTCACTTCGGCCGTGCCGTGCGGTACCGGCAACGGCGTGATTTTGGTTTCGCCTAAAAAGAAGGGTCCGTTAACAAGATGCGGCTCGGGTTTCAGATAACCGGGAAATGGGTTGGTCCCCTTAAAGGCGAACATAAAGACGCGCTCGAGATCCGCCATTGTCTTGGCCGAGGCATAGACGGGCATCGAGCCGCGTTGCCAGGAAAAGCGCCGCAGATCGTCAAACCCCATGATGTGGTCGGTGTGCGAGTGAGTGAAAACGACTGCGTCGACCCGGCGGATATTTTCACGTAACGCCTGGGTGCGGAAGTCCGTTCCAGTATCGACGATAAAGGCGGTCTCAGACGTTTCGATATAAATGGAAGAGCGCAGGCGTTTATCACGCGGATCGGGGGAGCGACAAACGGCGCAATCGCAGCCGATCATCGGCACGCCTTGCGAAGTTCCGGTGCCGAGAAAAGTGAGAGTGAGTTCGGAGTTGAGAGTTGCGGGTGGAGAGTTCAAGATTTTTCGGCGCGCGCACTGTCAACTCTGAGCTCTCAACACTCAACCGATGCTTCTCCAACTCCTACGAATCAAGAATCTCGCGCTGGTTGAGGATTTGGAATGGGAAATTTCTCCGGGGTTCATTGCTATCACAGGCGAAACCGGCGCCGGCAAATCAATCATTATCGGCGCGCTCCAGTTGTTGCTCGGCGAGCGTGCCGACAAGTCTCTGGTCCGGACTGGAGCGGAGATGTGCACGGTCGAGGCAATTTTTCAGGGCACTGATTTCGCAAAATGGAATGCGCATTTCGAGGAATCGGGAATCGAACCATGTGATCCCGATTTGATTTTGAAACGTAGCCTTTCTCTTTCCGGAACGAACCGTCAGTTCATCAATGGATCGCCCACCACCCTGGGGAATCTCAAGGAGCTTGGTGACGATCTGGTTGACCTCCACGGACCGCATGATCATCAATCACTCCTTTCACCCGATCGACAACTCGATTTACTCGATGCGTTTGCTAATGCCGGAGAGGCGCGGGAGAAATTCGGAAAAGTTTTCCGAGAATTGCGTGCGGTGGAAGCGGAACACGCAACGCTTAATACGGCGGAGAGCGCGCGTGAACAGGAGCTCGATTTGTTGCGACATCAGGTCAACGAGATAACCTCGGCTAATTTGTCGGCCGAGGAAGAAACGCAGATTGAGTCGCGCTATCGGCTCGCGACTAACAGCCGGCGATTGATTGAGATTGCATCGGCTGTGGCGACAAAACTTTCCGAAGCCGACGATGCGATCTTGTCCCAGCTAGGTGAAACCCAAAAGCTATTGCGCGAATTGGAAAAGTTGGATCCGGCGATGGCGCCGGCGACGAATACGCATGAAACGGCGGTGGTCGAGTTATCGGAGATTGCGCGCGATCTCAGTCGCTACGCCGAGAATCTCGATCTCGATCCCGAGCAATTGTCCGCCATCGAGCAGCGAATCTCGCTGTTTGAGTCGTTGAAACGAAAATACGGAACAACAATTTCTGAAGTTATCGCTTTTGGCGAGCGGGCGGCCGAGCGAATGCGGAAAATTGAAGGTCGCGATGAAGAATTGCAGCGGCTCACTAACGAGATCGCTACACTCGAGGTGGACTTGCGGCAGGCGGGCGAGAGATTGCGAAAACTGCGCACGAAAGCGGCGCCTAAACTTTCGGAAATGGTCCGTCGAAATTTGCGCGACCTCGGATTCAAGCAATCGCAGTTCGAAGCCAGAATGAACGAAACGCAAGCGGCGCGGGCGTCCGGTTTTGATGCGGTGGAACTTTTGTTTTCACCCAACCCGGGCGAGCCGCTCAAGCCGATGCGCGCGATCGCCTCGAGCGGCGAAATTTCCCGTCTGATGCTCGCGATCAAGTCCGCGCTGGCCGCGCAGGATGCAGTGCCGTTGCTGGTCTTCGATGAGATTGACGCGAACGTCGGCGGCGAAATCGCCCACGCCGTCGGCGCGCGCATGCGTGAGTTGGCGAAGCGCCATCAGGTGCTTTGCATTACCCATTTGCCGCCCGTGGCGGCGGCGGCGACATCCCAGTTCGTGGTGATGAAAGAAGTAAGAGGCGGTCGCACCTTTACTCAATTGCGTGAAGTAAGCGGCAAAGCGCGGCGGGAAGAGATTGCGCGCATGCTCGGGGGAAAGAGTGATGAAGCCCTCAAACTTGCTGCCACCATGCTGGATCAACATTAACGTCGTTCCGAGCCTGTCGCGGGGACCGAGAGAAATCAGCGGGCAAGATGCCCGCTGGCCCCTCCGCCAGGATGGCAGTGCTACAAGCGTGAATGCTGAATCGCGCTGGTCGCAGCCAAAGACTGCGGCTACAGGTTCGAGGTGCTGAATTACATTTGGCTCGCGCTGGTATTGCTGGCGGTCGCGATTGGCGGTTGGAACGATCGCTGGAAAGAAGTGACAGACGGCGCATTCGACGGTGCAAAAACCGCGGTCACGATTGCGCTCGGTTTGATCGGCGTGATGGCGCTCTGGCTGGGAGTGATGCGCCTGGCGGAACGCGCCGGACTCGTGCAAAAACTTGCGCGCGCGCTACGGCCAATCATGCGGCGGTTGTTTCCCGATGTGCCAGCGGAGCATCCAGCAATGGGTGCGATGCTGATGAACATGGCGGCGAACATGCTTGGTCTCGGGAACGCAGCCACGCCGCTCGGTTTACGGGCGATGCGCGATCTCGAATCACTCAATCCGCACCCAGGCGCCGCCACCAACGCCATGTGCACATTTCTCGCGATTAATACGGCATCGGTGCAACTTATTCCGACGACTGCGATCGCGATTTTAGTCGCAGCAGGATCCACAAGGCCCACGGCAATAGTGGGCACGGCACTACTAGCGACTTTGTGCGCTGCAACCACTGCGATCATCGCGGTGAAAATTCTGGAGAAGTTGCCGTGGTTCGCGGGCCCTGTCGCCGCGGTCGTTGGCCGCGGCTCGGGAGAAAATGCTGCTGCAACTAAAGATCTTAATTCAAAGGCGACAGGCGAAAATCGTTCGAGCAATGAAGAAACCGCGGCCGGCGACCGCGGCTACAGTGCGCAGCCAACATTATTGGGACGCATCGCCACCGTCGCTCTCCTCATTTTCTTCGCATTCATTTTTGTACGAATGGTTTGGCCACCGGTCTTCGGCAATCCGATCACTGCCAACGCGAATGCTTTTGTCCGAGGCGTGAACGCGCTTTCTCTGCTGGCGATTCCTTTCCTGCTTAGCTTCTTTCCGATCTATGCCGCAGCGCGCCGGATCAAAGTTTATGAGGAGTTCGTCGAGGGCGCGAAGGAAGGTTTTAACGTTATCCTGCGCATCATTCCGTTTCTGGTCGCGATCCTGGTTGCCATTGGAATGTTTAAAGGCGCGGGCGGAATCGATTTGCTGACGAAATGGCTGACACCTGTCCTCGGGCCATTGCATTTTCCGCCCGATCTCCTCCCGCTCGCATTAATGCGGCCTTTGAGTGGAAGCGCGACGTTAGCGATATTGACTGAAATCGTGCATCGGCTTGGCCCGGATAATATCGTCAGCCTTACGGCAGCGACCATTTACGGAAGCACGGAGACCACGTTTTATGTCGCTGCCGTTTACTTTGGATCGGTCGGTGTGAAACAGACCCGGCACGCGATTCCAGCAGGCTTGCTCGCGGATCTTGTGGGCGTGATCGCCTCGGTAGCGATTTGCCGCGCTATGCTTTGACGACCCTGGAGGGCGGCGGAGCTCGCCTCTCCCAATCCGCGCCCGTTGTACCAGTTTTAAGGTTTTTAACGTCAAGTTACGAAAGCCGCTTCATTTTTCCCTAGCCAGGTACGCGGTGGTTTCTCTATCGTCACATTTTAAGAATGATTCAGCGTGATTATCTCATTATCGGCGCAGGTATCGGAGGGGCATGCGCCTGTGAAGCAATTCGAAAACACGACAAGCGTGGGAGTGTGACATTAGTAGGCGCTGAAGCCTACGCGCCCTACAAGCGCTGGCTGCTCTCGAAAAGTTTCCTCCGCGAAAAGACGCTCGTCCCCAGGAAATATGCCGAAGTGGATGAACGTTGGTACGCCGCGCATAAGATCGACGCACGTTTCAATACCGCGGTGACACAACTAAACATCGATCGCCGGGTAGCGGTGCTGGGCAACGGTGAGAGCGTCGAGTTTAACAAAGCTTGCCTCGCGATGGGCAGCCGTCCAGGGCGGCCACCCGTTGCGGGTGTCGGTTTGGGTAACGTCATTTACCTGCGCAGCATGCGTGACGCGTTTGCTCTGCGGGAAATGGCCGAGCACGAGAAAAACGTGATGGTGGTCGGCGGCGGATTGCTCGCGTGCGAAGTGGCCGCCAGCCTGCGGCAAATGAAAATGAAAGTGAGCGTGATGCATCGGCATAGCGCGCTCTTGAATCGCTACCTCGATTTCGAGACGGCTACCTGGGTAACTGGCTATTTCGCGAAAAACGGGGTGACGTTGCTCCTGGGCGAAAGCTTAAACGGCTTTGAAGGCAAAACGGTTTTGCGAAATATCCAAACTAAGAGCGGAAACCGAGTCGCGGCGGGATTGGCAGTGGTGGCGTGTGGAGCGGAGCCAAACCTCGATTTGGTGCGCAACACCCCTCTATCCGGGCCACACGGTTCCCCGGTCAACGATTATCTCGAGACCGAAGAGAAAGGAATTTACGCAATTGGTGACCTGGCGTTTTATCCTGACCGTCTGATGGGTGGAATGCGACGGCAGACGCATTGGGAAAATGCGCGCGAACAAGGTTTCGTGGCAGGTGCGAACATGACGGGCAAAAAGCGAATCCGTTACGAACAGCTGCCTTATTTCTGGACGGAGATGTTCGATTTGCGACTCGATTTTGTCGGTGATTTTACCATCCAACCGACTCGGGTGGACCTTACCGGGACGCACGCCAAGAAAAAATTTACCGCGCGTTATTACCTGGGGGACAGATTACGAGGCATTTTGATCTCAGCGGGCACACCGAAGCAGGTTGAGTCCGCAAAAACCGAACTGAAACGGGCCCTGGGCAAATAAATTGCTAGTAATTATAAACAGGGCTCGGGTTCGGCGCGCGATCTCGAAAGGTCGAGAAAATCGCGGTCACCCCCGAAAGGGTGTGGGCATGAAGCGGGCTGACTTTGAAAAAATCCGCTCTATGCTGACTCTTGGTTCATTCGCTTTCGCTTGCATTACGATTTTTGGTTGCGTTTTGTGGGCATGTGCGAAGGACACAGACCAGACATAGACGCGTATGCTGCATCAGGATGACCTGAAGTGGATCGCCAAGACGTCCACTGAGCTCAATACCGTTTTGCACCAAATCGCCCGCTATGCGGACTTAGCGAAACGGCAGAAGGGCGACCATGACTACATCGACCAGCTTAGCCAACAGGTAGAAATAGCCACGCAGGCGGCCCAGGCATTGCTTCATCGCGTAATGTCCATGATTCTCGAGAATACTTCGGACAAAACACCGAGCCCTAGGGTCCCGACAGCCACCTCATCGGCGCCCGGGGCAGCGCTGGCCGCTGAAGAAGTATCGACCGAAGCGAGAGCCCCAAGGATTACACCGGAAATTCCGATCCTGAATTCTGAGGGCGCGCGCGAATTGGTCCTGATCGTCGATGATGAACCGGAAATTGCGGAGTTCGCCTCCACAATTCTGGCGGAAGAAGGATACAAGGTCATCATCGCCCGGGACGGTTTCGAGGCACTGAAAATCTTCCAGCAACTCCATCGTGAAATTGGCCTGATCATACTGGATTTCTTCCTGCCAGTGATGGATGGGGACGCCGTATTCGAGGAATTGAAGGCGATCAACCCAGGCGTTGACGTCGTATTGAGCAGCGGATTTGCCGAGCAAAACAAGATCGGCGCCATGCTGGCGCAGGGTCTTCGCGGGTTTATCCCGAAGCCCTACACCCGCGAGAAGCTGCTCGAGCAGGTCCGCTCGACCCTCGACGCGCCGCGTCGCCCGAGCCGTTAATCTCCCAATCGAAGTCGGGAATTGTAGCCCAAGGCGCTGTCAGATGGAGGTGAACGCCCCCAAAACAGACGGGGCGACGCATAACCTTCAGCTGGCCCATGGCATCAATTTAGCTGTTCAAGCCGCGGAACCGCATGGCTCGCATCGACGCTTTTTTTAAATTGATGTCGGAACAAAAGGCGTCCGACCTCCACCTCTCTACCAATAACCCGCCGATGCTGCGCATCAATGGCGACCTCGTCCGGGTGGATTACCCAGCTCTCAAAGACGAGGAACTCAAAACCATGGTTTATGAGATCGCGCCGGAAACAAAGATCAAACTATTCGAAGAGAATCTCGATGTTGACTTTGGCTACGAAGTGCCGGGCGTTGCTCGTTATCGCGCCAATTTCTTCCAGCAAAAATACGGGATCTCCGCGGTTTTTCGTTTGATTCCATCGAAGGTGTCGACGGTTGACGATCTGGGATTGCCGCCGGTGCTGAAAAAATTCCCGCTGCTAAAGAAAGGTCTCATTCTGGTTACCGGTCCAACCGGCTCGGGAAAATCCACCACTCTTGCCGCCATGATGGACTTCGCCAACCTCCAGCGGCACGACCACATCATTACCGTGGAAGACCCGATTGAATTCGTGCATCGAAGCCAAAACTGTCTTGTGCAACACCGCGAGGTCGGGGTCCATACCCGCTCTTTTGCCAACGCCCTCCGTGGAGCTTTGCGTGAAGATCCTGATATTTTGCTCGTCGGCGAACTGCGCGATTTGGAAACGATTGAACTCGCCCTGACTGCGGCTGCAACCGGTCACCTTGTTTTCGGAACCCTCCACACCTCAAGCGCTTCCAAAGCAGTCGATCGTATCATCGACGTTTTTCCAACTAATCAACAGAACCAAATCCGGGCCACTCTCGCGGAATCGCTCAAAGGGGTCATTGCGCAAAATCTTTTCAAAAGAATCGACAAACCCGGCCGGGTCGCCGCACTGGAAATTCTGGTGGTCGACATGGCAATTGCCAACCTCGTGCGCGAGGCCAAGACGCACCAGATCCCGGGTATGATTCAAGTCGGGAAAAAGAAGGGCAACCAACCGCTCGACGACGCGATCATCGATCATCTTCGTCACGCCCGCATTTCGCCCGAGGAAGCGTACGACAAGGCAATCGATAAGAAAAAATTCCGGCAATTCCTCAAGAATCCGCCGGAAGATTGGACGGAGGAATAATGAGACTACCTGACCTCGACAAGATCCTTTCTGCAATGCTGCATACGCACCCCGGCATTTCAGATTTGAACTTTTCGGCGGGGCATCCGCCGCAAGTGGAGTCTTTTGGCGAGCTAAAGCCCGCCCTGATGGATCCCCCGATCGACATCCTCACTCCGTTCCAGACCGAACGAATCGCACTCGCCTTGATGCAGGGCGATCGGCGACTGATGTACGATTATTTAAGCGGCGGCTCCTGCGACCTTAGTTATTCGTTGAGCGACGAGGCACGCTTCCGCGTGAATATTTTCCGCCAACGCGGAAATTTTGCGGTTGTTCTGCGTCGACTCGAGGCCACCGTTCCCACTTTGGAAACACTTCACCTCCCCGGCATTTTCAGGGAAATCACGAAGGAAAAAACGGGACTCGTGCTCGTCACCGGTGCGACCGGAAGCGGTAAAACCACCACTTTAGCGGCGATGCTCAATGAAATTAACGCAACTAAGGCGGTGCACATCGTGACGCTGGAAGATCCGATTGAGTTCGTTCACCCATGTCTTATGGGGACATTCAATCAGCGCGAGCTGGGCCAGGATTTTAACAATTATGCCAACGGCCTGCGGGCGGCGTTGCGGCAGGCGCCGAAAGTCATTCTCGTGGGTGAAATGCGCGACCGTGCCACGGTCGAAATCGCCTTAATGGCGTCAGAGACTGGCCATCTTGTTCTGAGCACGCTCCACACCGTCGACGCCGGCCAGTCGATCAATCGTATTCTCGGTATGTTCACCCTCGGCGAAGAGCAACAACTGCGCGTCCGCCTGTCCGATGTCCTGCGCTTCGTCGTCAGCCAGCGGCTGGCGCCGAAAACGGGCGGTGGTCGTCAGTTGCTCATGGAAATCATGGGGAACAATTTGCGAACCAAGGAAGCAGTCGCCCTCGGGGAGACCGAGCATCGCAGTTTCTATGAAATCATCGAAGCCAGTTCACAATTGGGCTGGATGACTTTCGATCAATGCATTCTCAATGCCTACCAAAATGATTTGATCAGCGAAGAAACCGCGGGTCTTTATGCCTCGCGCAAAGGCACCGTTGCCCGCGGGATCGATCTCATTCAAAAAACGCGCGGCGTGAACAGCGAACTCGAATCCGGTCTTCGCATGGACGTCCCGACCAACGCTTTCGTCTAGGCCATGGAAAAGGACGATTTACAGTTATTTGAAGCCGACGAAAGCACCGCGCTGGTCTGCATCGATCACGAGCAATACCAGAAGATGGTTGTGCCGCAGTTGACCGATCTGAAGTACAAAGTCCACGTCGGTCTGCACGAAGAAGACGTGCTGCTCAAGCTGCGCACTTATTCTTATGACGTCATTGTCGTTTACGAAAACTTCAAGGGCTCAGCTCTCGCGACCAATCCAATTCTGCAAAAGCTGGTTTGCGAATCCGCTGCCCAACGGCGCGAGCAATTCGTTGTCTTGCTCAGCCATCTCTTTGCGACTAACGATTCTCTGGCTGCGTTTGTTCACAGCGTCGATCGAATTGTTAATATTGCCGATCTACCGAACTTCAAACCGGTTCTCCGCCGAGGGATGACCGAACATCGGGAGATGTATCATTTCTTCCAATCGACGTTGAAGACGGTCCAGACGATGTAATCTTGTCGCAGGATCTTGCCGGCGCGTCCAAGGTGCACCGGTTGCCTGAGCGCATACACCTCACCATGAAAAAGACGAGATGGGTCAATTTTGTCTGGGACTTGGCCGGAAACGAACTGCCAGCGGTTGCCACGCCGAGGCAGTACCGCTTGAGCCTGGTCAAAGCCGCGGAACGCGAGCAATTGCAAGGTGTGATCGAGAAATCTTTCGCGCTCGATCCTGGTTGGAACGCGGCGTTGCACATGATTGACGCGCGGGTCAAAAGCTCAATCGCCGGTGCGTTCGATTCGGAATCTGCCAATTGGCTGGCGCTTCAACATGGTGCCCGCATCGTTGGTGGTACTTTGCTAATGACTGACCCTGATGCGCCGGCGCAACTTGTTCCGGGCCCGTGTATCCTGATGGAATATCGGAACCGCGGTCTTGGTACCTTGTTGCTTTGTTCTGCGTTACGGCATTTGCGAGATGCCGGGATGATCCGGGCCTGCGCCAAAACCCGAGAGAACTCACCAGCTGCGCGCTTTTTGTATCCGAAATTCGGCGGCCAATCCTCCCTGATTGAGCCGCTCCTGGCAGCGTAACCCATAGCACAGTCCTCGTGGCCGTGGGCCAGCAGGCATCTTGTCCGCTGTTACCACAATGGTCTAATATTCCGGCGGCGAATAGGTGTTAAAGGTAACCGCGTCGGCTGAGCCTCGGTTACTGAACTTGTGTCGCGTACCCGCAGTAATCACAATCACATCGCCTTCTCGCAAAGTGACTGTTTCATCCGCAATCTCACCTTCCACTTCCCCGCCCAAGACTAACAAAACCTGATCGCTTTTCTTATGACCTTCCGGTTCGCTGCCGGATGATTTGCCCGGTTTCAATATCATCACAGCCGTCTGGGTTCGCTTTGTTGTTTGGAGCACTTCAAACCAATCGCTCGCTTCGCGAATATTTTTGACGTTCATTGGGCGTTCTGCGGTTCGAATCCGCCACGCGGCGTAATCCCTTCGGCCAGGTCTACGTGAAAGGTTTGCTTCATCTTGTTCGGTCCGAAGGAAAATTCCGCGGTGTAATCCCCGCTCGACATTAATTTTTTCGGATCATCCCCACCATATTTCGTCAGCACATCGTCGGTCGGACGCAGATCCCAGTTCAAACGCGTGAATCCTGCGACGCCGGGCGCCTTCAAATTCGCCACCGGCGCACCGGTTGCATTCGTGATCGCGATTTTAATTTCATCACCAGTGAAATCTTTCACCCACACCGTGAACAGCGCGCCTTCCGCGGGATTGGCGCCACGATAAACGCCTTTGCCATTCCACTCCGAAAATCCAGAGGGCGCGTAAGCACCGTTCACTGGACGCACGCTGAATAAATGCGCTGGTTTACTCGCGATTTCCGGCGTCAATTCACGGAACGGCCGCGCGTCATCTAGCACGTAGATGCTTCGCCCATGTGTCGCTATCACCAGGTCGAAAGTGCGCGGATGAATCTGCAAGTCGTCCACCCGCACTGGCGGCAAGTCGCCAACCCGGACCCAGTGCACCCCCTGGTCGAAAGAGGCGAACGCGCCGAAATGCGTGCCCGCATAAAGCAGTTTCGGATTTACCGGATCTTCGCGGATTACTTCCACCGGGTCGTTCGCCGGAAGGTCGCCGGTAATATTCGTCCAGGTCTTCCCGCCGTCGGACGTACGCGCCAGCATCGGTCGATCCTCCCCTACCCGATAACCGCTCGCGGCGACGTAAGCGACATTCGCATCTTGCGCGCCAGGTTCGATTCGCACGATCCATTGGTTGCGCAATGGTTCGGGCAAATTTGCCGTCAACTCTGTCCATTTCCCACCATCGTCTTGCGTAACCCAGAGCCGGCCATCGTCAGTCCCGGCCCACAAAGTTCCAGCGCGCACTGGGGATTCCGCCAATGAGTAGACGACGCCATAAACTTCCGCGCCGCTCCCGACCACTCGCGTTTTGTCCGGCTCGTTCCGCGATAAGTCGGGACTGATGACCGCGTAATGCTCCGCCCGATCAGTCAGGCGAAACACGTGATTGCCACCGAGGTAAAGCACGCCCGGTTTGTGCCGGCTCATAATTAGCGGTGAATTCCAATGGAAACGCGTCGGCTCGCGTCCTTCCGGCGATTGCGGCTTCAAAACGCGCAGCTCGCCCGTGCGCATGTTAAATCGATGCACTACGCCTTCCTGGTTATCGCCATAAAACGTGTCGCGATCAGCCGGATCGAACAGCACATAAAACCCATCGGCGCCGGTGAAGGGCGTCCAATCACAATTGCGGATGCCTTCCTTGCTTTGTACTGCGCTTGGACCAACCCAGTTGCAATTATCCTGCAAACCACCGGCGATCCGGTAAACCGGGCGCGAGTCGTCTAACGAGATGCGGTAGAATTCGCCAGCTGGGATCCGATTCAAATGTTCCCAGCCCTTGCCGCCGGCGTAGCTTTGATAAACGCCACCATCGTTTCCGACAATCAAACGCAACGAGACCGGCGGTTTCGGTGGCTTGTTCTTGTCCTCGGGTTTCGGCGGCTTCGGCGGCGGTGCACTTCCATTTTGAATGGCCAGCGCGTGCATATCCGGATGCAATTTGTCCGAAAGATCCTCGCGGAAAGTTTTCCCACCGTCATCGGACACGAGGAGTGCGAAGCCGAGCAGATAAACCCGCTGATCGTTCGCTGGATCGATCCGAATCTGGCTGAAATAGAATGGTCGCGGATCGAGATCGCTGGTGCGTTTCCAGGTTTCGCCGCCGTCCTCCGAACGAAAAACCCCGCCGCGTTTACTGTGAATATCGGTGAAATCATTTGCGCCACCTTCGTCGCTCTGCACCACCGCCATCACGATCTTGGGATTCGCCGCTGTTACCGCGAGACCGATCTTTCCCGTTAGCGTCGGCAAACCATCGCTGCATTTTTTCCATGTCCCACCGCCGTTCGTACTCTTGAAAATGCCGCCAACGTCTTCTCCATTTGTCGCGGAAATACCGTAAGCGAAACTCCACGGTGTGCGGCGTCGCCCATAAAGCGCCGCGTAAATTATTTCCGAATTGTCCGGCGCCATCGCGACATCAACGCAGCCCACACGCGCGTTCTGCGACGCGGGCGCATTCAGCACGGATTTCCAGGATTTCCCGGAGTCTGTCGTTTTGAACAAACCCCGGTCACCGCCATCCGCCCAGAGATTTCCGAGGGCGGCAACATAGGCCGTTTCGGGACTTTTCGGGTGAACGACGATGCGTCCTATAGCGCGACTGTTCTCCAGCCCAACGCGCTGCCACGTGCTCCCACCATCGCTCGAACGATAAACGCCATTGCCCCACTCCGCCGAATTACGGTCGGTTGGTTCGCCCGTTCCAACCCATACAATATCAGTATCGCTCGGCGCGATTGCGACCGCGCCGATTGATTGCACCGGCTGCTTGTCGAAAGTCGAATCAAAAGTCACGCCGTTGTCGCCCGTCTTGAATAAGCCGCCGGTTGAAAGCCCGACGAAAAAGATCGCGGGATTGCGCGGATCAATCGCGATATCTGAAACGCGCCCGCCCATCGCCGCCGGCCCGATTGACCGCGCCTTGAAATTTTTAAACAGGATGTCGGTCAATTTCGGCGGGGCGACCTCCGGTGCGGACGAAGCCACCGCGGAGAGAGAGGATGGACTTGTTGTAGGCGTACCCGACAAATTCGCTGTTTCAGGCGTGGGGGAGGTAGAAGGGCGTGTGCCGGCAAGCGTGGCAGATGGTGCTTGGGCCAGGGCACTCCCGTAGCAAGTAAGAAGAACGACGGCTGAGGCGATTGTTTTCACAGCTTTATATTTCGGCAGGACTCGGTCATTTGTCGATTCGGTCACGATGGAAAAACCGACTGGCGAAAAATTGCTGGCCCCGCAACAAACTATTTCTAGTAGGGCGAGACTCCGTTGAGCCGCCTTTGCCAAGGAGCGGCGTTTTCCAAATCGCCGAACCGATCTGGAGATCGCCGTTCCTTGACAACGGCAAGCGGGAGCGCTTGCCCTACAAAGCAATGCATGTTTCCCGGCTATGCAGAGCGTCGCCCTACCAG
>Ga0207691_10000862_pt1 | contig 30128 bp, 37 predicted proteins | sample KBSM13metaG_FD_184327 | JGI IMG/M metagenome (GOLD analysis project Ga0207691, IMG submission 184327) | Miscanthus rhizosphere microbial communities from Kellogg Biological Station, Michigan, USA - KBS M1-3 metaG (SPAdes) (version 2) | ecosystem: Host-associated > Plants > Roots > Rhizosphere >...
CTCCGCCGCTTCGTTGTCGACCCCTGTCTCGCCATCGTCATCGCCGTGCATCCTTCGCCATATGCGCGTGTGGACGAACCATTCCATCAATTCGGGACCCCTGACGCCCAGCGGGTGCTCGAGATCCTGGTCCGGCCCGGCGCCATAGCCATCGATGGAAATGGCGAAGCTTTGAACGCGAAGTTTCGACATTAGCTTCCTCTCGCAACCTCGAACCGGATGTCGGACATGGCGTCTGAACGCGGATAGAGAAGCGGGGCGGCCGCGTTATCCGGGAATCTCGGCCTCGACGAGCTGCGCCAGCAGTACGAGGGATTCCTGCCAGCCGAGATGGCAAGCCTCGGCCGGAATGGCGGCGGGGATGTTTTCCTGCACGACATCGAGCTCCGTGCCGCAGAACACCTTCTTTAACGACACCGTCGTGCGCATCTCGCCGGGCAAGTTCGGGTCGTCGAATTTGTCGGTGTGGCAAATGCGTTCATTCGGGACGAGCTCGAGATACTCGCCGCCGAAAGAGTGGCTGTGGCCCGAAGTGAAATTGGTGAACGACATCTTGTACGTGCCCCCGACGTCCGCCTTCAGATGGTGAACCTTGCCGGTGAAGCCGTTGGGCGGCAGCCATTTGGCCATCGCATCGGGATCGAGAAAAGCCCGATAGACTCGTTCCGGCGGCGCGCGAAGGACACGGTGGAGCCGGACGGTATTGGTGGTCATGAAGGTTCTCCTTTCGATAGGGAGCGCGGGCTGGCATGCTTCTGCGCCGGTGCAATGGAGTGGTGGCCGGCGGCGCATCCTTGCATGGAAGGGCTCAACGGATGCAGGCCTTGCCGACGGGCGTTTCCGCATCGCATTCCACGAATCCCTGGAGCTCGTAGATGTAGAACCGCGGCCGTTCGCTGCAGGAAACAGTCGACGTCTTCCCGCTCTTGTTGTCGCGCACTTCGACGCCCGCCGCGATAGTCTGCATGCCCTTCGCGCGAGTGAACACGGTATAGCCGAAATTTCCGGAGGCAAAGCGCACCGACTGCGTGTACACGCCGTTGTGAGTGTACGTGGCGGCGTAGAAGCGCTTCAGCGAGCCCGCGTGCTCCGCTGGATATTCGAGCTCCAGCGATTTTTCGTTCCCGTCCGAGTCGAGCGATCCGAAGCGATAGACGAGGTACCCCGACTGGCCATCGAGCGGCGACGGCGCGCAGAGCTCGATGAACTTGCGGCTCTTTGCCGCCTCGCAGCCGAAGAGCGGAAACGACCCGCGTTCGCACGCGTTCGCCGCTGCCGACGCCAGTGCCAGCAGACCGAGACATCCACGAACCATCATCCGGCTCACAGGCGAGGGCAGTCGAGCGCAGAGACCCGTCCGGCAAGGAAAGTAGCCATCGTTGCTCTTTCGGTCGACTGTCGACGTGAACACGACTCAGGAATATAACTGGTCTTCCGCGATTGGTGCAGGTGAGCCGGGCTCCCCTTGCCGTTGTGCCCGGCCGCGGGCGGAGAACATCGCGCCGCGCGCAGGCTGCACCGGCGCAAAGCAAAGAAAGCCAGTGTCCTTGACCATGTCGTCGTAGACGGCCTCCATGCCGCCGCGCATGAAATAGGCTTCATGCCAGAAGCCGGTTCCTCCCGAGTTTCGCAGGAACTCGCGCCACCACGTGTGGTGAGGCTCCGAGCGCGCCCAGCGTTCCAGGGATTCGAAGTCGCGCCAGTATTGGCGCATTCCTCCGTGCGGCGGCGCTAGCGAATAAAGCAGATTCTCGTGCAGGAGCAGCCCGTCCGGCTTGGCATCGACCGAAGCTGCTATTTTCGGGCCAAAGCCGAGCAGCGTCTTGAGGCCGGCCAGTGCGTTGAGCTGCATGCCGAGATAGATGACAACCAGATCCGGATAGCCCGACAGGTCAACCGTGCGGCGCTCGACATTGCCACTCATCGCTGCCTCTCCTCGACGCGAGTCCGGGCAAGAGGATAACAAGTCGCGGTGCGGGCGCCGACTTGCGGTCAGTGGGCCCTGTCGAGCTGCTTGCGCAGAAACACCCGCCGAAAGCCTTGGCCTTCCTCGCGCGCGTATTCGACGTAGCCGTTGGTTACATACATGGCGATGTTCTCCGCCATCTTCTCGTTGGTGTACAGATAGAGGGACGAATGGCCCCGCGCCCGGGCCTCGTGCTCCGCGTGAATCAGGAGCGCACGCCCAATCCCGCGGCCCCGCAGCTCCGGCAACACGGCGACGTTCTCGATCAGAAAGCCGTCGGGTGTTGTCGACAGCACGAGCACGCCGCCGATTGCGCCATTCGATTCCGCTACAACCACCTGCTCGGCTTCGATGACTGTCGCATAGTCCTGCAGCATCGGCCACGGCTTCCTGCCGATCACAGGAATCCACTGGGCATACGCCGCGTTGACGCATGCGCTGATGGCGGGCGCATCGGACGCGACGGCGGGGCGCAAGCGAAAGGATGCGGACGGATCCAGGCCTTTACTCCGTTCGCGCCCGGCCGGCAGCTTCGCGCCAGCCGACGTAGCGCTCGGGCGGAATCGCCCGGAGTCCTTGGACGCGCTCGAGCGCAAGACGAACATCGTCAGTGCTGCCGGCCTTGAGCGCGGCATCGACGAAGAGTTGCTCTAGAACGTCCTGCTGCGCATGGCTGCCGCCGAGCTGGTACATGCCACCGATGGCCGGGCGCATCAGGGCGACGGCGTCGGCGTGGCGTCCCGCGGCGTGGGCGAGCTGCGCCTCGCCGATAGGCAGCACGTAATCGCGCACGATCGGTGGGAGGGTGCCGCGGCCCTTGGCGAAGACGCGCACCGCTTCGATCAGGCGCTCGGCGGCGGCAGTGCGGCCCGTGGCGGTGAGCGCCATCAGCCAGTGCGGCAGAGTGAAGGCGGAGAGGCAGTCGCCGATCCTCGCCTCGGCCTTGTCTGCCAATTCCTCCCAACGAGTGCCGACATCGACGCCGAGCCGCTGGAGTCGAAAGAGGATCGACGCCGAGTTCTGCACGTCGATGTAGACATCCGGCGAGGCGACGGTGAGCGGCGCGGCAAGGTCGCGGAAGCGCGTGTCGTAGAGCTCGAGCACCGCGGCATGGTCGCCGTGCTCCAGCTTGAAGAGAGCGCAGTGCCACCAGAGGTGATGCCGCAGGTTGTGAGCGCCCTCCCAGTTGGGCGCGAGCGTCGTGAGCCACTGAATGCCTTCGCTGCGGCGGCCCTGAGCCTCCAGCACATGCGCGACGGCGTGCGCGGCCCAGAGATCGCCCGGATCGAGTTCGATGGCCCGGCGACCGTAGGGTTCGGCCGCAAAATAGTTCCCGGTCTCCTCCTGGGCGAAGGAGCGGCAGGCGAGAATCGTCGAATAGCCTGGGACATCCTCCGACCACGCCGGCATCACGCGCTCGACGGAGTCGACCATGTCCTGCGGGCGGCCGAGCCAGAAATTGACGAAGTGGGCGAGACGGAACGCGACGGCATCGTGCGGATGCGCGCGAAGGATCGACTCCCAGGTGGCGATGGCTCGATCGAGCTCGCCGTCGGCCCAGGCGGCCAGGGCAGCGATGTGGTCGCGCTCGCGCTGCGTCGCATCGGCGGCGAGCGACTGCGCGGCGCGGGCTTCCTGGAGCGCGACCGGAACGACTGCCTGCTTGAAGGCAAGCATTGCGAAATAGCCCTTCATGCAATGCGCGAGCGCGAAGTCCGCATCGGCCTCCAGGAGAGCGGCCAGCCGGTCGGGCGTGTCGGCCCTGTAGGTGAGGTAGCCCTTGATGAGATGGTCGAAGGCAGCGGCTGCGCTGGCGCTTGCGGTCGATATGGGGAGGCCGCGGATATCGAGGTGCATGGCGTGAGCCCTGATGACTGTCCTGCGTTACATGAACTTCCATTTCGCGAAGACCGCGACCGTAACGGGAAGGAGGTAGATCACCAGGAAAATGGGCAATTCTTCCAGGAAGGAATAGCCGGCCCTGGAAATGCCGATCCACATGTTTGCGGCGGCCAGCACGAACCACACGACGGCAAACACGCCGGTGGCGGTCCACGACGACAGCGAGGTCGAACCACCGCCAAGACGGGCAACGCCAAGGGTCGCGCCCCACAGCACGAGCCCGCCCAGAATGATCAGCAAGGTGCGCATCGGACGAAAGGCCTTGCTGATCTTCCGGACTGGAGAATCACGTGCTTCTTGTTCGCGAAAGCTGTTCGGACAGGGTCCACGCACGATTATTGGCGCCGGAGCCGAGACGGCGGCGCCACTTCGGTTCGTCTTCGGGCTTGAGCTCTACGGTCATGTCTGCTCCCGGCGAGGCGTCACGTCAGGCCCTTTACCCGCCCGACACCAGCAGGTAGGCGGCGAGCAGGAAGCCAAGCAAGCCAACTGCCGAAGAAAGGAAGACGGCGAACCCTCGATTGTAGGAAGGCGGCAGATCCACCAAAGGCAAGGTAGCCACGAAGCGGCGATGCTGAACCGTCGATACCAGGATGGAGATCGCGCCCACGGCGACGAACAGGACACCCAGGATCGCCGATGCGCCATGCCCGCCGTTGGCGACAGACTGCGAGGCTTGCAACGACAACAGTCGTACGAACAGGCCGAATCGCGCGACGACGAATCCCAGCGCCATCACGGTAAGCCCGGTCCGCAGCCACGCGAGCAGCGTGCGCTCTGCCGCAAAGAAAACCCGCGGGTCGGAATCGGAGATTGGCATGGGTCGCTGCGGGCCTAGCGGGCAAGGCAGCCGGTGGCGATCACGGCGCCGGGCGCCTTACTCATTTGCTCGCCTCGAAGAGCTCGATTGGATTCCCAGAGGGGTCCTCGACAAGTACCTGTCGACCACCTGGACCTTGCACGGGCTCACTGCGAAAGCGAGCGCCGGCGTTGCCGAGCGCAGACATCGCTGCCTGCAACTCTTCCACCTCGATGACCAGCCGGTTCCAGCCGCCAGGTTGCGGAACGGAGCCATCCGCAAGCGCTCTCGACGCCGAGGTGCCCGGACCACTGAGCCACAGCGTGAGGTCTTCGCGAGCGAGCATGACGAACGGCGGGCCCCATCGTTCCTTGATCGAGAATCCGAGCGCCTCGTAGAACGGGAGTGCCGCGTCGACATCTTTGACGAGATAGCGAACGGTCGACATGTGCGCTTCCGCGATGAGGTTTGGCGGCTGCAGGTTACCACCGCGCCGGCCGTCGCGTCGACGGCACGATCAGGTTTCGCTGCTTGTCTTTCTCACGTCGGCGCGCGACCCGGGCCAGGTGTCGTGTTGCGGCAATCCGTCCGTTATCTCGTACCACGGCGCCTTCGAGCCGACGAAGAAATGGCCCTCCGGTCGATTGGCGGGCGCCTGGTCCAACCCGCCGAGAGGAATGCTGACGCGGCTCGGGTCGTTGTCGTAGGTGCTGATGAGGTTCGAGCCGCAGATCGAGCAGAAGTGCTTGGCGGTGAACTCGGACGAGTGGAATGTCCTGACGAGCTCCTTGCCTTTCACCCAGGAGAATTGCTCGGACCTGATCGAGGCTCGAGTCCTGAATGCCGCGCCATGCCAGCGCCTGCACCTCGAGCAGTGGCAATTGAAGATGGGCCCGAGCTCCCCGACGATGCGGTACTCGATCTGCTCGCACAGGCATCGTCCGGTGAGAATCTGCTCAGGCATTGGTTCGTCGGGCGAGGTGGCGTCGCCTCAGTTGTGGGGGACGAGCGCCGGCGCGGTTTCCTTGAGGGTATAGGGCGAGGCCGGACACTTCACATTCGGATTCGTGGGAGCGAATAGACCGGCAGGGTTCTGTTTCCAGAGCCACACGTGGAGATCGTAATGCTTGAGCTCGTGCGGCATGAGTGGATGATGCCCCGCCATCGGCCCGTCGAACGGACGACCGAACAGCTGCGGCCGCTCCTTGACCTCCGGCGATAGCGGCACGAAATATTCCGCCGCGACAAGTTGCAGCTTGCCACCGACGGGTTGATAGACCAAAACCTGCGGCTTGAGAGGGTCGAGCTGTCCCATCAGGGCGACATTGAAAAAGTGCACCCCCATTCCGCCGGCCGCGTAGGGCACCTGCCCCGGCGCCCCCGGTTTCGGGTATTCGACACATCCCAGGGTCGAGAAGTAGCCATCGTGGACCGCCGCGATCGGATCCTGATACTTGTCCAATGCCTGCCGCACCTTCTGCAGGTCGGGCGCGAGCGCATCGGCGGCACCCACGCTTGTGGAAAAAAGAAACGCAAACACTGACACCATGACACCAACGCGTGACAAGGCGCTACCCCAAGCTCGCATGACGTTCCTCCCAATCGACAGGACCTTGTTCTTGATTCGAAGCTCGCAGCATTCTTGGAGTCGTCGTGGACGATGCCGACGATCATCTCCGCAAACCGTCGCTACGTCTCCCAAGTAGAACATTAGTGAGCCATTCGTTCAACCGAGCTCGATGCGCACCAATTTCAAACGGCCGGAGGCGCCGCTCTTGATAGAAACCGCGGACCTGCGGCACTTGAATCGACTTGCAACGAGGCCAATGAGCTCTTCGTTGGCCTTGCCATCGACAGGGGCGGCCTTGAGATGGGCGAGCCAATCGCCGCCGGCAGATTGCTCCAATGCACTCAGACGGGCATTGGGTTTGACCTTCACCCTAATGAGCATCGCGAAGGTTGGGACGCACGGCCAGGACGGAGCTCACGACCAGGAGCGTCAATCCCGCAGTCGCCTCCGACCAGATGGTGAGATTGGTCGCGAAGGTATGCTCGGAACAAAGAGCGAGCGCGTAGTGACCAAGGCCGTCGAGGCCAAGCGCGCCGTACGCGCCCAGGAGAACCGTGGCCAAAACGGGCAAGCCAAGGCGCCCGAGCACTACCGCGGCAATGCCGACGCTCGTGACCGCGAGCCACGCCAGATAGACTTTCTCGCGAGTGAGCCAGAGCGGCATGCTCGGATAGAACGCGATGAACTCGGCGTTGTGCGCGAAGTGAGCCACGCTCGCAAGAAAATAGAGGCCGATCAGCACCCAGACGGGCTTCGGGAATAGTTGAGGGCGTGCTCGGGCGTGCATTGGTTAGGTTGCTGCGCCCGTCATTGCCTGCTGCATTGCGGCGCGCGCAGTTGCAAGGGTCTGCGCGTCTGCGAGGTCAGGGCGGCCCGAGCCGTACGGGGGCTGCGGTGCGTACTCCATGATGAGCTCGATGACTCGCCCCAAGTCGTCTCCGGCCAGGTGCCCCGCCACTTTGATTCCGAAGTCGACGCCGGCGGTGATGCCCCCGCCAGTAAGCCGATTGCGGTCGACGCAGATGCGCTCGCTGCTCAACTCGGCGCCGAATTGGCTCAACGCGTCGCGCGCACCCCAGTGCGTCGCCGCGCGGTAGCCGCGCAGCAGACCGGCCGCTCCCAATAGCAGCGCGCCCGTGCAGACGCTGCAGACCCAGCGGGCCTGCGACCCGCGATCGGACAGAAAGGCAATGGCGGCCGAATCGCCCATCAGATCCAAGGTGGGCTTTGCTCCGCCGCCCACAAAGAGGACATCCGGATCGGCCCAGGCATCGGCGAAACTGTGCGTCGCCTGCACGCCAAGGCCGCAGTCCGTAAGGACCGTGCCCGGGCGATGCCAGGCGAACTGAACTTCGTAACCCGGCAAGAAGCTCCACGCCTGAATCGGGCCGATCAAATCCAGCAGAGTCATGCCCGGATATACCAGGGCCAGCACTTTCATCGTGTCCTCCTCCGATTTGGTGACGTTGTCCTGGCCGATCGAAAGCCGCCTGTCCGCGGAGCATGTGCGCGACGATCGGGAAATCAGCGGCCAACAACGAAATCACGCCTGCGCGCCTTGCTCGCAATGCAGATCCACGTACGCGCCTTCGATCAGCTGCGAAGCGAGAATTCCAAGCTTTTCCATCAGCTCACGCGCTTCCCGGACGGCGCCCTCGTGCGGCTCATCCCCGGCGAGCACCACTTCGAGCTCGACGAAGTGGCCGAGGCCTTCGACCCGGTCGAGATGAATGCGAGTGCGTCCGACCAGGTACAGAGTGCGACGCTTCCGCACTTGCCCGACTTTGCCATATGCCAGGGAGAGCGATTCGCAGAGCGTTTGCGGCGCAGTCGTGGGCGACCGCAGGTAGAACGACTCCTTCGGCCCATGCGCGTCAGGACGCCTGTAGAAGATGAGCTCCCCGCTCTCGCTCGAAAAAACGCGAACCTTCAACCGGCCCGAATCGCAGCGAAAGAACGTGTCGTCCTGCACGATCTCGACCGGACCTTCCGTCGCGATTGCCGCGACTCTCGTGGCAAGAGACTCGACGTTGTCGATTCGGGCCTTGATCTCGACGTTGCGTGCCATGGTCCTTCGCGCCTAGCGTTCGGCATCGGCCGCTGCCGAGGCCGATACGCGCAATTCGACGGTCGGGCTGCGCCGCGAAACCTCTCGGGCGGCCAAGGCAATCGGAATTCCAAAGAGGAAGATGTGGGACAGCAAGTCCAGCGTCGTGGCAAGCGGACGGAAACTGACGGGATGCGGAAATGCAGACCAAGGCAAAACCACGAGCCGCATGAACAAGAACACGGCGACGCCGAACAGTCCCCCGAAGAGAAAGGGACGCTGCACCAGCAGTCCGAAGTGGCGGCTGGCCAGAACGAAGGCGCCGGCGAACGCAATCGCCATGGCGAAGTGAAGAAAGAGACCAAGTGCTGCGCTGGGCCAGCCACCCGAGTAAGCGTCCTTCCCAAGGAGGCCGCTGGCCACCGATTGCAGCAGACGCAAGACTGGTATGCCGCTGTAGGCCGCGAACGAGATCGCAAAGACGATATCCAGCACGCCGCCGACCAGGCCTCCGATCAGGAGCGCCCACCAAACCAGGCGCTGCGCGCGCGGCGTCAAATCAGGGGTTGGCATTCCTTGCCCCGGGGCACGGGCATCTCACCACCACCGGGCCGGCGTGGCGAGAAGCGCGAGGTACAACAAGCCGACGAGGGCGCCGGGAATTGCGAAGATCGTGACCAGCACTGTTGCCGCTCGAGTCCGGCCCGTCCCTCGCAGCGCCAGCGCGCCTCCGAGGATGCCACCCAGCGCGCAAAGAATGGCAAGCCATAGGCCCATGTTGAAGGACGACACCGAACCGTCGGCCAGTCCGACGAAAAAAAAGTAGACGAAGACACTCGCAATGACAAGGTCTACGGCCCAGGGAATCCAGAAGCTCACGAATCAGGCCCTCTCGAATTCATCGGCGCCGGCGGCATTGCGGATCAGGTACGGTGCGATGTTCTTCATGGCTCCGGCGACGTATTCCTGACGAGCGAGTCAAGTTCGTTGAAGCCCTGGAACGTGAGAATGGCGATGTGCATGTGGAGGGGGGGAACGGGATGATGCCGGGTCAGGCGGTGTTATTGCCCGGGTGCAGCTCGGCGGCGTACGCGCCCCGGAAGTTGATGGGCGGTGACGTCACCGAAAGATATACGAACTCGACGGCGCCGGTATTCTCCAAACCGTGGACGTCGCCGTCGGCAAACCGCACGACATCGCCTTCCGCGAACGGTGCGGTGGCCGCACCCTCCAGCAAGAGGGTTCCGCTGCCACGCAACGCGACCCAGATCTGTTCGGAAGCGGCGTGGGCGTGCCTCTTGTTCCTGGCGCCGGGAGCGACTGTGACTCGCGTGATCGTTACCCGTCGCGACTGCGAATTCTCCGGGAAGAGCAGTTGCTCCGACGTCATCCCCTCGTTGGCAAATGCCGTGACCTGGTTTCGTCGAACGATTTCCATGGGGAACTCCAACAAATTGCGGTGGGCACTTCGCACCGGGCGGGCGCATTGCGACTGGATTAGACGCCTTATCATTTTCGGCGGCAAGCGTCGCCCGGTGCGTTCCTCTGGAGCGGATTTCGGGGGTCTGCTAAGGTTCGCTGCCATGAGCAAGCCCAGACTGAAGGCTGTCTCGCGCACGCAAGGAAATAACCGGGCGCTGAAGGAGGGCACGGTAAAGCCGGGAAGCTGCGAGCTCGATTTCGAGGACGTGCCGGTTCTGACCGATGCCTTCCGCAGGATGGTCCGCGGCTTGGAGTTCGATGTTTGCGAAATGGCGTTGTCCACGTACGTGTGCGCGCGCGCCCACGGCAAGCGATTTACCGCCTTGCCGATTTTTCTGGTCCGTGCGTTTCATCATGGCGCCATCGTCTGCGCCCTCGACGCCGGCGTGCGCATTCCCAAGGATCTGGAGGAGCGCAAGGTCGGCGTCAACCGCGGCTACACCGTGACGACTGGGGTTTGGGCACGCAGCATTTTGCAGCACGAATATGGCGTCGATCTGGACGGCATTACCTGGATACGCTCGGGCGACGAGCACGTGGCCGAGTACAAGCCGCCGTCAAATGTCCTGCCGATGGAGCCGGGCCGCGAGTTGCTTGGACTCGTAGCCTCCGGCGAGCTGGCGGCGGGCATCGGCCTGGACGCCAAGTCGCCGGAACTGCGGGTGCTGATCCCCGACGCGGCCGAGGCGGGCTTCAAGGCGTTACGGGATCGTGGGCACTATCCGATCAACCATCTGATCGTGGTCAAGGATGAAGTCCTGGACGCCCATCCCGGTCTCGCCGCAGATCTCTTCGAGGTATTCGCGCATTCCAAGCGACGTTACGTGGAAGCATTGAAAGGCAGTCGCCTCGAACCTCCGACACCCACCGATGAGCTCTACCGGAGAGTGATGGAGAGCACCGGCAAGGATCCTCTACCGTATGGCATCGGGCCCAACCAACAGGTGCTCGAAGGCTTCGTGCAGGACTTGGTCGAGCAGGGAATCATCGATCGGCCCGTGGCCCTTCACGACTTGTTCCACCCGGAGACTCACTCGCTCGTTGGTTGAGTCGCCCCACAACCTCCATTATTGATCCATGACTCCCACTCCAACTCAAGCACGCCTCAACGGGCTCATCCGGGCGCTCGAATCCGGCCAGCACGCGCTTTCTCTGTTCGCGCCTTGCGAAGTTGAAACGGCCGTGGAACTGCAGAACTCGGCGTTCGACGGGATCGTCTTCGAAGGCGAGCACCGAGGCTGGGACATCCGGGCGCTGCGTGACAGCCTGCAATATCTCTTGAATCGCGCGCAAATCGCGAAGTCGGGATCGCTTGCGCCCGCCGTTACGCCCATCGCCCGCATTCCCGCGAACGGCGTCGAACGAAACCAGTTTCTGGCTAAACAGGCGTTGGATGCCGGCTGTTACGGCGTCGTCTGGCCGCACATCAGCACCGTGGACGAGGCTTACAACGCCGTCGCGGCTTGCCGCTATCCTCGGCTGAAGGACAAACCGCTGTACGAGCCCGCAGGGATTCGCGGGGACGGCCCAATGCAGGCAACGCGCTACTGGGGTCTTCCATTGGACGAGTATTACAAGCGCGCCGACGTCTGGCCGCTGGCTCCGCATGGCGAGATCCTGGTGGTGATCCAGATCGAGGATACGCAAGGAATCGCCAACCTGCGCGACATCCTGCGCAACGTTCCCGGCATTGGCGTCGTGCTGATCGGCGAGGGCGATCTGAGCCAGGAGCTGGGATATCCCCGGCAGACCGAACATCCGGCGATGATGGAAGCCAAGGCCGAGATCGTGGCAATCTGCAAGGAGCAGGGCGTCGTCGTCGGCCATCCCCACGTCGGCACTTCGAACATGGCGGATGTCGTCGCCGAAGGCTACCGCTTCCTGATGTGCGCGGCGCCGCGCAATTTTGGCGCTCTCGAGAAAATCAGGGGCCTCACGGGGCGCTCGTAAACGAGTCTACGGACTCGGGTCAGCCGACGCGAGCCGTCCGGCCTCCGCCTGTTCCTCGGCGCTCATCCTCCACTCGGCCGCAGCGACGTTCTGCACGACTTGTTCTGGTCGGGTGGCGCCCGCGATCACGCTCGCCACCGCAGGTTGCGCGAGGAGCCAGCCGAAGGCGAGATCGAGCAAGGTGCGTCCGCGAGAGAGCGCGCACTGTTGGAGCCGTGCCACCGCGGGCCAGTTCGCGTCAGCGATGAACGCGCGCTCGTGGGGGCGGGGGGTGGCGAGCCGCGTTCCTTCCGGCACGTTGTCGGGTCGATACTTGCCTGTGAGCAGACCGCTCGCCAGCGGATAGTAGGGCAGGAGGCCGAGGCCGCACGAGGAGAGCGCGGGAATGAATTCGTGCTCGACGCCGCGGGCGAGAAGGCTGTACTCGTTCTGCATCGAGACGAAACGGTGAAGGCCTTGCGCCCGCGCGAGTCGATCGGCCTCCAACACGCCCGCCGCCGTGAAGTTCGACGCGCCGATGTAGCGGACTTTGCCCTGGCGGACGAGATCGTCGAGTGCGCGCAGGGTTTCCTCGATCGGCGTTTCCGCATCGGGCCGGTGGAGTTGATAGAGGTCGATCCAGTCGGTGCGCAACCGCTTGAGGCTCGCTTCGACCGCCGTCACCAGATAGCGGCGCGACGCCCCCTTCAGCAACCCTGCGTCATCCATGGGGCTGCCGAACTTGGTCGCGATTACGATATCGCGGCGGCGCGCGCCCAGTATCCTGCCCAGAAAATCCTCCGATCCGCCGCGATTGCCGTAATTGTCGGAGGTGTCGAAGAGCGTGATGCCGGAGGCAATCGCCTGATCGACGACGGCGCGGCTCTGCTCCAGATCGCAGCGCACGGCGAAATTGTTGCAACCCAGGCCGACTGCAGACACGAGCAGGTCCGAATCGCCGATTTTGCGCACTTGCATGAGTACCCTATACTCGAAAATCGATCATGAACACGTTGATCCTTGCGCCCACCACGCTGCCGGAAACGCCGCCGCTCGACTATATCGAGGCGGCCGGCGCCGCGGGTTACGACGGCGTGGGTCTGCGTCTTCACCGGTCCCCGGGCCTGCCGTTTCATCCGGTGGTCGGCAACGCGCCGCTGATCCGCGACATCAAGCGGGCACTCGCCGACGCCGGCCTTCCGGTATTCGACATCTTCAGCTGCTATCTCGAGCCCGACACTCGGATCGATCACTTTACCCCGTCGCTGGCGCTGGGCGCAGAGCTCGGCGGCAAATTCGTGATGGTGATGGGCAACGACCCGGATTTTGGACGCATGCGCGACAACTTTGCGCTGTTCTGCGACGAAGCGCTGCGGTTCGGCCTGACGGCGACTGTCGAGTTCGTCCCGACGCGGCCGCTGGCGACGATGCAGATCGCCGCGCGGATGATTGCGGAAGCCGGCCGCGCGAATGCCGCGATCTGCATCGATCCGCTGCACTTCACGCGCACTGGCGGCGTGCCGGCCCACATCGAGGCGCTCGACCCGAAGCTCTTTCCCTACACGCAGATCAACGACGGCGTGTTGTTTCCCGGCGAGCCCAATCCTGCGCACTTCGGGAAAATGCCGCAGGGCGAGCGGCGAATGCTGGGAGACGGCGACGTGGATTTGCGCGGGATCCTCGACGCGCTGCCCGCCGAGCTGCCGTTGAGCGTCGAGATCCCCATCTCGCTCGGCACCGGCCTGCGCGATGTCGGCACTCATCCCTACACGCCGGCAGAATGGGCAAAGGTTGCGATGGGCAACACCCGCGATTTCCTCGCCGGCTACGAGCGAACCGAGCGGCGAGAGCTTGCATGAACAAGCTGTACATGGCGCCGGGCATGCTGATGGACGTACCGCCGCTCCCGTTTCTCGAAGTCGCGCGCGCCGCCGGCTACGACGGTGTTGGCCTGCGCTTGCAGAAGTCGCCGCGGCTTCCGATCTTTCCGGTCATTGGGAACGCGGCACTCATCCGCGACATCCGGCGATCGCTCGCTGACTCCGGTTTGCAGTTGCTGGATATCCTGGCGTTTTATCTTTTGCCCGACACGGACGTGCACGAGTACGAGCCTGCGCTCGCGCTGGGCGCCGAATTGGGCGCCGCATATGCATTGACGCAAGGCGACGACCCGGACTGGGCACGGTTGTGCGCCAAGTTCGACCGCTTCTGCGAAATCGCGCAAGGCTCGGGGATCACCCCGATCGTCGAGTTCTGCCCCAACCGCACGCTCGCGACACTCGGCCAAACGCTGGACCTGCTGGCGCAAACCGGCCGCGCCGAAATTCCGATCCTCGTCGATCCGCTGCATCTCGTCCGCTCCGAAGGCACAGGTGCCGATCTGCGCAAGGTGGATCCGCGGCGCTTTCCGTACGCGCAAATGAGCGACGGCGTGCTTGCGGCGGGCGAGCCCAGCCTGGAGATCGCCAAACGGGCCGGCGTCGGCACGCGCCGGATGCCGGGCGAAGGCACGCTGCCGTTGCGCGAAATCTTCGGTGCGCTGCCCGCAGAACTGCCGATCAGCATCGAGGTGATCATGGACCGGCCGCCGGAAATTTCGCCGTTGGAGTGGGCGAAGATCGGATTGCGGAAAACGCGGGACTTCTTCGCCGCCGCGCCTTCACGTTCGCTCGCGTAAGGAACCGCGATGTCCGTTCAAGCACTGGGCTATGTCGGATTCCACGCCTCGGCGCTCGACGAGTGGCAAGACTACGCCACGCGGATGCTGGGTTTCCAGCTCGTCGACCAGAGCCGGCAGACCGCGGCGTTCCGCATGGACGATCGCCGGCAGCGGGTGATCGTCGAGGCCGACGGCGGCGCCGGGATCAAGTTCTTCGGGTGGGAGGTCGCGGATGTCGCGACGCTCGACGCGCTGGCAAGCAAGATCGAGCAGTCTGGCGTGGCAGTGGAACGCGGTACGCGTACCCTGGCGGGCGAACGACATGTGCACGACCTCATCGTGCTTCGGGACCCAATCGGATCGCGCGTCGAGATCTTCTGCGGCGGCGAAGTGGCCGCCGATGCGTTCAAGCCGGGGCGCAACATTTCGGGGTTTCGCACCGGCGCGTTAGGTCTCGGCCACGTCGTGATGAGCGTCGAGCGCATCGACGAGGTGACGGCGTTCTACGAGCAGGTGCTGGGCTTCCGCCTGAGCGACTACTATTCGTACCCGTTCCCCGCGCGCTTCTATCACATCAACGCTCGCCACCACAGCCTCGCCTTCGTGCAGAGCGGCAAGACCGCCATTCACCACCTGATGGTGGAGCTCTATTCGTTCGACGACGTCGGCCAGGGACTCGATCTGGCGCTGGCGCAACCCGAGCGGCTGGCGGTGACGCTCGGCCGCCATTGCGGCGACTACATGACGTCCTTCTACACGTGGACGCCGTCCGGGTTCATGATCGAGTACGGATGGGGCGGACAATCGATCGACCCGGCAACGTGGCAGGCGACGGAGCGCCTCGAAGGGCCGAGCCTGTGGGGCCACGAGCGGTCGTGGCTGCCGCCGGACAAACGCGAGGCCGCGCGGGCGCTGCGAATGAAAAACGCCGAGGCGGGCGTGCGGCGGCCGGTGCAAGTGATCGAGGGGAACTACCACGCCATGGATGGCGTGTGCCCGTGGTGGGGCCGCGTGAAAGACGGCAAGCGCGACTGAAGTGCGGCTGCTCGAACCGCACCGTCGGAGCGTGCCATGAATTCGACCGTCGCCGCGAAACCTCAAGCCAAGCGCGTGGGCCTGGCGCTCGCCTGCGAAGGCATGGGGGACTGCCTCTTCGCGCTCGCCGTGATCCGCAAGCTCCGGCGCACATTTCCCTACCGCTTCGACCTCTTCACACACCATCCCGACCTCTTCAAGGCCTGTCCTTATGTGGACTCGGTGCGCGCCCTGGACGAGGCAGCGGTGCGCCTGTCGAATCTGCCCTAGAGAGGCAAGGGCGCGCCCGAAGTCGGAGCGCGACCGCGAGGCGCCTGCAACTAATGTTGCCGTGCAGAGGAGCGCGGAACCTTCAATTCGAAGATCACCTCGTAGGTGGGGTGATCCGATAGGCGCAAGCCATCCACCGGATCGCCCAGACTCCGCGCGACCTGAACAGGTGTGATCTCTACTGCGCCGTCGAGCGAATAGAACTGGTGATCGATCGTGTGCTCCCAGACTCCAGCCCATCCTGCATCCGCCAAACGAGCGCAGCCGTGATCGAGACAATATTTCCCCGAGCTGCCGAGACCCGTCCCGAGCACGAACTCATCGTAGGTCGCGCGATCGAGGAGCGGTCGGATATTGAAGTCGCCTCCGAAGATCACGGGATTGCCGGCGACGTGGTTCTTCTTGTAGAACCCCACGAGCAACGCGACCTGCCGGCTGCGGGCCGGAGGATTGTCGCGGCCCGCCTGCAGATGCGTGTTGAACACTTCGAGCGGAAGCGGAAGCTCAGGGATGGAGATGCGAGCGAACTGCGCGCCCTTGTTGGAAAGGCAATCCCAACGCTGGCAATTGGAAGAACCAAAAGTCATCCGATCCTCGGCCAGAATCGGGTACCGGCTGAGAATGTAGAGACCGGAACTGACGCCGTAGAACGTCGATTCCGACGGTCCGCGCGCAACATGAGAAAAGCCGGACGCCTCGATCAGCTTCCTGGTATTGCTGCTGAATCCCTCTTGAAGCAGAACAACGTCGGCACCCCGCTCCGCGAGAAGCTTCCCGATGACCGAGTACCGCCGGGACTTGTACTCAGTCCCCACCACAGCCTCAGGCAGCCCCTTGATGTTGTAACTCATCACCTGAACCCGGCTGCTCGATGGACCGCCAACCGGAGCGGCGCTGACTTCAAGCGCAAGGATCGCGAAGAAAAGAAGAAGAATCTTCATGCGGACTCCCGCTTCTGCAGGTCGTCGCGAAAGAACGAATCGAGCTCGTCGCTCGAAGCCGCGGCGGCCAACCCATCGAATTTACCCTGCTCCGCCATCATTCTGGAAGCGCGCATGAACGCCCCCCAGGAGGTGCGGGCCAGCGCACCGCCGACGCTGACTCGTCTTACGCCAAGCGCGGCAATGTCCTGCATGGTGAGCTCGCTTGCCCAGCCGATCAGCAGATTCAGAGGTTTCGGGGCGACGGCGGCGACCACGGCGGCGATCTGGTCGCGCGTGCGTATTCCCGGGGCGTAGAGGCAATCGGCACCCGCCTGTGAATAGGCCTTGAGCCTTCCAATCGTTTCGTCGAGATCGGGTCGACCCACCAGAAAGCATTCGGCACGCCCGACCAGCAATGTGTCGCCGCCCGCCTTGTCGATGGCACCGCGTGCAGCGCGAAGCCGTTCGACTGCAGTATCGATGTCATAGAGCGGTTTGGCGGCGTCGCCCGTCGCATCTTCGATCGACACGCCCGCCACCCCGGTCTCGACCGCGAGACCAACGCTTTCCGCGACGCCTGGCGCATCGTCCGCGAAGCCGGCTTCGAAGTCGGCGTTCACGGGCAGCTCGGTCACCGAGACTATCTCTTGGAGGTGGGCGAGCGCCATGTCGCGCGGCTTGGCTGCATCGGGACGCCCTTTCGACCAGCCGAAGCCCGAGCTGGTGGTAGCCAGAGCCTTGAAGCCGAGACCCTGCAGATAACGCGCGGTCCCTGTGTCCCATGGGTTCGGAATGAGGAAGCACCCGGATTCGTGCAACTTCCGAAACGCGCGCCGCTTGTCGCTAATGCTGGGGCGAGTTAGAGCCATGCGGTGCGCTCCCGGTCGGTTTCATAAGTCGGATTTTGCTCCAGAACCGGTGCGGCGGCATTGACGTACGCTGTGCCGGCGCAAACAATCGCAAGGTGTTTTCCCGGAAAATGAGTCTGCCGAGGAGTCCTTGATGTCGCTCACCACGCCGGCCGCGCGCCGCGACCTGTCCTTTCATCTCCATCCCTCCACCAACCTGCGAGCGATTCAGTCCGAGGGGCCGCTGGTGATCACGCGCGGCGAGGGCGTCTACGTCTACGACGACGAAGGAAAGCGCTACCTCGAAGGCATGGCAGGGCTCTGGTGCGCGTCGCTCGGCTTTTCCGAGCGCCGGCTCGCGGACGCCGCGTACAGGCAGATGTGCGAATTGCCGTTCTATCACAGCTTCGCCGGCAAGGTCCCGGCGATCAGCACGGAGCTCGCGGAACGATTGATCGGCATGGCTCCCGCGGGCATGGCAAGGGTGCTGTTCGCGAACTCGGGATCCGAGGCGAACGACACGGCGATCAAGCTCGCCTGGTACATCAACAATGCGCTGGGCCGCCCGCAGAAAAAGAAGATCATCTCGCGGCAGCGCGCTTATCACGGAGTCACCATTGCCAGCGGAAGTCTCACCGGGCTCGCCTTTGCCCACAACGACTTCGACCTGCCGATAGCGCGCATCCTTCACACCGACTGCCCGTACCACTATCGCGGCGCGCAGCAGGGCGAGAGCGAGGAGGCGTTCGCCGCACGCCTCGCCGCGAATCTCGAAGAGCTCATCCTGCGCGAAGGCCCCGACACGGTCGCCGCATTCTTCGCCGAGCCGGTGATGGGCGCCGGCGGCGTGATTGTGCCGCCGGCGACTTACTTCGACCGCGTGCAGCCGATCCTCAAGAAGTACGACATCCTGTTCGTCGTCGACGAGGTGATCTGCGGCTTCGGGCGCACCGGTCACATGTTCGGGTCGCAGACCTTCAACCTTCAGCCCGACATCATGACTTTGGCGAAGGCGTTGTCCGCGGGCTACGTGCCGATCTCGGCCAACCTCGTCTCCGGCAAGCTCTACGAGATCCTGCTGGCGCAGAGCGACAAGCTCGGCATCTTCGGGCACGGCTACACCTACTCGTCGCATCCGGTGCCCGCCGCCGTCGCATTGGAGACGCTCAAGATCTACGACGAGGTCGACATCCTCGCAAAGGTGCGTCGTGTCGGCCCGCGAATGCGGGGGGCAATCCGCAGCTTCGCCGATCATCCGCTCATCGGCGAGGCACGGGGAATCGGGCTCATCGGCGCCGTGGAGATCGTCCGCGACAAGGCGACGAAGCAGAGTTTCGACCCGAAGGCGGGCGTCGCCCCATTCCTGGTCCGCCGGGCACAGCACCACGGCGCGATCCTGCGGAACATGCCGGGCGATATCGTCGCCTTCTGCCCGCCGCTCATCATCAGCGAGGCGGAGATCGACGAAATGATGGGATGCTTCCGCAAGGCGCTCGACGACACGTGGGCGATGGTGAAAGAGAAAGGGATCGCGTGATCCGTATGCGCCGGCGCGGCAGACCGGCCGCAACGCGCTGACCGGTGGCGGCCGGCATGTCCGACCCCATCGTCCGCTTCGTCGGCATCGGCAAGACGTACGACGGCGTCGCGAGAGTCATCGACGATCTCCATCTCGACATCGAGCGCGGGGAATTCCTGACGTTGCTTGGGCCATCGGGTTCGGGCAAGACGACGACGCTGATGATGCTCGCCGGATTCGAGGTGCCGACCTCCGGCGAGATCCTGCTCGAGGGCAAGCCGCTGACCCGGTTGCCGCCGTACAAACGCCAGATCGGCATGGTGTTCCAGAACTACGCGCTGTTCCCGCACATGACGGTGGCCGAGAACATCGGCTTTCCGCTTTCGGTCCGCGGGATCGCACGCAACGAGATCGGCAAGCAGGTCGACCGGGTGCTGGACATGGTCCAGCTCGCCGGGTTCGGCGCTCGCCGGCCCGCGCAGCTTTCCGGGGGACAGCAGCAGCGGATCGCCGTCGCGCGCGCGCTCGTGTTCGAGCCGAAGCTCGTGCTGATGGACGAGCCGCTGGGCGCACTGGACAAGCAGCTCCGCGAGCAGCTGCAGCTCGAGATCCGGCGCCTGCACCAGCGCCTTGGCGTGACGATGGTCTACGTGACGCACGACCAGGCGGAAGCGCTCACGATGTCCGACCGCATCGCGGTGTTCCATCGCGGGAAGATCCAGCAGCTCGACCGGCCGGCGCAGCTCTACGAGACCCCTGTCAACGCATTCGTTGCCCGGTTCATCGGCGAGAACAACCGCTTCGACGGCAGCCTGCAGTCCGTTGCCGGCGACCGTTGCTCGGTGCGAATCGCCGGTGACGCGTGCATCGAAGGCTCGCTGGCGGCGCCGCTGCCGCTCGGCTCCCGGGTCACGGTCTCCTTGCGGCCGGAGCGGGTGCAAGTCTGCGGCTTGGGGCATACAATCCAGCCGGTTGCCGGGTGTCGACTCGCGGGAACTCTGCGCGAAGTCATCTACCTGGGCGATCACGTCCGGGCGCGGGTCGCGCTTCCGGGCAACGACGATTTCACCGTCAAGCGGCCGATCGACGAGGCGCACAAACTGCCCGCGATCGGCGGGCCAATTGAATTGGCGTGGGCGCCCGAACACTGCCGGGCGTTCGCGTGCGAGGACTGAGCGGTGCAACCGATGGAGGGATCGAATGAAGCGTGACTCGTGGTTGAAACTCGGTGTCCTGGCCGCCGTGGCCGCCACCTTTTCCGTCGTCGCCGTCGCGCGCGACTTGACCGTCGTGTCGTGGGGCGGCGCGTACCAGGACGCGCAGCGCGACGTCTATTTCAAGCCGTTCATGGCGACGGGCGTCAAGATGGCCGAGGAAAGCTGGGACGGCGGCGTGGGCACGCTGCGCACTAAGGTCAAGGGCGGCAACAACAACTGGGACGTCGTGCAGGTGGAGTCCGACGAATTGCTCATCGGCTGCGAGGAAGGTCTCTTCGAAAAGCTCGACTGGACGAAGCTCGGGGGCAAGGACAAGTATCTCCCGGACGCGGTCAACGACTGCGGGGTCGGCGCCATCGTCTACAGCTTCGTGCTGGCCTACGACGGCGACAAGATCAAGACCGACCCGCCGAAGAATTGGGGGGACTTCTTCAACCTGCAGAAATGGCCGGGCAAGCGCGCGCTGCGCAAAGGCCCGAAGACGACGCTGGAGATCGCGCTCCTGGCTGACGGCGTTGCCCCCCAGGACGTCTACAAGACGCTCGCGACCGACGCCGGTGTCGAGCGCGCCTTCAAGAAGCTCGACCAGATCAAGGGCAGCATGGTGTGGTGGGAAAAGGGATCCCAGCCGCCGCAACTGCTCGCTTCCGGCGAAGTGGTGATGACCGATGCCTACAACGGTCGTATCGCCACCGCGAACGAGAAGGACAAGAAGAACTTCAAGATCGTCTGGACGAACAATCTCTATACGATCGACTCGTGGGTGATCATGAAGGGCTCGCCGAACAAGGCCGACGCGGAAAAGTACCTCGTCTTCGTCAACGATCCGCAGAACCAGAAGAATCTGCCGTCGAAGATCACCTACGGCGTGACCGTCAGGGCCGCGACCGCGATGATCGACGCCAAGGTGCTGCCGAACCTCGCCACCGCGCCGCAGAATATTTCCGCGGCGCTCTACATCAACGACAAGTTCTGGCTGGAGAACCTCGACAAGCTGAACCAGCGGTTCAACGCCTGGGTCGCGAAGTAGGATTTCCCGCGTTCGGCCGGACGCGATGACTTCCTCCGCGGCGCCGAGAGTACCCGGCGCCGATTCGGCCGCGGCGCTGCGACGGGCGCTCAAACACAGCGGCCGCCGAGAACAGCTTCGGGCGGCGGCCCTCGTGCTGCCGCTCTTCCTCTTTTTGCTCGCGACCTTCATCGTCCCCATCGGGGCGATGCTCGGGCGCGCGTTCTTCGACCGCGAGGTCGCGGAGATCCTGCCGCGAGTCACGAGCGAGCTTGCGCGCTGGGACGGGCGCGCCTTGCCGCCCGACGCAGCCTACTCGGCATTGATCGAAGATGTCCGGGCCGCGCGCGAGGCAGGCACACTTGCCAGCGCAGCCACGCGGCTCAACTACGACGTCGCGGGTTTCCGGACGCTGCTTTTTGCGACCGGACGGCGCCTCGGAGGCGAGGTCGCGGGCTCGCCGCGCGAAATCCTCGGCGCTATCGATCCGAAGTGGAACGACCTCGAGACCTGGGCGGTGATTCGCCGGGCCGCGGCACCGGTCACCGATTTCTACCTGCTCGCGGCGCTCGACTTGAGGCGCGACGCGAACGGCTCGATCACGGCGACCCCGCCTGAGCAGGCGGTGTTCCGCAACGTGCTTGGACGCACGCTGTGGATCTCGGGTGTCGTAACCTTCGTTTGCCTGCTGCTGGGTTATCCCGTCGCGTACTTCATTGCCCGGCAGCCGCCCGGGCGGGCCGCCGTGCTGCTCTTCCTCGTGCTGCTGCCGTTCTGGACGTCCCTGCTGGTTCGCACCGTCGCGTGGGTCGTCCTGCTGCAGCGGGAGGGAATCCTCAACAATCTGTTCCTGTCACTCGGGCTCGTCAGCGAACCGGTGCGGATGATCTTCAACCGCTTCGCCGTGTACGTCGCGATGGTGCACGTGCTGCTGCCGTTCATGGTGCTGCCGGTGTACGCGGTGATGAAGGGCATCTCGCCCTCTCATCTTCGCGCCGCCTCGTCGCTGGGCGCGGCACCTTTCACTGCGTTCCGCCGCGTCTACGTTCCGCAGACGCTGCCCGGCGTGGGCGCCGGCTGCCTGATGGTATTCATCCAGGCGCTCGGCTACTACATCACGCCGGCGCTTGTCGGCGGTGCCGATGACCAGATGATCAGCTACTTCATCGCCTTCTACGCGAGCAAGACCGTGAACTGGGGAATGGCCGCGGCGTTGTCGATCATGCTGCTCGCGGCCACGCTCGCGCTGTACGCGGTCTATGACCGGATGGTCGGCATCGACCAGATGCGGCTTGGTTGAGGGGCGGGCGGTGATGCGAGGACACTGAGCCCAATGCGCGACGGGACCGATACGCTCGGACAACGAATTGCCGCCGGCGGCCTGGCGGTGCTGACGGCGCTCGTGCTCGCCTTTCTGGTCGCACCGATCCTGATCGTGATCCCGCTGTCGTTCTCCTCCGGCTCGTTCCTCTATTACCCTCTGCCGGGACTCAGCCTGCGTTGGTACCACGATTTCTTCACGTCGACGTTCTGGCTCCCTTCGGTCTGGAACAGCCTGATCGTCGGGATCTCGGCCACCGTGCTCGCGACAGCGCTCGGCACGCTCGCGGCGCTGGGCATGTGGCGGGCGCGCTTTCCGGGCCGGCGCCTGATCCTTGCGCTCGTCATCGCGCCGATGGTCGTGCCTGTCGTCATCATTGCGGTCGGAGTCTATTTCGCGTTTGCGCCGCTCGGGCTCAACGACGGCTATGCCGGTCTGATTCTCGCGCACACGACGTTGGGAGTGCCGTTCGTCGTGGTCACCGTGCTGGCGACGCTGTCCGGCTTCGATCGCACGCTGCTGCGCGCTGCCGCGAGCCTCGGCGCGCGGCCGCTGACCGCGTTCCGTCGCGTAACGCTGCCCCTCATCCTTCCCGGAGTGGCGTCCGGCGCGGTATTCGCCTTCGCGGCATCGTTCGACGAAGTCGTCGTCGCGCTGCTGATTGCGGGGCCGGGCCAGCGCACGCTGCCGCGACAGATGTTCGCGGGCATCAACGACAACATCAGCCTCACGATCACTGCTGCGGCGACGATGCTGATCGCGATCTCGCTGCTGCTGATGGTTGCGGTGGAAGCGCTGCGCCGCCGCAGCGAGCGCCTCCGGCGCGCGGCGGCTCACGTCAGGGTGCTTTGACTGGCGACCATCCGCTGACAGGCTCGAAACGCTGCATCGCGCTCGCCTTCTTCGATGTGTCAGGCCCTTGCAGGAGGCCCAATTGGCGCTCTCTGGCCCCAAGCCACGCTGGCTCACGTTCGACTGTTACGGCACCCTCATCCAGTGGGACGAGGGTTTGCTGGCAGCCGTCGAAAGGATCCTCTCGCGCGATCGGCAACATTCACTCGATCCGCGCACGCTCCTTGCCGTCTTCGATCGATACGAGCACGCATTGGAGAGGGAACGCCCGCATCGGTCTTTTCGCGAGGTGGCAGGAACGGCGCTCCAACGTGCCTTGGGCGAGCTCGGCCTGCCCGCTGACGCCTCCGACATCGACATCCTGACGTCCAGCATTGCGCAGATGCCGCCCTTTCCGGAAGTCGTGCCGACGCTCGAGTCTTTGAAAGCGGCGGGATTCAAGCTTTGCATCATTTCCAATACTGACGATGACATCATCGCCGGTAACGTCGCGCAATTGGGGGGAACCATCGATCGCGTCGTCACCGCGGAGCAGGCGCAGGCATACAAGCCGGCACGAGCGATTTTTGCTCACGCGCATCGGGCGCTTGGCGTTTCCGCCGCGGATATCGTGCACATATGCGCCAGCCCAGTCCTGGACCTCACCGCTGCGCGCGATATCGGTTTCCGGTGTGTCTGGATCAACAGAGGCACGGGCCGCCAGCCGCCGCCCGACTACAGCCCGGATGCGGAATTGCCGACGCTTGCGGGGCTGCCCCGTTTGTTTCGCGCGGCAGGCTGGATCGAGGCGTGAGTCGCGAGGACCTCACCCGCGGCCAGCGAGCGCCCCCCGCATGCGCCAAATCTTCTGAGATACCGCCCGCGCGAGGACCTGCCAGGATGTGCCGCTCGTGCAACAGATCGATGCGTCCGGTGGGTCCTGGCGCCCCAGCGTAATCGAAAGTCGTTCGGCGATGTGCTAAGGTGATTCGGGGCGTGCGGGGCAACCCGCCGGGTAATCGCAATAACGGAGGCAATGACACAAGACAAAACATAGACGCTTTGTGCAATGGCCCCGCGGCGAAGTCGCTTCATCCGGTGCCCGCACAGCATGGTAGGGAGTGGAACCATGTCTCGGCATAGCGTTTACGCACGAATCTGGATTTTGGCGAACCTGCTGCTGCCCGGCTTCGCCCTTTCCGCGCCCTTCACGTACATCCAGAGCCAGGTTACAAACAAGGTGTCGGTCATCGACACGGCGAGCGGCGCCGTAGTCGCCACGATGGCCGTTGGGGCAGGGCCCCAAATCAATGCCGGTGTCACGGTTAACCTCGCAGGGGCACGGGTCTACGCGGTGACCTCCCGGAAAGTCTCGGTCATCGACACGACGACCAGCGCGGTCATCGCCACCATCCCTCCTTCGAATGACTATGGGATTGCGGTGAACCCTGCCGGATCTCGTGTCTATGAAACGACCCGATTTCTCAACAATGTGTCGGTAATCAACCCAGCGACCGACGCCATCATTGCGGATGTCGTGGTCTCGGATCTCATTTTTATCGACGGCGTCACGGTGAATCCCGTCGGTATGCGAATCTACGTTGCCGATGCCTTGAACAACGTCTTCATCGTCGTGGATGCGGCTTCGAATTCCGCCGCTGTCGGAATCGGAGGATCTCCCTACAACATCTCCCAGTTCACCGGCCCGCCCTCGACGTCGCCAGCCACGACTCCCAACCTCAACCAGCACGGCCTGACCGGTTCCTGGTACGACCCCGCGACCAACGGGCAGGGGTTCGCAGTGGAGGTGTTCCCCGATCAATCGCCGGGAAGCGGCCAGGCGTTTGTGAGCTGGTTCACCTTCGATACCGTGATTGGCGGAGCGGGACGCCAGCGCTGGTATACGCTCCAAGGCGAGGTGGCCACGGGACAGCCCAATGCGGCACTGACGATTTATCAGAACACCGGCGGCAACTTCAATGCTCCGCCGGCCACCGATGCGGAGGAGGTCGGGACGGCGACGTTGAGCTTCGACACGTGCTCCCGCGGAGAGCTGTCGTACAGCTTCACGGACGGTTCCGGCCGCGCCGGCGCGATACCGCTGACGCGATTGCTGCCGAACGTGACTTGCTCGGTCACGTCCATCTATCCCACCAATGCGGACTTTGCTCTTTCCGGGAGTTGGTACGCTGGTGCTGCAACCGCGGGACAGGGATTCACGGCCGAGGTCGCCCCGGATTCCAGCGCGTTCTTCTTGTCCTGGTTTACCTACAGGCCGACCGGCACCAATGCCGGACCTGCCGGACAACGGTGGTACACGGCACAAGGTGCCTTTACGCCGGGATTGCGGACGATTCCGGTGCAGATCTACGAAACCACCGGCGGGATGTTCGACACCGCGACGCCTCCCGGTCAAGGCACGGTCGTCGTGGGAGCGGGAACGATGGCCTTCCAGAGTTGTTCGGCCGCGACGTTCAACTACGACTTCACGGACGGGAGCAGCACTGGCTCATCTGGAACCATTGTCTTGCGCCGCATTGGCCCGGTGCCGCCAGGCTGCGCGCAGTGAATCTGACGCCTTCTTGAAAAGGTAAACCGCACCCCGAAGGATGCGGCCCCCATCCTGCGTTGCTCATCACGGCGACTACCGAGTGCGGTCGCTGAGTCTCCCGCTTCGTTTCAGACGAGGCCGTCGTAGGAACCGCCGTCGAGTTGCAGGTTCTGGCCCGTCATAAAGCCGGCCTGCGCGCTGCACAGGAATGCGCAGGCGTCGCCGAATTCCTCGGGCAGACCGAAGCGTTTCGCCGGCAGCGAATCGGCGATGCGGCGACGCGCTTCCTCCATCGTGACGTTGTCCGCCTTCATGATCCGCTCGGCCATGAATCGCTGGCGATCGGTGTCGATGCGCTCGGGCAGCAGGTTGTTGATGGTGACGTTGTCGACGGCGACCGAGCGGGATAGTGACTTCGACAGTCCCGTGAGGCCGGTGCGGGCCGACGTGGACAATCCCATCTCGGGAAATCGCGGCGACTTCACCATCGCCGAAGTGATATTCACGATGCGGCCGAACTTGCGCGCCCGCATGCCCGGCAGCACCGCCCTGATCATGAAGATCGGCGCCAGCATGTTGGCCTCGATCGCGGACATCCACTCGGCGCGGCCCCAATCCTCGAACTTGCCCGGTGGCGGGCCGGCATTGTTGTTGATCAGGATGTCGGCGTCCGGACACGCGGCGACGAGTGCCTGTCTTCCCTCGTCCGTGCAGATGTCGGCGCGGACGGGGGTCACGACCATACCGGTCGCCGCGCGAATCTCGGCGGCCGTTGTCTTGAGTCGCGCATCATCGAGGCCGTTGATGACGACGTTGCAGCCTTCGCGGGCCAGCGCAGTCGCGCACGCTTTGCCGAGACCGCGCGAGGAAGCGCACACGATGGCATTGCGGCCCTTGATTCTCAAGTCCATGGCAGTCCCGTGAGTCGACGCGAAGGTATTGTATAGTGCGCCGACCTCAGCTTCGAGACATGGCCTTCTACTTCCTCCGGCGCATCGGCGAGACCTTCGTCACGCTGCTGCTGATCACGCTGCTGGTGTTCTGTCTCACCCGTCTCACCGGCGATCCCGCTGCGCTGCTGCTGCCCCCCGAGTCGTCCGAGGCGTCGCGGCAGTATTTCCGCGTGCACCACGGCCTCGATCGCGCGCTGCCGATTCAGTACGTGACGTACCTGCGCAACGTTGCCGCTGGCGACTTCGGAACCTCGTTCCGACTCGGCGAGCCGGCGATCGAGATCGTCTGGCGCGCGCTGGGGCCGACGTTGGCGCTGGCGGGGCTCGGAATGCTGCTGTCGATTTTCATCGGCGTGCCCCTCGGCATCGCGGCGGCGGCGTCGCCCCGACCGTGGGTCAAGCGGCTGGTCGGCGGCTACAGCAGCCTCGGGCAGGCGCTGCCGCCGTTCTGGACCGGACTGACGCTCGTGATGATCTTTGCGTTATGGCTGCCGCTCTTGCCGACCTCGGGCTACGGCGCGCCGCGCTACTACGTGCTGCCCGCCCTGACGCTCGCCATTTCCACATCGTCGGCAATCGCCGGCCTGACCGCGGCCAACATGACCGAAGCGCTGCGGAGCGATTTCATTGCGCTGGAGCGCGTTCTGGGGTTGTCGGAAACGCGTGTGCTGCTGAAGCACGCGCTGCGCAACGCCTCGTTGCCCATCGTGACATACCTCGGCTTGCAGTTCGGACTGATCCTCGGCGGCGCCATCGTGACCGAGCGCGTGTTCGCGTGGCCCGGCATCGGCCAGCGCATCGTCGAGGCGATCCTCACTCGCGACTATCCGGTCGTGCAGGCGGTGGTGCTCGTCACTGCACTGCTGTTCATGCTGATCAATCTGCTGGTCGACCTTCTTTACATGGTCCTCGACGCGCGGTTGCGCACATGAGCGCCGTCAGGGCGCAGCCGCGAGCGTACGGGTCGTGCCAATGAGCGATTCGCACATTGTCGGCGCGACCCCGTCGAGCACGATCCCGTGGCTCGAACGATGGTTCCCGTCGTCCGCGAGCGCCGGCGGGCAGCCGCCGTTGCCGATAGTGACGTGCGTTTGTTGCGCCCTGCTCGTTGTCGCGGCGATCTTCGGGACTTGGCTGGCGCCGTATCCCAAGGAAGCGGTAAGTCTGGGCGATAGCCTGCTGCCTCCGGCGTGGCAGGCGGGTGGGACGATGAGGCATTTGCTGGGCACCGACCAGCTGGGGCGCGACATGCTGAGTCGCCTGATCGCCGGCGCGCGAATCTCGCTCGCGACCGCAGCAGCCGCGACGCTCGTCAGCGGCATGTTCGGCGTGCTGGTGGGACTCGTCGCCGGCTACGTCGGCGGCATCCTGGAAAGCGTAGCGATGCGCGTGGTCGACGCGTTCCTCGCGCTGCCGTTCATCCTGCTGGCGCTGGCGCTCGTGGCGACACTGGGAACCGGCTTCGGCAACATCATCATGGTGATGGTGATCGCCAACTGGGCTCGTTACGCGCGGTTGGTGCGGAGCGAAGTCCTCACCGTGAAGCAGCGCGACTTCGTCACGCTGGCGCGCATCGCCGGCGTGCGGCCGCTCACCATCATGCTGCGGCACGTGCTGCCCAACGTCCTCAACTCGGTCGTCGTGCTTGCGATCCTCGATGTCGGCCGCGCCATCATCCTGGAGTCGTCGCTCTCATTCCTGGGCGTCGGCATCCAGCCGCCCGACGTCTCGTGGGGACTGATGCTGGCGGATGGCCGCACGTTCATGGGATTTGCGTGGTGGCTGACTACATTGCCCGGGCTCATGATCGTGTTCGCCGTGTTGAGCTTCAACTCGCTCGGCCGCTGGCTGCACGTGCGCTTCGACCCGCGCGGGCAGCTTTAAGCATCCGCCGATGCTGCTCGAAGTCCGCAACCTCTCCGTCGCCTTCGGCAGCGTCATGCGCCCGGTGCAGGCGGTGTCGGGTGTCGATCTCGAGATCGCTGCCGGCGAGATCGTCGGGATCGCCGGCGAATCGGGCAGCGGTAAAACAACGCTGTGCGCGGCGCTCATCCGGGCGCTGCCGAAGGCGGCGCGCGTTTCCGGCGAGATCCGGTTCGACGGCCGCTCGATGCATGCGCTGTCGCCGCGTGAGCTGCGGGAGCTTCGGGGCCGTGAAATCGCGATGATCCTGCAGAACCCGATGACCTCGCTCGATCCGCTGTTCACCATCGGCAATCAATTGGGGGAAGTGCTGGCGACACGCTGCGACGTTCCCGCGCGGCATTTGCGAGACCGGGAGGTGGAGCTGTTGCGTTCGGTGCACATGACGGCGCCCGAGGAGCGCCTGCGGCAATATCCCCATGAATTGAGCGGCGGGATGCGGCAACGGGTGCTGATCGCAATGGCCAGCGCGACGGCGCCCAAGCTGCTGCTCGCCGACGAGCCGACGACGGCGCTCGACGCCACCATCCAGGAAGAGATCCTGGTGCTGTTCCGAGAGATCCGCGACCGGCGCGGCACCGCGATCGCGATCGTCACGCACGATCTTGGTGTCATTCGCCGCATTTGCGACCGGATCGTCATCATGTATGCCGGGCGGATCGTGGAAGAGGGATCCGTCGCCTCAGTGTTTGCCGCGCCGCGCCATCCGTACACGCGCGCGCTGCTCGCCTCGATCCCGGTGCTCGATGGCGACCGCGTGCACGTGCAGTCGATCGCGGGCCAGGTGCCGAACCTGGCGGACCTCGGCGATTTCTGTCCATTCGCCGATCGCTGTCCGATCGCCGTCGACCAGTGCCGGGCGCAGGCGCCGCCGGAGGCCGCGTTCGGCGACCGGCAGCGCGTGTTCTGCTGGCGCGCGGAAGGCATTTCGTGATGCAGCCGGAAGCGCGAGCGCCTATCACCGACACGCTGGTCGCGCTCCGCGGCGTGCGCAAGGAATTTCCGGCGCGACGCGTGAGTCCGTTCGGTGCTCGGCGCAAAGTGGTTGCCGTTGACGATGTCGGATTCGAGATTCGCGCTGGCTCGACCTTCGGCCTCGTCGGCGAATCGGGCAGCGGCAAGAGCACGATCGCCCGGATGATCCTGAAGCTCGAGCGGCCGGACGCGGGCGAGGTCAGCTTCGACGGTCGCGGGTTGTGGCGGCAGACCGCGACGCAGGAACAAACCTACCGCCGCACCGTGCAGGCGGTGTTGCAGGATCCGTACGGAGCGTTGAGTCCGCGCTTGCGGGTCAAGGACATCATCGGCGAGCCGCTGGCGGCGCAGCGCGCGGATCGCGCCACGATCGACTCCGCGGAGGCGCGGTTGCTCGAT
>Ga0207691_10000865_pt1 | contig 30095 bp, 30 predicted proteins | sample KBSM13metaG_FD_184327 | JGI IMG/M metagenome (GOLD analysis project Ga0207691, IMG submission 184327) | Miscanthus rhizosphere microbial communities from Kellogg Biological Station, Michigan, USA - KBS M1-3 metaG (SPAdes) (version 2) | ecosystem: Host-associated > Plants > Roots > Rhizosphere >...
GGGCGAACTACATGCTGGCGGTCGCCCGTTACTACCCCACCGCCCCCTTCCCGGCGCCGCCGGAGTCCATGACCCGGTCGCCCTTCGCGAGCCGCACGCCCCCTGCGACCCGCACGCCATGCTTCCCCGGTGTTAATGGTGCATTGTGCCGCTGAGACTGGCCCGAAATGCCCTGGATCCAAAAGCTCACTCTATGCCTTCGGGCTTGGAGCATCTATCCTCTTGCCATGGGAGACGGGGCCAATTTCCGGCGAGGGGAATCGCTCCACCGCGCGCGGGTGACTCATGAGTCCCGCTAGCGCCCAGCCCCACGACAACTACGACGCGTTCCTGTCGAGGCTGGACGCCGCCACCAACAGCCTGAGCACCCGGGCCGCGTCGCTGGACAAAGCACTGGCAGCCGTTTCCCTTCTCTTGGGACCATCTGAGTCCGCCGTCCGGAAATGGGAACGACGGCGCCATTACGTCGGTGAGCAGCTCGCCGTTCACTCCGGGTCGCCGCAGTCCTACACCGCGCTGTGCGAGCTCCACGTCGTGGCAGGAAAGATGGAATCAATGCTCCGCGGCCGTGTCCAGCGTGTCACCGAGAAGCTGGCGGTCATGCAAGGGCGTCGTGAGGCCATCGACAAGTCGCTGCTGGAGCTTGAGCTGAGCAGAATTAAGCTGACGTCGTCCCGGATGCTGTCACAGGACCGCGAAAAGTTGAGCAGCATCTTTTCCGAAATCGCCGGCTCCACCGCGGCCACAGGAGCCATTCCCGATATGGGGTTGCTGGGCGATCTCAAGGAAGCCCGCGAGGCAATCATCCTGGCCGAAGCGCTCATGGAAGTGAAGGGGTACTAATCATGGAAATTTCACGGCGCGATCAGCCCCGGAAGGACATCGTCGCCCTCGTTCGCTGGTCAAAGAAACCGGGCGAAAACCCCGTCTTCAAGTTCATCATGTCGAGTATTTTGGGGCTGATCCTGTGCCTGTTCCTGATGATCTTTCTGCCCTTCCTCAGAAGTTTCGGTGCCCTGGTTTTGTTCACCCTCTTCTTCGCCGCGCTTCTGACGGTGCGCACGGTCATGGCCCAGCAGCGCTTCATGCGGGGGCTGACCAAGAGGATCAATGACACCCTCGCAGAGGTCACGAGCAGCCCGGGTGACCAATTGTCGGTCAGGCAATTCCGGCACATGACCAAGACCGGCGAGCAGCTTCCGCTCCTTGTCAGCGGCGTACCCGGGCTGAACCTGCATGTGGCCCGGGCGTCAACTCTGGAGAAACATGCCCCCGAGAAATGGGTTGCGGTGTTCACTGTTGTGCCTCCGGAGAACGGAACCGCCAGCTTCGACCGCCTGGTGGCGGCAGCAGTCAACGCCGGCCCCGGTACCACCAGCGCGAAAGCGTCCTAGCGGCGGGAGCTTGCCGCCGTCGTTGTTCCAAATCATTCAGCGCCGCTGGTGGCTCTTCGGCTATGGCGGGCAAGCGGGACGTTCTGCCCTATCCTCTGGGCCCCATACGCCCAACAGTGAGGACATGACGACCACGTCGGGTCGCCGGCTGTCTCTGCTCAAGAACTTGTGGGTTGCTGTCTTCTTCCCTCCCAGGAGTGCAGAGAATTCAGGGATCTGGTTCCGGGGACCGAAAATGACGCCAAGACAACATGTTGACCGGGTGAGCGCCGAGGACATGATGTCCTTGGACGCGGACATCGGCTCAGCGCCAATGCAAGTCGGGGCCATCCTCATGCTCAGCACGGAAGGCAGCGAAGATTCGGCACCCCTCTTGGAAGCACTGGCGCGTCGGCTCGGCACTGTCCCCCGGCTGCGCCAGCGGCTGGTCTCTGTCCCCTTTGGCTGCGGGCGGCCCATTTGGGCGGATGATTCCGGCTTTGATCCAGCACACCATCTGGGCGTGATCGCCTGTCCGGCGCCCGGCGGTGAGGAAGCGGTGCTGAACATTGCGGCCGAAATGCTCGCTGCGCCGCTGTCCCGCGACCGTCCTCTCTGGTCAGCCAAGCTCATCACCGGCGTAAGCCCGGACCTGTCAGCGCTTGTTTTTGTCTTTCATCATGTCCTCACAGATGGAATTGGAGGTCTCGCCGTCCTGGAGGCCCTGGCAGCCGCGGAAGCCGGGTGGGACGGTCCCCGGGAGCCAGAGATTCCATACTCGGCGCTGCACCTGGCCATTGATGCTGCAAGGAGCCGAGTCAACGCACTGGCCGGGCTCCCGGCCGCACTGCGGACCGCAGCCGCCGGAGCCTCCGAACTGCGGCAGACGGGCAAACCCCGGGCTGCCCGCACCTCACTCAACCGCCCGACGGGTCCGCAACGGACGCTTGCCGTCCTCCGCTGCGACATGGAGGCAGTCAGAACCGCCGCGCACATGCAGGGAGCGACGGTCAACGATCTCATCCTCACCGCCGTCGCGACAGCCCTGCACCGCCTGCTCCTGGCACGGGGCGAATATGTTGAAGAGTTCGTCATCTCCGTGCTGTTTTCTGCACGCCGCCACACGACAATCACCTATCTGGGGAACCGGAGCGGCATCATCCCGGTGACCGTTCCCGCGGTCGGTCCGGCCAAGGGACGGGTGGCAACTGTTGCCGCAACGATGAGGAGTGTCAAGCAGCGGCCTCCCGGGGCCTCCACTGCAATCATCGGCCCCATATCCCGGGTCGCAGCGCACCTTGGCGCCTACCGCTTCGTCATAGACCACCAACACCTTGTCCATACATTCGTCACGAACCTGCGGGGGCCCGAACGCGCCCTGGCGATCGCGGGCAGGCCGGTAACCGGGATCATTCCACTCGGAGCGATCAGCGGTAACGTAACGGTTGCCTTTGCAGTCCTCTCCTACGCCGGCACGCTGACCATCACCACAATTGCCGATCCCGGGACTTGCCCGGACCTGACAGGACTGCGTGACGAACTTTCCAGCGCACTTGAAGCTTTGATGGTGACTGGGCCTTCATAAGCTTCGGCGTATTTCCAGGCATTTACGGACCTTTGTCCAAAAGCCCGGACCGGCGCCATCGTGTGTCATCCGCCCGGTCGAGGGGCTCTTCGACGTGTCCCTCCGGTAGACATGACTGTGAACGGTTGGATCCGTACTCAGCAGCCAGTCCACGACGCCCAAGAATTGGGCCAGCGAGTCCTGCTGGAGCGCTTCCTCGCGTGAGAGTTTGTGGCCCCAAAGGGGTGAGTCAGGGTATGGGTGGGCTGCGTCCACCACAGTAGCCGCCGGTTCTCCGGCTCCAGCTGTGGGCCCGACGCGGCAGCCGAAGCTCACTCGCTCAACGGTGGCCTCGTCCCCGAATGGGCCAAATATGACATCGATCCACGCCTCATGTTCTTCGCCATGGTGATGAAGTGCTGACTTCGCAATGGCATGGGTGCGGCCATTCATCAGGATGAAGTGATCCACAACGACGAAGGTCGTCCCGCAACAGGAGCATTCCTGCTCACGAATGTCCGGCGCGCCGTCCAAGCTCAAGGTCATGCCCCGACCCTAATCGATGGACTGAGTGTCCTGCCCGCAACCGGGCCATAACTTTAAGCATTCGGGCCGCGCCCTCTTTGCCCCGACGGCTAGTGCTCGGACACCTTACGTTGCCGCCTCACTGTCAGGCGGTGAATATTTCCTTGGCTACCGTGATGGCGGACATCGCTTTGGGCCAGCCGGCGTAGAAGGCCAGGTGGATGATGGCCTCTTTGAGTTCGGTCTCGGTCAGGCCGTTGGCCTTTCCGGAGATGTGAGCAGTGGATTGGGATTGGCTGCGGGGAGATTACCCTGCCGGGCTTGAACAGTCCTGGAGGAGCCGTGCCCGGCGCAGCCAGGCCTCGACAGCCGGCCCGGCGTCCCGGACTGTCTCGCCCCGCACCGCTAGCCCTTCGCCGATGACGGCCCCGGGGCAGGAGCGGGCGTAGTCCCGTTCAGTGGTGCCGAGACCGCTCATGGCGTGGGTGGTGACGGGGTGGACTGTCTTGCCGGTGAAGTCATAGCTCTCGGCGAATGTCGTCATGATCATCGGCGCCCGGACGTTCCAGATCCCGCTGGCCAGCAGCACGGTGTCGTAGTCCTCGATCGAGGGCAGCGGCGAGACGATGGCCGGGCGTGCGTTGCCGTCCTGCTCGCGGACGTTGCGCGCGACGGTCGCGTCGTAGCCGTCGGAGTAGGGGTCGGCGGCCTCGATGCGGTGCACGTCGCACGCAATGAGGGTGCCGATCATGCCGGCCAGTACTTCGGTGTTGCCGACGTCGAGGTTGGTGCGACCGCCGTAGTCATAGTTCTCCCCCGCGCGGGAGAAGTAGGCGAGCAGGACACGCCGGCTCTTCCGGGGTTCCGGCGTGATCTGTGCGGAGGAAGAGTTGGCCGTGACTTGTGGGGGCATGGGGGTGTCCTGTTCTACCGGGCGGCAACCCGAGGTTCCGGCCGTGATCATGGCGGCGCCCAGACCGCTGAGGGCCGAGCGCAGGGCTGAGCGCCGGCCAACGGTCTCTGGGCTGGTGTTCATCACGGGTCTCCCTGGTCGTGATTGCCGCCCCGGGCCGGCGGTGGCCCGGGGCGGAGGGCAAAGGGGTCCGTCCGGGTGACGGGTCGGGCCACCCGGACGGAAGGCGGGTGTGGTTAGTCGATCCGGCGTCCGCCCAGCCAGCTGACCATGGCGGGGTCGCGGTGGTCGAAGAAGAGGCTGGCGCCGGTGTCCAGGGTGGCGATCCGGCTCATCTGCTCATCGGTGAGCTCGAAGTCGAAAACATCGAGGTTCTGGGCCATCCGGTCGGGCCGGACGGATTTGGGAATGACGACGACGTCGCGCTGGATGAGCCAGCGGAGGACGACCTGGGCCACGGACTTGCTGTGCGCCTCGGCGATGGCGCTGAGGAGCGGATCGGTGAACAGGTTGTTCTTTCCCTCGGCGAACGGGCCCCAGGACTCGATCTGGACGCCGCGTTCGCGCATCAGTTCCTGGTCGGTGGCGCGCTGGTGGAAGGGGTGGGTTTCGATCTGGTTGACGGCCGGGACGATCTCGTTGTGGTCGATGAGGTCGACCAGGCGGTCGGGGTGGAAGTTGGACACGCCGATCGCGCGGGCCAGGCCTTCCTTGTTGATTTCCTGCATGGCCCGCCACTCGCTGTAGTAGTCCCCGAGCGGCTGGTGGATCAGGTACAGGTCGAGGTAGTCCAGCCCCAGCCGTTCCAGGGAGTTTCCGAAGGCGCGCCTGGTGTCGTCCAGAACGTTGCCGGCGGGTGCGTGCTGGATCCATAGCTTGGTAGTGATGAAGAGCTCCTCGCGGGGGATCCCGCTGGCCTTGATCGCGGCGCCGACGGCTTGTTCGTTGCCGTAGGAGGCGGCCGTGTCCAGGTGGCGGTAGCCGGCCGAGAGGGCGGCTTCGACGGCGGCTTGGGTTTCGCCGTCGGGGATCTGGAAGACACCGAAGCCGAGGATCGGCATCTGGACGCCGTTGTTGAGGGTCACGTTATTCATGGGATTTCCTTTGTGCGGGTTATCGCTTGGTTTCGGATGGGCTCGTGGCGTGGCCCGTGGTTCTGTCACGCTGAGGGCCGGGATGCTTCCCTATGCCGCAGTCGCAGGGACGCGGCGATGAGGATGAGGAGGAGGACGGCGGTGGTGCCGAGGCCCAGGCGGAGTCCGTCCATGAAATTGTGCCCGGCGAGGAGAGCGCCATAGATGGCGACGCCGAGGGAGCCGCCGACCTGCCGGGCGGTGTTGATGGCTGCCGCCAGCGATGCTCGCGGCCGGGCCACCATTTTCGAGGGGCTGAGCGTGGATGAAGACATGGTGTCCTTGCAGGATGGCGATACGGGACTCATTCAAGAAAACCAGTCAATTTGTGCGCCCGGGAGTACCTGCCGTGCGGTGTACTGCCAGTTCCTGTTAGGCCGGACCGGGGCGTCGTAGCGTAGAGGCCATGGAGAACAGTAAAGACGTCCGCGAGTTCCTCATGAGCCGGCGCTCGCGCATCACCCCCGCCCAGGCCGGGTTGCCCGCCTACGGCGGCACGAGGCGGGTGGCTGGCCTCAAACGCGAGGAAGTGGCCATGCTCACCGGCGTCAGCACCGAATACTATGCCCGGCTCGAACGGGGAAACCTGCGGGGAGTATCCGAGAGCGTCCTCGAATCCCTCGCCGCCGCGCTCCAGCTCGACGAGGCCGAACGGGCCCACCTGCTCGATCTGGCCAGGGCCGCCGCGCCATCGCGGGAACCTGGGAAGCGCCGGGTACGGGCCGAAGTCCGGCCCAGCATAGAGCGGATACTGGCCGGGATGACCGGCACTCCCGCCTATGTCCGTACCAGCCGCATGGACATCGTGGCTGCCAACAGCCTCTGCTTCGCCCTCTACGAGGGCATCCTCAGCCCCGCGACCCTGCCGTTGAACCTCGCACGGTTCATGTTCCTGGACCCGCGTTCCCGGGATTTCTTTCTCGAATGGAACACCCTCGCAGATGACCTTGCCGCCGCCCTCCGCACTGAAGCAGGCCGCAACCCGCACGACAGAGCCTTGAACAGCCTCATTGGTGACCTCGCCACCGGAAGCACGGAATTCTCGACACGCTGGGCACGGCACAACGTCCGCTTCCACCGCTCGGCCCGCAAGACACTGCACAACCCGCTCATCGGAGACATCGAACTCACCGGTGACGCACTCGAAATCCCCGGAGAGGGCCTGACCCTCATCGCCTACACCGCCGAACCCGGAAGCCAAGCCCGGGAACAGCTCGACTTCCTCACCAGCTGGAGTGCCACCGGAAAACGTCCGGCCGAACCGGCTGCGGCCAACGCAGCGGCCATGCCCCCGGAACGCGAGTCGCAGGACGGACCGTGACGGTGCATGTCGCAAGCGCACACCGGATGCCTGTGGACATCCGGACGTGGCTGTTCCAGAATCGGGAATGTGCCCAGGACCGAGCAGTACGGGCTTGTCTTCGACGGTGAACTGCCGCCGATGCGTTCCCTGCGCACGGCGTGGCTGCTGGCATTGTTCCTGGGCTTCAGCGGCGCGGACAGGTTCTACCTCCACAAGCCGGTTACCGGCACCTTGAAGCTGTTGACGCTGGGCGGCGCCGGCATCTGGTGGCTCATTGACCTATTCCGGATCACCAATGAGTACGCCGCCGACGGGGCATCCATGCCGTTGGCCGGGACCAACTCCCTGCGACGCGGCCTGCGTCTGGCCTCGACTGCCCTGGTCGTCACCCTCGCCGGTGCGGTGGTCTGCGTCAGCGCCGCCCCCGTCACCGGGACTGTCACCGCCACAGTTGCCGCGATAAACGCAGTGCTGCATCCGGCCCCGCCGCCCCCGGTGAAAGAATGGGTCACCGTCGCGGAGGCCTCCGGCACGAAACCCCCGGGCCCACTCGTAACCCTCACCGGCAGGCTTCACATTGAGTACACCTTCACCGGGGCCGCCATTGCCTATCTCCAACCCGTGAATGGACCGGCCCTCACCGTGCTGTCCCTGGCCGAGGCCGGCGCCGGGGCGATCGGCATCAGCCTGGCTCCGGGGACATACGCGCTGATAGTCAGCACAACCGGAGCCGTCTGGCACCTTACGGCCCAGGAATACCGGCCCTCCGGGTAGCGTCACGGTGCGCCGTCACACAACGGGCCGACGACAGGGAAGGACTGGGACCTGACCGTTCCCTATTGAAGAGACGCGGTCAGGCGCGCCAGATTGTCGAATACTTTTTGGGCTACGGGCCGCCGGATCCAGTCTTCGAGCTGCAGCTCGCGGCTTTCCACGCGGTACCCGTCTTCGATCCCGCGAATGGCGTCCACAAAATCGCGCCCGTGCACAAGTACGGATACCTCCATGTTGAGGCTGAAGGAACGCACATCCATGTTGCTGGACCCAATCACCGCAACTTCCTCGTCAATAGTGAAGTGCTTGGAGTGCAGCACCTTCGGTGCCCGGTAAAGGTAAATCCTGACGCCCGCGCGGAGCAGTGCCTCGTAGTACGAACGCTGCGCGTGATAGACCATGCTCTGGTCACCGACCTCGGAAACAAAGAGCTCGACGCTTAGCCCCCGCGCAGCTGCCGTGACAATAGCCATCAGGATGGATTCGTCCGGGACAAAGTATGGACTGGTGATGCTGACGCGGCGCTCAGCTTTGTGGATAAGCGTCGCGTAGAGCTTCAAATTGTTGTCGTTGTCGAAGCTGGGGCCACTGGGCAGGACTTGTGCGTCGACGAGCGCAGAATGATGGCTGACGCCGATGGCGCTGGAATCCAGTGGCAGTATCACACCCGCTTCGCTGTACCAGTCCGTCGCGAAGACCGCATCCAGCTCCCGGACCACTGGTCCCTCAACGCGCATCATCAGTTCGTGCCACTGAAGCCCGCGCTTCAGGTTGCCCTTCGTGTCGTAGCTCGCGTCGATGAGGTTCTGGGACCCCGTGAATCCCACGCGGCCATCGACGACGCAGATCTTCCGGTGATTGCGCAGGTCCGGCCTCTGCCATTCGCCACGCCACGGCCGCACCGGCAGCATGGGGCGATATTCCGCCCCTATCTCCTGGAGGAACTCCAAGGTTTCTTTCCGGCCGGGGAACTTCAGGCCAGCCAGGTGATCGGACAGAACCCGCACGTCAACGCCGCGCCGTCGTGCCCGGGCCAGCGACTGAAAATACGGCTCTGTCGTTGCGTCCAGCACGAGGATGTAAAACTCCACGTGCACATAACTTGTGGCCGAATCAATATCAGCGATCATGGCATCGAAAGCTCCGTTGTAGTCGCCCAACAGGGTCGCACTGTTGCCCGCGACCATAGGGAGCGCCCCAAGGTTGCTGTTCAACACCACCGCCGAATGCAGCCATTCCGGCCAATCAAGGCCGCGGCTTATGAACGGGCTGCCTTCCGTCCGGGCCAGGACCAGAGCGTTGACTTCGCGCTGCTTGTCCCTGCGCGCCTTGGGCAGTTTCGAGTAACCAACAAAGAAATAGGCGACGGCACCAAGGATCGGTATGAAAATTATGGCGAGCACCCAGGCAATAGCAGAGGATGGACGGCGATTCATCGACACCAGGACAGCTGCGACGGTCACGAGTAGTATGTGGGCCGCCAGCAGGAGCAAGGCAAAAGTTTCAGCGTCCTGGAAGGATCCGCGCACGGCTGCCTAAACGTACTTCAAGGCACGAACGCCGTCAGACCAGCACCCGGCTCTTGGTTCCGTCAAAATATCCCAATAGTCTTCCCGGAAACTCATTTGCTTTTCCTGCTCTCAAAGATGCGTTCTCGTTTCCGGGACGGCATGTCCCTCAGCCCTGCCTTTGGAGGGTATGACCATTGTTTGCATTAGGTCCGGCATGGGCCTCACCCGCTGCGGGTGAAATTCCGGAAATGCATGGCGCGAGCTCCGAGTCGTGTTCGACCAGCTGGGCCGGCAGGCGACTGCCATGGCCCGTGGTGGCTGCGCGCCCGCGCTCAAGCAAACGGGCCGGACCCCACCTAGGGGTCCGGCCCGTCCACCCTTTGAGAGCCGCGAGAGCTTTCTAGGAGAGGGCCCCGTCCGCCTTCACGGCAAGGACGGGCCGGTCGGCCTGCATGAGGATGCGCTGGGCGTGGCTGCCCAGGATGAACTTGCCGACCTGCGAGCGGTGCCGCAGGCCAATGACTATCAGGGATGCGTTGACCTCGCGGGCGACGTCCAGGAATTCATCGGCGAGGTCGTCACGGTACGGCGGCTGGATCACCGTTGCCCTGATTCCGGCCTCCGTGGCCCGGCGGCCGGCCTCCTCCAGGATGTCGGAGCCGGCAACGGCTTTGTCCACCAGGGCGCCTTCGCGGGCGGAGTTGACGATCACCAGGTCTTCGTTCCTGAGCATGGCTTCGGCAATGCCGGCGGTCAGCGCGGCCTCCCCTGCCGGTGTGGGGACGAATCCGACGATGATGCTCATACCTTCTCCTTGATTTTCGTGGTGATGGGCTGTTCGCTTGGCGCCGTCGTCCACTTCGCCAGGAGAGTCCGGATGCCCGGGAGCACGGCTACCAGGACGAACACGATGAGCAGCGTCGCGGAGATGGGGCGGGTGAAGAAGCCCGTGGGATCGCCGCCGAACACGAGAAGTGAACGGCGCAGTGAGCTCTCCAGCAGGGACCCGAGGACGAACGCCAGGACCAGCGGACCGGGTTCAAAGCCGAACTTCTTCATCAGGTATCCCACGATCCCAAACACCACGACGAGCGTCACATCGAACATGCTGTTGTTGATGGTGTAGGCACCGAGCAGCGTGATGAGGGCGGTGACCGGGGCCAGGATCGCGGCGCGGACGCGGAGGATTTTCACGAAGATTCCGACGAGGGGCAGGCTCATGATCAGCAACAGGATGTTGCCGATGTACATGGAGTTGACCACGCCCCAGAACAGCCCGGGGTCCTGCTCCACCAACTGCGGGCCCGGCGTCACACCCTGGATCAGCAGGGCACCGAACATCAGGGCCATGGTGGCGTTAGCCGGGATTCCGAGGGTCAGCAGCGGGATGAACGACGACGTTGCTGCGGCGTTGTTGGCGGTTTCCGGTCCAGCGACGCCCTCCGGGGCCCCTTTACCGAACCGTTCCGGCTGCTTGGCGCGCTTCTTCTCCATCGCATAGGAGGCCATCGATGCGATGGTGGCACCGCCACCGGGCAAAATGCCGAGGAAGAACCCGAGGACAGAACCGCGGGCGATCGCGCCGGAGGCCTGCGTGAGATCCGTCCGTGATGGCCAGACGTTCGTGACCTTGGACGGCGCCTTGGCGGCGCGGTGCCGCTCTTCGAGGTTGTAGAGGATTTCGCCCAGGCCGAAGATGCCCATGGCGATCGGCACGAAATCAATTCCGTCGGCCAGTTCCAGGTTGCCGAAGGTGAAGCGGCTTTCGCCGGTGAAGATGTCCCGGCCGACCGTTGCCAGCAGCAAGCCGACGGCGGCGGCGATGAGTGCCTTGGTCTTGGCACCGTTGCTGATGGTGGCGACCAACAGGATGCCGAGCAGTGCGAGCGCCGAGTATTCGGCCGGGCCGAAGTCGAGGGCAAAGCTCGCCACGACGGGCGCCAGGAAGGTCAAGCCAACGATTGAGGCGGTTCCGCCGATGAACGAGCCGATGGACGCCAGGCCAAGTGCGGTACCGGCCTTCCCCTGTTTGGCCATCTGGTAGCCGTCGAAGACGGTCACCACGGACGAGGCTTCGCCGGGAAGCCGCAGGAGCACGGAAGTGATGGTGCCGCCGTACTGTGCGCCGTAAAAGATGCCCGCGAGCATGATGATGGCGGTGACGGGTTCGACGTTGTAGGTCAGCGGCAGCAGGATGGCGATGGTTGCCGCGGGCCCCAGACCGGGCAGGACACCGATCAACATGCCGATGACGACGCCGATCAGGCAGTAGAGGAGGTTGCTCGGCTCCAGGACAACGGCGAATCCGTTGATCACGGGATTTAGAAAATCCACGGGGTTCTCCTAGAAGAGGTGGGGAATGGAGGTGTTGAGCGCAAGGACGAAGATTCCGTAGAACGCCGCCACGACGATCGCGCTTACCAGCAGGGTGGAGCGCCACGTTTCGCCGCCGAGGAAGCGCATCCAGATGATGCACAGGACGAGGGCGGGCAATTCAAAACCGATGGCCGGCATCAGCGCGACCATGGCGGCGAGGGTGACGAGCCCTGTCAGGGGTGCGGAGGACATGCGGGTGAACTTCTCCGCGTCCCGGTTGTGCCGCCCGACGGTCAACTGGAAGAGGCCCAGGACCACCATGACGCAGCTGATCATGAACGGCCACAGCCCGGGCTCCGGCGCTGCCGGAGTGCCGAGGCCCATGGCAACGGACAGGACCAGGGCGCCGGTGCCGACGCCGAGAACCACTAAGGAGGATGCCGCATTTGCCAGCGCTCCGGCGGCGGGCGGCTTCTCTTCCTCCCACTGCGCGGCGAGTTGCTCCGGCGTGAGGTCCTCCAGAACGTCGTCCCCGGGAGCTTGGGGGGCGTTCCCGCCGGAGGGGGCCGCGGGGCGGCTGCCCCCTCCGGCGGGCACTGAAGGTGAAGACGACACTTGGATCACTTCGTTCCGCTGAGGCTGATGTCGTACTTCTCCACCAGCGACTTGTACTTGGCGGCGTAGTCCTTCCACTGGGTGACGACTTCCTCGCCGGAGATTTCCTTCGGGGTCAGCATGTTCTTCTTGTTGAATTCCTTGTAGGAATCGGACTTGAAGGTCTCCTTGATGGCTGCGAGCAGCTTGTCCTTCACGTCCTTGGGCGTTCCTTTGGGAGCGGCGACGGCGCGATACTGCGCCACGGGAACGTCGTAACCGGATTCCTTGGCCGTAGGCACATCCGGGAGGAAGGAGTTCCGATCCTCCGAAAAGACGAGCAGCGGTGTGACCTTTCCGGCCTTGATCTGCGGCATGGCTTCGCCGAGCTGGATGGTGGACACTTCTACCTGGTTGCCGAGGACCGCGGTGAGGGCTGGCTTGCCGCTGTCGAACGGTACATCGGTGCCCTTGACGCCGGCCTGCTTGAACAGGACGGTCTGTGCCAGCTGGCTGCCGGTGCCCACGCCGGTGGTGCCGAACGTGATATTGCGCCCTGCTCCGGTCAGGTCCTTGATGCTGTTGAAGCCGGAGGCCTTGCTGGCGACCAGCACGTAGTCGTCCTGCGACAGGCCGGCAATGATGTCCAGGTCGTCGATGCTGACGGCCTCATCCGCGGTGACCGCAAGCGGGGTGATCGTGATCAGGGACGCGGTGACCAGAAGGAGGTTCTGGCCGTCGGCGGGCTTGCCGGCAACTTCCTTTGTGGCCAAGGCGCCGTTGGCCCCTGGCTTGTTCACCACAGGCATCGGGGCGCCGAGGGTTTTGGAAGCGCCCTCGGAGATGGCGCGGGCAATCAAGTCGGTGCTGCCGCCGGCGGCCTGGCCCACGGTGAGGCTTACGGGCCCGTTCGGATATTTTGAAGAATCGGTACTGCCGCCGGCAACATTGCCGCAGGCCGTCAGCGCCAAGAGCGTGACGGCGGAGGCCGCTCCAAGTAGGGTGCGGCGCGAAGGGAAGTGCATCATTGAAACTCCTCATTGATGGTCAGGGCCAGCGCCCTGGAAGCATGTGAACCGCGTCACTGCCGGTTCGCTGTGTCGAGTGTAGGGAGCGGCTATGATGCATGTCTAAGCCCAAATATGCATCGAGTGATACCGGGAAGGCATCATGTTTACCTTTGACCAGCTGGCCGGATTCATCGCGGTGGCAGAAGAGCTTCACTTCGGCCGCGCGGCGGAACGCCTGAACATGACCCAGCCTCCGCTGAGCCGGCAGATCCAAAAGCTGGAGAAGGCCGTCGGCGCCGAGCTGCTGGAACGGGACAACCGGAAGGTCCAGCTGACCCCGGCGGGAACCGCCTTCCTGGAGGAAGCCAGGCGGTTGCTGGCCCTCGCCGAACGCGCCCCTGTCACCGCCCGCCGGATCGCCTCGGGCCGCTCCGGCCTTCTGCGAATCGGTTTCACCGCGGCCAGCGGGTTCAGTATCTTGGGGCCCCTGCTGGAGGAGATCTCGGCGATCCTTCCCGACGTCGACGTCGACCTGCAGGAAATGGTGACCGGTGAACAGATCCAGGCCCTGGAAACGGGAGAACTGGACCTGGGGCTGGCACGTCCGCCCTTCGACAAAGACGTTTTTGATTCGCGGCTTCTGTACCGCGAATCCATGATGGTGGCCGTTCCGGCCGGCCATCCCCTGGCCCGCCGCGGCGGCATTGTCGGGAACGAGGACCTCAAGGACGAGGCCCTCATCATGCATTCGCCGCTGCAGGCCCGGTACTTCTACGACCTCGTGATCCGCATGCTGCCGGTGCAGCACGGCAACGTGGTCCACACGGTCAGCCAGATCCTCACCATGGTCTCGCTCGTGGCGGCCAAACGCGGAGTCGCCTTTGTGCCCCGGTCCGCCACAGCGCTGGGCATCCAGGGGGTCGAATTCCTCCCGCTGGCCAGCAGCCACGGCGAACCCGTGGAGCTCCATGCCATCTGGAGCCGTAAAGTGAGCAATCCCGCCCTGTCGCGGCTGCTCGGCGCCCTGGACTTCCAGCTGGACTAAGGTCGCCACAATGCACTGAAGGTATCAATGCATTCAATAATGCACTTGGACAGGCATGAGGCAGCAAACCTAGTCTGAAGGGGAACCGCACTTCCCCGCCGACTCGGCGCATACCCGGAGGACCCCACCGTGGCAAAATACGCACCCCAGGAACTGGCCAACGTCCTCAAGGACGGCCTGCTCTCCTTCCCCGTCACCTCGTTCGACGAACAGCTCCAGTTCGACGAAGAGAACTACCGCAAACACCTCGCCTGGCAGGCCAGCTTCCCGGTCGCCGGACTCTTCGCGGCCGGCGGAACCGGGGAAGGCTTCTCACTGACTCCGGCCGAGTCCGAGCGCGTCGTCCGCGCAGCCGTCGGGGAAGTCGGCAGCATCGTCCCGGTCCTGGCCTCCGCCGGCGGCTCCACCGCCCAGGCCATCGAAAACGCCCGCGCCGCCGAGGCCGCCGGCGCCGACGGCATCCTGCTGCTCCCGCCCTACCTCACCGAGGCGGACCAGGGCGGCCTGATCGACCACGTCAGCGCCATCTGCCGGTCCACCTCCCTCGGTGTCATCATCTACAACCGTGCGAACGCGATCTACAAGGACACCACCGTCGCCACCCTGGCCGACCGCCACCAGAACCTGATCGGCTTCAAGGATGGAGTCGGAGACCTCGAACACGACGCCCGGGTCTACGCCAAGCTCGGCGACCGCCTGTTCTACCTCGGCGGCCTCCCCACGGCCGAGACGTTCGCCCTCCCGCTGCTGCAGCTGGGCATGAGCACCTATTCCAGCGCCATGTACAACTTCGTGCCGCAGTTTGCGCTGGACTTCTACCAGGATGTCCGCAACCACGACCGGGTGGCCGTGAACAAGAAGCTGAACGAGTTCGTGATCCCCTACCTGGACATCCGCGACCGGGTGAAGGGCTACTCCGTCTCGATCGTCAAGGGCGGACTGGCCGCGATTGGCCGCTCCGCCGGCGGGGTCCGCCCGCCGCTGCAGAACCTGGCGCCCCAGGACCTCGCAGACCTCAAGTCCCTTATCGCCACCGTTTCCTAGGAGGACGCACCGTGACACTCACCGGACGCTCACTCATTGCCGGCCAGGCCGTCGCCGGGGACGGCGCGACGGCGTACGCCTTCAATCCCGCCACGAACGAACGGCTCGAACCCGGCTACACGCTGCTCACCGGGGAACAGCTGAAGGACGCCACCGCAGCGGCCGCCGCGGCCTACCCCTCCTTCAGCACGCTCGACCCGGAAACCCACGCCCGGTTCCTTGAGGCCATTGCCGGGAACATCGAGGCGATTGGCGAGGAACTCATCACCCGAGCGGGCCTCGAGACCGGACTACCGGCCGCCAGGCTCCAGGGCGAGCGGGCGCGCACCACCGGCCAGCTCCGGCTCTTCGCCGGCGTCGTACGCCAAGGGGATTACCGCGGGGTCCGGATCGACCCGGCGCTGCCGGACCGCGCTCCGCTGCCGCGAGCGGACATCCGGCAGCGGCAGATCCCGCTTGGTCCCGTCGCCGTTTTTGGTGCGAGCAACTTCCCGCTGGCCTTCTCGACGGCGGGCGGCGACACCGCCTCCGCCCTCGCCGCCGGCTGCCCCGTGGTCTTCAAGGCCCACAATGCGCACCCGGGCACCGGCGAACTCGTCGGCCAGGCCATCGCCAAGGCCGTCCGCGACACCGGGCTGCACCCGGGCGTGTTCTCGCTGATCTACGGTCCGGGCAGCAGCATCGGCCAGGCGCTCGTCGCCGATCCAGCCATCAAGGCCGTCGGCTTCACCGGATCGCAGTCCGCCGGCATCGCCCTGATGCGCACCGCCGCCGCCCGGCCCGAACCCATTCCCGTCTATGCGGAAATGTCCTCGCTCAACCCGGTGTTCGTCTTCCCCGGCGCCCTCGACGGCAACGCCGAAGAAATTAGCGTGCTCGCCCGGCAGTACGTTGCCGCCGTCACCGGCAGCTCCGGGCAGCTGTGCACCTCCCCCGGCCTCCTGTTCGCCCCCGCCGGCGCGGCCGGCGACGCCTTTGGCGCCGCCGTCGGCCGGGCCGTGTCCTCATGCGCCGGGCAGACCATGCTGACCGAAGGCATCGCCGGGTCCTGGCACGCCGGAGCCGATGCACTGGGTTCCGCCGGGAACGTCAGCGTCGTCGGCCAGGGCGCCGACGGGGCGACGAAGAACGCCCCGGCTCCGGCCATCTTCGGCACGTCTGTCGCCGAGTTCGTGTCCAACCCCGTCCTGCACCAGGAAATCTTCGGCGCCGCCAGCCTGATGATCCGCTACTCCACCACCGAGGAGCTCGTTGACGCCGCCCAGCGGCTCGAAGGCCAGCTCACGGCCTCCCTGCAACTGACCGAGTCGGACTACCGCGCCGCTGCCCCCCTCATCCCGGTATTGGAGCAAAAGGTCGGCCGGATCATCGTCAACGGCTGGCCGACCGGCGTCGAAGTTGGCCACGCCATGGTGCACGGCGGCCCGTTCCCCGCCACATCCGACACCCGGACCACGTCCGTGGGTACATTGGCAATCAGCCGGTTCCTGCGCCCCGTCGCCTACCAGAACCTGCCACAGGAACTGCTCCCTGCGCCGCTGCAGGACCCCAACCCGTGGCGGCTGAACCGCCGGATCGACGGCGTCGTTCAAGCCTCCGCGGCAGAAGAGGCAGCAACAGAGAAAGCAGAGGTCAACGCGTGAGCACGCAGCCCACCATTGCCCACGTTGAAGTGGTCCCCGTTGCCGGGCACGACAGCATGCTGATGAACCTCAGCGGCGCGCACGGCCCGTTCTTCACCCGCAACATCGTTCTTATCACCGATTCGAATGGCCGCACCGGACTCGGCGAAGTGCCGGGCGGGGAAAAGATCCGCGCCACCATCGCGGAGGCCGGCATCTTCCTGGCCGGCCAGCCGGTGGCCCGCTACCGCTCCCTGCTCCGGGACGTCGCGGCGAAGTTCGCCGACCGCGACGCCGGCGGCCGCGGCCTGCAGACCTTTGACCTGCGCACCACCGTCCATGCCGTCACCGCGATCGAATCCGCCCTCCTTGACCTGCACGGTCAGTTCCTCGGCGTCCCCGTCGCGGAACTGCTCGGCGACGGCCAGCAGCGCAGCTCGGTGCCCATGCTCGGTTATCTGTTCTTCATCGGCGACCCCGGCCGAACGGATTTGCCGTACCTGGTGGAGGACGCGCCGGCGGACCGGTGGGAAAAGCTCCGCCGGCAGGAGGCCATGACACCGGAGGCCGTGGTGGCCCTGGCCGAGGCCGCCCAGGAACGCTACGGATTCAGCGATTTCAAGCTCAAGGGCGGCGTGCTCTCCGGCGACGCCGAGGTGGATGTGGTGACGGCCTTGGCCAGGCGTTTCCCGGAGGCCAGGATCACCCTTGATCCCAACGGCGCCTGGCTCCTGGAGGAGGCCATCCGGCTGGGCCAACGCATGCAGGGCATTGTGGCCTACGCCGAGGACCCCTGCGGCGCGGAAGGCCGCTTCTCCGGACGCGAGGTCATGGCCGAATTCCGCCGCGCCACCGGGCTGAAGACCGCGACGAACATGATCGCGACGGACTGGCGCGAAATGTCCCATGCCATCCGCAGCAACGCCGTGGACATCCCACTCGCGGACCCGCATTTCTGGACCATGCACGGTTCCGTCCGGGTGGCCCAGATGTGCGCCGAATTCGGCCTGACCTGGGGATCGCACTCGAACAACCACTTCGACATCTCGCTCGCCATGTTCACCCACACCGGGGCGGCCGCCCCGGGAGAAATCACGGCGCTGGACACGCATTGGATCTGGCAGGACGGCCAGGGGCTCACCAAGGAACCACTGCAGATCAAGGACGGTGCGATCAGGGTTCCGGACGCTCCGGGCCTCGGAATCGAGCTGGACCGCGCCGCTCTGGACAAGGCACACCAGCTGTACCTGGAACACGGCCTCGACGCCCGCGACGACAGCATCGGCATGCAGTACTACATTGACGGCTGGTCCTTCGACCCCAAACGGCCCTGCCTGATTCGATAGAGACTGCTCGATAGGGACTGCTCACTAGGGTCTGTTCGCTAGGGCTGTCCGCCGGGCAGCATCCCTGAGGCGGATCCCCACCACTGCCGCACGGCCGGCCCTCCTGGCGCAGGAGAGGCTTCGGCCGTGCGGCATCCCGCTTCCGGCTCCCCTGGCCGCAGGCACCCGACACGAAGGACCAATCTTGGGCGGCGTTCTCACCGGCATACTGATCGTCGCCTCCGTCATCGCCGTCGGATATCTCTCGGCCCGGCTGCGGATCCTCGGACCGGAAGTCCAGGGCGCCCTGACCCGCACGGCGTATTACATCACCAACCCGGCACTGCTGTTCACGGTGGTGGCCGGCAGCGATATCCGGGCCGCGCTCGGAACTGATGCCCCGCTGGCGCTGCTTTCCGCGGCGGCCGTGGGGCTGCTCTATTCCCTGCTGAGTGTCCTGTTCTTCCGCCGGCCGGTGGCAGAGACAGCCGTCGGCGCGATGGCCAGCAGCTACGCGAACGCCAACAACATCGGGATCCCCGTCTCCCTCTACGCCGTGGGAACGGCCCAGCACGTGGCTCCCGTCCTGTTGGCACAGATCCTCGTCCTGGCGCCGGTCTATTTGACCCTGCTGGGTGTCGCATCCGGGTCCGGGATCTCTTGGCGGAAAATGCTGCTGCAGCCCTTAGCCAACCCCATGATCATCGCCTCCGGCCTGGGCGCGGCGGTCGCACTGACCGGCTGGAAAGTTCCGGAACTGCTGCTGAAACCCGTCGACATGCTCGCCGGCGGCGCCGTCCCCATGGTGCTGCTGGCCTTCGGACTGTCCCTGGCCGGCAAGGCCCCGCTGCAAAAGGGCGACGGGCGCACTGAATCGCTCGTCGCCACCTTCCTGAAGATCGCAGGCATGCCCGTGATCGTCTGGGCGCTGGGCCGCTTCGTCTTCGGCCTCGAGGGGCAGCACCTGCTGGCCATCGTGATCATGGGCGCTCTGCCCACGGCCCAGAATGTCTTCCTCTTCGCCTCCCCGTACCGGCGCGGCGTGATCGTTGCCCGGGACGTCATCCTGTGCACCACCCTGCTCTGCGCCGGCTCTTTGCTGGTCATCGCCTGGCTGCTTGGCTGACTGCGGCGAAACACTCTTCCAGCACTTGTTATACAAGTAAGTAGCTTGTAGCCTAAGTTGAGCGGGGCGGAGTTGCCTCGCAGGAACTTCAGGGAGAACCATGACCAGCGTTGATCTCATCCGCCATGTAAAGCTGTCCACGGCCAGGCTTCCGCTCGCCGTTCCGATCAGTGACGCGAAAGTGTTCACCGGACGCCAGAAGCCGATGACCGAGGTCGTGTTCCTTTTCGCCGAAATCACCACCGAACAGGGCCACAGCGGAATCGGTTTCAGCTACTCCAAGCGCGCCGGCGGGCCGGCCCAGTACGCCCACGCCAAGGAAGTCGCCGAAGGCATCATCGGCGAGGACCCGAACGACATCGGCCGGCTCTACACCAAACTTCTCTGGGCCGGGGCGTCCGTGGGCCGCTCCGGAGTGGCCACCCAGGCGCTGGCCGCAATCGACATCGCGCTCTACGACCTCAAGGCCAAGCGCGCCGGCCTGCCGCTGGCCAAGTTCCTGGGCGCCTACCGTGACTCCGTGCAGACCTACAACACGTCAGGCGGCTTCCTCAACGCCTCCCTGGCCGAGGTCAAGGCCCGCGCCACCGTCCTGCTGGACGAAGGCATCGGCGGCATCAAGATCAAGGTCGGCCTTCCGGACACCGCCGAGGACCTGCGCCGCGTCGCCGGCATCCGCGAGCACATTGGCTGGGACGTCCCACTCATGGTGGACGCCAACCAGCAGTGGGACCGCGCCACCGCACTGCGGATGGGCCGCCGGCTGGAAGAATTCAACCTCGTCTGGATCGAGGAACCGCTTGACGCGTACGACTTCGAAGGCCACGCGGACCTCGCCCGCGCCCTGGACACCCCCATCGCCACGGGCGAGATGCTGGCCTCGGTCGCGGAGCACAAGGGCCTGATCAGCGCCAACGGCTGTGACATCATCCAGCCTGATGCCCCGCGCGTCGGCGGCATCACCCAATTCCTGCGCCTGGCCGCCCTGGCCGACGAGCGCGGACTCGGCCTCGCCCCGCACTTCGCCATGGAAATCCACCTCCACCTCGCCGCCGCCTACCCGCGCGAGCCCTGGGTGGAACACTTCGACTGGCTCGATCCGCTGTTCAACGAGCGCCTCGAAACCAAGAACGGCCGCATGCTGGTCCCGGACCGCCCCGGGCTGGGCATCTCCCTCAGCGAGCAGGCGCGCGCCTGGACCACAGAATCTGTGGAATTCGGCAAGTAACCTTGAAGCCATGAGCCGGAACCTGACCGCGGACCTCGCGAGCGATCTTCGACGCCGCATCGTCGACGGCGTCCTTGCGCCGGGCGCGAAGCTGCCCAGCGAAAACACCCTGATCAGCGAATTCGGCGTCAGCCGGACCGTGGTCCGTTCGGCGCTGACCCGGCTGCAGGCTGAGGGGCTCGTCGAAACCGAACGCGGGCGGGGCAGCTTCGCGCTGACCCCGCCGCCGGACGGCCCGCAGCAGTCGGCCGGCAGCCGCCCCGTGGCCAGCCTGGAAGACCGCCTGTGGCAACTGGAGTTCCGCATCGCGGTGGAGTCCGAGGCTGCGGCCCTCGCCGCCCGGAACCACACAGACCGGCAGCTGAACGCTGTCCGGAAGGCTTTTGAAGACTTCGTGGACAGTGCGGCCCACCCGGGACATGCCATGAAGGCTGACTACGAGTTCCACCGGGCCATTGCCGCAGCCTCCGGAAACCCCTTTTACTCCGACTGCCTCGCATCCCTGGGGCCGACCATGATCGCGATGCCCCGCGGCCGGCTCGTGGGCAGCGGCGAGCCTGATGCGCGCGGGCATTTCGACCAAGTGGTGCAGGAACACGAATCAATCGTCGCCGCCATCGCGGAGGGCGACGGACCGTCGTCGTCAGCGGCGATGCGGAGCCATCTGGCAAATTCCCGACGGCGGCTGCGCGCCGCCGCTCCCGGCCACGGCTGACCCCAGGGCCCGGACATCGGGCGGGGGGCTTCCAGTCCCTCAAGGTATCCATCGATGCAATTAATGTGTTGGACGGGCATTACCGCCGCCGAATAAAGTGAAGAATCGCTGTGGCGAGGGCCACAATCAACTGCCCGCCCCGGCCGACCAGCTTCGCCAATTCAAAGGAAATCTCCATGCAGTCTGTCGACAACGCTGTCACGGACGTGGCCTTGGCCACGAAAAAGTTCTTCAAGCGGGTGCTGCCCATCATGCTCGTCATGTTGGTCTGCAACCAGCTCAACCGGTCCAACATCGGCTATGCCCAGGAGCATCTGCACGCAGATGTCGGCATCGGCGCCGCCGCCTACGGGTTCGGGGCCGGGCTGTTCTTCATCGCCTACGCAATCTTCGAACTGCCCAGCAACGTGATGATGGAGAGGTACGGCGCCAAGGTCTGGCTGGCCAGGATCATGATCAGCTGGGGCATCGTCTCTTTTCTGATGGTGTTCGTGCAGAACGAGACCATGTTCTACGCCCTGCGGTTCCTCCTCGGCGCAGCGGAAGCCGGTTTCTTCCCCGCCGTCATCTTCTACTTCGCCCGCTGGGTGCCGGCCGGGCAGCGGGGCAAAGCAACAGCGATCTTCATCGCCGGCTCCTCGGTCGCCGCGGCGCTCTCCGGCCCGATCGCCGGAATGCTGCTCAGCCTCCACGACGTCCTGGGATTCCGCGGCTGGCAGTGGCTGTTCGGCTTCGAGGGGTTGCTTTCCGTGGTTGTCGGCATTGCGGTGTTCTTTGTCCTTGACGCCAAGATCGCGGACGCCACATGGCTGACAGCGGGCGAGAAGTTTGCCCTCACCGCGGCGATTGCGGACGAGGACGCCCAGCACGCCCCCGCCTCAGGCGGGAATCCCGGCGGGAAGATCAACCGCTGGAAGATGCTCCTGAACCCCCAGATCCTCCTCCTTTGCGGCATCTATTTCTCCGTGCAGCTCTCCATCTACGCCAACACGTTCTGGCTGCCCAGCATCGTCAAGCAGATCCCGGGGACCACGGACCTGAGCGTCGGATTCCTCTCCGCCATCCCTTGGGTCTGCGCCGTGATTGCCATGTACTTCGCCGCCAAGTGGCAGGACAAGGCCAAGTCCAAGCGGCCCCTCCTCGTCGCTGCGCTCCTGGTCGCCGCCGTCGGAACACTCGCAGCCGCCGTCGCCTCCCCGGTCCTGGCCCTCGTGTTCCTGGCCATCGCCGCCATGGGATTCAAGAGCGCGTCACCGTTGTTCTGGACCATCCCCCAGTCAGGCCTGCACCCCCTCATCCTCGCGCCGGCCATTGCCATCATCAACTCCCTGGGCAACCTCGGTGGCTTCGTGGCGCCGTTTGGTTTCGGCATCATCAAGGAGCAGACCGGCAGCGTCATCCCGGGGCTCTTCGCCCTCGCAGCGGCATCGACAATCGCCGCCGGCCTTGTCTACTTCCTCAAGGAGCGCAAGTCCGAGGCCGCGGCAGGGCACGTGGCTGCACCCGAGGAGGCGCCGGCGTTCGCCGTGGCCGCCAAGTAGACGGGCACGGAAAGGACAGGCAGGCGCCCGACGGGCGCCTGCCTTTTCCATCGCCCATGCCGCGCTCAGTGGCTCTTGCGTGCGTCCTGCAGGTGCCGGTCGAGCTTTTCTTCGGCTTCGCGGCGCCGCTGACCGATGATGCGCAGCTGCTGCGTGATCGGATTTCCGTAGCCATCAACGTCGCGGTGATGCGTGCCCTTCAGGCGCTCGGGGCCGGAGGGCAAGCTCACCCGCGGTTCAGTATTTTCGCCCATACCGGGATGATCCCACACTGCCCGCCGGCTGAAAAGGACGGCTATTGCGCCGAAGAACCGGCCGGCACGCCGGGTTCATTCCGGCCTCGTGTCCCGATGCAGGTCCGTGTCGAGGGCATGGGCGCTGGCCAACCTGGCCAGCAGGATACCCAGCTGCGCAGACTGTTCGCTGGTGAGCGGGGCCAGGAGTTCGGCCTCGTGCCGTTCGGCGATTCCGCGCAGTGCCCCGAGAACCTTCGTGCCCTCGGCCGTCAGCCGGAGCTCGTAGTTCCGCCGGTCGGCGCTGCTGCGCACGCGGGCCACCAGCCCTCGCGTTTCCAGCGAGTCGATGAGGGGAACCACGCGGCTCGGCACCGCCCCCAGGCGGTCGGCCAGGGACCGCTGGCTCAGTCCGGGGCTGCGGCCGAGCAGGCGGAGGACACCCGCGTCGCTTGGGGTCAGGCCGAGTTCGCGCGTGCGCTCGGCGAAGCGTGCCGATGCCAGCGCCCCGAGCTGGGACAGCAGGAAAGCGGTCCGTTTCGGCCGCGGCGGATCCGGTGAGTCCATGCCCCAATATTACGCCATTGACAGAATCATTCAACAGGTGAATCATTTTAGTTGTGACGTAATTATCGGAAAGAAGCCATCATGACTGACCTGTCCTCCCACCACACTGCTCCCTCGACCCGATCCGGCGGCCCCAACCCGGGCATCCTGGCGGCCGTGAGTCTGGGACTCACGATCGCGGCCCTGCTCAGCAGCGCGATCCTCACCAACGGGCAGGCCTACGTCTCGCCCTTCTCCCCCGCCGGCCAGGTCGCGGCATATTTTCACGGGAACACCGACGCCGTGCGGCTCGCCAGCCTGTTCCAATTCGGCTCAGCGGTCCCGCTCGGCATCTTTGCGGCCACCGTTTACGCCCGGCAGCTCCGGCTTGGCGTGCGCGTCCCCGGGCCCGCAATCGGCTTCTTTGGCGGCATTGCCGCCTCGGTGTTCCTCATGCTCTCGGCCGCCGTGGGGTGGGTTCTGAGCCGCCCGGAAATCACCACCGATGTGCCACTGACCCATGCATTGTCGTTTCTCGCATTCATCACGGGCGGCGTCGCCTATGTGGTCGGCTTGGGACTCCTCATCGCCGGAATCGCCGTCCCCGCCCTCATCCTGCGCTTCGTGCCGCGCTGGCTGGCCTGGGCCGGCCTGGTCATCGCCGCCCTGTCCGAACTGAGTTTCCTCTCCATGGTGATCGAGCCGCTCCAGTTCCTGCTGCCCGTCGGGCGGTTCGGCGGCCTGCTCTGGCTTGTTGCCGTCGGATTCCTGTTGCCGCGGAGCCGGGCTGCCGCGAATCGACGCGAACCCTGAGCCTGTCGAGCTGGCCGCCCGGCCTAGGCTCCCTCCCCGGAAAGGCCTCCGAGCACGCCCGCATCCGCGCGGCCATAGCGCACGCGCTCGATGGGACGACGATGCAGCAGGGGTTGGCGACCCGCTGAACGGCGCCCGGGCGACCGTCCGGCGCCTGATATCGAGGGCTGTGCGGGCGTTTCCGCCGCCCCTTCAACCGGCCACGATCCCGAGAGCCCTGCATACCTTCCTGGAGCCAGCGGGGCGGAAAACCGTGGAGACACTTTACAACGGGAAAGACCGGTCTGTCTCGGATCGGGGACAGATTTGAATGCGGCGCCAGGCCCTGTGGCAATTCCTAATCGCGGCTCTGGATGACTTCCTTCAGCCATGCGATTGCGTCGGTCCTGGATGTAAAGAACTCGTGCGGGTACTTGGTCTCCCGGCTCGTGGCGGAAGCGATCACCCTGTCGACTGTGCTGGATCCGAGGACCGCGATGGCCACCACGCCCCTGCTCTGTGCGAACTGGTATCTGGCCGCCGCGCTGAACACCACGTCGGTCATCTCAGAGAGCATTGGCATCGGCGTCCCGCCACTGATCCGGTCCACGGCAAGCATGGCGTCCCGGGCGTCGTCGGCGTCCACGAAGGAACCCGGGCGCCAGACGCTCTTGAGTATCCCTGCATCGACGCTGAGCGAGTTCTTCCCGTCGGCGGCGTCGATTGGTCCCTGCATCATGCCGTTGATCCTAGGCCCGAACTGCGGCGGCGCCCGGCACCGCGCCCATGGTGTGGCCGGCGAACGCCGCACGGCGTGGATTCTGGCCTCGCCTGAGGAACAACCGCGGAGTGCCGTACGTTGCACTTAGCCTAGTAAAGACTCGAGAAAGAGAACAAGCCACGTGGCAACCGATTACGACGAAGTCCGCTCGGACGTTAAGGAAACCCAGGAAAACTCCCTGGAAGCACTCCAGTCCGCCAACGCACCGGACGCCCGCAGCGTCGTCCAGGAACTGGACGAGGCCGACGGGCTGGACGGGGCCGGAGTCCCCGGCGGCGAGTTCATCGCCGAAGAGCTGATTGTCCAGGTCATCCCGCAGGCCGACGACGAGTTCACCTGCAGCTCCTGTTTCCTGGTCCGGCACCGTTCCCAGATCGCCCGGCAGTCCGGCACCGATATCTACTGCACGGACTGCGAGGGCTAAAAGCGGGAAGGCTCAAAGCCAGGTCCGTGGTCCTACTCGAACCGGGTGGCCGGGATGGCGGTGCTGGAACGGATCAGTCCGAAGGCAGCTGTCACTGCGGCCAGTGCGAGCAGGATGCTGAAGGACAGGGCGGCGTAGTATACGGGGCCGGGCCAGGTGATGGTCCGGCCCCCGCCGAATGAGATAACCATCAGCCAGGCCACGACGAATCCGAGCCCGGCTGACAGCAGAAGCACTGCCACAAGGGGAACCGCGGCCTCTCTTGCGATGACCCCGCGAACAACTTCAACGGGCATGCCCATCAGCCGCATCAGGCCCAGCACGCGTTTTCGGTCCAGCATCGCGGCAGCCGTGGACACGGCCAGCGAAATGCCGGCGATGACGACGGCGACGAAGGTGCCGTCCGGGGCAAGGATGCCGGCCAGGCAGTGCAGCAGGGTGGACTTACCCGACCCCGACGGGCCCATGACCGCGAGTACCTCACCGGCGTGAACGTCGACGTCGATACCGCGCAGCGCCTCGGTCTGTCCGAACGCGTGGCGGACACCGCGGGCGCTGAGGATGGGTGCAGTGGTGTCGATCGTGCCCATGCGCTCTGGAGTCCGAGTCCAGCGCCTCGGCAGGCTTCCGTGGGCCTGACGGCCTCAACTTGGACAGGTATAAAGGTTTTCCCAAGTTGCGGTGGGGATCATGGGCGACATTCCACAACTGCATTGGGGGCACGGTCATGACTTCTCAGACCGAGATCGTTTTTCGGGACAACGGTTCTGCTGTTTCACCCAGATGGACATCCCGAGACCTGGATGGAGGAAATCGGTGATGGGGCAGCACTTCAGAGGGCGCCTGCGCCAGACAGCGGTCATCCTCGTGCTGGCCGTGGCCGGCGTCGGCGCAATCAGCGGGACTTCGCAGGCCGCCCCCAGCCACGACAACCGCCATTACACGGCGGGCGCCCCCGGCAGCGGGGACGCATATTTCCCGTTCGCCGGCAACGGCGGCTACGACGTCCTGCACTACGACCTCGCCCTCCGCTATACGCCACCGACCAATCCCGCGGTCCTCGCAGGCCGCCTCAGCGGGGTCGCGACTGTCACCGTCCGTGCGAAGCAGAACCTGGAGTCGCTCAACTTCGACCTGCGCGGCCTGGGCGTCACGTCGGTCCAGGTCGACGGCAAGGCAGCCAAGTGGTCCCAAGTGCAGAACGACGCGAACCGGATCTGGGAACTCACGGTCGGGCTGCGGCCGAAGCTGAAGGCCGGACAGACGACGTCGATCGTGATCGAGTACGGCGGAACCACCGGCCGGCCGCTCGACACCACCGGAGCGCTCTACGGTTGGGTCACCACCGCTGACGGTGCGATGGTCGTCAACGAGCCCGAGGGTGCGGCGACCTGGTACCCCGTGAATGACGACCCTGAAGACAAGGCGACCTATACGTTCCGCATCACGGTGCCGGCGGGGAAGACGGCCGTGGCGAACGGCCTGCCCGTCGGCCGGCCGGCGACGAAGGCGGGATGGACCACATGGACGTGGAAGGCCTCGGACCCGATGGCCAGCTATCTGTCAACGGCGAACGTCGGCGACTTTGCCCTGTCCTACGACGTCGGTCCGCACGGGCTGCCCATCGTCAATGCGATCGACGCGGACGTGAAGGGAGCGGCACTGGCCGAGACGAAGGCGTCGCTTGCGTTGCAGCCCAAGATGATCGCATTCCTTGAGGGCCAGTTCGGGCGGTACCCGTTCGAGGCCTTCGGCGCGATTGTCGACGACGACACGGTCGACTATGCGCTGGAGACGCAGACGCGGCCGGTCTACTCGGAGGTTGCGGACGAATACACGGTGGTGCACGAACTCGGGCACCAGTGGTTCGGAGACGCGGTAAGCCCGTCCGACTGGCAGGACATCTGGCTGAACGAGGGCTGGGCGACGTACATCGAGTGGCTGTGGGCCGAGCACCAAGGCGCGGCCACGATGCCGGAACAGTTCGGAGACGCGGTGGCATACCTCGACGCGAACAACCGCTGGGCGCTGAACATCGCAGACCCGGGCCGTGACAACTTGTTCGCGGGCCAGGTCTACCTCCGCGGGGCGGCTGCCCTCTACGCGCTGCGCGCGAAGATCGGCGACGCGGCATTCCTCAGCGGCACCCGGACGTGGTTGAGCCGCTACAACGACTCGACGGCGACGACGGAAGACTTCGAAGCCGTGATGGAAAAGGCCTCGGGCCAGCAGCTCGACGCGTTCTTTGACGACTGGCTGCGCGAAGGCGACCGCCCGGCGATGCCACAGCAAGCGGCAGCAAAAACTCAAGTGATCCCAGGACCGGCCCCCACGCATTCCCACAACACGCCGAGGAGCACGCTCCGGTAGTGGTGAGGAACTTCCGGCTTGGCGCGACACCCGCGCCAGGCGGCATCCGCCCTACCTCCGCGACGCCCTAACGGCCATCGCCGATCCCCCGCCGCGCCTCACGGGCTCGGCGGCTGCGACCATGCCGCCGTCAGGCAGGAACTCGATGGCGGTCGCGGCGCCGATCTCCGCTGCCGAGGTGAACGCATCCCCAGACGGGGTGAACTGATGGCCAAACGGTGCCAGCTGGCTGCCGTACTTGGCGATGAACTCCGGTTCGGCCGTGACCTTGGCCGTATTCCGTTGCGAGGCACGCGGTGCAGCGATCGCCCCGGAGATGGTCATGCCAAGGTCCACCCGGTTCAGGATGGTCTGCAGGACGGTTGTGATGATGGTCGATCCGCCGGGCGAGCCGAGGGCGAGGAACGGCTTGCCCTCCTTGAGGATGATGGTCGGCGACATGGACGAGCGCGGGCGCTTCCCCGGCTCGATCCGGTTCGGGTCGGCCGGATCGTAGACGGTCGAGAAGTCGGTCAGCTCGTTGTTGAGCAGGAAGCCGCGGCCGGGGACCACCATGCCGGACCCTCCGGTCTGCTCGATCGTGAGCGTGTAGTCGACCACGTTCCCCCACCTGTCCGCGACGGTCAGGTTGGTCGTCGAGATGTTTTCGGTGTCCAACTCGACCGCAGGCGCGACGGCCGCGGCCGGGCACGCGCCGTCGTATGCGGACACGTTCCCCGGCGCAGCCGGCTTCGCTGCCGCGTGCAGCGGGTCAATCTGGCAGGCGCGCTCCTTGCCGAACACCGGGTCCGTGAGCGCGGCGGTGGGAACGCTCACGAACGCGGGGTCCCCCACGTACTTGCCACGGTCCGCGAAGGCAAGCGCGCTGGCCTCGAGGTAGTGGTGCAGGGCGCCGGGCGTGGACATCCCGGACAGGTTGGACGGCTCCAGGATGTTCAGCGCCTCGCCCACCGTGGTGCCGCCGCTGCTGGAGGGCGCCATGCCGTAGACGTCCAGGTCGCGGTAGTCCACGTGCGTGGGCGCCTGATCCAGGGCGCGGTATGCGGCGAGATCCGCCGTCGTCAGGTGGCCTGCCGGAACGGGCAGCTTTGTGTTGGAAGTCTTGGGCGGAGCCTGCACCGTGGCCGCGATCTCGGCCGCAAGCGGCCCGCCGTAGAAGCCGCCCGTGCCCTTTTTCGCGAGGAGCCGGTATGTATCGGCGAGGTCGTGGTTCTGGAAGACACTGCCGACGGCGGGGGCGTCACCGCCCGGGAGGTAGAGGCTGCTGGTCGAGGGAAACGCCTCGAACCGGGCTTTGTTGTCGAGGGTCTGCTGGCGGAACGTCTTATCGACCACGAATCCACGGGTGGCCACGTTGATGGCAGGCTTGAGGGCATCGCCGAGGCTCAACGTGCCCCACCGGTCCAGGGCACGCGCCCAGGTAGCAGGGGTGCCCGGGACGCCAACGGAGACGCCGCTTGTGACGAGCTCGGGCGTGAAATTGAAGGGCTTGCCGGTCGCTGGGTCGATGAACGCGTCGTGCGGCATTCCTGCCGGTGCGGTCTCGCGGCCGTCGATCGTGCCCACCTTGCCGGTCTTCGCGTCGTAGAACACGAAGTAGCCTCCGCCGCCAATCCCGGCACTGTACGGCTCAGTCACGCCAAGGGTCGCGGCTGCGGCGACGGCGGCATCCGCTGCGTTGCCGCCCTTGCGGAGGACCTCGATCGCCGCAGCGGATGCCTCCGGATCCACGGTGCTCACCGCTCCGCCGTACCCGGTGGCGGTTGACGTCTTTGCGGTCTCCCGCGGATCGGCCTGCGCAGGGGCGGCGACGGCGCCGCCCGTCACGCTCAATGCCAGGGCCGCCGTGACAGCCACCAGCCCACGTGTCATATATGCCATGATCGCTCCCGAGTCCGTGTTACGCGTATTGACGGTGCTTGTCACGCTACTACGCAGACGTGCGACACTCAACACTCGCGCCGATGGCATTGGATGCTCTACCGGCAGCTGTCAGAAGTGGACTGTCGTGTGGCTGCAAGACCGGTCTCATCAAAAACTGTCGGTGGCTCCTGAGATGATCTGAGTGTGGAGAGCAGGACAGCGTTGAGCGCGGAGAGCGGTGCGGCGATAGAAGCCGTCGCCGCCTCGGTTGCCGCGCTGGCTGCCTTGGCCGGATCGGCCGCTAGCGACGCCAATCCTGCGGTCGTCGATTCTTCGCCGGACGCGGATCCGTTGCGGCGGCTGGCGGACGGTTGCCTGGACGGGCTCGCCGAGGTCGCCCGGCTGGAGGCCCGGACCGCGGCGC
>Ga0207691_10000867_pt1 | contig 30072 bp, 25 predicted proteins | sample KBSM13metaG_FD_184327 | JGI IMG/M metagenome (GOLD analysis project Ga0207691, IMG submission 184327) | Miscanthus rhizosphere microbial communities from Kellogg Biological Station, Michigan, USA - KBS M1-3 metaG (SPAdes) (version 2) | ecosystem: Host-associated > Plants > Roots > Rhizosphere >...
ACCGTACTTGGAATCGTTGAAATGGAAGCCGCCGAGGCGCTGCGCATGCACCAGCCGCGCCACGATCATTTCGATGTTCACGTTCGGCGCGTGATGCCCGAGATCGACCAGGCAGAACGCCTTTGGGCCGAGCGTCTGCGCCGCCATGAGGGAGCTGCCCCAGTCCTGGATGACGGTGGCGTAGAACGCTGGCTCGTACATCTTGTGCTCGATGAACATCCGCCAATCACCAGGCAAAGCCGCGTAGATGGATTTCGTCGATTCGAGATAACGCTCGAACGCGCGCCCGAGATGCGATTGGCCAGGAAAATTGGCGCCGTCACCGATCCACACCGTGAGCGCGCGCGAACCGAGCAGCACACCCGCCTTGATGCAGTCGATGTTGTGGGCCACGGCCTGGGCGCGAACTGCCGCGTCGGTGTGTGTGAGGCTGCCGTACTTGTACGACAGCGGTTGTCCCGGCTGGTCCTGAAACGTATTCGAGTTCATCGCATCGAACCCGAGACCGAGCGCGGCGCCGTGCTCGCGCAACCCCTTGTAATCGTCGGTGCGATCCCAGGGCAGGTGCAGCGACACCGTTGGTGTGGCGCCGGTCAGCTTGTGGATGACCGCGCAGTCCTCGAGTTTCTCGAATACGTTGCGCGGTTCGCCTGCGCCTGGGAACCGGCCGAAGCGCGTACCCCCGGTACCGACACCCCAGGAGGGAACCGCCACCTTGAAGTTGGCGACCGCCCGCGTGATGTCGTCGATCCGGATGCCGCGACGCTCGAGCTGCGCGCCGAGAGCGGCGTAATCGCTGGCAAGCGCGGAGGCGTGCGGCTGGTTAGCCGACGCGATATAGCTCGCGTCACGCGGATCGGCGTAAGTCATAGGCCCCTCTGGAACGTTAACGCGTAAACGCGCCGGCGTTGCCGGCGTCGACGTTCACGATATTGCCCGTCGATTTGGCGGAACGCTCGGAGGCGAAGAATGCCACGGCTTCCGCCACATCTTCCGGATACACGCTGCGCTTGAGCAGGCTGCGCTCGCGATAGACCGACTCGAGTTCGTCGACGCTCTTCTTATACTGCGCAGCACGCTGCTGCGCCCACTCGCCCTGCCAGATTCGCGACCCGCGCAGCACGGCGTCCGGGTTCACGACGTTCACGCGAATGCCAAACGGCGCGCCTTCGAGCGCGAGACAGCGCGCGAGATGCAATTCCGCGGCCTTGGCCGTGCAATAAGCGGCGGCGCCGGGCGATGCGGCGAGCGCGTTCTTCGAACCGATGAACACGATGGAGCCGCCAATGCCCTGCGACTTGAACAGCAGGAATGCCTGGCGCGCGATCAGGAAGTAGCCGGTGGACAGGATGTCCATGTTCTTCTGCCAGAGCGCGAGCGTCGTGTCTTCCACGGGTGCCGCCGAAGCAATGCCCGCGTTGGAAATGCAGATGTCGACGCCGCCGAATTTCCAGGCGCTGTCGCGGAAGCCGGCGATCACCGCGTCCTCGCGCGTGACGTCCACCCAGGAGCTGGCGACGACGTCCGCGCCGTAGCCCTTCTTGAGCTCGGCTTCGGCGCCTGCGAGGGCGTCGCGATCGATATCGCAGATCACCACGCAAGCGCCTTCGTCCATGAGCCGCTTCGCAGTCGCGAGGCCAATGCCACCGGCGCCACCGGTGATCAGCGCGACGCGCCCGGCCAAAGCCTTCGGCTTCGGCATGCGCTGCAACTTCGCCTCTTCGAGGTCCCAGTACTCGATATCGAAAGCTTCCTGCTCGGGGAGCCCGCGATAGTTCGAAACGCTGGCGGCGCCGCGCATCACGTTGATGGCGTTCACGTAGAACTCGCCGGCGATTCGCGCGGTGGCCTTGTCGGCCGCGAAGGTGATCATGCCCACGCCGGGCACCAGGTAGACGACGGGATTGGCGTCGCGCATCTTCGGCGAGCCGGGACGCTTGCAACGGTCGTAGTAGCCGGCGTAGCGCTCACGGTAGGCCTCGATGGCGGGCTTTATCCGTGTGGCGAGTTGTTCGATGGAATCGCGCGCCGGATCGAAAGGCAGCACGAGCGGCCAGATCTTGGTGCGCAGGAAGTGATCCGGGCACGACGTGCCGAGCGCTGCGAGTCCGGCGAGCTTCTCACCGCCGACGAAGTCGAGCACGGTCTCACTATCGTCGAAGTGGCCGACTTTGGGGGCTGCACCCGCTTCGGGGGCTGCACCCAAAACCGCGGCCGAGATGGTGCCCCGAATGACCGGCATGATGCCGGCTGCAATCTCGCGGCGGCGATCGATGGTTAGAGCCTGAGTCGTAACCGAGCCGAAGGGCCGCTTGCCACGGCTGTGTTCGGCAAGCCAGTTGGTGGCTCGATTGATGATGTCGAGGGTGTTCTCGTAGCAACCTTTCGACGTATCGGCCCAGGTGAACAGGCCGTGCGCTTCGAGCACCGCGCCTTTCAATTTAGGATTCTTCTGCGTGAGCTCACGCAATTTGAGTCCGAGCTCGTAGCCCGGGCGAACCCACGGCAGCCAGCCGATCTCGCCGCCGAAGATCTCCTCCGTCAGCTTCTTCGAATCGGCCGACGCGGCGATCGCGATCAGCGCGTCCGGGTGCATGTGATCGACATGCGCGCGATTCACCAGGCCATGGAGCGGGGTGTCGATACTCGCGGCGCGGGGATTCAGGTTGAACGCGCAGTGTGCGTAGAGCGGCACCAGCGTGCTGTCACTGTCCTTGTTCTGATAGAACTTCTCGAGCGCGAGAAACTTCTCCATATATAGAGTGGCGAAGCCATCCAGCTTCATGGTGCCGAGGTCGCCGCCCGAGCCCTTGACCCACAGCACTTCGACATCAGCGCCCGTCAGCGGATCCTGGTCCCGGATCTTTGCCGACGTGTTGCCGCCGCCGAAGTTGGTGATCCGCTTGTCGCTGCCCAGCAGGTTTGAACGGTAAAGCAGCAGCTCGGCAGGTGAGAGCCGGGCTGCGTGGGCGTCATCCCATCGATTTTCGATTTCTAGTGGCGCCTGGGGCGCCATCCGAACCACAGTCATCCAATGTCTCCGGTCTGAACGGCGCTAAAGTACGCACGGTCAGCCTCTTTTTACGGTGAGGCTGTGTAACACACGAAGCCGTCATATACAATCAATCACGTTCATATTCGATCACGACGCAGTCCGAGGGTGACCCATGCTGGAAAAAGAACGCCATAACCTGATTTTGAAGCTCGTAAATGAGCGTTCCATCGTGAGCGTTGGCGACTTGCTGGATTTGCTCGGGGCCTCTGAAGCGACCATTCGGCGCGACATCAACGCGCTCGCCGAGAAGGGTGAGGTCAAACGGATTCGCGGCGGCGCCGAGGCAGTGCGTCCGCGACACCAGCCTCATCTGGTCGGCATGCCGTTCGCGATGAGCCAGGACGTGAGCGTGCCCCAGAAGCGTGCGATCGCACGCGCAGCGGCTGAGCTCATCGTGCCCGGCGAAAGCATCATCATCAACGGCGGCACGACGACGTACGCGCTGGTGGAGTTCCTCGAGAACTCGGATCTCGACATCCTCACCAACTCATTTCCAATCGCCGCCAAGTTGTTTGCGACCAGCCGCAATCGCATCACGCTGCCGGGCGGCACCATATTCCGCGAACAGAACATCGTCTTGAGTCCGTTCGAAAACGACACGATCGAGAGCTTCTGGGGCAACAAGCTGTTCGTCGGCTGCTACGGCCTCAATCGGTTCGGCATGATGGAAGCGGATCCGCTCATCGTGCAGGCGCAGACCAAGCTGTTGAAGCGCAGCGAGCACGTCATCGTGATGGCGGACAGTTCCAAGCTGCGGCGCAAGTCCGCGATGATCGTGGCCGGCCTCGACCGTATCAACACCATCGTGACCGACGACGGCGCGAAGCCTGAAGAGCTCGAGGACTTCCGCGGCGCGGGCATCAAGGTGATCGTCGCGAAAGTCACTGAAGAAGACGAGATGAAGAAACTCGCCTGAGCGCGAGTCGGGGGTTTCCAAGTTGAATTTCAGATTTCTGATCACCGGCATGGCCGTGCTTGTCGCGGGCCTTGCCGGCTGCAGCAAGGCCGAGCCTGAAAAACCTCAACGCACACGGGTAGGAATCGTCGCCAAATCCCTGGGCAATGGATTCTTCGACGCCGTACACAAAGGCGCCGACGAGGCGGGCAAGGAACTCGACGCCGAAGTGATTTTCACGGGCCCCACGACGCCTACCGCCGAAGGTCAGATCGAAGTACTGAATTCGCTGATCGCGCAACGCGTCGACGCGATTGCGGTCTCGGCGAACGACCCCGACGCACTCGTGCCGACGCTCAAGCGTGCGATGGCGCGTGGCATCAAAGTGATTTCTTACGACTCCGGCGTCGACGCTGCCGGGCGCATAGCGCATCTCGCGCCATCCTCCGACCGGCTCATCGGTGAGACGGTCGTCGCGCTGGCGGCGGAACTTGCGCCGCAGGTCGGTGGCAAGGGGAAGGCCAAGTTCGCGGTGGTTTCGGCAACGCCGACATCCACGAACCAGAATTCCTGGCTCGCTGAAATGCGCAAAGCGCTTGAGGCGCATGCCGGTCTCGAGCTCGTCGGCGTCGTGTATGGCGACGATGTTTCCGACAAGTCGTATCGCGAGGCTGTCGCGTTGCTCAAACAACATCCGGATCTCGCCGTGCTGGTCAGCATCAGTTCGGTCGGAATCGTGGCCTCGGCGCGCGCCGTCGAAGACCAGGGGTTGACGGGCAAGGTGAAGGTCACAGGCTTGGGGCTGCCTTCGGAGCTCGTGGGCTACGTCGAAAAGGGCGTCGTGCCGAAGTTCGCGATCTGGAATCCCATCGATCTCGGCTACTCCACGATGCAGATCGCCACGCGCCTCGCGCGCGGCGACGACCCGGCCAAAGCCGTGTACATGGGCCGCATGGGTGAAGTCACCTTCGGTCCCGATGGCGTGGGTGCCATGAGCAAGCCGTTCATCTACGACCTCAGCAACACGGCTCAATTCGCGAAAATCTTCTGAAGAGCGCCGTCGAAGCGACTGTGGAACATCCTCTCCTGACGCTGGCCGACATCCGCAAATCCTTCGGCGGTGTGCGAGCGCTAGAGCGCGCATGCCTGGAGTTGCCGCGCGGCGCGATCACCGCGCTGATCGGTGAAAACGGCGCGGGAAAATCGACGCTGGTGAAAATCCTGTCCGGTATCCATCAGCCGGACAGCGGTGAAATCAGTTTCGACGGCACTGCGGTGCGCATCGCCACTCCGCAAGCGGCACGCGCGCTCGGCATTGGCGTCGTTCACCAGGAGTGCCTCGCGTTCGACAATCTGTCGGTGGCGGAAAACCTGTTCGTCAATTCGCAGCCGACGAAGGCGGGCCTCGTGAATTGGCCGGAGCTGCGCGCGCGGGCGAAGACGATACTGCGCGAGCTTCAGGCCGACTTCGACGGCGACGTGCCTGCCGGCCGCCTGAGCATCGCGCAGAAGCACGTGATGCAGATTGCGCGCGCACTGACGCATGAATCCCGCGTGCTCATCTTCGACGAGCCGACGGCATCGTTGTCGCAGCGCGAATGCACGGAGTTGTTCCGGATAATGCGCGCATTGCGCGATTCCGGCTGCGCGCTGCTCTTCATCAGCCACAAGTTCGAGGAGATATTCGAGCTTGCCGATCGTTATGCGGTGTTCCGCGATGGAGTGTCGGTGAGCGCCGGGCGGGTCAGCGATGTCACGAGCGACGAGCTCATCAGCCTCATGGTGGGTCGGCCGGTCAGCCAACTGTTTCCCAAAGCGGAAATCCGGCCCGGGGCAGAGCTGCTGCGCGTCGAACACCTGAGCCGTGACGGTGAATTCGACGATGTTTCCTTCGGGTTGCGCGCCGGAGAAATAGTCGGGCTATACGGCCTGGTCGGCGCGGGGCGCACCGAGCTTGCGCAGGTGCTGTTCGGTATCCACCCGCCGACTTCCGGTGCCTTTGCACTCGCGGCTGGCACCTCGGGACTGGCACTCGTGCCCGAAGACCGGCAAGGGCAAGGCACCGTGCAGCCATTCTCCGTGGCCGCGAACATCGCGTTGCCGAATCTGGCGAGGCTCGCGCCGCGCGGCTGGTGCAATGCGGCCCTGGAATCCGGGCTGGCCCGCGAGTGGATAGGCCGTCTCGGCATCAAGGCCCGCGGACCGGATCAACCCGTACATCAGCTCTCCGGCGGCAATCAGCAGAAAGTCGTGATCGCCAAGTGGCTGGCGCGCAATCCGGGCATCCTGATTCTCGACGAGCCCACCAAGGGCATCGATGTGGGAGCCAAAGCGGCCGTACACGCGGTCACCACTGAATTCGCGCGTGCCGGTGGGGCGGTTCTCATGATTTCTTCGGACCTCCCGGAAATCATCGGCATGTCCGATCGGGTGCTGGTCATGCGGTGTGGCAAGATTCGCGGCCAGTTCACCCGCGCCCAAGCCACCAGCGAAAGCCTGCTGCGTGCGGCGAGCGACGCATGAACGCTGCCCGATCGCGCATCTCCGACAGTGCGCGCCGCGACCTGGCATTTGCGGCGCTCACCCTCGTCTTGTTCCTCGCGGTGACATGGGCATTCCCCGGTTTTGCCACGCCGCGCAGCGTGGCGGGCCTGCTCGACGACACCGCGATTCTCATCATGCTGGCGTTGGGCCAGATGCTGGTCATCATGGCCCGCGGGATCGATCTGTCGGTCGCCGCGAACCTGGCGTTGTGCGGCATGATGGCCGCGCTGTTCAATCGTGCCTGGCCGGGCGCGGGCGTCGCGCCGGTGCTCGCGCTGTCGCTGATTGCGGGTGGGCTGCTGGGAGCCTGCAATGGCCTGCTGGTCTGGAAGCTGCGTCTGCCTCCCATCGTGGTTACGCTCGGCACGATGTCCATCTATCGCGGCACTATCTACCTGCTGTCGGGAGGCGAGTGGGTCAACGAGAACGAGATGTCGCGCGATTTCCTGGCGTTCCCGCGCGGCGAGCTCCTCGGCATCTCGGCACTGTCATGGATTTCGCTCGCGGTTGCCGCGGCGTTCGTCTTCGTGATGCAGCGTTCGAAGACGGCGCGGGATCTGTATGCGGCCGGCGGCAACCCGGAGGCGGCAAACTACTCCGGCATCGATCCGGGGCGCATGCAGTTTCTGGCGTACACCACGTGCGGAGCCATCGCCGGGGTATGCGGCTATCTGTGGGTGTCGCGATTCGCCGTGGCCTACACCGACATCGCGCTGGGTTTCGAGCTTTCCGTGATCGCCGCCTGCCTGATCGGCGGCGTTGCAATCTCCGGTGGAGCGGGCACGGCCGCCGGTGTGGTGCTTGGTTGCCTGTTCATAGGCATCATTCGCAGCAGTCTGCCGCTCGTGGGAATTTCGGCGTTCTGGCAGATGTTCATCAATGGCGCCGTCATTCTCGTAGCAGTGCTCCTGAGTGCGCGGCAGCGGCAATTCAAACGCACCATCCTCGAGGCGCGCGCATGAAAGCGACCACTTTCCTGCGCTGGGAGGCCATGCTCGCGGCGGTGCTGATAGCCGCGTTCATCGTGTTCTCGATGCTGTCGCCTTATTTCCTGAGCGTCGACACGCTGTCCGACGCAACCTTCAACTTCACGGAGCGCGCGATCGTGGCGTTGCCGCTCGCGCTGCTGATCATTGCGGGCGAGATCGACATCTCGGTAGCCGCCATCATCGCGCTGGCTTCGGTGGCGATGGGGCTGGGGTCAGCGCAGGGCATCGGTTCTGCGGGTCTGGTCGTCATCGGCCTCGGCACGGGATTGTTAGCCGGCTGCATCAACGGCGCACTCGTCACGATCGGCCGTGTTCCCTCCATCGTCGCGACCATCGGTACGATGACCTTGTTTCGTGGCGCGGCCTATGCCGTGCTGGGTGATCGCGTGCTCAAGGACTACCCGGCCTCGTTCGCAACGTTCGGTCAGGGTTACCTCATCGGCCCGGTTTCCATCGAGCTCACGCTATTCACGCTGTTCGCAATATTGTTCGGTGTGTTCCTGCATCGCACCCGCTGGGGTCGGGTCACGTTCGCCGTCGGTGCCAATCCGGTGGCGAGCCGCTATTCGGGCATTGCCGTGAATCGTTACCGGTTTGCCCTGTTCGCACTGACCGGGCTGTTCAGCGGGGTAGCAGCGGTGCTGCTGACGTCGCGCCTGGGTTCGACGCGTCCGTCGATTGCGCAAGGCTGGGAGCTCGAAATCATCAGCATGGTGATCCTGGGTGGCGTATCGGTCTGGGGCGGCAAGGGCAGCATCCTCGGAGTGGTGCTCGCGGCGCTGGTATTCGGCCTCACGACTTTCGGACTCGGGCTCCTGAACATTCCGGGCATCGTGCTGTCCATCTTCACCGGCCTCCTGCTGATCCTCGTGGTCGCGGTGCCTGCACTGGTGAACCGCCGATGAGCACATCGACCGCGTTGATCGCCGTCTTCGACGTCGGCAAGACGAATGCGAAACTCACGCTGATCGATCCGGCGCTCGGCCAGGAAGTCTGGAGCGTGCGCCGCGCCAACAATACCGTGCAAGGCGAGGCCTGCCGGGAACTCGACATCGCCGGCATCGAGGCCTGGCTGCTCGAGTCGCTGCGCAATGCACCCGGACGCGAGCGCATCGCGGTCATCGTGCCGATCGCGCACGGCGCCGCCGCGGTACTCGTCGACCGCGCAGGCGAAGTGGTGGTCGCACCCGATTACGAAGACCCCTGTTTCGACGATGTGAGCGAGGAATATCTGCCTCTGCGCGACAGCTTCTCGCTGACGTTCTCACCCAATCTGCCGTTGGGGCTCAACCTCGGACGACAGCTGTTCTATCTACAGACAGTGTGCGCGGATTTGTTTCAGCGGGCCGCGCACGTGTTGATGTACCCCCAATACTGGTCGTGGCGTCTGTCAGGGGCCATGGCGGTCGAAGTCACGTCGCTCGGCACCCACACCGACCTGTGGCGCCCGCACGAGCAGGCCTATTCATCGCTGGCCCGCAAGCAGGGCTGGGCGCGCATGATGCCGCCGCAACGCGCCGCCAGCGAACGGCTGGGCCGCATCAGGCCGAGTGTGGCAGACGCGACCGGGCTCAACGCTGGCTGTGAAGTCTCATGTGGCATTCATGACTCGAACGCGTCGTACCTGCGCTTCCTCATGGACCGCGAGCGCGAGGCGTTCACTGTCGTGTCGAGCGGGACATGGACCATCGTCATGGCAAACCGCGGCGATTTGCGTCGGCTCGTCGAACAGCGCGACATGCTCGCCAACGTCAATGCATTCGGCTCGCCCGTGGCCACCGCCCGATACATGGGCGGCCGCGAGTACGAAGCGATTGCGCAAAGTGGCGACGAGCCTACCGTGGACGCCGTGATCGAGGTGCTGTCGCGGGGTGCAATCGCGCTGCCATCTTTCGCGAGCGCCGGCCCTTTCGCCGGCAGGCCGGGACGGCTCGAGGGCGTGGAGTCACTGCAGGGCACCGGGCGGGCTGCGCTTGCCACGGTGTACTCGGCGCTGATGACCGCGGTGCTCATCGAATCTCTGGGCACCGCGGGAGAGATATTCGTCGATGGTCCGCTCGCGCGGAATCCCCTGTTTGCGAGGTTGTTAGCCGCCTGCGTGCCGGTGGGCACGGTTCGCACGTATCCCGAAGGCGGCGGCACACGTGTTGCCGCGCATCTCGCCGGCATACCATCGCCGGCGCCGGGAGCCTTGCATTCGGTGGCGCCGCTGAAACTTCCGGGCCTGCTCGAATACCAGGCCAACTGGCGCCACCGGCTCGAAGAGGGCTGACTCAACTGGTGTGTTTCGCTACCTCGACCATGTAGGTGTGCACGTCGCCATGCATGTTCGAGCGGAAGATCAGCCACTTGCCATCGCGCGTGAAGAAGACGTTCGGCTCCAGCCGGTAGTCGTGTTTCTTCATGTCGACCAGCCTCTCGGCCTGCAGAGTTCCAGGGTGCACCAGGTCGTCGGCGTTCGGCGCGGAGATTCCCGCGACATCGGGAATCGCCTGCGGCGTGAATAGATAGAGCCACTTACCGTCCCTGGCGTGCGCGACCATCTCCTCGTCACCGCCGTCGCCGGCGAACGTCTTGCCATCGGGTGAGATGTTGAAATGGACCGACCATTGGTCGCGATCCACGTGGTACCAGCGCCGTTTTCCATCAGCCGCCGCAGCCGCGAGCCAGAATACCTCGCCGCGCGGCGTCTGCAGGTCGTACCAGATCGTGCTGCCGTTCACGTCGAAGAACTCGTGGCCGGCGATCTCCATGTTCATCGAGCGGCGGTGAACGATGCGGGGTTCCTCTCCGAGCCGCATCGACCAGACGCGGTCCACGCGATGCCAGGGTCCCTCATGGCAGAACATCAGCGTCTTCGGATCGGTCGGTGAGAACTGCACGTGGTTCAGCCAGTCGGTGGAGCGATGGATGATGGTCTGCTCGCCGGTGGTGGTGTTCACCGTGAACATCGCCATGGGAATCCTGGCCTGTTCACGCTGCAGCAACCGCACCTCCTTGGCCTCGGCGAAAGTCAGGGGCTTGCCATCGTTACCCGTGGCCGCGTAATTGGCGTCGAATCGCGGATCGCGCGGGCCTTGCTCGAGCTGGTACGCGCGCTCCGCATACACGCCTAACAGCAATGTCTCATCGGCATTCACCGAGCCGATGAAGCCGCGTTCGATCTTTGCGATGCGGCGTGGCTTCCCTCCGCTCACTGGCACCGTGAATACGGAAGTCGGCGTCTGCTGCTCGGAATTGCCGCCGCCCTCGCTGCGCGAGAAATACACGAGGCCGGTTTTCCGGCCAACGAACAAGGCGCGCACTTTGCCGGGGACGACAAGAGTGTTCTTGCGGGTTGCGATCTCGATGGCCACGATGCCGGCCGCACTCTCGACGATCACGAAGCGGCCGTCGGGCGTGAGGCTGTTCTGGTGGAAGTACAGCGAGCGCGTACCCGCGACACTCGAGAGGCGGATTATCCGGTGCCCGGTCGCGGGGTCGATCCAGTCACCCGGCGTTTCGCTGCTGGCCGTGGCAGCTGTGTCGGCCGAAAGCGCGTCGCCCGCCAGGCCAACAATTAACGCCCAGGCCACCAGACCGTATGTGAGTCGCATGCATTTCCCCCGGGATGCGCCAAGGTGCGCGTGATCGAATATGCACAATTGTGATTGATACGGCAAAGGCCGTGCGGAGAACGCTTTCCGCGAGCAAAACGACGCTATGCGCTAAAACACTCACGGCGGGCCTCGAAAAGACGCGAATTCGATGAAGCGGAGCCGTGGATTCAGCGCAACAGCAAGCCCCATGTGATCGCTCACATCGTCAATTTTCAGGGTTCGTAGTCCAAAAACTTGCAATAACGCTCAATCAGAGGCAAGTTCGCGCACAGGTCAATCGTCCACGGGCGCTTCGCGATGGCGTGCTGCGTCCAATCAACCACTTTGGGGGGCCAGCTGTGGTGTCAATCAAGCGTCGTGTTTTCAATACCAAGTCGCCAGGAGTTACCTGTGCATTGGCGGGTCTGGCAATCGCCGCGAGCTCGCAGGTTTCCGCACAGCAGGCAGCATCCGCTGGCGGCGAGGAACTCGAAGAAGTGATCGTCAGCGGTATCCGTGCGTCCATGCGCGACTCGCTCGCGGTCAAGCGCGAATCCATCCAGGTGGTGGACGCGATCTCCGCCGAAGACGTCGGCGATTTCCCCGACAAGAACATCGGTGAAGCGCTTCAGCGCGTGCCCGGCGTGCAGATCACTCGCCAGGATGGCGAAGGACGCGCCGTCAGCATCCGTGGCGCCGACCAATCACTGATACGCGTCGAGCTCAATGGCGTTTCGGCGTTGTCGCTCACCGTGGGTGGCGGCCGCGACGTCGACTTCCGAGATCTGCCGGTGGAATTCGTATCGCGAGTGGAAGTCGTGAAAACACCGACACCCGAAATGACCGAGGGCGGAATCGGCACGGTGCGCGTGATCACGCGCAAACCATTCGATAACCCTGAAGGGTATCTCGCCGGCTCCGTGCAGGGTGTCTACAGTGATCTTGCGGACGCCACGGATCCGAAAATTGCGCTCATCGGCAGCAGGAATTTCTTCGACAACACGCTCGGCGTCCTGCTGTCAGCCCAATACGAGCAACGACACATCGACAGCAACAACGCACGCACTACGGGCTGGTTGCGCCGTGCGCCGACTGCGACCGGGCCGGGCGCGACCCCGGGCCGCGGAACCGACGTCAATGCGGACGGAACGCTCGACTGGATTCCGGAAATCCCGCGCTACATCATCGATCGCCGCGAGACGACTCGTGAGGCTTTCAACGGTGTCGTGCAGTGGAAGCCGAGCGAAAACTTCTCCATGTACTTCGACGGCACCTATTCCAAGGGCCAGGAAGACGTCAGCAGCATGCTCATGCAGCTCGGCGGCGCCGCCGGGCTCATCGACTACGCCAATTCACGTGTCGGCGCGGACAATACCGTCAGCCACATCGAACTCACCAGCAGCACCGCATTCCCCATCGATCTCGCCTATCGCAACATCAATGGCCAGCTCGAGCGCGAGCAGTACAACGCGATGATCGGTGGCGAGTGGTCGAACGAGAAATGGAAACTCGACGGGCGCGTGAACTACGCGCGCGGCGAAGTGCAAAACGACGAGAAGAACTCCACCGCGACGATTTTCGGCCTGCCACGCCTCATCGTCGACTACACCGGCAGCGAAGGGGCGCCTAACTTCTCATTCCCCGGCATCGACACCACGGACGGAGCGCTCGTCAACAACCTCGCCGCGGTATTCAACCCGCGCAACAACAACCAGGAAGAAGACGGCGCGCAATTCAACGTGGAGTTCAAGCCGGAGATCGACTGGCTTCCGTCCGTCAAGGCAGGCGTCGAGAAGCGTACGCTCACGATGGAGAGCCTGTTGTTCGCGCGCACGATCCAGCTCACCAGCCGGACACCGACGCCGGCCAGTGCCGGTGCGACCACGACGGTCGCGGTTCCCCAGGCGACAATCGCAGGTATCGTGAATACCAACTCAGGTACCAACGACGTGCCGTTCTTCGATACCGGCGATCTCGGTTTCGGTGGGGGTATCAAGTTCTGGAATGACAATGGTGATCCGACTTACGAGGCCACCATCGCGGCCAGCGGTCTCACCATGGATCCGTACGGCGCCAATACGAATCCGGGCACGAATGGGACTTTCCAGAATTACCTCGACACCTGGTCGGTGGAAGAGGAAACGCTGGCCGGATACCTGCAGGCCTCATTCGTATTCGACAACTCCGTCGTGCCCGTGAGCGCACTGCTCGGCGTGCGCTACTTCGACACGAACACGTTGTCCGAGGGTTACAACCGTGTGCAGCAGGGCGCGGTCATCAGCTTCCCGACGGCTTCCCAGGCGGGCGGCTATACCGACTGGTTGCCGTCCATCAATCTTCGCTTTGACTTCACCGACAAGTTCGTCGGCCGCGTCACCGCGGGCGAGGTCATGGCGCGGCCGAATCCGGCGCAGATGGCTTTCCGGCGCTCGACCGACATCATCGGCCTCACCGGTACCCGCGGAAATCCCGACCTGCTGCCGTTCAGCGCCACGCAGTACGACGCGGGTTTCGAGTACTACCTCTCGGATGTCAGCTACGTTTCCGCCGCGGCCTTCCGCACGGAAATCTCCAGGTTCATCGTCAATACCTCAGCGCCCGAAACGATCGATGGCATCACCTACAACATCACCCGTCCGGTGAATGGCGTCGACGAGGTCACCATCGACGGATTCGAATTGGGTGGCCAGCTCGCGTTCGACTTCCTGCCGGGAGCCTGGAAGAACTTCGGCATCATGGCGAATGCCACGATTTCCGACGACAAAGGTTTCAAGGGCACCAACCTCCTGACTGGCGAACTGCTGCCGTTCCCGGGCGTGTCCGAGCTCAGCTACAACGCTTCGCTCTACTATGAAAATGAAACCTTCAGCGTCCGCACCGCCTACAACTGGCGGGAGAGCTGGCTGATCAACCCGGCGGGTCGCGGCGGTCTGCCGGAGTTCAATGACGATTACGGCACACTCGACGCATCGGCGAGCTGGAACGTGAATGCCAATTTCACGGTGTTCCTGGACGTGGTGAACCTCCTCGATGAACAGCGAGTGGAGTTCAACAACCCGTTCCGCCGCATCGGCAACGAGACGTTCGGCCAGCGGCTCTTCCTTGGAGTGCGCGCGAAGTTCTGACCGGGGATTGGGGTTAGTCAGCACGGGCGGGCGGACGAATGTCCGTCCGCCCCTTGGTTCGCCCGCGCTTCGATTGCGACGGATTCGCATTGGCATTCGCATATCTGAAATTGTGGTCGGGCTGAACTACCATGCTCGCCCCCGACAACATCCGACTTCAGGGAAATGCCATGACCGACTCACCACTCGAAACGAAACTCACCAAGAAGGTCATCGACAGCCTGAACCGCATCCTCGAGCTCGAGCTCGCCGGCGTGGTGCGCTACATGCACTACAGCTTCATGATCTTCGGCCACAACCGCATCCCGATCGTCGCCTGGTTGCGCGACCAGTCCAATGAATCCAATGCGCACGCGATCCTGGCCGGCGAACACATCACGGCATTCGGCGGACATCCTTCGCTCAAGATCGGATCATTGCTCGAGACGCACAAACACGACGTCAATGAGATCCTCAAAGAGGCCTACAAGCACGAGAAGGAAGGCCTCGACGAATATCACGTCTTGTTGGGGCTGGTTGCCGGCCAGAGCGTGTTGCTCGAGGAATATGCGCGCGACCAGATCGCCGCCGAAGAGATGCACCTGGCTGACATCCGCAAGATGATGCGCAAGCCCGGTTCGCTCTAGACGCTAACTATCGGCGGCAGCGGCGCCGCGTTCCAGGAATCGCAGCGACCACTCGAGCGGAGTTTCCGCATCGTGCTTGTAAACGTGTCGCCATTCTGGCGGCGCGCGCTCGCGCCAGCAGCGCTCCGTCGAGCCGCCGATCAGCACCACCGGGCCCGGTGGAAGTTCAAAGCCCCGTGCGCTGGCGAAATTTTCAATGGCGGATGGACTCCAGAAGCAATACCCGGGCGGCGCGCCTGCGGGAGTCTCCGAAGCACGCAAGGCCGCAAGCTCCTGCACCAGATTTTCGGGCGCTACCGTCGAATACACCGCCTGGGCGTGCACGCGCAGGCGCTGCGAAAGCGTTGCCACTGCCGCCTGGTGTTCGGGCTGACGCAGAGCAACGTCACTGGTCGGGTAGAAAACATCCGCGCCAGCGGGAACAACCGGCGAGTCCACCACTGCCTGTGCGAGCTCGCGCACACCCCCATGCGCTGCAAGGCCGACGCGGATACCCCGAGCCTCGAGCGTCGCCGAAGTGGTCGGCGCAATGGCGGCGACGAGGATGCCCTGCGGTACATCGATGCGCGCGGCGGCAGCGCGGCTGGTCACGAAGAGCAACGCCGTGCCTGAGGCGCCGATGCGCCGAAGCTCTGGCCAGTCGTGCCACCGGTGATCGATGCAGGGTATCGCGAGCGCAGTGAGGCCTTGCCGCCGGAGCTGGATGACCAGGCTGTCGGCGTGGGGCTGCGATTTGGTGACTATCCAGGTAAACGGCAATGTAACAACTCCGTCATGGATGTTAGCCCCGGGGAACCGGCACTGTGTGAGGCATGACATAGCTGTGACAGTCGCGTGGATTGTGCGCCGTACGCTTTCACTTGATTTCCCTGGAGTTAACGATGAATCCGCGTGAGCGATTCCTGGCTGCCGTGCGCGGCGACGCGCTCGACCGCCCGCCGGTCTGGCTGATGCGGCAGGCGGGACGTTATTTGCCGGGCTATCGCGCGCTGCGCGCCGAGCACAGTTTCTGGGACGTCTGCCAGAACCCGGAGCTGTCCACCCGGGCCGCGCTCGAGCCTTTGGATCGATATGCGCTCGACGCCGCCATCGTGTTCTCCGACATCCTCGTCGTCCCGCTCGCGATGGGTCTGGGCGTGACCTTTGGACCCGGCGAAGGGCCGCGGATTGCCAAGCCGTTGCGCAGCGGCGCCGACTTCGATGCGTGGCAGCTCGATGGTGTTCTCGACCGCATCGCCTATCTGCCTCGCGCCGTCGCGCACCTCAAACAGACGCTCAACGATCGCTACGGCATCCTGGGTTTTGCCGGCGCGCCGTTCACGCTGTTTGCGTATTGCGTCGAAGGCGGTGGCAGCGACGACTTCCGCGAAGCGCGCACACTCATGCATCGCGACCCAGGTCTCGCGAAGCGCGCGTTGGCGACGATCGCCGACGTGGTCGCCGACCTGTTGTTGGCCCAGGTCGACGCGGGTGCCGACGCAGTGCAGTTGTTCGATTCGTGGGGCGGATTGCTGGCTCCCGATGAATACCGCGACTTCGCGCTGCCGGCGCTGCAACGCATTACCGCGAAGCTGAATGCCCGCAAAGTACCCACGTTGTTGTTCGTGCGCGGCGGACATCACCTGCTGCCGTTGCTCGGCGAAAGCGGGGTCACGGGCTTTTCGCTCGACTGGCGCACCGAGTGGCAGGTGGCGCGGGATCTGTATCCGAAGCATCTGCTGCAGGGAAACATCGACCCGGTGTTGTTGTTAGGCAGCGCCGACGTCATTCGTCAGCGGACGCGTGCCTTGCTCGAGACGATGAAGAAGTCCACGGGCGGGCGAAACTGCATTCTCAATCTCGGTCACGGCATCCTGCCCGGCACGCCGCCGGAAACAGTGGCGGCGCTGGTGGAGACCGCCGCGGAATTCAGCTGAGACCGCCATGATCCCGCTGGCTCTCGTCGGCATGAGTTATCGCGAGGCGCCCTCCGCGGTCCGCGCGGCACTCGCCGCCTTTGATTCGGATATCAGCGGGCCTTCACGGCAACTGCTCGAAGCCGAAGAAATCACCGGCGTAGTTCGTATCGAAAGCTGCGCGCGCGTCGAGTGGCTGCTGGCGTCCGCGCGGCCCGCGTGGGCGGCGGAGCTCTTTGGCGCTGCGCTGATCGGCGCCGCGGAAAACCCGGATCGCATCCGCCCACGGGTACGGCATGGCGTTGCCGCGGTAGGCGGGCTGCTGCGCGTGGCTGCGGGGCTCGATTCCGTGGCCCAGGGCGAACATGCCATTGGCAATCAGGTGCTGCGCTCATTCGAGCGCGCCCACGAAGCCGGTACCGTCTGCCGCAGTCTGCACGTGGCGTGGCGCGGTGTCGGAGAGTTGTTAGGTCGCGCACGGCGCATCCTGCCGCAGGGCCGTACCGGCGGAGTGCAGGCGTTGGTGGTGCAACGGCTCGCGACCGTGCCGCGCGACGCGCCCATCGCGGTTTTCGGCCTCGGCGAAATCGGTCAGGCCATGCTGCGTGCGCTCGCCGACGCGGGTTTCTCGGCGGTGGAGAGTTTCAATCGCGCCAGCATTCGCGCCTTCGAAGGCGCCGTGCAGCGTGCACACACGTTGATCATTGCGAGCGGCGCGCCGCACGCGTGGCTCACCCTGCCTGCCGCCACGGCAAGCCAACAGGTCTTCGATCTCGGCAGTCCACTGCAGCTGCTCGCCGCTCCCGGATGGAAGGTCACGGCGCTCGACGAGCTTCTCGATGGCAACGGCGCGGTGCTGCCGGAAAGCGAGTTCGCGGCGCTCGAAATCGAATGCGCGAGCGGTGCCGAAAGGATCTGCCACACGTTGTTGCAGCCACCGCCGAGCGACAAGCTCGCGGCGATGACCGCGATGCGCACGGAATTCATGCAGAACAAACTACCCGCGTTGCTCGAAGGCATGCCACCCCAGCGCGCGCGCAAGGTCACTTCCGAGGTAAACGCCATGCTGCACCAGTTCATCTCCGCGGCGAGGCGCGAGCCATGAAGCCGAAAGCCATCGGCAGCCGCGGCAGCGATCTCGCGCTCTGGCAGTCGCGCACCGTACTTGCGGCGCTGCGCAGCGCGGCGCCTGCGCCCGTCTGGCACTCCGACATCACCGTCATCGCCACGCGCGGCGATCTGGATCCGTCGCCATTGCTCGTCGGCAAAATGGAGAAGGGTTTCTTCACGCGTGAGCTCGAACTGGCGCTGCTCGATGAGCGCATCGACCTGGTCGTTCACTCGTTGAAAGATCTGCCGACGGCGGAACCTTCCGGGCTTTCAAATCGAACGATCTTGCCGCGCGCCGTTCCTGCCGACTGGCTCTTGGTGCGCCACGAATTTCACGCGCCGCGTGAGGATGGACTGCTGCCGCTGAAAGCCGGCACTCGCGTCGGCGCTTCTTCTCTGCGACGTAGTGCCTTGCTCGGGCAATTCGCTCCGCAGGCGACCTCCGTGCCGTTGCGGGGAAATGTACCGACGCGTTTGCGCAAACTCGCCGAAGGGCAGGGCGTGGACGCCATCGTGCTGGCGGCCGCCGGACTCACGCGTCTGCAGCTCGATCTGTCTGCCTTCGCGGTGATCGAGCTGCCGCCCGAATGGTGGGTGCCTGCGCCCGGGCAGGGCGCGCTGGCGGCGCAGTGCCGGGCCGGCGACCAGGAAATCGAAGCGCAGATTGCGTTGCTAGCCGATCCTGCCTGTGTCGAGGCGACGCGTTGGGAGCGGGAATTCCTGCGCGTCATCGAAGGCGGCTGTTCCACTCCTTTCGGCTGCTACGTTGCCGGCGATCGGGTGCATCTGGGGCTAGCTACCGAACGCGGCTGGACCGCGCATACCACCGAGCTTCCACGTCATTTGCCAGAAGGATCACCACGTGAATCATTCATCCGCGGAGCCGTCGCGGGCTGCAAGCCCGTCGAATTTGCCGAAACTTTCGCAGGCGGCATCGGCCGGGCTCTACGCGCGCGCTGAAGCGCTGATACCCGCGGGCGTCTCCAGCCCAGTGCGGGCTTTTCGCAAGGTGGGTGGCACGCCGGTATTTTTTCGTGAGGCGAAAGGCGCGCACGCCATCGACGAAGACGGCAACCGCTATCTCGACTTCTGCATGGCCTGGGGCCCGCTGATCCTGGGTCACGCGCATCCGCGCGTCGTCGAAGCGGTGCAACGCGCTGCGGGCGTCGGCCTGGCGTTCGGCACCGCGCACCGTGCCGAAGGCGAGCTGGCCGAACGTGTGCTTGCGGCGTATCCCTACGCGAAGCTGGTGAGATTCGTAGTCAGCGGCACTGAGGCCGTGGCAACCGCAGTGCGAATTGCGCGTGCCTCCAATGGCCGCCGCCGCATCCTCAAGTTCGACGGCTGCTACCACGGACACGTCGACTCGCTCATGGTCAAAGCCGGCAGCGGCGTGATCACGCAAGGTCTGGCCGACAGCGCGGGCGTGCCCGCGCAGGTCGCGGCCGACACGCTCGTGATCCCGCTCGGCGATATCGCCGCGCTCGAGCAGGCGTTCCGCGAGCAGGGCAAAGACATCGCCGCGGCGATCATCGAGCCGCTGCCCGCGAACAATGGCCTCCTGCTCCAGTCGCGCGAATACCTGCAGAAATTGCGCGAGCTCACGCAGGCGCACGGCGCCGTGCTGATCTTCGACGAGGTGATCACGGGCTTCCGCTTCGGATATCACGGCTACGATCAGTTGTTAGGCATCGAACCCGATCTCACCACGCTCGGCAAGATCGTCGGCGGTGGCCTGCCCGTGGCCGCGGTCCTGGGGCGGCGCGAACTGCTCGAGCAGGTGGCGCCGCTGGGCCCTGTCTACCAGGCCGGGACCATGGCCGGAAATCCGGTCTGCCTCGCCGCCGGAATCGCGACGCTGACGGAGCTCGCGGAGGGTGCCGTGTACCGTCATCTCGAGATGTTAGGCAAGCACCTCGACGCCGCGTTCGACCGCCACGCGCTGAAGAAGACGGCGCAGATGCCACGCGTGGGCCCGATCGTCTGGCCGTATTTCGACGCCGCGGCGGCATTGCCGGTTGCCGCGTCGTCGATCATGGCTCCGGCCGTCACCGAATATCATCGGCGATACCGCGGCTGGCTGGCGCGCGGCGTATACCTGCCGCCGTCCGCCTATGAAGTCTGTTTCCTGTCGGCGGCTCACACCACCGCCGATCTCGATACACTGCTCGACGTGCTGGCAACGAACGACGCCATTTGACGGACCCCCGCTGATGCGACCGAACTTCCGACTGTGGTTTGCCGAAAGAGCCGAGCTCATCGTGCTCGGGATCACGCTCGTTGCCACCGCGTCGCTGGTGTTCTGGTGGACCATCCTGTTGCGAGGCGAGATGCGCAACAACGAGACGCTCGAGCGCGCACTGCTCGAGCAGCAGCACGAGCTCACGGAGCAGCAGGCAGCCGAGCGTCACCTCGAGATCGCGGCGCGTCACGACCGGCGCAACGTCATGCTGGTTGGTGAATCCACGCTGCTCGCATTGATGCTGTCCGGCAGCCTCGTGGTGCTCTTCCTGCTCGCGCAGCGCCGCAAGCAGCAGCGCGAGGACATGGAAAAGCTGCTGCAGTTCACGAGCCATGAATTCAAGACACCCGTGGCCGGGGTGAAAGGCCTGCTCCAGAGTCTCGCCATTGGCAGCATTCCCGAGGCGCAGCGCGCCGAGCTCCTCAAACTCGGGCAGATCGAGTGTGACCGGCTCGAACACCTCGCGGAAACCATTCTTGCGTATCAGCGCGCCATGTCGCGTGATCCGCGTGCAGGGGCCCAGCCCATCGACGCCGCAAAATTCATCACCGACCTGCTGGCGCATCGCGAGCGCACGGCAGTCGGCGGCAATGTCGAGGTCACGTCCATTGACGCAGTCCAGGTGCTGGCGGATCGCGATGGCCTGCGCGTGATCCTGGAGAACCTGCTCGACAACGCGCACAAGTACGGCGGTGGCAGCGTCCGGCTCGCCGCGGCCACCGGCGACGGCCGATGGCGCCTCGAGATTCGCGATCAAGGCCGCGGCTTCGAGCCGCAGATCGCCGAGAAACTCTTCGATCTCCACCATCGCGGCAGTGGTGAGGGCGTGACCCACGGCGCTGGGCTGGGGCTCGCGATCGCGCGCCAGCTCGCGCGTCGCATGGGTGGTGACATCGCTGCCTACAGCGCCGGCGCCGGACATGGCGCTGTGTTCACGGTGACATTGCTGCTCGCGCCGCCGTCCGCGCTGCAACCCGCCGCGGAGAGCTCTGCGCATGGTTGACCGTATCGCCATCGTCGAAGATGAACGGCTGGTGCGCGAGCTCGTGGCGGTGAACCTGCGCCACGCGGGTTACGAGATCGTCGCGGCGGAAAATTTCGTGGACGGCAAACAACTGCTGGCCGCCCAGGATTATCAGCTCGCGATCCTCGACGTCATGCTTCCGGGTGGCGATGGATTCGCATTGACGCGATATGCGCGCGATCTCGGCGTGAGTGCGCCCATCCTCATGCTCACGGCGCGCAGCGATACCACTTCCAAGGTGCGAGGACTCGACGCCGGCGCCGACGACTATCTACCCAAGCCTTTCGACGTCAACGAGCTGCTGGCGCGCGTGCGCGCGCTGCTGCGCCGCGCGAGCGGCCGGCCCGCCAGCGCACCGCCCCGCCTGGTGTTCGCGAACTTCTGGGTGCGCTTCGACACGGGCCAGGCATTCACGAACGAAGGCGAAGTGTCGCTCTCCGACAAGGAGCTGCGCCTCATGGAAGTGTTCTCCGCCAACGAGAACCGCGCGTTGACGCGCACCGACTTGCTGGAAGAGGTCTGGGGCATGGACCAGTTCCCGACCGATCGGACGGTCGACAACTTCATCCTCAGGTTGCGCAAGCTCTTCGAACCCGATCCCGAAAATCCGGTGCACATCGTCACACTGCGCGGGCGCGGCTACCTGTTCCGGAGCGCGCCATGAGTGCGGCCCGGCCCATTCGTGTCACACCGATTGGCGCGCGTGAGATCAACGAGGCGCGTGACTACTTCCTGGGCCTGCATACGCGGCTCACCGATACGTGGAAATCGCTGGATGAGTCCAGCGAGCAGCGTCGCGACGAATGGCAGCGTCCGGCAGGCGACGTACTGACTGGCAGCGGCAGGCTGTCGCTCATCGAAAACGGAGCCACCTTCGACCGCGCCGGGGTCGCCTTCAGCGATGTGAGCGGCGCGCGACTCCCGGCGGCGGCGAGCGAGCGCCATACGGAGCTTGCCGGTCAGCCGTTCCGGGCCATGGGCACGAGCTGCGTCGTTCACCCGGTGAATCCTTATGCGCCGACCTCCCATGCCAACGTCCGCCTGTTCACGGCGCGCGAGGGCGAAACCTGGTGGTTCGGCGGCGGCTTCGACCTGACGCCGGTATATGCCTTCGAAGAAGACGCACGCAACTGGCATGAGGCTGCGCGCGCCGCGTGCGTGCCGGCCGGGCCCCGGGCCTATCCACTGCTCAAGGATGCCTGCGACAAGTATTTCTATCTTCCACATCGCGGCGAAACGCGGGGTATCGGCGGGTTGTTCGCCGACGACCTCAATGACACCACCGCGGAAATCGGCGGATCCTTCGAGCATTGTTTTGCGCTGATCCGGCGCATCGGCGATGCCTATCTCGAAAGCTACGTGAACATCGTGCGACGGCGCATGGCGGCGCCCTTCGGCACGCGAGAACAGGACTTCCAGCGTCTGCGGCGCGGGCGCTACGTGGAGTTCAACCTCGCGTTCGATCGCGGCACCCGCTTCGGCTTGCAGTCGCAGGCGCGTACCGAATCATTGCTCATGTCGATGCCGCCGCGCGCCGAGTGGCGCTATGACTATCGGCCGGCACCGGGCACCCCGGAAGCGGAGCTCGCCGATTACCTGAAGCCGCGCGCCTGGCTCTCGCCATGAAATGGGGCGTTCTGCTGGTCAATTCCGGCACGCCGGCGTCGCTTGCCACGCGCGATGTTCGGGCCTTTCTCGCGGGTTTGCTCGGTGACCCACGGGTAGTCGAACTGCCGCGGTTTCTATGGTGGCCGATCCTGCACGGCATCATCCTGCGGGTCCGTCCGCGCACCAGTGCAAAAAAATACGCCGCGATCTGGACGGCGGCGGGCTCGCCGCTCGCGGTGTACAGCGAGGAGCTGCGCGCTGGCATAGAAGCATCGCAACGTGCGAATGGAATACCCGTGGCGCTCGCCATGCTCTATACCGGCGGCGCCACCGTCCCGGATGCCATCGACTCGCTGCGCAAGGCGGGCGCCGAGGGAATCCTCGCCATCCCGATGTTCCCGCAGTATTGCGGAGCATCGACCGGCGCGGTCTTCGATCAGGTAACCCACGCGTTGCGGCGAATGCGCTCGGTGCCGGCGTTGAAATTCGTGTCGAACTACCGCGATGACCCGGCGTATATCGAAGCGCTGGCCGCGACCGTGCAGGAACATCAGCGCGAATTCGGCACTACGCGCCACCTGCTCATGTCGTTTCATGGCGTGCCCGAGCGATTCGTCACGCTCGGCGATCCGTATCGCGATCAATGCCACCACACCGCCACCCTGCTCGCAGAGCGGCTCGGACTCGCTGCCGATGCGTGGAGCGTTTCTTTTCAATCGCGTTTCGGGCGCGCGCGCTGGTTGCAGCCATATACCAGCGAAGTGCTCGCAGGACTCCCCAAGCGCGGCGTGAAGAGCGTCAGCGTGATTTGCCCCGGCTTTGCGGCCGACTGCCTCGAAACGCTGGAGGAGATCGGCATGGAGAACCGCGATGTCTTCCTGGCCGCTGGCGGGGAGCAGTACCACTACATCCCGGCCCTCAATGCACGCGCCGATCACATTGCAGCGCTGAGTGCGCTGGTGACGCGTGAGTTGCAGTCAGCGGCTGTCGTGCCCGGCGCAAAGGAGCCCTCCGCATGTTATGGCTGAAGGCCTTTCACATCATCGGCGTCGTGAGCTGGTTTGCGGCGCTCCTGTATCTGCCGCGGCTGTTCGTCTATCACGCACAGATCCAGGGCGCGACGATCGACGATGACCAGGGCAATGCGCGTTTCAAGATCATGGAGCGCAAGCTGTTCATGATCATGACCATCGGGGCGCTGGTTGCAATCACCTTCGGAATCGCCATGCTGGCCGGTGCCCCAGACTATCTACTCATGCGGTGGTTGCAGGTGAAGCTGGCTCTGGTGCTGCTGCTCGTGGGATATCACGGCGCGTGTTTCGCGTTGGTCCAGGAGTTTGCCGCGGATCGAAACACGCGTACCGAGCGGTGGTATCGGCTGTTCAACGAGGCGCCGGCGCTGTTGCTGATCGCCATCGTGATCCTGGTGGTCGTCAAACCGTTCGCTTGATTGGCCTCTTCGGGAGATTGCTATGCAGGTTATGAAGTGCCTTGCCGCGGCGAGCATCCTGGCCGCGATGATCTCAGCCGGCTGCTCGCGCGAGCCTGAACCCACCCCGGTGGCGAGCACCGCGCCCGCCGCAAAAGCTGTCGCCGGCTGGTCTGGCTTCGTCGAATCGTTCATCCAGGCGCGCTTCGAAGCCGATCCCTACTTCGCAGTGCAGGCCGGCCGACATGAGTTCGACGGCAAGATGCCGGACCTGAGCCGCGCCGGACTCGATGCCGAAGTCGCCAACCTGCGCAAATTCCAGGGCGATCTCGCGAATTACGATCCGGTGGCGCTGACCCCGGAACAGCGCTTCGAGCGTGAGTATCTGAAGTGGGTCGTTGATTCGCAGTTGTTCTGGCTGGCGAGCGCAGAAGCGCCGTATCGCAATCCGGCCTGGTATCTCGACAGGCTCGACCCCTCGATGTACCTGACACGTGAATACGCGCCATTACCGAAAAGGCTCGAGGGATTCCTGGGCTACGCACGCGCAGTGCCGGGACTCACCGCCTCCATCCGCGCCAATCTGCGCACCCCGCTGCCCAAGCCTTTCATCGATCGCGGGGTGGCAGGCTTCGCCGGTTACGCCACGTTCTTCCGCCAAGAAATGCCGGCATATTTCGCGCAGCTTGCCGATGAGAAGCTGAAACGCGAGCTCGGCGAAGCCACATCGGCCGCCGCCGTCGCGATGGACGAGCTGACCGCCTGGCTCGAATCGCAGCGCAAGACAGCGACCGATGATTTCGCGCTGGGCGCGCCGAAATTTCTCGAAATGCTGCGCGAAACAGAACGGGTGGACATGCCCCTCGAAGAGCTGGAGCTGGTGGGCCGCAAGGATCTCGACCGCAATCTTTCTGGCCTCAAAGAGGCTTGCGGTGCCTTCGCCCCGAAATCCAGTCTCACGGCCTGCGTTGGAAAAATGCGGGCAAACAAGCCTTCAGGCGGCAGTGTCGAGGGGGCTCGCGCGCAGCTCGCGGAGCTGCGGCAGTTCGTCATCGACAAGAAGATAGTCTCGATCCCGAATCAGGAGCAGGCCCTGGTGGACGAGTCTCCGCCATACAATCGCGGCAACTTTGCGTACATCAGCATTCCGGGTCCCTACGAAAATCCGGCAGTGAAGGCCACTTACTACGTCGCGCCGCCGGACGCGAAGTGGAGCGCGGCAGAACGCAATGCCTATCTGCCTGGCAAGGCGTATTTGCTCTACGTCTCGGCGCATGAAGTGTGGCCCGGGCATTACCTGCAGTCGCAGTTCACCAACGCCAACCCATCGCGCGCCGAAGCCTTGTGGTGGGACTATTCCTTCGGGGAAGGATGGGCGCACTACGCGGAAGAGATGATGTACGACGCCGGTTTGGGTGCTGGGCAGCCGGAGATGCGGGTCGGCATGTTGACGAATGCCCTGCTGCGCGATGTCAGATTCCTGTCGGCCATTTGTTTGCACAGCGGCTGCATGTCACTCGCGGAGTCCGAGAAGATGTTCCGGGAGCAGGCATTCGCCGACGCCGGCAACGCGCGTCAGCAGGCGCTCCGTGGCACGTACGACCCTGGGTACCTCGCCTACACCCTCGGCAAGCTGATGATCCGCAAGCTGCGCGTCGATTGGCTGGCCGCGAACCCGGGCGCCACGCCGCAGCAGTTCCACGACAAATTTCTTTCGTATGGCGCGCCGCCGATTCCCCTCGTCCGCCAGCAGATGCTCGACACCATTGGCTCCGTGCTCTGAAATTCACTAGCTACCCGACGAGGGGGCGTGCACTGCTGCAGTGCAGGCGCGAGCTGACGTGCTGCTACGCAGCGCAAAACCAGAACTTTTCGAGCCGAGCGAACCTTTCTGGCGAGGAGGGCGACTCACTACCAATGTTAGCTGTGTTTTCTTGTCGGCGGTCTCCGACAATTTGTAGGCGTAAATGCTGAGGGAACTTCTCACAGCAAGTGTGCTCCGATATCCGTATGCACAAACTCTTTTTCCCCGCAGCAGTCTGTGTCGCATTTGCCGGAATCGCTTTCGCCCAGGTCGAAGCGAGCAGCAGCACATATCTTCTCGATGTCGATACCGCGCGCTACGTCAGTCCTGCGAGCCAGCGCCTGATGTTGCGTGTCGGTGATCAGCCGCGTCACATCACCATCGGCACGCAGGATGAAATCTGCGTCCAGTTGCAGCGCGTGGAAGGAAATTCGGAAGTCATCGCGGCGCGCATACGTGCGCTGCGGCCTCTGGCGCGTGATGCGGCGGAAGTGCGCCTGGTAGGCCCGGACATTTCTCCTGGCACCTATCGGAGCACTCCGTGGGGCATGCTGTTGCGGGCGCTGCCCGAGAAGACCGGAGATGTAGGATTGAGCAAGCCGCTGGGCACCGAGACGGCGCCCGTCTGCACGCTCTAACGACTGCGCAGAGAATCGATGATGCGGCTCTCGTTGTCGCGAGCGTAGCCTTGCTCGCAAAGTCTGCGATAAACCTCCGCAGCGACCTTTCCGAAAGCACAGTCGACGCCCGACTTCTGCGCCAGGCGTAGTGCGTATTCGATGTCCTTCAGCCGCAGCGCCGGCGTGAAGTTCACGACGCCTCCGTGGTCACCGCCGACGAAGCGCCGCACGTTACGCACGACTTGCGGGCTGGCGGCCTGACCGCTGGCCACCGCATCCGCCACGAGCTTCAGGTCAAGACCCGCGCGTTCGGCAAGTAGGATGCCTTCCGCTGCCGATGCGATCTGCACGGCGCCCATGAGATTGATCATGAGCTTGTAAGCCGTCCCCTGACCGACGGGTCCGAAGTGCAGCACGCGCGTAGCCAATGCGGTGAAGATGGGACGCGCCGCATCGAGGTCCGCGGCTTCAGCTCCCACCAGGAGCGTCAGGGTTCCGGCAGCCGCTGCATCGGGCAAACCCGTCACCGGTGCGTCGACGTAGCGAAATCCGCGCGCACGCACCTTCCCGGCGAGCTCGAGAACCCAGTCATGCGACAGCGTCGAACATTCGATGGCGAGCGCGTCCGGGAGATTGTCGGCAGCAAGCGCCCCGTCGGTCCCCAGCCACATGGCGCGCGATGATTCGTCGTCCGCACTCATGCCAATGATGATGTCGGCTTGCAAGGCAGCGGACCGCGGGGAATCGGCGATGCGTGCTCCGAGCTTTTCGAAGGGGGCTGCGCGTGTCGCCGTGCGGTTGAACACCGCAAGGGAATGGCCCGCCGCCAGCAGGCGACCGGCCATGCCGCCGCCCATGTTCCCGAGACCGAGAAACGCAATGCGCATCAGCGGAAGCCCAGCTGCCGCTTGATCTTGTCGTTGTCGAGCGGCTGCACTCCATTGGCATCCAGCCGCCAGCGGTCCATGTATTGCACGGGAACGATGCGCCGAACTCCATTCTCCTCGAGCAGCGCCGCGAGTGGCGCGTCGGAGTAGGGCTGTGGTGGCCCCGCCTTGAATGGACCAAACAGCCCATCCCAGTGCACAGGTAGATAGGCTTTCGGTTTGATCACCGGCAGCACCAGCGCTGCGACATCACGTCCACCCGTGGCGATCCACAGGTCGACCGACGCGAGGCCGGCGGCCTGCATGGCGGCGCGCAGATTCTCGAGGGGAGCACCGAAATTGCGGCCATCGATGACGATCGGGACGCTCAGGTCGACGGCGCTGGCGGAGTCCTGGAACAACCAGCTGAATTGCCCCCGCGGCCCGGTGACCTTGAACAGATAGGCACGGTTGCCGCCGCCGTTGGGGAAATCTTCGGCGACTCCCGCCCGGAATGCGCCTGTTGCGTCCGGCTCCGGCGGCCCGCGCAGTTCGACTGCGTCGTGCTGCTCGGCGTTCTTTGCCGGATCACCGCTGTGGTTCCAGCGGATGACATACATATCGACGCCCGGCTCGAGCGTGAACTTTTCGCCGCCGAACACGGGGGTGCAGCGACGCGCCGGAATCTTCGACGCGCGTACCTGGAAGCAGGTGGTGGGTGAGCCAATGATGCGGGCGCCGGAGAGTCCGGCCCAGGTTGCCGTGTCGAACGAATGGTCGAAGTGGCTGTGACCCGTGAGCAGTAGTTTGACCGCCGATTTCCCGCCGATCGCGTCGAACACTTCGGTTACTGCGGCGAGGTCCGGCTTCATGGGTTGCCGGGTCGATGCGACTCCGGTGCCGCCGCCAAAAAACACTTCCTGCGGTATCCGCGTGATGTAGCCGTCGGCGAGGATCTGCTGGCGTCCGAGCGCGAAATGCATGTTGGCGATCGACATCCACGTGATGTCGACATGGTCCGGCGCAGCGTGCACCAGCGGCGTCGCGCCGAGCGCCGCGACGAAAAAGCAGATCTTACGGAACATTCGACACCTCCCGGCTCAAGGTACCAGAGCCGGGACGGAACTTGCGACTAGCGCGCGAGCCAGCCGCCGTCGACGGGGAGGATGATGCCTTGCACGTAGTTCGCCGCACTCGAAGCGAGAAACACCGCGGCGCCGCCGAGGTCTTTCGGGTCACCCCAGCGTCCCGCGGGTATTCGGCCGAGAATTTCCGCATTCCGCTTCACGTCGGCCTGCAGCGCAGCCGTGTTGTTGGTGGCGAAATACCCGGGCGCGATGGCATTGACGTTGATGCCGCTGACCGCCCATTCGTTCGCGAGCAGCTTCGTGAGACCCGCAAGCCCGCTCTTGCTCGCGGTGTAGGAGGGCACGCGAATGCCACCCTGGAATGAAAGCATCGAAGCGATGTTGATGATCTTGCCGCCACCCGCGGGAATCATGTGGCGCGCCGCGGCCTGCGAAAGAAAAAACACCGATTTGAGATTCACGTCGATGACTGCATCCCAGTCGGCCTCGGTGAAATCGATGGAGCTGTTGCGGCGAATCGTGCCCGCATTGTTGACGAGAATGTGCAGGCCGCCGAGCTTGCCGACGACTTCGCCGATCACGGCGGCATGATCAGGTTGGGCTCCGAAATCCGCCTTGACCCAGACGCCCCGTCGACCCAGGGTTTTCACCGCGGCGAGGGTTTCTGCCGGGTCGCTGCGGCCGATCGCGGCGATATCCGCGCCGGCGTCCGCCAGCGCTTCGGCAATGGCGCGACCGATACCGGTGTTCGCGCCGGTGACGGCCGCAACCCGCCCGCTCAGGTCGAAACTGTTATTCACCGCAGCACGTTCATGGGTACCCAGGCGACGTCCTTGTATTCCTGGTTCTCGCCGCCCATCGCCCAGATGAAGCTGTAGTTAGAGGTGCCGCAGCCGGTGTGGATGCCCCACGGCGGCGAGATCACGGCCTCCTCGTTGGCCACGAAGATGTGCCGTGTTTCGTGCGGCTCGCCCATGATGTGCACCACGCGCGCGTCCGGCTTGAGGTCGAAGTAGAAATAAGTCTCCGCGCGGCGCTCGTGCAGGTGGCAGGGCATGGTGTTCCACACGCTGCCTTCCTGCAGCGAGGTGAGTCCCATGAGCAGCTGCGCGGACTTGCAGATGTCGGGGTTGATGTACTGGTAGATGGTGCGCGCGTTGGCCGTGGCCGGTGCGCCCACGGGCATCGGGTTGGCCTTCTTGATGTCGATCTTCACGGTCTCGTACCGGGCGTGCGCGGGCGTGCTCGCGAGGTAGAACTTCGCCGGCGCGTCCCTGGAATCCGACGTGAACACCAGCGTATTCGTGCCCTGCGGCACATACAGGCCTTCGCGCGCCGCCAGCGCCCATTCCTTGCCGTCGACCACGACCTTGCCGTTGCCGCCCACGTTGATGACGCCCAGCTCGCGACGTGCCAGGAACGGACCCTTGTTGAGGGCCGGCACCTCGTTGAGCTCGGCGTTCTTCGACACGGGCATCACGCCGCCGACGATCATGCGTTCGATGTGGCTGAACGTGAGATTGACGTCGTCCGCCGTGAAGATGCCGCCGATGTGATACAGCTCGCGCAGTTTC
>Ga0207691_10000871_pt1 | contig 30024 bp, 32 predicted proteins | sample KBSM13metaG_FD_184327 | JGI IMG/M metagenome (GOLD analysis project Ga0207691, IMG submission 184327) | Miscanthus rhizosphere microbial communities from Kellogg Biological Station, Michigan, USA - KBS M1-3 metaG (SPAdes) (version 2) | ecosystem: Host-associated > Plants > Roots > Rhizosphere >...
GTTCGAGATCAGGTCTGTCTTCGTGCCTGTTGTTGTGATCTGCATGTACTTCTGAACGCCCGTAGCACTTTCTTCGAACGCAACCTTGTGTGTGGTCACAGCCGTATTGCAAATGACGGCCGGTTCCTCGATATGGCCCACCACGCTGCCTGTCACTGTTTTCTTCGAGAACCCGGTGCATTCGAATGTCACGCTGACATTTGTGAACTTGATGCCCGGTGTTGTCCCGCCATGCTCGAGGTTGACGACATGATAGGTCATCGCACTCGTTTCGATTTCCCCTGCACCTTTCCCAGCGCTATTGCATTTAAATGTGAAGAACGTAACGTGCTCTCGACATTCCCTGAAGAGCAGGGTCGCCGTACCTGTCGTCGTTGTGGTTGTAAAGCTGGTGCTACCTTCGGTGAACTCACATGTAATGAGGTCTCCGTTGGTGTTTTCGAGTTCAGATGTTTCTACTCCTGTGATCGTCCCTTCGCAGATGTGCGCACCTTCGCAATGCGCTTCGTATTCTCCCGCGGAGGCCAGCGCCGGCAGGGCGGCGAAGGCGAGGGCGCTGAGAGCCCCGGCCGCGAGCAGCATCAACTTCCTGTTCATGATCTGCCTTTCTGTTGTGTCCGGCGGGACGAGTTATGCGCCTCCGCCGGGTCATTGGAAACGGAGCCGGCCGCTTGACTGGGTCGACCCCCGCTAACGCTTCAATCAGTAACTCAAGCGGCGCTATTCGCTCAATTAATTTTGTCTACACACCAGTTCGCAAACCTTGGAGTAGCTGGGAAGGTCCTGTTTTCCCCGTAAATCCCGATATGACAAGTAATCGCTCTCGCATTCATGCACCGGCCGCTAAACGATCACACCTCTGGATTTGTTTCCTATCGGTGTCGGGCGTCAGGTAGTCGTCGCCACCGAATGTGGCGGCGTGAGCTCGCGCGAGCGCGGGGCACCGGGGAGGGGCCGTATCCGCGCATCGCGGATCCCCGACCGGCGGGTGCTGACGGGCATCCTCTTCGTCTTGAAGGCCGGCATGCCCTGGGAGGACCTCCCGCGGGAGATGGGCTGCGGCTCGGGGGTCACCCGCTGGCGGCGCCTGGATGAGTGGCAGCGTCAGGGCTTCTGGCAGCAGCTGCACGAAGCGCTGCTGGCGAAGCTCAACGCAGCCGATCCAGATCGACTGGCAGAGGGCTGGGGTCGACTCCTCCCACGTGCGCGCCTTTGCGGGGCGAGCGCACCGGCCCCAGCCCGGAGGACCGTCGAAAGCCCGGCTCCAGGCATCACCCGATCAAATGCGGCACCGGCAACCCCCTGGCTGCCAGGCCACAACGGGAAACATCAACGACGTGACACCCTTCGTGCCCAGGTCAACGCCGTCCGCCGATTAAGGGGACGCCATGGCCGCCCGCGGCGAAGGCCCGACAGCGTCTAACGGCGATCGCGTCCTACCACTCACGCAAGTCCCGGCGCGAGCTGCGCGCCCACAGGGTCAAGTCAAGGTCGCCAGACCCGGCGACCCCACGGCTCGCAAGCATCGGTCGTGGAGCGGGACAATCGCGTGGCTTCATCATTACCGGCGCCCGCAGGTTTGCTACGAGTGCCGCGCCGACATCCACCAGGCCGTTCTGACGGTTGACTGCCGCCTGATCCCCTTCAAGCAGCTTCAGGCGGTTGAATCATTTTGAAGAGGTTCTTAGGCCTGAACCGGGCCCGGCCCTGGGTCGTGAGGTTATCCTCGGACTCCTTTCGGGGCCCGCTTCGTTCTCGGCGACCATCCAGTAGTGATAGTGGTTTGCGGCGCAGCTACGAAACGGGGACCCCCAACTTGGGGGTCCCCGTTGCTCGGCTCATCTGCTGGTGCCGATTAATCAGCTCAGCATGTGATCATGACCGGGTTGTTCCAGTGGATGATTCCTGTGCCGAGCTGTGCTGCTGTTGTGTAAGTGCCGCCGGAGTCGTTGTTCGCGATCAGGTCTGTTTGCGTGCCTGTTGTTGTGACCTGCATGTACTTCTGGATACCGGTCGACGCGCCTTGCTGGAAGTTAACGGCGTGTGTCGTGGTCGCCGTGTTGCAGAAGCTGGCCGGATTCTCAAGATGCCCGACTACGCTTCCTGTCACTGTTTTCTTCGTGTACCCGGGGCAATCGAATGTGACGCTGACATTTGTGAGCTTGACGCCCGGTGTTGTACCGCCGTGCTCGAGGTTGACGAGGTGGTAGGTCACGCCGGTCACATTGATTGTTCCAGCCGCAGAACCGGGGCTGTTACACTGGAATGTGAAGAACGTGACGTGCTCACGGCATCCCGTGAAGTGCAGGTTAACCGTACCTGTCGTCGATGTGGTGGCGAAACTGGTGCTGCCACCCACCGTGCTGCATGTAATAATGTCACCATTGTCGGACTCGAGGGAAGTGGCGCCCCCTGTGATTTCACCTACACAGGTAGACCCGCCTATGCAATGCGCTTCGTATTCTCCTCCGGAGGCCAGCGCCGGCAGGGCGGCGAAGGCGATGGCGGTGAGCACCCCAGCCGCGAGCAGCATCGGTTTTCTGTTCATAATATGCCTTTCTCTTGCTCCCGGCGGGAACGAGTTCAGGAGCCTCCGCCGGGCCTTTGGAACGGAGCCGGCCGCTTGACTGGGCCAGCCCCTGCACCCACAGCAGTAACTCAAGGAGCGTTAGGCGGTCGAGTATTTTTACCTACACGCTGGTTCGCAACAGCTTCTGGTAGCTGACAAGTTCATGTTTCCCCGTAAATCTGGGAATGACATGTAATCGCTCTCGCAATGATGCGCCGACCGCTAACCGACAGCGTTGGCGGTTCGGGAAGGCGGTGCTGGCGGATCCATCAAGGACCGCAGCCGGTGGCAACAGCGGTGGGCCCCGTATTCGGGAACGGGGCCCATCTCTGACCTATAGATGCCGAGCTGAATCCTTCAGCATGTAATTTCGACGTTGTGGTTCCAGGTGATCGTCCATGTTTGTTTGATCGACATTGTTGTATACGCACCGCCGGCGTCGTTGGTAGAAATCAGGTCTGTTTCCGTACCTGTTGTTGTTTCCTGCTTGTATTTCTGGCTGCCTGTCGTGGCGCCTTCTTGGAAAGTCACCTTGTGACTTGCCACGGATTTGTTGCAGAAGGTGGACGGTTCCTCAAGGGCTCCGATCACGCCGCCTGTCACTGTCTTCTTTGAGAACCCAGTGCATTCGTATGTCATGCTTACGTTTGTGAACTTGAGGCCCGGCACTGTCCCGCCGTGCTCGAGGTTGACGAGGTGATAGGTCAAGTTATTGATATGGATTGTTCCGGCTCCCAGTCCGGCGCTGTTGCACTGGAATGAGCTGGATCCCTCAGCATGTAATCTTGACGTTGTGGTCCCAGTGAATAGTCCATGTACTGATGATCGCCATTGTTGTATACGATCCGCCTGCGTCGTTGTTGGTGATCAGGTCTGTTTCCGCGCCTGTTGTTGTCGTCTGCGTGTACTTTTGGCTACCGGTAATCGCGCTTTCCTCGAAGTTAACGGAATGTGTGGTGGTAGCCGTGTTGCATGACGCTGACTCTAGATGGCCGATTAAGCTCCCTGTGAATGTTTTCTTCGAGAATCCCGTGCATTCAAATGTCGCGCTGATGTTTGTGAACTTGACGCCGGGTGTTGTCCCCCCGTGCACGAGGTTGATGAGGTGATAGGTCAAACCGACGAGGCTTGTTGTCCCGGCCGCAGCGCCAGCGCTGTTGCACTGGAATGTGAAAAACGTGGCATGCTCACGGCATCCGGTGAGGTGCAGGTTTACCGTACCTGTCGTCGATGTACTGGCGAAACGAATGCTGCCGCCCACCGCGGAGCAGGTGAAGACTTCTCCGCTGTCAGATATCATCGAAAAGGGCCCACCTGTGATTTCACCGACGCATTCGGCCGCTCCTTCGCAGTGCAGTTCGTATTCTCCCGCCGAGGCCAGCGCTGGCAGGGCCGCGAAGGCCAGGGCGAGGACGAGCAGCAACAACTTCTTGTTCATGATCTGCCTTTCTCGTGATGGCGGCTCGCCGCGCGGCGAGCCGCCTGAGGTTTTCGGCTACCAGCCGTAGCCGATCACGGAGGTACCAGTCAGCATGTGATCTTGGCCGGGTGGTCCCAGTGGACGGTCCATGTCGTGTGGATCGCCGCTGTTGTGTATGCGCCGCCGGCGTCGTTGCTCACGATCAGGTCTGTTTTGGTGCCTGTTGTTGTGAGCTGCATGTATTTTTGGATGCCGGTGCCGCTTTCGTCGAAGAAAAAGTCGTGTGTGGTGACGGCGGTGTTGCAGGACGCAGTCTCGATTAGCCCGACCAGGCTTCCTGTGACTGTTTTCTTCGAGAACCCGGTGCATTCAAATGTGAGGCTGATGTTTGTGAACTTGACGCCCGGTGTTGTCCCGCCGTGCTCGAGGTTGATGAAGTGGTAAATCAGGTTGGCCGTTGTGATTGTCCCGGCCGCGGCGCCGGGGCTGTTGCATTTGAATGTGAAGAACGTGACGTGCTCACGACATTCAGTAAGGTGCAGTGTGGCTGTAGCTGTCGTCGTTCCGGTGGGGAAGTTGGTCGTGCCACCGAGGGTGCATGTGATGACGTTTCCTCCGTCGTCGCGGAGCGAAATGGCTGCCGATGTGATTTCGCCGGTGCAGACGGCCGCGCCTTCGCAGTGCGCTTCGTATTCTTCCGCGGAGGCCAGCGCCGGCAGGACGGCGAGGGCGAGGGCGGTGAGGGCTCCGGCCGCGAGGAGCTTCAGGTTCCTGTTCATGATCTGCCTTTCTCTTGGCGGCGCATCGCCGCGAGGCGAGGCGCCGATTGTTCGGTCAAGTAGGCGTAACCGAACGCGAAGGCATCAGTCAAGGAACTTCGATGTTAATGGTCACGCAGAAATGCGCGGGGCGCTGGCGGTGACTCAGCGGCGGCGAGTCAGCGGCGGGGGCCGGTGTCGCAGCGGTGGGACTTGCCCCAGCCGCGGCCGCCGTTGCAGTAGTCGAAGCCGCGGCCGCCGTAGAGCTGGTCGGGCTGGGGGCCGCCGTAGAGGCGGTCCCGGCCGGGGCCGCCGTGGCAGCCGTCTTCGCCCGGGCCCATGATGCAGATGTCGTTGCCGCGGCCGCCCCAGCAGCCGTCGCTGCCGCGGCCGTGGCGGCAGTAGTCGTTGCCGGGGCCGCCGACGCAGTCGCTGTTGCGGTTGCCGGTGATGCAGACGTCGTTGTTGGGGCCGCCGACGCAGCGGTTGCGGCGGGCGCCCCCGGGGAAGCAGAAGTCGCGCTCGCCGTTGCCGATGAACTTGTCGCGGCCGGGGCCGAGGTAGACGGTGACCGGGACTGGCATCTTCTCGGCGATGCGGACGAAGTCCCCGCGACGGCCCATCTGGATTTCGATCGCGTGGAGGTGGCGGGTGCGGCAGACGGCCCGGCGGTGGCCGCGGGTGAAGCGGCAGCCGCGCGGATGCTGGCGGGCCATGTTGCCCTTGACGACGATCAGGCGGCCGTGGCGCTTCTTGCTCAAAGTCAGCTTCGAGCCCGAGTTGGCGCCGTAGATGACGATTTTGCGAGCGGGCGTGGCGGCGTTCGGGATCGCCAGCAGAACGAGGGCGATCGCCGCGAGCAGGCCGAGCACGAGCTTGCGGCCAGTGAGGGCAGACATCGCGGGCATCATAGGGATGTGTATCGGCTAACAAAGCCGACACTTGATGCTCAAGAGCGAATCGGCACCAGGACCCCGCGCGATCCACATATGCGCCTCGACTGATTGGCCGGTCAACCAGGAGGGCTCCAATCCCGATAGCCTCCCCGCCCGACTTTCTCAGCGATCGAAGGAGAGACGGGTAATGGGACTTCTGGATGGAAAAGCCGCGATCGTCACCGGTTCGGCTCGCGGCATCGGCCGCGCCACCGCGGAGCTGTTCGCCAGCGAGGGCGCGAAGGTGCTGATCAACGACCTCGACGCCGACGTCGCCGAGCAGGCGGCGAGCGAGATCGACGGCGAGACCGCCGTCCACGCCGGCGACCTGACCAAGGAGGGCGCCGCCGACGAGCTGGTCAAGGCCGCCAACGACGCCTTCGGCGCGGTCGACATCGTCGTCAACAACGCCGGCTACACCTGGGACGGCGTCGCCCACAAGATGAGCGACGAGCAGTTCCAGGCGATGCTGGACATCCACACGATCGTCCCCTTCCGGGTCGCCCGGGCGCTCGCCCCGAGCTGGCGCGAGGCGGCGAAGGCCGAGCGCGGCGAAGGCAAGGAGGTCTTTCGCAAGATCGTCAACGTCTCCTCGACCTCGGGGATGATGGGCAACGCCGGCCAGGTCAACTACTCAGCCGCGAAGATGGGCGTCGTCGGGCTGACGAAAACGCTCGCCAAGGAGTGGGGCCAGTTCAAGATCAACGTCAACGCCGTCGCCTTCGGCTTCGTCGAAACCCGCCTCACCGCGGCCAAAGAGGCCGGCGAAGAGATGACCTCGCCGACCGGCGAGAAGATCGAGCTCGGCATCCCCGAGCAGATGCGGGCGATGGCCTCGGCGATCATCCCGCTCGGCCGCCCCGCGACCCCGCAGGAGGCCTCCGGCCCGGTCCTCTTCCTCTGCTCGCCGCTCGCCAACTACATGCACGGCCAGGTGCTGAACGTGACCGGCGGCATGTTCGGGGGGATGTACACCTGAGCCCCCAGGACTCACGACAGGCGCGGCGCCCGCCGCGCTACCTCGATGTGGCGGACCGCATCTGGCCGGCCACGCGCCGCTTCATGGGCGTCCACACGTTCCTCTATCGGAGGACGGGTGGGCGCCTCGGCCACACCATCCCCGGCGTGCCGGGCAAGATGCTCCTGCTCGACCACGTCGGGGCGAAGAGCGGGACCAAGCGGACCTCGCCGCTGCTCTACGTGCGCGACGGCGAGGACATGGTCATCGTCGCCTCCAAAGGAGGCTACCCCAAGCACCCCGCCTGGTACCACAACCTGAAGGCCAACCCCGACACCACCGTCCAGGTGAAGGGGGAGCGGATCCCGGTCCACGCCCGGGTGGCGAAGCCGGAGGAGCGCGAGCGGCTCTGGGCGCTCGCGGTCAAGGGCTACCGCGGCTACGACGACTACGCCGCCCGCAGCAAGGGGCGGACGATCCCGCTCGTCGTCCTCGAACCGCGCTAGCCGAACTGCATCAACTTCTACACCCGGTAGAAGTAGAAGTCGATGCAGTTCACTTCGGCCGGCGTTCCTCGGCGACCGGATGGCCGCTGTCGGTCGTGATCGCCTCGGGCGGCCAGGGGCCGGCCCAGTTGTCGCGGGCGCCGTCGATCGTGATCGTCGTCCCCGAGTAGAAGTCGCCGGCGGGCGAGGCGAGGTAGGCGACGAGCCAGGCCATCTCCTCGGGGCGGCCGGCGCGGCCGATCGGGATCGAGCGCTCGAGGTTGTCGACGACCACCCGCGGATACTTGGTCAGCAGCGTCTCGGTCGCGAACTGGCCGGCGGCGAGGGCGCAGGTCTTGATCCCGAACCGCGCCCACTCGACGGCGAGCGTTCGCATCATGTTCTCGACCGCGGCGCGGGCGGCGCCGGAGTGGACCATGCCCGGCATCCCGTTGTGGGGCGAGAGGGTGACGCTCAGCACCTTACCCTCGCCCTGCGGGATGAAGGCCCTGGTCGCGGCCGCGTGGGTCATCAGCCAGGTCCCCAGCACGTTGAGGTCGATCACCGTCTTGAAGCCTTTCGGGCTGATCGCCTCGGCCGGGCTGAGGAACTGGCCGCCGGCGTTGTTGACGAGGACGTCGAGGCGGCCATGGCGCTCCAGCAGGCCGTCGAAGAAGCGGCCGACCGGCTCCTCCTCGCGGATGTCGAGCGTCTCGTGCTCGAAGGAGCCGGGGAGAGACGCCGCCAGCGAGGCGGTCTCGGCCAGCGGCTCCTCGCGGCGGCCGCAGGCGACGACGGTGGCGCCGAGGCGCGCCAGCTCCAGCGCCGTCTCCCGCCCGAGGCCGCTGCCGGCGCCGGAGACGGCGCAGACCTGCCCCTCGAGCAGCCCGTCCCTGAAGATCCGCGAACGGTCGCTTTCAGCCATCGACGCCGCAGCCTATAGACAAGGCGAGCAGCGTAAATTCCCCTTCGCGATGAGCGTCCACGCCGAACCACACCCCCTGCACGAGCCGCTCGCCGGCGGAAGGCGCGGCGCCACGGTGACCGTCAAGCCGCTGATCGCCGGCCACGTCGAATGGCCCCGCGCGATGATGGTCAGCCCCGGTGGCAGGATGCTGACGGCGAAGCTGCTGCGGATGCTCCTCACCGGCAAGGGCGCGATCGAGGTCCCCTGCCCCGTCTTCCTCATCCGCCACCCCAGCGCCGGCGCGATCCTTGTCGACACCGGCCTCCACCCCTCCGTCGCCAGCGACCCGAAGGAGAACTTCGGCTCTCTCGGGACCCGCTTCGGGCATCCGACCCTCGCCCAGGGGGAAGACGCCGCCTCGCAGCTGCGCGAGCGCGGGCTCGACCCGGGCGAGGTCCCGATCGTGGTGATGACCCACCTCCACCTCGACCACAGCTCGGCGATCTCCGAGTTCCCCAACTCGACCTTCGTCCTCAGCGAGACCGAGTGGCAGGCGGCCGCCCACGGTCCCAGCCCGATGCTGAACGGCTACCGCCGCGCCCACTTCGACTTCGCCTTCGACTACCGCACGGTCGACTTCCACCGCGGCAACGTCGACTCCTACTCCAGCTTCGCCCGCACCTTCGACCTCTTCGGCGACGGCTCCGTCCGCCTCGCCTACACCCCCGGCCACAGCGCCGGCCACATCTCAATCATCGCCCGCCTGGCGAAACGCGACTTCGTCATCGGCGGCGACGCGATGTACATGCTCGACCAGCTCGACGGTTCGATCTCGGGACCGCCGCGCCCCGCCGACGCCCACAACTTCCGCCGCTCCCTGCAGGAGCTTCGCCTCTTCCGCAGTCAGTTCCCCGACGCGGTGATCACCCCCGGCCACGATCCAGGCTTCTACGCGGCTATCGAGCCGCGCTACGAGTAACCAACCCCTCGTAGAGCCCCCGCACCTGTCCGAAGATCTCGGTCGCGATCTCCAGCTGGCGCTCGCGGCTGGGCGCCTCCTCGACCGGGTAGCTGAGCGGCTCGCCGAACTGGACGGCGATCTTGGGGAAGCGGAGGCGCCTCCACTGGCGGGCGCGCTCGGAGCCGTGGATCGCGACGGGGACGATGGGGACGCCGGATTCGAGGGCGATGCGGCCGATGCCGGGCTTGGGTTCGCCCAATCGCTGGGAGCGGGAGCGGCCGCCCTCGGCGTAGACGAGGAGCATTTCTCCCTGGTCGAGGAGGTGGTGGACCGTCTTGAAGGCCTCCTCGTCGTGGTGGCCGCGGCGGACCGGGAAGACGCCGCCGTGCTTGTAGATGTAGGTGAGGACCGGCGGGCCGAAGAGCTGGGATTTGGCCATGAAGCGAATCTTCCGGCGCAGGTGGACGCCGATGAAGAAGTGGTCCATCTGGCTGAAGTGGTTGGGGGCGAGGACGAGGGGGCCGTCCTTGGGGACGTTCTCGAGGCCGATCGCGCGCACGCGCCAGATCAGCAGCGTCGGGATCGTGAGGACGATGCGGGCGAGGGTGTAGGTCCAGCCGACTCCCTTGCGGGCTGATTCGTGGAACTGCTGGAAGTACTCGGCCGGGCGCGTGTCCTTGTAGACCTGCGGCTTCATCTCGCCCATTCGCGCGAACGCTCCAGTGCTCGTTGCCAGTCGGCCAGGAGCCGCTGCCGCTCGTCCTCCTCCATTCGCGGCTCGTAGCGCTCGGCCTCGCGCCACATCTCCCCCACCCGCTCGACGGTCCAGACCCGGGTCGCGATCCCGGCCAGGTAGGCGGCGCCGAGGGCGGTCGTCTCCGCGATCTCCGGCACGGACACAGGTACACCGAGGACGTCGGCTTGGAACTGCATCAGCCAGCGGTTGACGGTGGCGCCGCCGTCGGCGCGCAGCAGCTCCAGCCGCTCGCCGCTGGCCGCCTCCTGCGCCCGCACCGCGTCGACGGTCTCGTAGGCGATCGCCTCCAGCGCCGCCCGCGCCAGGTGGGCGCGGCCGCTGCCGCGGGTGAGGCCGACGATCGTGCCGCGCGCGTAGGGGTCCCAGTGCGGCGAACCGAGCCCGGTCAGGGCCGGGACGAAGTAGACGCCCTCGTTGCCCTCCAGCGAGGCCGCCAGCGCCTCGGTCTCCCCCGCCTCGTCGATGATCCCGAGCCCGTCGCGCAGCCACTGCACGGCGGCGCCGGTGACGAAGATCGAAGCCTCGAGCGCGTAGGCGACCTCCTCGCCGAGCCCCCAGGCGACCGTCGCCAGCAGCCCGTCGGGCGCCGGCGGCGGCTCCGGGCCGCTGTTGAGGAGGACAAAGCTGCCGGTGCCGTAGGTGTTCTTCGCCATCCCCGGGTGATGGCAGGCCTGGCCGAACAGCGCCGCCTGCTGGTCCCCGGCCACCCCCGCCACCGGCACCTCGCCGCCGAACTCGGTGGTGGTGCCGAAGACGCAGGAGGAGGGACGCGGCCGCGGCAGCCGCGCCGGGTCGACTCCGAGCAGGTCGCACAGCTCGGCGTCCCACTGGAGCCGGCGGATGTCGAAGAGCAGCGTCCGCGAGGCGTTGGAGTAGTCGGTCAGGTGCTGGCCGGTCAGCTTGAAGAGGAGCCAGGAGTCGACGGTGCCGAAGACCGCCCGCTCGGCCCGCTCGGCGTTTTGCAGCAGCCACTCGATCTTGGTCCCGGAGAAGTAGGGGTCGATGGTGAGACCGGTCCGCTCACGGACCAGCGGCTCGTGACCCGCCAGGCGCAGCTCCTCGCAGCGGCCGGCGGTGCGGCGGTCCTGCCAGACCAGGGCGCGGTGGACCGGCTCGCCGCTCTCGGGGTCCCAGGCGACGACGGTCTCCCGCTGGTTGGTGATCCCGATCGCGTCGAGCTCGGCCCCCGCGATCCCGGCGTCGGCGATCGCCTCGGCGGCGACCCGCCGCGTCACCTCCCAGATCTCTTCGGCGTCGTGCTCGACCCAGCCCGGTCGCGGGAAGAACTGCTGGAACTCGGAGTAGGCGCGGCCGGCGACCGCTCCCTCGGCGTCGAAGACGAGGCAGGTGGTCCCGGTCGTCCCCTGGTCGATCGCGAGGATCAATGGGCGGCCAGATCGTCTATCGCCGGACCGTGCAGGAGCGGATCAAGGTGGAAGCCAGTTTACGGCCGTCGGCGAAGGTCATGCCGACGCGCACGAAGGGGAAGACGCCGACGGAGAACCCCGCCGGCGCGGCGCAGGCGGCGCTGAGGTAGCTGTGCCTGCGACCGCGGTAGACGAAGTCCCGCCGCAGCTCGAGAACGATCCGTTTCAGGTAGCCGTTGCGGTTGAGCGAGATCGGCAGGGCGGCGGTGAGGATCGTGCCGAAGGTGCCGCCGGACCTGCGGATGTGGAAGACGAAGGTGCGGCTGTTCGGGAACGGCTTCCTCCCGTAGACGTAGGCGAGGATCGCCCGCTTCCCGTCGACGACCGCGTTGAACGCGAGCACCTTTCCCTGCAGCGGGAAGGTCACCTGTTCGGGAAAGGCGACGCCGGCGACATAGCGCCCGCGACCGACCAGCGCCGGTCCGCAGGCTTCGATCGCTCGCGCTGAGCTCGCCGCTTCGACCTGGGAGCGCCGGCAGGTCGGCAGGCCGCGGGTGTCGATCCTGCCGCCGCGGTTGATCGCGATCGAGATCCAGCGCAGCGCCGGGGGCCGCTCCCCCGACAGGGTCCTCACGGTGCCGTCGACCCGGACCGAGATCGGCGCGTTGGCGTGCCGCGGCAGCTTGGTCGGCGAGATGCCGCCGCTGAACCTGACGAAGAGGTTGCCACGCTCGACCAGCTCGGCGTTCGCCAGCGAGGCGCCGAGGAGGCAGGCGAGCACCGCCAGCGCCAGCGCACTCCTCCTCGTTGCTCGTCCAGGCATCGAGCCAGGCTAACGCGCGGCCGCTGTCCGATCAGTGTTGAGTCAGAAATCTTCGTCACGCGGTGGGCGCGGCTGCAGCGGCCGCCTCCGCGCCACGAAGACCCGCAGGAAGTCGCGTAGCTGCAGCGCCCGGTGGACGAAGCCGCGCAGGTCCCTCACCGTCGCCCGGTGCTCGAGGTCGAGCTCGTACTCGCGCAGGCGGAAGCCGGCGCGGACGGCGTCGACCGTGATCCCGATCTCCATCCCGTAGCCGGCGGCGAAGGGGAGCGCCGCCCGCAGCACCTCCGCCCGCATCGCCCGCTGGCCGGAGATCGGCGCCTCGGTCTCGAGCCCGCAGAGGTGGCGGATCGCCCAGCGGGCGAAGCCCAGCGCCAGGCCGAAGCCACCGCCGAGCCGGCGGCTGAAGGAGGCGACCGCGAGGTCGCACTCGCCGCGGCGGACCGCCTCGACCAGCGGCGCCAGGCGCGTCGCCGAGGTGCCGAGGTCGCCATCGCAGAGGAGGACGAGCCGGGGCGGGTCGGACACGCTCAGCGCCGCCTCGGCGGCGGCGGAGACGTTGGCGCCCTTGCCGTGCGGCCGGCCGCGGCTGACCACCTCCGCCCCCGCCGCCAGCGCCGCCTCCGCCGTCCCGTCCTCGGAGGCGTCGTCGGCGACCCAGACCCGCGCCCCGGGGAAGACCCCGCGCAGCGCCCGCACCGTGGCGGCGATCCGGTCGGCCTCGTTGCGGGCGGCGACGATCGCCGCCAGCCCGCCTTCCTCCGCTGCCGCCCGCTCGGGTCCCATCGTCGGGTTATTGTCCCCGGCCATGTCAGACATCGAGGCGCACATCACCGGCAACGTCTGGAAAATCGAGGTCGCGGTAGGCGACGAGATCTCCGATGGCGACACCGTCGTCATCCTCGAGTCGATGAAGATGGAGATCCCGGTCGAGACCGAGGACGACGGCGTCGTCAAGGAGATTCGCTGCGAGGAGGGCCAGAGCGTCAGCGAAGGCGATGTCCTCGTGGTGCTGGAGTAGGGCGTGGACGAGCGGCTCGCGGGCGGCAAGCTCCTCCTCGACCAGCCGGCGGAGTCGGTCGCGCGGCTGACGATCGCCAACCCCGAGCGCCGCAACGCCCTCGACCACGAGATCCTCGACGCGATCGCCGAGGTCCTCCCCCAGCTGAGCCGGGGGATCGAGACCCGCTGCATCCTTCTCACCGGCGCGCCGCCGCTCTTCTCCGCCGGCTACGACATCGCCGCCTTCCCCGACGAGAGCTTCGAGCGCGACGCCGAGGCGCTCGTCGCCCATCCCTTCCACGCGGCGATGGAGGCGATCGCCCGCCACCCCTGGCCGACGATCGCCGCTCTCAACGGGCACTGCCTCGGCGGCGGGCTGGAGCTGGCGATCACCTGCGACCTGCGGATCTGCGCCGCCGGCGCCAAGCTGGGGATGCCGCCGGCGAAGCTGGGGCTGATCTACGGCCACACCGGCCTGCGCAAGTTCCTCGACACGATCGGCCTCCCCAGCACGAAGGAGCTGTTCCTCACCGGGCGCAACGTCGACGCCGAACGGGCGGAGCGGATCGGCCTCGTCAACTGGGTCGTCGGCGACGCCGAGCTGGAGGACGAAGCGGTGGCGCTGGCGGCGGCGGTCGCGGCGAACGCGCCGCTCTCGATGCGCGGCAACAAGCAGGCGATCGACCTCCTCCAGGCCAATCCCCAGCTGAGCGAGCAGCAGGAGGCCGGCCTCGTCGCCCTGCGCGAATCGTGCTTCTCCTCGGAGGACCTCCGCGAGGGGATCCGCGCCTTCGCCGAGAAGCGCCGGCCGCGGTGGACCGGTCGGTGAGCGCGAAGGCACGCAAAGCGCTCGCCGCCGCCGACCCGACGATGGGCGCCCTGATCGAGCGCGTCGGCAGGATCGACATCAAGACCCGGCTGAAACGGCGCTCGGAGGAGCGTCCGCCCGACGCCTACGGCGCCCTGCTGCGGGCGATTGTTGGCCAGCAGCTCTCGACCAAAGCGGCGCGGACGATCTACCTGCGCGTGGTCGATCTCTTCGGCGGCGTCACCCCGAGCGCGGAGCAGCTGCTGGAGGCCGACGAGGCGGACCTGCGCGCCTGCGGCCTCTCGGGGCGCAAGACCGAATACGTCCGTGACCTCGCCGCCCACGTCCTCAGCGGCGAGCTGGAGCTGGACCGGCTCGATCAGCTCGGCGACGAGGAGGTGATCGAGGAGATCGTCGCGGTACGGGGGCTCGGCCAATGGACGGCGGAGATGTTCCTGATCTTCCACCTCGAACGCCCCGACGTCCTCTCCGGCGGCGACCTCGGCATCCGCAAGGCGGTCCAGATCGAGTACGGCCTGGCGGAGATGCCGCCGCCAACGCGGGTGATCGAGATCGGCGAGCCCTGGCGCCCGTACCGGAGCCTGGCGTCGCTCTACCTATGGGAGTCCTTGGCGGCGGTGCCCTCGTGAGGCGGCGCTTCTGGCTCGGCATCACGGCGGTGATGCTGATCGCTGTCGGCTCCGTCGTCGCCGCGGTGCTCGTCTACGTCGACGACCGCAACGACTTCGAGCAGATGCAGCGCGAGGAGGCGATGCGCGCCGCTCACCAGATGGAGGCGGTGGCCGGCCTCTCGGTCGACCAGCTCGCGAGCGCCGCCGCCTTCTTCAAAGCCGAGGACCACCTCAGCCGCCATGAGTTCCGGGTCTACGGTCGGTCGCTGATCAGCCAGGGCGCGCTGGGCGGAGTGGCCTTCATACCCCGGCTGCCGGCGTCGAGGCGGGAGCATTACGAGGCCACCCACGGGATCTCGATCCTCGAACGGGTGGGGCCGATCAGCTTCAAGCCGTCGCGGCCGCGGCGGGAGTACTTCCCGATCACCTACGTCACCGCCGAGCAGGAACAGCGGCGGCGGGCACTCGGGTACGACCTCGGTCAGGACCAGGAGCGGGCCGTCTACCTGAAACGCGCCCGGGACACCGGCGCGGCCGTCTCCAGCACGGTGATCTCGCTGCTGATTGGCGGCCGCGGCATCAACGTCTTCCAGCCCGTCTATCGCGACGGCGCCGCGATCGAGACGCTCCCCCAGCGCCGCCGCGCCCTCGTCGGCTTCGCCGCGGGCGGCTTCCGGATCGGCGACCTTGCCGCGGCCGCGACCGAAGCCGTCGGCGACGGAAGCGAGCTGCGGCTGCGGGTCGCCGGGAAGACGGTCTACGGGTCCAGCGGCTCGCTCGACGGCGGCGCCGCGATGCCGCTGCGGATCGCCGACCGAACCTGGGTCCTGACCGTGAAGGACCCCGGCGGCCCCAACCTGAGCCTGCCGATCGTCCTGGCGGTGATGGGGATCTCGCTGGCGGCGCTGCTCGGCTCGCTGATCCTCGCCTGGGGGCGGACGGAACGGATGCAGGAGCTGGAGCGGCAGGCGAGCCAGGATGCGCTCACCGGCCTCAGCAACAGGCGCCGCTTCGAGGAGGACCTGGCGGCGGCGATGGCGCGCAGCCGCCGCGACCGCTCGACCGGGGCGCTGCTGGTGCTCGACCTCGACCGCTTCAAGCAGGTCAACGACTCGCGGGGCCACCCGGCCGGCGATCACCTGATCACCGAGGTGGCCGCGGTGCTGCGCCGGCGGACCCGCGAGAGCGACTCCCTCGCCCGCCTCGGCGGCGACGAGTTCGCGGTGATCCTGCCCCGCTGCAGCCGCGAGGAGGCGGTGCTGGCGGCGGAGGCGATCTCTCGCGAGGTCCGCGATCACCGCTCCGAATCGGTGCCGGGCCCGGTCACCGTCAGCATCGGCGTGGCGATGTTCGGCGACGACCCGCGGACCGGCGTCGCCACCGTCGTCTCCGAGGCCGACGCGGCGATGTACGCGGCCAAGGACGAGGGGCGCGACGGCGTGCGGGTCTTCGACCCGGTCTCGGTGCGCGAGGACGTGGCCGAGCAGGGCTAGCGCGGGAGCCCGGCGCGGAGGTCGAGGACGCGCTGGGCGGCCTGCTCGAACTCGGCGCGGTCGAGACTGCCGGAGCGCAGCTTCGCGACCAGGGCCTTCCAGGCCCGCTCGGCGGGTCCGAGGCGGGCGAACAGGAGGAGGTCGGCGCCGGCGCGGGCGCCGGCGACCGCCACCTTGGCGGTGCCGCCGAAGTGGGCGACGGCGGGCGTCTCCAGAGCGTCGGTGATGGTGACGCCCTCGAAGCCGAGGCGGTTGCGCAGCTCGCCGGTGGCGATCGCCCGGGTGAAGGCGGCGGGATCGTCGGAGAAGGCCGGGTAGATCGCGGTGCTGAGCATCACCATCTCGCCGCCGGCGGCCGTGAAGGCGGCGTAGGGCTTCTCGTCGACCGCCCGCAGCTCGCGCCTGGAGAGGTCGACACGTTCGACCGCGAAGTCGGTGTTTTCGGTCGCCGCGCCGAAGCCGGGGAAGTGCTTGCCGGTGGCGACGACGCCGCCGGCCTGGAGCGCCTTCGCGAAGGGGATCGCGGTGGCGCTGACGCGGCCGGCGGTGGCGCCGAAGCTCCTCTCGGTCTCGGCGATGACGCCGCCGGGTCGCCCGACGTCCAGCACCGGCGCCAGGTCGACGTCGATGCCGACGTCGCGGAGGTTGGCGGCGGTGCGGCGGCCCTGACGGGCGCTGAAGGCGGCGCCGCGGGCGCCCATCTCCCGCGCCGAGGCGGTCGGAGCGCCACTCACCCGCTTGACCAAGCCGCCCTCCTGGTCGGTCATGATCAGCAGCGGGTCCCGCAGCTTCGGCGGTCGCCGGATCGCCTGCAGTCGAGCGATCAGTCGCCTGCCGGCAGCGCGGCTGGGGAGATTTTCGGCGAAGAGGACGATGCCGGCAACCCGGCCCTCTCGGATCGCGGCCCGAAGTCTGGGCGAGATCGCGGTCCCGCTGAGGCCGACGACGATCCGCTCCCCGGCAAGTTGTTCCAGCGGCAACGTCTCAGCCACGCTCGGTCCGGGACGCTGCGGGCCATCCCCCAGCGAGGCGCCACAAGCAAACGCCACCACGGCCAAGGCCGCAAGAGCGCCGAAAGCCACCAGCCGCCGTCGCCTCACCGCCCGCTTCATGCGCCGATGCTAGGGGGTGTGGTTGAGCTTTGTCCCGCTATCCAGGACAAAGCTCAACCACACCTCGTTCGGCGGGTTGCTCAGGCGTCCGGATCGATTCTTAGGCTGCGCCACGATGCCCCCCCTGATCACCGCCGAGGAGGCCCGCGCCTTCGGCCACCTCACCGACCACGCTGAGATCGAAGCGCTCGTCGAACGCGCCTGGGAGGTGCGGGTCGAGAACTTCGGCGACTCGACCGACATGTGCTCGCTGGTCAACGCCAAGTCCGGCGGCTGCGCCGAGGACTGCGGCTTCTGCGCCCAGTCGCGCTACGCCGAGGCGGACACCCCGATGCACGCGATGATGGAGCCGGAGCAGATCCTCGAACACGCGAAGGCGGCCGAGGCGGCCGGCGCTCACCGCTTCTGCATGGTCACCCAGGGCCAGGGCCTCTCGAAGCGGGACTTCCAGAAGATCCTCGACGGAGCGCGGCTGGTGGCCGAGCAGACCAACCTCAAGCGCTGCGCCTCGATCGGCCACATGTCGACCGAGCGGGCCAAGGCGCTGAAGGAGGCCGGCGTCCAGCGCGTCCACCACAACGTCGAGTCGGCGCGCTCCTACTACCCCGAGGTCTCGACCACGGTCCGCTACGAGGGCCGGCTGCGGACGATCGAGGCGGTCAAGGAGGCGGGGCTCGAGACCTGCGTCGGCGGCATCCTCAACCTCGGCGAGACCGAGGAGCAGCGAGTGGAGATGGCCTTTGAGCTGTCCGAGATCAACCCCACCTCGGTCCCGATCAACCTCCTGATCCCGAAGCAGGGGACGAAGTTCGGCGACCGCGAGGTGATGGGCCCGTGGGAGGTCGTGAAGTGGATCGCGATCTTCCGCCTGATCATCCCCGGCGCGCTCTTCCGGCTCTGCGGCGGCCGGGTCGAGAACCTCGGAGAGCTGCACGGGCTCGCCGTCAAGGCGGGGCTGAACGGGGTGATGATGGGGAACTTCCTCACCACCCTCGGCGCCGAGCCGGCCGAGGACCGGGCGATGTTCGAGGAGCTGGGGCTCAACGTCGCCCGCCAGCCCGACAACGGCGCCAACCCGCGGCCGGACAACCGCTCCGGCTGGCTCGAGGGGGAGGCGCCGGCGACGCCGATCGACGAGCTGATCGACAGCCAGGAGGAGGCGAACCTCTGGGATCCCTCCACCCAGCTGCGGGTCGTCAGGAAGCCGAAGAAGCCGCCGTCCTACCCACGGGCGGCGTGACCGACGCAGCCGAGTGGCTCGAGGAGCTCCGCGAGCGGGGCCTCCACCGGCAGTTGCGTCTGATCGAAGGACCGCAGGGACCGACCGTCACCCTCGACGGCCGCCCCGTCCTCCTCCTCTGCTCCAACAACTACCTCGGGCTCGCCGACCGGGCGGAGGTGCGGGAGGCGGCGGCGGAGGCGGCGCTGCGCTGGGGCGCCGGCGCCGGCGCCTCGCGGTTGATCTCGGGCAACATGGAGCCGCATCGGCAGCTCGAGTCGCGGCTCGCGGCCTTCAAGGGCTGCGAGGCGGCGCTGCTGTTCGGCTCGGGCTACCTCGCCAACACCGGAGTGATCGCGGCGCTGGCCGGCCGCGGCGCGGTCGTCCTCTCCGACGAGCTCAACCACGCCAGCATTGTCGATGGCTGCCGGCTCTCGCGGGCGGAGACCGTCGTCTACCGCCACGGCGACGTCGAGCACCTGGCCTGGTGCCTGCGCCAGGCGGGCGGCCGCGCGGCGCTGATCGTCAGCGACGGCGTCTTCTCGATGGACGGCGACGTCGCCCCGCTGCCGGAGCTGCTGGAGCTGGCGCGGCGGCACGGGGCGCGGCTGATGGTCGACGAGGCGCACGCGACCGGCGCGATCGGGCCCGGCGGGCGCGGTTCGGTCGCCGCCGCCGGCCTCAGCGGCGAGGTCGACGTCGTGGTCGGAACGCTCGGCAAGGCGCTCGGGTCCTACGGCGCCTGCGCCTGCGCCAGCGCCGAGACGATCGAGCTCCTCGTCAACGCCGCCCGTCCCTTCATCTTCTCGACGGCGCCGCCGCCGTCAGCCGCCGCCGCCGCCCTCGCCGCGCTGGGAATCCTCGAAGCCGAGCCGGAGCTGGTCGAGCGTCTGCAGGCGAACGCGGAGACGCTGCGCGCCGCCCTCGGGGACGAGGGGCTGGACGTCGGCCGTTCCGCCACCCAGATCATCCCGCTCGAAGTCGGCGCCGCCGCGAGGACGATGGAGCTCTGCGAGCGCGCCCTGCAGCGCGGCGTCTTCGCGCAGGGGGTCCGGCCCCCCACCGTCCCCGAGGGCGCCTCCCGCCTGCGCTTCACGGTGATGGCGACCCACCGGCCGCGGGAGCTGACCGCGGCGGCGCGGAAGGTCGGGGCGGCCACCCGCGAGCTGGGGCTGGTCGAGCCCCAGTCCCTGGCCGCCTAGCGGAGGGAACCGTGGCGCGAGGCGTCTTCGTCACCGGCACCGGCACCGAGGTGGGCAAGACCGTCGTCGCCGCGGCGATCGCCCGCACCCTCGCCGCCGAAGGTCAGCAGGTGTCTGTCTTCAAGCCGGCCGTGACCGGCCTCGACGAAGGGGTAGAGACCGACCACGCGCTGCTGCGCCGCGCCTCGGGGTCGAATCAGACCGACGAGGAGATCGCCCCCTACCGCTACCGTCCCCCGGCCTCGCCGCACCTCGCTGCCGCCCTGGCCGGGGAGGAGATCGACCCCGAGCGGCTGCGGCGGGCCGCCGCGGCCGCTGCCGCGGCGGCCGACGCGATCGTCTGCGAGGGTGTCGGCGGTCTCCTCGTCCCCCTCTCCCCCGGCTACCTCGTCCGCGACCTCGCCGCCGACCTCGGCTACCCCCTCGTCGTCGTCGCCAGCCCCGGCCTGGGGACGATCAACCACACCCTGCTGACGCTCGAGGCCGCCCGCGGCGCCGGACTGGAGGTACAGGCGGTGGTGCTGACCCCTTGGCCCGAGGCGCCAACGGAGATCGAGCGCTCCAACCGAGAGACGATCGCGGCCCTAGCCGGCGTCTCGGTTCTCACCCTCCCCCCGATCGATCTCGCCGACCCCTCGACCTGGCCGCCACTTCATCCGCCGACGGGACGATTTCGGTCCATATAGGGACGTTTCCGTCCCGTCGGCGGATCGTTAGACGATTACGTCGAGGGTGCCGTCGCTTAACTCGACCCTGAAGCCAGCGGACTCGGCGATCGCAGCGGCGGTCTCGGGGTTCTTCGGCGCTCTCTCCGCCTGCAGCAGCGCGCGTGCGACGTCGCCGCGCACGGCCTTCGCCATGTGGGACACGGCCTTGCGCTCCCCGTCGGCCTCGGTGAAGGCGCGCACCGACAGCAGCGTCGCCCGCCGCGGCTTCCAGAAGGGGCTGTAGGCGGCGGAGCGCATGTCGACGACCAGCTCGCCCTCCTCGTCGGGCAGCGCCTCCGCCAGCGCCGGCCGCCAGTACGCCGATCAGCCCCTCCCGCTTCGAACCCAACTCCTCGGCGAAGACAAGCGCACCCAGATCGACCGACTCACCCCCTCGGGCCGAGCCTTCCCTTCAGACGGCGGCAGCAGAACAACATCGGACGGCACCCTATTTCGCACCACCGCGGAGGGTGCCGGTGGGGGTCCCTGGGTACTCAGCATGGAGCCGCGCCGCTGCTTCTGAGGCGTCAGCCCAATCCCGATCCTCGCGGCGGAGGTGCTCCCAGGGACCCCCGCCGGCACCCACCCCACGGCACCCGAGCTTCTAAGCCGGCTGCGCCGCCTCCCGAGCCTCCTCAGCGGCGATCGCCTCGCCACCTGGATTGGCCTCCACCGTCGCGGCCTGGGCGCTGGGCGCCATCCGCACCTTCGCCCTGATCGCCGTCGCCCCAATCGCCGCCCCGATCAACGCAACGAACCCGGAGACGGTCATCGCGTGGCCGAGCGCGTAGACGAACGCTTCGTTGCCAGCGGTCATGACCTCTTTCACCTGTGAGCTGTCGAGGCCCTTTACGTTGGGCACGGTACCCCCGCCGAGCTGGTCGGATATCGACTGCTGCTGAGCGGTGCTCACGCCGCTCCCACTCAGGAGCGTGTCCAACCGCGAGCTGACCAAGCCCTGGAAGATCGCGCCGGTGACGGCGACGCCGAGGCTGCCGCCGACCATCCGGAACATCGAGAGGACGCCCGAAGCGATCCCGGCTTTCTGCACCGGCACCGCGTTCATCGCCGCGCTCGTCATCGGCGACATCGTCATCGCGATGCCGATGCCGAGCAGCATGAACCCGGGCAGCAGGTCGAGGTAGGTGGAGTCGACCGCGATGCGGCTGAAGCTGAAGAGCGAGGCGGCGACGATCGTCAAGCCGCCGGCGATCAGCCAGCGCGGCCCGAAGCGGTCCGAGAGCCGCCCCGCGACCGGCGCCACGCCGACGATCATCAGGGTCGAGGGCAGGAACCGCACCCCCGCCTCCAGCGGCGAGTAGCCGAGGATGTCCTGCATGTAGAGGGCGAGGAAGAAGAAGACGCCCAGCATCGCGAAGCTGATGATCATCGCCACCACGACCGCGGCGAGGAAGTTGCGATCGCTGAGGAGGTCGAATTGGACCATCGGCGCCTTGACGCGGTTCTCGACGAGGACGAAGGCGGGCAGGGCCGCCGCGGCGGCGACCAGCAGCGCGACGATCTCAGGCGACCCCCAGCCCCAGGCGTTGCCCTCGACCAGGGCGAGGACGAGCGCGGTGAGGCCGACGGTCAGCACCGCGACGCCGGCGTAGTCGACCTCGCGGCCGACCGAGGTGTCGCGGGACTCGCGCACCGCGAACAGCGTCGCCAGCACCGCCCCGATCGCGACCGGGATGTTGATGTAGAAGATCGCGCGCCAGCTGACGTGCTCGGTGAGAAAGCCGCCCAGCACCGGACCGACCGCCAGCGCCAGGGCGGAGACGCCGGCCCAGGTGCCCACCGCCTTGCCGCGCTCGTGAGCGGGGAAGGCGTCGGTGATGATCGAGAGCGTCCCCGGCATCATCAGCGCCGCGCCGACGCCTTGGACGACGCGGCTGACGACCAGCGCGGTCTCGTCGGGGGCGAAGCCGGCGGTAGCCGAGGAGAGGGCGAAGATGACGACGCCGATCAGGAACATCAGCCGCCGGCCGAAGATGTCGCCGAGCCGGCCGCCGGTCGCCAGCAGCACCGCGAAGGAGAGCGTGTAACCGTTGATCGTCCACTCGAGGCCGCTGATCGAGACCCCCAGGTCCTTCTGGATCGAAGGCAGGGCGACGTTCACGACCGTGTTGTCGAGCATGATCATGAACAGCGCGAAGCACATCGCTCCGAGCGTCCACCACTTGCGGTTGTCGTCGGTGATCAGGTGGCGGTAACGGGTCAAGCGCGCTCACTTCCCTTCAAGGCCTCGTAAGTCTGGGCGAGGTCCTCGCGCTCCATCAGCGCCTCGACCGCAGCATCGAGCTTGCGCCGCTGCGCCGCGGTGAGGGTGGTCACAAAGGCCTCGATCCCGGTCATACGGACGGTGACGAGGGTGGCGACCAGGTCCTTCCCCTTGGTCGTGATCTTCACCCGGCGCACCCGACGGTCGTCCGGGTCCTCGACCCGGGTCGCCAGCTTCGCCTTGACCAGCGCGTCGACAGCCCTGCTCATCGAGGGCACCGAGACCCCGAACAGCTCGGCAAGGTCGCTGACCTGCCAGGCCTGGGCGTCGCCGCCGAGGCCACCGAGCTCGAGCAGGGCCTTGCACTGGGTCATCGAGAGCCCCGTCTCCTCGATCACCCGCAGCTGGTTGCCGCGGTCGTAGAGGAAAACGTGATGGAGGAGGGCGGCCACGCGAGCGGCGCTGTCCCTCTCGGCCGAACCCACCTCCTGCCGGGAGGCCTCGGCGATCGCTTTCACGTCAGTCGCCCGCATGGAAAAACGATAGTTGCACACGCACAACCTTTTCATGATAGAAATATTTGTTCGTGTGATGCATATCACGCGCGCCTGCCGCCGACGCCGGGGCTAACGTCCGCCCCATGCCGGTGGACCACGTGCAGCTCGATCGCGACCACGTCTGGCACCCCTTCACCCAGCAGCAGGGCTGGAGCGAGGAAGAGCCGATGGTGATCGAGCGCGGCGAGGGCTCCTACCTCTTCGACGCCGCGGGGAAGCGCTACCTGGACGGGACGGCGGCTCTCTGGTGCAACGTCCACGGCCACCGGCACCCGGCGATCGACCGAGCGGTCCGCGAACAGCTCTACCGCGTCGCCCACACGACGATGCTCGGCCTCACCCACCCCGGCGCCACCGAGCTGGCGGCGCGGCTGGTGGAGATCGCGCCGGAGGGGCTCGCGCGCGTCTTCTACTCGGACTCGGGCTCGACCGCGGCCGAGATCGCGCTGAAGATCGCCTTCCAGTTCCAGCGGCAGCGCGGCGGCGAGCACACGCAGCGGACCAAGTTCGTCCGCCTGCGCGAGGCCTACCACGGCGACACGATCGGCTCGGTCTCGGTCGGGGGCATCGACCTCTTCCATTCCACCTACCGGCCGCTGCTGTTCGAGACCCACGTGGCGGAGCCGGGCGACGCCGCCGATCTCGAGCGGGTGCTGACCGCACACGGCGACGAGGTCGCCGCGGTGATCATCGAGCCGCTGGTCCAGGGGGCGGCGGGGATCCTCGTCCAGTCGCCCGGCTACCTGCGGGCGGCGCGGCAGCTCTGCGACCGCTTCGGGGTGCTGCTCGTCTGCGACGAGGTGGCGACCGGGTTCGGCCGCACCGGGACGATGTTCGCCTGCGAGCAGGAGGGCGTGGCGCCGGACCTGATGTGCCTGGCCAAGGGGATCACCGGCGGCTACCTGCCGCTGGCGGCGACGCTGAGCACGGAGGAGATCTACGAGGGCTTCCTCGGCAACCACGAGGAGTTCAAGACCTTCTTCCACGGCCACACTTACACCGGCAACCCCCTCGCCTGCGCGGCGGCGCTTGCCAACCTCGAGGTCTTCGAGCAGGAGCGGACGCTGGAGCGGCTACAGCCGAAGATCGCGCTGCTGGAAGAGCTGCTGGCCGAGATCGCGGCGATGGACGAGGTGGCGGAGGTGCGCCAAAAGGGCTTCATGGTCGGCATCGACCTCGGCGACCACGACGAGGCGCTGCGGATGGGGCACCGGGTGACGGTCGAGGCGCGCGAGCGCGGCGCCTTCATCCGCCCGCTCGGCAACACCGTGGTGCTGATGCCCCCGCTCTCTATGTCTGAGGACGAGCTGCGCGAACTGGTTGAGATCGCCGGCGAGTCGATCCGAGCAGCCGCAGCCTTGGCGCCGGAGCTCCAGCAGGTCGCCTAACCCTCGCTGACTTCTAGGCGCTATAGAGCCCATAATTCAGCAAGCGCTGATACTCGCGTGATGGATCCCGGCACCCAGCGTAGTACGGACATGGAGCAGACGCTGGTGGCAGAGGCAAAGGACGCGCCGCGGGCGGCCGATCTCGCCTTCGAGCGGCTCTACCGTTCCAGCCGCGACGACGTCTACGCCTACGTCGCCAGCATGCTGCGCGACGCGGCGGCGGCGGAAGAAGTAACCGCGGCGGCGTTCGAGCGCGCCTACCGCAAGCGCAACCGCTTCGACCCCGACCGCGGCGAGCCGCGAGCGTGGCTGTTCGGGATCGCTCGCAACGCGGCGCTCGACGAGCTGCGGCGACGAGGGCGCCAGGCGGAGCTGACGGCCGAGCCGGCCGACCTCGAGACCTTCGGCCCCACCGAGGGCGCCGAGCACAGCGAGCGCCGGCTGGCCGTCTCGGCGGCGCTGGATCGCCTGCAGGCAGGAGAGCGCGAGCTGATCGCGCTCAAGTTCTTCGCCGGCCTCGCCAACGCCGAGATCGCTCAGGTCCTCGGCACCAGCGAGTCGAACGCCGGCACCAAGCTGCATCGAGCCATGACCAAGCTGAGGGAGGCCTGTGATGGAGACGCCTAGAGACGATCAGCTGGCCGCGGACCTGCGAGCGCTCCGGCCGACCCCCCATCCGGAGTTCGCGGCCGAGCTGGACCACCGCGCCGCCGCGGGCTTCCCGCGGCGCTCGCGGCTGCCGCGGCTCTCGTTTGGCCGTCTGCGCGGAATGCCGCCGCGCCGCCTGCTGCTGCCGGCCGGTGGCCTCGCGATCGTCGCGATCGCGGCCGTCACCGCGGTCGTGACTACGACCGAAAGCGGAAATCCCTCTGAAAGCGGCAATGGCTCTGGATCTGGAAGCACGCTCGGCTTCCTCAACACGTTCGATTCCGATTCCCAGCCCGAGCAGCCCCCTGCGTACATCCCTGGGGCGACGGAGGAAGCCGCCGCCGCGGGGGAATCCTCGTCCTCCTCTTCCGTCACCGGAGCCAACACGGAGCTCAGGCCCTTCAGCCGAACCGAGCGCCTGAGCGGTCCCGCTCGCCACCGCGCCGTCGAACGCTCGGCCGAGCTCGTCCTCGGTGCCGATCCCAGCGATGTTGCCGACGACTCGGCCGCGGTCTTCGAAGCCGTCCACGCCCACGGCGGCATCGTGATGCGCTCCTCCACCCGCGAGGGCGAACCCGGCGTCGCCGGCGCCCGCTTCGAGCTGCTGATCCCGAGCGCCAAGCTCAGCGATGCGCTGGCGGCGCTCTCGGCGATCGACGAGGTGCGCTCGCGGCATGAGGCGACGGCCGACATCACGGCGCCGACCGTGCAGACCGGAGAGCTGCTGCAGGACTCAAAGGCGCGGATCGACAGCCTCCTCGCCCAGCTGGAAGCGGCGGAAACCGAATCCGAGCGCGAAGCGGTGGAAGGCGAGCTGGCGGCGGAGCGGCGTCACCGGGCCCGCCTGCGCACCCAGCTCCAGCACCTCGAGCGCCGCGCCGACTACTCGCGCGTGCTGGTGCGGATCGAGACGGGCGCCTCCGAAGACTCCTCCGGCGGGGGCGCCTGGGGCGTCGACGACGCCCTTGGCGACGCGGGCCGGATCCTCGCCGTCGCCGCCGCGGTCGCCGTCGTCGCCCTCGCGATCCTCGGGCCAATCGCCCTCATCGCCCTGCTCGCCTGGCTCAGCCACCGCGCCTGGGTCCGCCGCGAGCGCCACCGCGTCCTCAGCTGACTCGCTGACACCCCCTGGGGGATACGCTGCGGCGATGGAGGAGCGGCGAAGGGGACCGGCGGAGATGCCCAACTTCGGGCCGCCCTCGACGCCCCGGCCCGCCGCCTCGGTCGTGCTGCTGCGGCGCGGGGGCAAACACTCCCAGCGGGCGCTCGAGGTGCTGATGCTGCGGCGCAGCGAGGAGGCGAAGTTCATGCCCGGCGTCTGGGTCTTTCCCGGCGGCTCGCTCGACGCTGCCGACGGCAGCGAGGAGGCAGGCCTGCGCGCCTGCGCAATGCGCGAGCTGGCCGAGGAGGCGGGGATCGAGCTCGACGCCGGCGAGGAGCTGGTCCCCTTCACGCGCTGGATCACTCCCGAGGTGGTCGCGACCCGCTTCGACGCCTGGTTCTTCCTCGCCCTCGCTCCCGCCCACACGCCACCCCGGCCGGATGGCATCGAGACCACCGAGGCGCGCTGGTTCGCGCCCGCCGCCGCGCTCGAAGCGCAGGAGGCCGGCGAGCTCGTCCTCTCCTTCCCCACCCGGACCCAGCTGGGCTGGCTGGCCGAGTTCAGCACCTCAGACGAGGCGTTGGCCGCCTACCGCGAGCGCACCGTCGAGCCGATCCTTCCTGTCGTGATCGCCGAGGACGGCGCCGAGGTTCGCGTCGTCCTCCCCGGCGAGCCCGGCTACCCCGCCTGAGCGAACTGCATCAACTTATCCGCCTGCTGGATCGTCAAGTTGATGCAGTTCACGGGGGTGGGAACGGCGCCTGGCCCGCGTGCCAGGGGCCGGGCGGGTAGATGTGGATGCCGCTCTCGTCCATCTCCGACTGCAGCCGCCGGAACAGCTTCCCGGCGTTCTTCAGCGCCGCTTTCAGCTCGCCTTCGCTGCGCTCGCGCAACCGCCAGAGGAACCAGAGCTGCCGGTCATTGACGCCGAAGTCGATCTCGCCCTCGATCGTCGTCACCCAGCCGAGGAAGCCGGGGCTGAACAGCTCCCGCAGCTGGACCGGATCGTGATCGCTGGGCACCGTCGCCAGGAAGCGTTTGTTGAAGTCGATCGACTCGAACTCGACCTTGCGCTGGAAGCGCTGCGTGACCACCTCGTGCCCCTCGATCGACTCGACGTTGAAGGCCGGCACCACCCGCGCCAGGTCGGGCATGTGGGACTTGGCAAGGACGGCGGTCGGCAGCACGGCCTTGCTCAAGAAGCCGCCAGCCTCGCGTTCATCGGCGTCGCAGGAGGCACCCCAGAAGCCCTCGCTGAGCTGCCCGGTGAGGCGGTTGACGCCGCCGACGCAGAGCGCCACCGGCCCGTCTTTCGGGTTGATCCCGCCGACCGGCTCGTAGGCGAGCCCGTAGCGCTCGCCGTAGCGCCGCACGATCTCCGCCCATTCCTGCGCTTCGGCCTTCGAACTCACGCCGCGATCCTACGCGCCCACCACCGGCGTTCGTCCTTTATCGGCCATATCCCGATAAAGGACGAACGCCGACGGTTAGGATGCTGCTAACCCCGGTTCGACCACAGGAGCCTCAATGACCATCGCCATCATCGTCGTCGTCGCGATCCTCATCCTCGCGGTCCTCTACTACATCGCGAAGCGCAACTCGATCATCGCCTCGCGGAATCGCGTCGACGAGTCCTGGAGCGGGATCGACGTGCAGCTGAAACGCCGCCACGACCTCGTCCCCAACCTCGTCGAGACGGTCAAGGGCTACGCCGAGCACGAGAGCGCGACCTTCGAGAAAACGACCCAGGCACGGGCCGCGGCGATGCAGGCGCAGGGGGTCGAGGAGACCGCCAAAGCCGAGCAGCAGCTGACCCAGGCGCTGGCCGACGTGAAAGCGGTGGCCGAGAACTACCCGACCCTGCGGGCGACCGAGAACTTCCAGCAGTTGAGCCGCAACCTCTCCGAGCTGGAGGACGAAATCCAGGCCTCGCGCCGGATCTACAACTCCAACGTCCAGTCCTACAACACGGACATCGAACAGTTCCCGGGCTCGATCATCGCCAACCAGGGCGGCTTCACCGCGCGCGAGTTCTTCGAGATCGACGAAGCCGACCGCGCCACGCCGCAGGTCAGCTTTGGGAAATAGTCGGTCTGCCAACATCTAGGGACATGACAACCGAGACCAAAGACGCGACCCTCTGGATCTGCGACAGCTGCGGGTTCATCTACGACCCGGAGATCGGCGATCCCGACGGCGGCATCCCGCCGGGCACCGCCTTCGAGGACATCCCCAAGGACTGGTTCTGCCCGGTCTGCGGCGCTCGCACCACCGACTTCCGCCCGCTCGAGCCCGGCGAGGCCTAGGAAGCGCCGGTAGGCTGGACTGGCTGATGAGCCAGTACGACTACGACTGGATCGTCGTCGGCTCCGGATTCGGGGGGTCGGTGTCGGCCCTGCGCCTGGCCGAAAAGGGCTACAAGGTGGCTGTCCTGGAGTGCGGCAAGCGCTTCACCGACAAGGACTTCCCGAAGTCGACCTGGGACGTGCGACGCTACTTCTGGGCGCCCCGCATCGGCCTGCGCGGGATTTTCCGCCTCTCGACCTTCAAAGACGTCTCCGTCGTCAGCGGCAGCGGCGTCGGCGGCGGCAGCCTCGGCTACGCCAATACGCTCTACGTCCCGCCCTCGAAGTTCTTCAAGGACCCGCAGTGGGGGGACCTTGCCGATTGGGAGGCCGAGCTGGCCCCCCACTACGCCGAGGCCCAGCGGATGCTCGGCGTCGCCCAGGTCGAGACCGACGACCCGGCAGACAACCTCCTGCGCGAGTACGGCGAGCAGATCGGCGTCGGCGACACCTACCAGAAGACCCCGGTGGGGATCTACTTCGGCGAGCCGGGCAAGACGGTCTCCGACCCCTTCTTCGACGGCGAGGGGCCTGACCGCACCGGCTGCAGCTTCTGCGGCCGCTGCATGGTCGGCTGCCCGCACGGCGCCAAGAACACCCTCGTCAAGAACTACCTCCACCTGGCCGAACGGCGCGGCGTCGAGGTGATCCCCGACCGCACCGTGACCGAGATCCGCCCCCTCGGCGCCGCCGACGGCAGCGACGGCTACACGATCGCCAGCGAGCGCTCGGGGGTGATCCCCCGTCGCGGCAAGCGCACCCTGCGCGCCCGCGGGGTGATCGTCGCCGCCGGCGCCCTCGGCACCAACAAGCTGCTGCAGCGCTGCCGCCTCGGCGGCGCCCTGCCCCGCGTCTCCAACCGCCTCGGCGAGCTGGTGCGGACCAACAGCGAGATGATCCTCGCCGTCACCGTCCCCGAGGACTACCCGGAAGACCTGACCAAGCGGGTGGCGATCAGCGGCAGCATCTACCCCGACGCCGACACCCACATCGAGACCGTCAGCTACGGCAAGGCCGGCGACTCGATGAGCCTCCTCTACACGCTGCTGGTCGGCGACGGCACCCGCGTCACCCGGCCGCTGAAGCTGCTCGGCCAGATCCTCCGCCACCCGGTCCACTTCCTCAAGGTGCTGCGGCCGAAGGGCTGGTCGCGGCGGACGATCATCCTCCTGGTGATGCAGACGCTCGACAACGCGATCGCCCTGCGCCCGAAGCTGAAACGGTCAGGCAACGTCTGGCTGCAGACCGAGCAGGACCCGGAGAAACCAAACCCGACCTTCATCCCGGTCGCCAACGACGCGGCCGAATGGCTGGCCGAGCGGACCGGCGGCGTCGCCCAGAGCTCGGTGATGGAGGCGATGATGAACATCCCAACCACCGCCCACATCCTCGGCGGGGCGGTGATCGGGCACGGACCCGAGGACGGCGTCGTCGACGCCCGCCAGCGGGTCTTCGGCTACGAGAACCTGCTCGTCTGCGACGGCTCGGCGGTGCCGGCGAACGTCGGCGTCAACCCCAGCCTGACGATCACCGCACTCGCCGAGCACGCGATGAGTGGAATTCCCGCAGCCGCAGAGCAGCAGGACTACGAGGCGAACCTCTCCGCCACGTAGTCCCAGTTGACGACGTTCCAGAAGGCGTCGAGGTA
>Ga0207691_10000873_pt1 | contig 30010 bp, 24 predicted proteins | sample KBSM13metaG_FD_184327 | JGI IMG/M metagenome (GOLD analysis project Ga0207691, IMG submission 184327) | Miscanthus rhizosphere microbial communities from Kellogg Biological Station, Michigan, USA - KBS M1-3 metaG (SPAdes) (version 2) | ecosystem: Host-associated > Plants > Roots > Rhizosphere >...
CGACGCGCGCGCCGGCTACGTCGCGAACGACTGGCTGAAATCGTTCGACGATCCGATGCTCGATGCCATCGTCGCCGAAGCCATCGCCCACAACCCCGACCTGCGCGCCGCTGCGGCGCAGGTGGCGATCGCTCAGCAAGCCGTGGTGGTGGTCGCTTCGCGGCTGCAGCCGTTCGTCGGGCTGCAACTCGGCGCCACTGCCACGTACGACGATGACAAGGGCAGGTCCAGCAGCAGCACCGCATTTCTCGGTGTGGCGTGGGAAGTCGACGTCTGGGGCAGGCTGCGGGCGCAGCGCTCGGCCGCCGAAGCGAGCGCAGAAGCCGTTGCCCTGGACTATGCCTATGCGCGCCAGTCGCTCGCGGCGACGACGGCCAAACTCTGGTACCTGGCCGTCGAGACGCGGCAAGTGCTGGCATTGAGCCAGCGCGCGGTCGCCATCTACAGCGAACTGTTGTCGCTGGTCCAAATGCGGCGCGACTCCGGCAAGGATTCCGACCTGGACGTGGTCGACGTGCGCGCCAAGCTCGAGGCGGCGCAGAGCGACGTCGTCCGCTCCGAGGAGGCGTATGGCGAAGCCCGGCGCGGGCTGGAGGTGCTGCTGGGTCGCTACCCGGCCGCGGAGATCGAGGTGGCCGTGGTGTATCCGGCATTGCCGCCGCTGGGGGGGACCGGCGTGCCGTCGACACTCCTCGAACGGCGGCCCGACCTGCTCGCTGCCGAACGCGAAGTGCTGGTGGCGTTCCGCCGCGAAGAAGCGGCGGAGCTGGCGCTGCTGCCCGAGTTCTCGTTGTCGCTGGCCGCCGGTCGGCTGGGCGACCAGGTGCTGTCGCTGCTGCGGCTCAATCCCTGGCTCGCTTCGGCGGGCATCGGCATCTCGGTTCCGATCTACGAAGGCGGGGCACTGCGCGCCAGGGTCGAGATCGCTACCGCGCAGCAACTGCAGGCGGTCGCGCGCTACGGCGCCGCCGTGCTGATCGCATTCCGCGAAGTGGAGAACGGCCTGGCGAACGAGCGGCTGCTGGCGCTGCAGCTGCCACTCGACCAGAAGGCGACGGCCGATCGCAGCGAAGCCGTGCGCATCGCCACCCTCCAGTACAAGGCCGGACGGCGCGACCTGCTGTGGGTGGCACAGCTTCAAACGGCGCAGCTGGCGAGCGAGGCGAGCTTGATCAAGCTGCGCGCAACGCAGCGCACCAACCGCGTTCGCCTGGTGCTGGCGCTCGGCGGCAGCTTCGATTCACAACCCGCGACCGCGACTGCCACGGCGCCCTGAGGGGCCACTCGCCTCATTCCGCCGAGTCTGGTCACGAGACGCGATGTCATGCCGGAACCGTTGCCTCATCCGACGCGTCACCTGCCGGGCTGGCTGCCTGGCCAGAGCCGTCGGCGCGTGATCTTCTGGACCCTGTTCGTGGCCGCCCTGGTGGTCGCGATCTGGGCCGTCGTCCGGTTTGTCAGTCCGCTGCCGCCGCGCACGCTGACGATGAGCACCGGCGTCGTCGACGGCGCCTATCACCAGTTCGGCGAGCGCTACCGAGAGCTCCTGCGCGCCAACGGCATCGCTCTCGAGCTTCGAAGTTCCACCGGCGCCATCGAAAACCTGGCCCGGCTCAACGACGGGTCCGTCTCGGTCGGCTTCGTTCAGGGCGGCACCGGGCCGCTGTCGGTGGATATCGAGGCGCTGGCCGAGGCGACGCCGTTGCGCTCGTTGGCAACCATCGCCTACGAGCCGGTCTGGATCTTCAGTCACAGCCTCGATCTGTCACGAGGCCTGGATGTCCTGGCCGGGCGGCGGGTGGCTGTCGGCGTCGCCGGCAGCGGTAACCAGAAGGTGGCGACGCAGCTCCTGGCTGCGTACGGCATCACGGCCACCAGCCAGTCGCCTGCGGCCGCGACGCTGGTGACCGAAGGTGGCATGGCGGTGGTCGAATCGCTTCGGCGCCGCGAGGTGGACGCGGCGATCATCGTCGCCGCATCGGCGGCTCCCGCCGTGCAGCGGCTGCTTGCCGACGAGTCGATGCATCTGGCGTCGCTCGCCCACGTCGAGGGCCTGGCGCGGCGATTCGGCTACTTCCAGTCAGTGACGCTGAAGCGCGGCTCGGTCGATCCGCAGCGAGACCGGCCCGATCGCGACATCCAGCTGCTGTCGACGACGGCGAATCTGGTCGTGCACGAGGGGGTGCATCCGGCGTTGGCTTACCTGTTGCTCGACGCCGCGCGGCAGATCCACGGCGGGCCGAGCCTGATTCACGCAGCGGGCGAGTTCCCGAGCCCGAAAGCGACCGAGTTCCCGCTGGCGCCGGCGGCCGAGCGCTTCTTCCGGGACGGAAGGCCGTTCCTGCTGAACTATCTGCCGTTCTGGATGGCGAACCTCGTGCAGCGTCTCGTGTTCCTGCTCGTTCCCTTGGCCGCCATCCTGATTCCGCTGGCCAGGCTGCTGCCCGAAGTCATTTCGCAACGTCAGAAGAGGGGGCTGTACCGCCGCTACGGCGAGTTGAAGTTTCTCGAGCAGGATCTGGCCGCGCGTCGGCTCGACGACGAAGAACGACACAAGGCGAGCGAACAGCTCGACCGGATCGAGAACGAGCTGGTGCAAGCCAAATTCCCGCTCGACCTGTCGGACCGCGTCTACACGCTGCGCCAGCACGTCGACTTCGTCCGGGCGCAGCTGAATCGCCAGATGGATAAGTGATTCAGACGTCTCTCAAGATTGCTACAGCAGCCATTCGATCGGCAGCCACGAGAGGATCGAGACACCCATCTTCTTCATCGGCGTCGCGCCCGGCTCGTCCTGGTGGACGACTTCCTTGCCGTCGATCCGCTCGATCCACTCGAGGCCGCCGTCGCTCGCCAGGCGCACCCGGTAGGCACGTTCGGGGACCACCGTCTCGAAGCCTTCCGCGATCTGCCCGGCGAGGGTCGGCGATTCGATGACGAAGCCCATCTCGGTGTTCAGCTTCGCCGAGCGCGGATCGAAGTTGAACGAGCCGATGAAGACCAGCGAGTCGTCGAGCGCGAACGTCTTGGCGTGCAGGCTCGACCCCGAGACTCCCTTGCTGCCGCCGCGACTCTGCCTGGGCCCCGAGGACTCTCGCTTGGCTTCATACAGAACCACGCCTGCCTCGAGCAGGTCCTTTCTGCGCTTGGCATAGCCCGCATGCACCGGAACGACATCCGTCGATTCGAGGGAGTTGGTCAGGATCTGCACCTTGACGCCTCGCCGGGCCATCGCGGCGAGATCGGCGGTTCCCTGCTCGCCGGGAACGAAATAGGGCGACAGGAGCCTGAAGGCACGACTCGGGGGCGTCGTTGCCGCCTTGAGGCGCGTCCACAGCAGCTGATCGGTACTCTCGCGTCCCAGGCCCTTGGCCGGGTCGTCACTGACCATCTTCACCGCCGACCACTCGAACGCCAGCCGGTCCGCGAGCAGGTCGCGGATCAGCGGCGACTCGGCAAGCATGGCTCGATACTCCGCCGCTTCGACGCCTTGCTCGACCTTCGCCGCCGAGGCGTCGAGGGCGACACTGGCCGACGCGTCGATCGGCGCAACGATGCGCTCGGCCGGATACGCCGAGTCGCTCGCCCAGTACTGGTCGAATTCCCGCGACACGGCGCGGACCACCGGACCGATCGCCAGCGCGTCGAGATCGACGAACAGCACGTCGCCGCCGGCCTCGAAGTACTCGTCGCCGACGTTGCGCCCGCCGACCACGGTTGCCAGGTTGTCGGCCGTGAACGACTTGTTGTGCATGCGCCGGTTGAGCCGCTCGAAGTCGAGCAGGTAGCCGAGCGCGCGCGAGCCGCGTCCGGGGAACGGGTTGAAAAGACGCACTTCGACGTTGGGCAGCGCGGCAAGCGCGGCCAGCGGCCCGTCGAGCCCGGAGGTGTTGGCGTCGTCGAGGAGGAGTCGCACCCGCACGCCGCGGGCCGCCGCGCGACGCAACGCCTCGATGAGCAACGTGCCCGACAGGTCGGCGCGCCAGATGTAGTACTGGACATCGATGCTGCGCTCGGCCGCGTCCGCCAGAAGAACGCGGGTGGCAAACGCGTCGCGCCCGCGCTTCAGGGGCACGATTCCCGACCGGTCAGGATGAGCCTCGGTCAAGGGCACGATCGCACGCCCGAGCCGACTGTCGTGTGCCGGCGCCACGCTCGACGAGGCCGGCCGACCGGCGAGGGATGGCAGCGAAGCGCAGCCTTGCATCAGCAGCAGCAGGCCGAGCGTCGACGCTCCCAGCATTCGAAGAGCCATCTGACGCGCGTCCATCGCGCCTTCAAGCGTCGTGGGTCCGCGCATGGATCGCTGCTCCGGCAATGGCGGTTGAGGGGAGCGTTGGCATCGCGACGCCCCAGCGCAACGACGCCAGCGCGAACGCGGTTCCCAGGACCAGCCCTGCGGCGACGTCGAGGACGACGTGCTGCTTGATGAGCAGCGTCGACAGCACGATCGCCAATGACCAGGCGAGGTTCGCCGCCCTGAGCGGCCCGGGCGAGCCGGTCGTGCGCAGCACCTGGTCGATTCGCACCGCCGTGAACGATGCGAAGGCGACGTGCATCGACGGGCAGGCATTTCCCGCGGCATCGATCCCCTGCAACATCGCGAAGCCGAAATAGGGCGAGAGGTCGCGACCCGACGATGGCACCTGGCTCGGCCAGAAGTGGAAGATCGCCAGACCCGCCGCGCACAGCATCAGGGACCACGCTGCGTAGTTGACCAGCTCGACCAGGCGCAGCTGCAGTCCGGGCCCGGCGCCGACGTAAAGCCAGAGCGAGAGATAGACAAACAGGGCTTCGGGCCGGAACGGCAAGAGCCGATCGAGCTCGGTCGACGGCATCACCGTCACCGGGTAGACGGGATGGTGCAGCAGGTGGAGATAGGCAAAGAAGAAGACGCCGATGATGAGCGACGTGCCGGCGGCTTTCAACACCAGATAGCGGCGCATTCGCTCCCCGAGAGGCGAGGCCCACCGCGGGTCAAGCATTCAATCGCGCTGCGAGCGTGCTGCCTGTTGGAGCGGCGCGCATTCGCTGCGCGCCTTGTGGCGCGGCTCGTCGCATAGGCGCCGGATGCAAAAGGGTCGCATGAAGAAATTGCTGGCGGCACATAGTTCGGTCGGCCCTTGCGCGGCCAGGTTCGTAGCCCCGATTCTGCGCTTGTGGGCGGCCTTCTCGCTTGCTGGCGGACGCGCCTTCGCAGAGGCTGCGGCCACGCGGGTGCCCGGGTCGCCCCGCCGCACGACCGGGGGCGGCTGCGCCGACGATGCGGCCGGCTGCGGGACGAGTGCAGAGGACGAAGCGGCCAGCGCCATCGCCGGGATCGGCGCCAGCTCGACCGCACTTGGAACGGGCAGGGCAGGAAGCGCGGCCGGCAGGTCGAGACGTTGCGCAGTCGGCGCGACAGCGGCGAGCTGCGAGTCGGTCGCCGCGGCCTCATCCGGCGCTCGCGACCACAGCACCACTCCCGCCGCGACAGCCGTCAGCAGCAAGGCGGCGGCGCTCAGCGGACGAAGGGCCCGGGCAGAGCCGCGGCCGATCGGGGGCAACGCCCGATGACGCGATCGTGGCAGCGAATTCGGCGCGCCGCGGCCGAGCGCGCTGCGCAGCGCCGCCACGCTTTGCGGCCGGTCCTGTGGCCTGACGGCCAGCGCCCAGTCGATGGCCGAGAGGAAGCGCGTCGAGACGTTCGGAACGCGACGCTTGGCAAGTGCCGGTCGCTCGTCGTGGATGGCGCGCGCCGTCGAGGCTGGCGGCGGCGACCCGTCGAGGAGGAAGGTCACCAGCGCGCCGAGCGCGTACAGGTCGGTCCAGGGTCCCTGACGGAGCTGCTTGCTCTCGGCGTACTGCTCGATCGGCGCGAAGTTTGGCTTCAGGACCGCGGTGAGCGGCTGAGTGCGATCACCGATGACGTGTCGCGCGGCGCCGAAGTCGAGCAGCACCGGCAGGCCGGGACCCGCGAGCAGCACGTTGTCGGGCGAGATGTCGCGGTGGTAGAAGCCTTCGGCGTGCAGCATCCCCAGGGCGTCGAGCAACGGGTCGATGACCGAACGCAGCCACGCCTCGGTCGGCGGCTCCGACATCGAGCGGCGCACGTCCTTCAGCGTCGGGCCGCGCAGGTACGGCATCACCATGTAGGCCGTGCCGTTGGCCTCCCAGAAGTGGTAGACCTTGACCATCGCCGGATGGCTGAACCGGGCGAGCAGCCGGGCCTCGTTGACGAACGACTTGAGGCCGAGCGCGAACGTCTCGCCGTCAGAGACCGAGCGCACGCCGACCTGCATTCCCTCGCTGCGGTCGACCAGACGCGAGGGCATGAACTCCTTGAGCGCGACGTCGCGATCGAGCGCGTGATCGCGTGCCAGGTAGACAATGCCGAAGCCGCCGACCGCGAGGACGCGCAGGATTTCGAGCTCGCCCAGACGTGAGCCGGGCGGCAGCGCAGAGGCGTTCATCGTCAGCTCAAGGTCCAGGTGCAACGGGTCAGGCAGACCGTCACGGTTCTATCGTGGCTCTCCTAATCTAAATCGAAGACGCGACTTTGGCCAGCCGAGCTGGCTCTTCTTCCGACAGCGCGACGGGACGTCGTCTGACGACGGTCGCTAGGAACGCTGGTCGAGGCGAGCCGACTTCGGCTGAAGTCGACGCGGCTCTGCTCCAAGGTCTGCATCGCTGCGGCGCGCGCGTCCAGCAACGCGAACGCGGCCACTGCCAGCCTCGCGCAGGCGTCGCCTGCTTCGATGCGCAGCCGGCGCGCCGCTTCGGCCATCTGCTCGGCGGTAGGATCGTCCGTCGCGGAGTCTTCCATGGCTCGGAGCGTCGACCCGCATCGACGCCGGTGCAAGGAACAATGTCACGCCGGGAGTCGGCTGCTACGATGACCGCAAGCTTCGTGGCACGCCCCTACTTCAATCGACGATGAGCAGTCCTGGTAACGGCGAAGTAGCGATCAGCACGCGCGCGCCGGGCCTGCCGGGGCCGAAGATGGCGTGGATTCCCGGCGGTGTGTTTCGGATGGGCTCCGATCGGCACTATCCCGAGGAGGCTCCCGCCCATCTCGTCTCGGTCCACGCCTTCTGGATCGACGTCCACGCGGTCACCAACGCCGACTTCACACGCTTCGTCGATGCGACCGGCTACGTCACCTCGGCCGAACGGAGCGCCGACCCGAACGACTATCCGGGTGCCAAGCCCGAGCTGCTGGTGCCGTCGTCGGTGATGTTCAAGAAGGCGTCGGGGCCGGTCGACCTCCGCAATCCGTATCACTGGTGGACCTATCGCGCCGGCGCCGATTGGCGCCATCCGCGCGGGCCGGGCAGTCATCTCAAGGCGCTGATGAACCACCCGGTCGTTCATGTCGCCTTCGCCGATGCCCAGGCCTACGCCGAGTGGGCGGGCAAGGAACTACCGACGGAGGCGGAATGGGAGTACGCCGCGCGTGGCGGCCTCGATGGCGCCGAGTTCGTCTGGGGCGACGAGCTCGCCCCCGGCGGCAAGGCGATGGCCAACTACTGGCAGGGCGAATTCCCGTGGCAGAACCTGCTCGAGGACGGCTACGAGTGGACCGCGCCGGCCGACGCCTTTCCGGCCAACGGATACGGGCTCCATCAGATGGCCGGCAACGTCTGGGAGTGGACGGTCGACTGGTACCAGGACCATCGCGCCATCGCCCACCCGTGCTGCACGATCGCCAACCCGCGCGGCGGCGATCCCGAGCACAGCGTCGATCCGCGAACGCCCGATGTCAAGATCCCGCGCAGGGTGATGAAGGGCGGTTCCTACCTGTGCGCGCCGAACTACTGCCGCCGCTATCGACCCGCCGCGCGCATGCCGCAACCGGTCGACACGTCGACCTGCCATCTGGGCTTTCGCTGCATCGTGCGGGCGTAGCGCGGCGTCGCTTCAGGCACGGCCACCGGGGGTCTCGCGGTCGGCGGGGTCGCGTCGCTGCCGCTCGGCCACCTCGACCACGTCGCGCTCGAGGAAGTAGTTCAGGAAGGTCCGGATCAAGGCGATGGCGGCCAGGCGACCGATCTCGTCCCAGGTCGGCGCGATCGCGCTGCGCACCAAGTCGGCAGCCAGCTGGAAAGTCAGGCCGGCAACGAGCCAGCGTGCGTGTTGCAGCCACGTAGCGCGCTCCTGATGGCTCGTGGCCGAGCCGGCAAGCATCAGCCGGATGCCGCTGACGAACGCCGCCAGGGAGCTGGCCGCAATGATCAGCAAGGCCATCGCGTCGATCACCAGCGCCACGTGGCGCGCGATCTCCGTCAACCAGTGTTCCATCGACGTCCTTCCCGGAAGCGGTCGGGTCTTGGTGGCCATGATTCGAGGGCCACGGTCGAAGCCGGCCTATTGGACCAACGTCCCATGGCCCCGATCGACGCTGTTCGCGATCATCGTCAGCTCGTTTGCCGAAATGGGTGGTTGTTCCATGACCGGGGCCGAGCTCGTCGCGATCGCCATCCAGCTCAGCATGGCGATCATCATCTTCTGTGTCGGCCTGAACGCGCGTTTCAAGGACATCACGGGCGTGCTGGCCAAGCCGGGCCTGCTCTTCAGGTCCTTGCTGGCGATGAACGTGATCATGCCGGCGGTCGCGGTGCTGATCGCGATCTGGTTCGACCTGAACCTCGTCGTCGAGGCCGCGCTGATCGCCATGGCGCTGTCGCCGATTCCGCCGATCCTGCCCACTAAGGAACTCAAGGCCGGAGGCGATCCGTCCTACATCCTCGGCGTGCTGGTGGCCGCGGCGCTGCTGTCGATCGTGTTCGTGCCGCTGGTCTCGCAGCTGGTGGGCGAATTCTTCGGCCGCCGACTTCGCGTCTCGGCGGCGACCGTCGCCGGGATCGTCACGACGTCGATCCTGATGCCTCTGCTCGCGGGGCTTTGGCTCAAGAGGATGTGGCCGTCCGTGGCAAACCGGTTCGCCCGGCCCTTGTCGATCTTCGGAACCCTGCTGCTGATCGCCGCGTTCATTCCCGTGCTGATCGCGGAGCGGCGCGCCTTCGCCGCCCTGGTCGGCAACTTCACCTTCGTCGCGATCGTCGCTTTCGTGCTGATCGGCCTGGCGGTGGGCCACCTCCTCGGCGGCCCGGATCCGGACGACCGGACCGTGCTGGCCCTGTCGACCGCGACGCGCCACCCGGCCGTGGCGATGGCAATCGTCCATGGCGCACACGAGAAGCAGCGGGTTCTTGCCGCCGTCCTGCTCGTCCTCCTGGTCGGCTCGGTGGTGTCGGTCCCGTACGTCAAGTGGCGCAGACGGCGCCACGGCGCGACCGCGGCGGGCGTTCGGGCCTAGGAGAGACGCAAATGGCTACCGGCTCGACCGACAGCGCTTCCACCCGTCCGCAGCGGATCGTGCCGGCGCCGGTACCGCCGTTGCCGGTGGTCGATGGGATGAAGCCCGACCAGGCATCGACCGAATACTCGCATTTCCGGACCCAGCTCTCGTCGCATCGCACGGGCTTGTCGGAGCACCGCACCGATCTCTCGGAATACCGCACCGACCTCTCCGGCGAGCGAACCGAGATGTCGATGCGGCGCACCGGCATGTCGTTCCAGCGCACGCGGCTGAGCGCCGAGCGGACGCTGATGTCGGTGCTGCGCACGTCGCTGTCGCTGATCTCCTTCGGCTTCACGATCTATCAGGTGTTTCAGAAGCTCGCCGACAAGGCCGTCCTGTCCGGCTCGGCGCCGGCGCGCAATTTCGGTCTCGCGCTGATCCTGATCGGGATGGCGATGCTGGTCATCGGCGCCGTCTTTCACGTGCAATTCATGTCCGGCCTGCGCGCCGAGCGCAATGCGATGAAGAGAGAAGGCCTGATCCACGGCGAGAGCGTCTACCCGCCATCGATGACGCTCTTCGCGGTGGCGCTGGTGCTGCTGCTCGGGGTGGTGGCGATCGTCAACATCGTTTATGGGGTCGGCCCGTTCGGCTGACCAGTCGGCAACGTTCTGCAAAGGAGAAAGCACATGGCGAAAAAGGATCCGGCCAAAAAACCCAACATCCTCGTGATCTGGGGCGACGACATCGGCATCTCCAACCTCAGCTGCTACAGCCACGGCCTGATGGGCTACCGGACGCCCCACATCGACCGCCTGGCCAGCGAAGGAATGATGTTCACCGACTCGTACGGCGAGCAGTCGTGCACCGCCGGTCGCTCGTCGTTCATCACCGGGCAGAGCGTCTATCGCACGGGGCTGTCGAAGGTCGGCCGTCCCGGCGGCCAGGAAGGGCTTCAGCCCCAGTCGGTGACGATCGCCGAGCTGCTGAAGGAGCAGGGCTACGCCACCGGCCAGTTCGGCAAGAACCACCTCGGCGACCTCAACAAGTATCTGCCGACGGTGCACGGCTTCGACGAGTTCTTCGGCAACCTCTACCACCTCAACGCCGAGGAGGAGCCGGAGATGGACGACTACTTCCCCGAGAAGGACTTCCCCAACTTCCGCAAGCTGAACGGCCCGCGTGGCGTGCTGCACTGCTGGGCGCAGGACGACGACGATCCGACCGAGCAGGAGCGCTGGGGGCGCGTCGGCAAGCAGAAGATCGTCGACACCGGCCCGCTCAACAGGAAGCGCATGGAAACCTGCGACGACGAGTTCGTCGCCGCGGCGAAGGACTTCATCGGCCGCCAGAACAAGGCCAGCAAGCCCTTCTTCGTGTGGGTCAACACGACCCACATGCACATGTTCACGCACACCAAGAAGGAAAGCCTCGGCCAGGCCGGACGCTGGCAGTCGCCGTATCACGACACGATGATCGATCACGACAAGAACGTCGGTGAGCTGCTCGACTACCTCGACGAACTCGGCATCGCCGACGACACGATGGTCGTCTACTCGACCGACAACGGCCCGCATCGCAACAGCTGGCCCGATGGCGGCACGACGCCGTTCCGCAGCGAGAAGGACACCAACTGGGAGGGCGCCTTCCGCATTCCCGAGATCGTCCGCTGGCCGGGAAGGATCAAGGCCGGCGCGATCGCCGACGGCATCGTCCAGCATCACGACTGGCTGCCGACCTTCCTCGAGATGGCGGGTGCCCCCGATGTCGTCGAAAAGCTGAAGAAGGGCTACACCGTCAACGGCAAGACCTTCAAGAATCACATCGACGGCTTCAGCCTGCTCGGCTACCTGACGGGCAAAGAGAAGGAAAGCCCGCGCAAGCTGTTCATCTATTTCAGCGACGACGGCGACGTGCTGGCGATTCGCTACGACAACTGGAAGGTCGTCTTCATGGAACAGCGGCTGCGCGGCACGATGCAGCTATGGGGCGAGCCGTTCGTCAGGCTGCGCCTGCCCAAGCTGTTCAACCTGCGCACCGATCCCTACGAGTACGCCGACATCACGTCGAATTCCTACTACGAGTGGTTCCTGTACCACGCCTACCTCTTGTATGGCGCCTGGGGGCTGGCCGACAAGTTCGCACAGACGCTGAAGGAGTTCCCGCGTGTCCAGAAGCCCGGCAGCTTCACGCTCGACGACGCGTTGGCGAAGATGAACGAAGTCTCGGCCGGGCCGACCTGAGCCGCACGGCACCGGCGCATTACGCCGGCGGCAGCACCAGCCGGAAGCTCGCACCGTCGCCGAGGCGGCTCTCGGCGGCGAGCGAGCCGCCGTGCGCGCGCGCAATCTCGCGGCTGATCGGCAGGCCGAGGCCGAGGCCATGTTCCTTGGTCGTGACGAACGATTCGAACATGCGTTCGAGTTGATCCGGCGCGATGCCGCATCCGCTGTCGATGACGACCAATTGGACCTGGCCGTCGTGGGTACGCGACGTCGTGACGCTGAGCTGCTTGCGCGGCGCCGCCTCGGCGAGCATCGCGTCGCAGGCGTTGGAGATCAGGTTCAGCAGCAGTTGTTGAAGCTGGACCGGATCGCCGCTGACCTTCGGCAGGTCGCGTGAAAGGCTGGTGGAGATCACGACTTCCGAGGAGACGAAGGCGCCGTGGGCGAACACCAGCGCGTCTCTGGCCAGCTGGTTCAAGTCGACGCTGACGAACTCCTCGGTACCTCGTTTCGTCAACAGCCGAAGGTGGTGGATCAGCAGGCCGGCGCGCTTGTCGGCCTCGGCGATCTCGGTCAGGATGGCCCGCAGTTCGCTCAGGTTGGGCGGGTCGCGGGCGAGAAAGCGCAGCGCCGCCTGGGCGTTGGCGAGGATGGCGGTGAGGGGCTGGTTGAGCTCGTGGGCGAGCGTGCTCGAGAAGTCGGTCAGTGACGTGACCCGGGTCAGGTGCGTGATCTGCTGCCGGTGCTCGTGCGCCTGCCCCTCCGCCCGGCGCAGCTCGGTGATGTCGTGGACGATCGTGATCGCGCAAGGCTCGCCCTGCAGCTCGATCGCCGTGATCGACACCAGCGTCTCGTGACGAGAACCGGTGCGATCGCGCAGCGCGATCTCGAGGCCACGCACGTCGGGCGACTCGCGTTGCAGCGCAGCGAGGCGGGTGCGACCGTCGTCGCCGGCATCCCCGGTCGGCTCGACCGCACGCACTTGCACATGCGGCGGCGCTGCCGGTCCGAACAGGTCGAGCCAGCGATCGTTGGCGTCGATGATCGCGCCGTCGCGGCGACGGTTCACCGCGATCGCGTCCGGCCCAGCCCGAAAGGTGGTCGAGAACAGCTCTTGCGACGCTCGCAGCTGGCGCTCGGCGTGCCTGCGCTCCTCCAGCACCGCCGCGAGCAGCAGCAAGGGCACCGCGATCGTGATGAGGAACATCTGGATCGGCAGCGCAGCGCCGTGCGCGACCACGTCCAGGAAGGGCCCGTGCCCGTGCCCGGCGCCCCAGATGACGACGAACGCGACGATCGTGAACGACAGGCTCGTCAGCACCGGCCCGAAGCGCAGCGCGGCCCAGATCAGGAAAGGCAGCGGCAGATACAGCAGGCCCAGCGAGCTGCCGAGCTCGACATCGGCGACGAAGACGATGGTGCCCACGCCCAGCAGGCCGACCAGCAGCATCGCGGCCTCGGCCAGACGCAGCTCGACCGGTTTGCCGATCCGCGATCGCATCGCCATGCCCAGCGTGACGATGGCCGGCACGAAGGTGAACGAGGCGACGATGTTGGCGAACAGGCGCACCCGCCACAGCGTCCAGTAGTCGGCATCGCCCCAGCCGATGAAGCGCACCAGGCCGGCGTCGAGGAACGAGCTGAGCAGTGCCGCCGCCACCGTCGCGGCCGAGAAGGCGAGCACGCTGCGCACCGTGCGCAGGTCCGGCGTGCCCCCGGCGAGCCAGCGCGCGAGCAGTGCGCCCATCAGCGCTTCGCTGACGTTGCTCGCGAACCAGCCCAGCACCATGGACACGGGAATCCTGGCCGCGAGCTCGGCCAGCAGGTGCGCAGGCAACGCCGCCAGGATCAGGAACCACCACCAGCGCACCGGCGCGAGCAGCAGGGCGGCGAGGAGCAGCGCGTTCGGCGGCCAGAGCACCGACAGCGGAAACGGCATGAACGTGAGCGCCAGGCCGATCTTTGCGCCGGCGTAGTACATCAGCGCGACCGCCACCGCCGCAGTCACGGGCGGCCAGCCACGAGGACCCCCGCCCGACGTGGCAGCGTCGGCGGAGGCCGAATGAAGCTGGGTGCCCAGCGCCCCGGGCATGTCGAGCATCAACCTAGAACCGCTCCTGTGTGCACGAGACGGACCCTGCCACAAAGGACGGGTCGTTTTGATGACAAGCGCGCCGGTCACGGTCGACCGCAGCGATGCCCTGCGTCGAGTGTGCCCGGAATCTACACTTCGGGTCGCGCGGGTCAAGTTCCTTGACCCGCCTGAACTCGAGACGGGAGGGCTGATGGATCTGCCTACGAAGGTTGTCGACACCGGCGACGCAGCGCCGTCCGACCCAGGCACAGCGCATGTCCACGTCGTCGACGACGATGCGTCGGTTCGCACGGCGATCGCGCGCTTGCTGAAGGCCGAGGGCTACCTCGCCACGCCCCATCGCTCTGCCGAGGCGTTCCTGGCCGAGAGCGAGCCGCGCGAGCACGGCTGCCTCGTTCTCGACTTCGCCATGCCCGGGCTCGATGGCCTGGCGCTGCAGCTCGCGCTCGCCGAACGAGGCAGCCACATGCCGATCATCTTCCTGACCGGCCGGGCGGACGTGCCGATGTGCGCGCAGGCCATGAAGCAGGGCGCCTTCGACTTCCTGACCAAGCCGGTCGACGACTCGGTTCTGCTCGCCGCGGTTCGGGGCGCGCTCGCCACCGACCTCGTGCTCGGCATGGCTTGCGACCAGCGAACGGCGACCGAGGCGCTGCTCGCTACCCTGACGCCGCGCGAGCGCGAGGTGCTCATGCACGTCATCGCCGGGCGCCTCAACAAGCAGATTGCCGCCGAGCTCGGCACCGCGGAAAAGACGGTCAAGGTGCACCGGGCGCGAGGCATGGAAAAGATGCACGTCCGCTCGGTCGCCGACCTGGTGCGAATCGTCGAGAGGGCAAGGCCCGAGATGTCGCCCGATTTTCAGCGAGCGTCGGTGCAACGTAGGACCAACGTCTCATAGGCGGAGCCGGCCGACGGCGATAGTGTCGCGGGATGCCCCCTACCGGCGTCCTGATCGCAGTCGTCGACGACGAAGAGTCCGTCAGGAAGGCGTTGGGCCGGCTGATCGGCTCGGCCGGCTTCGATGTCCTGACGTTCGCGTCGGGAGTCGAGTTCCTGAGCGCTGCCAGGGAGCTCAGTCCTCAATGCGTGGTGCTCGACGTTCGCATGCCGCACATGGACGGCTTCGAGCTGCAGCAGGCGCTGCTGCGGGGTGACCGGCCGGTGCCCGTGGTCGTCATCACCGGCGACGATTCGCCCGAGTGCCGCGCGCGAGCGCTGCGCCACGGCGCGCGCGCCTACCTGCGAAAGCCGGTCGACGGCGCGCAGCTGCTCGACGCCATCCAGAGCGCGCTATGCCCCCTGCCGACCCACGATTGACGGGCCCTCGAACGGGCCAGCATCGACCGCATCGGCGACGAACGAGCGGTGCTCTCCGGGTAAGCTCCGCAGGTCGCGTGCCGCCGCTCGCGAGGTACCCGGCTCAACGTCAATCACGGAGAAAAAAATGCCCTTGACCAATCGCCTTGCCGCCGAGTTCCTCGGCACCCTCTGGCTCGTTCTCGGCGGCTGCGGCAGCGCCGTGCTCGCCGCCGCGTTTCCGCAGCTGGGGATCGGCTTCGCCGGCGTGTCGCTCGCCTTCGGTCTCACCGTACTGACGATGGCCTACACGATCGGCCACGTCTCGGGCTGCCATCTGAACCCGGCGGTCTCGCTCGGACTCGTCGTCGGCGGGCGCTTTCGCGCCGGCGACCTGCTGCCGTACGTCATCGCCCAGGTGGCCGGCGCGATCGTCGGCGCCGGCGTGCTGTACCTGATCGCCAGCGGCAAGGCCGGTTTCGACCTCGCCGGCGGCTTCGCCTCGAACGGCTACGGCGAGCACTCGCCGGGCGGCTACTCGCTCACGGCGGCGCTGGTCTGCGAGTTCGTGATGACCTTCATGTTCCTGGTCGTGATCCTCGGCGCGACCGACGAGCGTGCGCCGAGCGGCTTCGCACCGATCGCGATCGGCCTGTGCCTGACGCTGATTCACCTCATCAGCATCCCGGTGACGAATACGTCGGTCAACCCGGCGCGCAGCACCGGCCCGGCGCTGTTCGTCGGCGGCTGGGCGATCAGCCAGCTCTGGGCCTTCTGGATCGCGCCGCTCGCCGGCGCGGCGTGCGCGGGTGTCGCCTATCGCTGGATCAGCGGCGAGCGCAGCAAGGCGTCGGGCATCGAGGGGCCGGCGGACGCGAGCGTGCTCCCCAAGTCGCGCTAGCGGGTCAGCGTCGCCACGGCGGCGTGGCTGCTGACCGCGACCACCTCGAGCATGTGCAGATCGGGCATGCCGCCGAGCAGGCTCAACGCGTGCTTGGCAAGCTCGCGCGGCACATGCCCGGTGAGGTGCGCGAAGCGGGCGCCGCTGTCGGCAAAGACGTCGAAGATGCCGAACTGCTCGGCGTCGAGCTGAAAGGCGAACCACGCGCGGGTGTCGTCTTCCTCGTCGACGAAGCGGCGGGCGTCGCGCAGGAACGCCGCGACCTCGCGCGCGTGGCCCGCCTTGGCCTTGAACGTGAGCAGCAGCCCCTTGGCGACGTCGACCAGCGGCTCGGCCGGCAGCTTGTGGGCGAGGACGTCGAGCTTGTCGATCGCCGGCGCTCCCGCGAGCAGGGTGTCCCGCTCGCCGACGAGCGTCCTGGCGACGGCGCCGTTCAGGTGCGCGTCACGCCCGGCTTCATCGGCGAACGCGTCGAAGATGCCGTAGTCGCCGCGTCCGAACCGCAGGCCGAACCAGGCGAGCGTGCCCGGCTCCTGGGCGACGAGCGGTCCGGCATCGGCGAGCAGTCGCCTGACGTCGTCGTCGTGGCCGCTGCGGGACTCGAACCGGGCGAGCAAGGCCTTGCTGATCATGACGGCTCCTCTGTGATCATCGATAAAGGCGCGTCGGCGCCGATCGAAATCTCGGCAACCCGCGTGCCTCTGCCGGCCCTCGGGCCGAGCCCAGCCCCTATGATTTAGCGTCACTTCATGGAACGGCGATGAACGACTCCCCCGTGGCCGGCCGAACCGTCGGCGTGATCGGCCTCGGCGCGATGGGCGCCGGCATGGCCGGGTCGCTGCGCCGCGCCGGCTGCGACGTCCATGTCTGCGACGTCCGCGACGGCGTCGCGGCGACGTTCGCGCGGGGCGGAGGCACGGCATGCGCGACGCCGGCCGACTTGGCCGCTCGCTGCGACGTCGTCGTCTCGGTCGTCGTCAACGCTGCCCAGACCGAGTCGGTGCTGTTCGGCGCCGACGGCGCGGCAGCGGCGCTGCGGCCGGGCGCGGTGTTCGTGATGTGCTCGACCGTCGACCCCAACGTCTCGATCTCTTTCGAGCGCCGGCTCGAGGCGATCGGCCGCGGCTACGTCGACGCGCCGATCTCGGGCGGCGCAGCCAAGGCGGCGTCGGGCGAGATGACGGTCATGGGCGCCGCCAAGGATGGCCCTTGGGCCACGGCCGAGCCATTCCTGCAAGCGATGGCGGCCAAGGTCTATCGCCTCGGGGCGACCGCCGGCAACGGCAGCAAGGTCAAGATCATCAACCAGCTGCTCGCCGGCGTTCACATCGCCGCCGCCGCCGAGGCGATGGCGCTCGGCCTGCGCGAGGGCGTCGACGCGGCGGCGCTGTACGAGGTCATCACGCACAGCGCCGGCAACAGCTGGATGTTCGAGAACCGGATGGCGCACGTCCTGGCAGGCGACTACACCCCGCTCTCGGCGGTCGACATCTTCGTCAAGGACCTCGGTCTGGTGCTCGACACCGCACGCGCGACCAAGTTCCCGCTGCCGCTGGCGAGCACGGCGCACCAGATGTTCATGCAGGCGTCGAGCGCGGGCTTCGCCAAGGAAGACGACTCGGCGGTGATCAAGATCTTCCCCGGCATCGAGCTGCCGCGCCGCACATGACGATCCGCCTCGGCTGCATCGCCGACGACTTCACCGGCGCGACCGACCTCGCCAACAACCTGGTGCGTGCCGGCATGCGCGTGGTGCAGACCATCGGCGTCGCCGACGCGCCGGCGGCGAACGACGTCGATGCGGTCGTCGTCGCGCTCAAGTCGCGCACGATCCCGGCCGCCGACGCGGTCGCGCAGTCGCTCGCAGCGTGCCGCTGGCTGAAGGCCAACGGCGCGACCCAGATCTACTTCAAGGTCTGCTCGACCTTCGACTCGACGCCGCGCGGCAACATCGGCCCGGTGCTCGAGGCGCTGATGGACGAGCTCGACGCCCGCTTCACGATCGCGACGCCGGCCTTTCCCGACAACGGCCGCACCGTCTTCAAGGGTCATCTCTTCGTCGGCGACGTGCTGCTCTCGGAGAGCGGCATGCGCCAGCATCCGCTGACGCCGATGACCGACGCCAACCTGGTCCGCGTGCTGCAGGCGCAACTCGCGACCGAGCCGGGCGGCGGCCTGCCGGCGCGGCGCGTCGGGCTGGTCGACCACCGAACGACCGGCGTCTCGGCCGCGGCCATCGGCCTGCGCTTTCGAGCGCTGCAGGCCCAGGGCGTCGCGATCGCGATCGCCGACGCGATCGACAACGACGACCTGCTCCGGCTCGGCGCGGCCGTGCAAGACCTGCCGCTGGTCTGCGCGGGCTCGGGCCTGGCGATCGGCCTGCCGGCCAACTTTGGCGTTGCGGCGTCGGCGACGGCGACCGCGCTTCCCCCGGTGAGCGGCTTTCGCGCGATCGTTTCGGGCAGCTGCTCCGAGGCAACCCGCGCGCAGGTCGAGCACTTCGAGCGCAACGGGGGCGCGGCACGGCGCGTCGACCCGCTCGCGCTCGGCGCGGGCGCGCAGGAGGGACGGGTCGCCGATCTCGCCGGCTGGGCCGAGCACGAGTGGGCGAGCGACGCCTCCCGCCCGGTTCTCGTCTACAGCACGGCGGCGCCCGACGCGGTCGCCGCGGCACAGTCAGCCGGCGGCGACGTCGGCCAGCGCCTCGAGACGATGCTCGCGGCGATCGCCCGGGCGCTGGTCGAGCGCGGCGCACGTCGTCTGGTCGTCGCTGGCGGCGAGACCTCGGGCGCGTGCGTCCAGGCGCTCGGCATTCACCAGCTGCGCATCGGCGCACAGATCGATCCCGGCGTGCCGTGGTGCCACGCCGTGCCCGCGCTCGCTCCCGAAGGGTTGCATCTGGCGTTGAAGTCCGGCAACTTCGGCGGCGTCGATTTCTTCAGCCGCGCTTTTGCGGCACCGACATGAAGCTGCTTGCCCGGCCGTCGCGAACCGAACGCTCGACCCGAAGCGGCAGCGGCGCGCGCAGCGCGGAGTCGCGCTCGTGAGCGAAGGGCGCCTGCGCGACGAGCTCTGCCGCATCGGCCGCTCGCTGCATGCGCGCGGCTACGTCCACGGCACGACCGGCAACCTGAGCGCGCGCCTGCACGACGGCTTGCTCATCACCGCGACCGACGCCTGCCTGGGCGACCTCGAGCCGGCGGCGCTGGTGAAGGTCGACGCGGCGGGCCACGCGAGCGCAGGCGAACCGCGGCCGAGCAAGACGCTCGCGCTGCACCGTCGCATCTACGCGGCGGCCGCCGAGGCCGGCGGCATCGTCCACACCCACTCGCGCGCGCTGGTCGCGCTGAGCCTCGCCATTCCCGCCGGCGAAGACCGCGACGACCTGGTGCCGCCGATCACCCCGTACTTCGTGATGAAGGTCGGCCATGTGCCGCTCCTGGCCTATCGCCGCCCGGGCGACCCGGAGGTGGCCGATCGTGTCGCCGCGGCGATCGCCGACGCCGAGCGCCACGGTGTGCCGATCCGCGCGGTCATGCTGGCCCGGCTCGGGCCGAACGTCTGGGCCGGGACGCCCGCGGCGGCGATGGCGCGGCTCGAGGAGCTCGAGGAGACGGCCCGCCTCTGGCTTGCCGCCGAGCCGCGACCCGAGCCGCTGACGCCGGCGCAGATCGACGAGCTGCGCCAGCACTTCGGCGCCCGCTGGTGAAACGAACGGAGGGACCGCGATGCCGCGCTTTGCCGCCAACCTGACGATGATGTACGCGGAGCACGCGTTTCTCGACCGCTTCGCCGCCGCGGCCGCCGACGGCTTCGGCGCAGTCGAGTTCCTGTTCCCGTACGAGTGGCCGGCGGCGACGCTGGCGGCGCTGCTCGCCGAGCACGGCCTCGAGCAGGTGCTGTTCAACGCGCCGCCCGGCGACTTCGGTGCCGGCGAGCGCGGCATCGCCTGCCTGCCCGGACGCGAGCGCGAGTTTCGCAGCGGCCTGGCGCGCGCCCTCGACTACGCGGCGGCGCTGCGCTGCCCGCGCGTCCATCTGATGGCCGGACTGGCGCCAGCGGACAGCGACCGCGCCGAACTGCGATCGACCTACCTCGCCAACCTCGCCTGGGCCGCGCGCCAGGCCGACGCCGCCGCGGTCGACGTCCTGATCGAGCCGATCAACACGCGCGACATCCCGGGCTACTTTCTCAATCGCCAGGACGAGGCGCACGCGATCCTGGCCGAGCTCGAGCTGCCGCGGCTGAAGGTGCAGATGGACCTCTACCACTGCCAGATCGTCGAGGGCGACGTCGCCATGAAGCTGCGCAAGTACCTGCCGAGCGGCCGCGTCGGCCACCTGCAGATCGCGGGGGTTCCGGATCGCCACGAGCCCGACACCGGCGAGCTCGAGCACGGCTACCTGTTCGGCGTGATCGACGAACTCGGCTATCCGGGCTGGATCGGCTGCGAATATCGCCCGGCGGCCGGGACCTCGAACGGCCTCGGCTGGCTGCGCCGCGCCCGCGAGGCAGCAGCGGTGCGGCGCCCGGGATAGCCGGCCGCTCTTTGACCGCAGCCGATCTCCGTGGCGCGATGCCGCGGCGACGCGCGACGGCGGCGCCGCGACGCCGGGCCCGGCCAATGCCGTGCATGATGTCGCCCCAGGAGCCGCCGTGCCGTCACTCGACTTTCTGAATCCGTTCGCCCATGGCTTCGTCCGGGTCGCCGTCGCGGTGCCGCGCGTGCGCGTCGCCGATCCGGTGTTCAACGCTGCGGAGTCGGTAGCCGTGCTCGCGCGGGCAGCCGGGCAGGGCGCGGTCGTCGTCGCCTTTCCCGAGCTGGGCCTCTCGGCCTACACCTGCGACGACCTGTTCCACCAGCGCGCGCTGCTGGAAGGCTGCGAAGCGGCGCTCGCGACCATCGCCGAGGCGACGCGCCAGCATGGCGTCGTCGCCATCGTCGGCATGCCGCTGCGGGTCGACCACCGGCTCTTCAACTGCGCCGTCGTCGTCGCCGGCGGCCGGGTCCTCGGTGTCGTGCCGAAGACCTACCTGCCGAACTACGGCGAGTTCTACGAGGCGCGCCAGTTCAATTCGGGCGACACCGCGCTCGCCCGCGAGGTGCGGCTGCTCGGCGCCGACGTGCCGTTCGGCTCCGAGCTGCTGTTCAAGGCGAGCAACCTGCCGCTCCTGGCGATCCATTGCGAGATCTGCGAGGACGTCTGGGTGCCGATTCCGCCGTCGAGCTACGCCGCGCTCGCGGGAGCGACCGTCCTGGTCAACCTCTCGGCGTCGAACATCACGATCGGCAAGGCCGACTACCGGCACCGGCTGGTGAGCCTGCAATCGGCACGCTGTCTGGCCGCCTACCTGTACTCGTCCGCCGGCCTGGGCGAGTCGACGACCGACCTCGGCTGGGACGGGCAGGCGCTGATCTACGAGAGCGGCGAGCTGCTGGCGCAGTCGGAGCGCTTCGTCGCCGGCTCGCACTTCATCAGCGCCGACGTCGACCTCGACCGCGTCTCGCGCGAGCGCATGCGTCAGAACTCGTTCGGCGCGTCGGTCGATAAGCACAAGGCGCGGCTGGCGGAATTCCGCAACATCGCATTCGAGCTGCCGCTGCCGACCCAGCTGCCGCTGGCGCTGCAGCGTCGCGTCGACCGCTTCCCGTACGTTCCGGCCGACCCTGGGCGCAAGGACGAACGCTGCAGCGAGGTCTACAACATCCAGGTCCTGGCGCTGGTGCAGCGCCTGTCCGCGGCCGGCATCGCCAAGCTGGTGATCGGCGTCTCGGGTGGCCTCGATTCGACCCATGCGCTGCTGGTCGCGGCGCGGGCGATGGACGTGCTCGGCCTGCCGCGCAGCAACATCCTGGCGTACACGATGCCGGGCTTCGCGACCAGCGAGCGGACGCTCGCCCAGGCGCGGCGGCTGATGGCGGCGGTGCGCTGCAGCGCCGCCGAGATCGACATCCGGCCGAGCTGCGAGCGGATGCTCGCCGACATCGGCCATCCGTATTCACGCGGCGAGCACGTCTACGACGTGACCTTCGAGAACGTCCAGGCCGGCGAGCGGACCAGCCACCTGTTCCGCCTCGCCAACCTGCATGGTGCCTTGGTGCTCGGCACCGGCGACCTGAGCGAGCTCGCGCTCGGCTGGTGCACCTACGGCGTCGGCGACCAGATGTCGCACTACAACGTCAACGCCAGCGTGCCCAAGACGCTGATCAAGCACCTGGTGCGCTGGGTCGCGCAAAGCGGCTCGGTCGCGGCCGGCGACGACGACGTTCTCGACGAGATCCTCGCCACCGAGGTCAGCCCCGAGCTCGTACCGGGCGCCGCCGCCGACCAGCCGGGCCAGAGCAGCGAGGCGAGCGTCGGCCCGTACGAGCTGCAGGACTTCCATCTCTACCACGTGCTGCGCTTCGGCTTCGCGCCGACCAAGGTCGCCTTCCTCGCCTACACCGCGTGGCACGACCGCACGCTCGGCGCCTGGCCCGACGGCCCCGAGGTGGCGCGCCACGAGTATTCGCTGGCCGAGATCAAGCAGCACCTCGGCACCTTCCTCTACCGATTCTTCAAGACCAGCCAGTTCAAGCGCTCGGCGATGCCCAACGCGCCCAAGGTCGGCTCGGGCGGATCGCTGTCGCCGCGCGGCGACTGGCGCGCACCGAGCGACTCGGAGGCCACCGTCTGGCTCGCCGATCTGGCGCGCGTTCCGGACGCTCCCTAGGCCGGCCGCGAGCGCGATGGCGCGGTCGTCGCCGCCGTCAGGACCGCGTCGTTCGGCGAGCAATCAGCGCGGCGTCAGGCGGGCATCAGGTTGACGATGCGCGAGAAGAGCTGGCGGTATTCCCGGTCGGCGCCGCCGTTGAAATGCGGATCGCGGTTCTCGCTGAAGGCGGCATCGATCGCGACCCAGTCCTCGGCCAGCAGGTGACGCTGCGCCGCGGGCAGGATGACCCCTTCCTCGCGCCCCATGTGATCCCACAGGAAGTCGGCATAGCGGCCCATCGCCGCTTCGAGCGCGAGCGTCGCCTGCAGGCGCGCGTCGCCTTCGGCGGTCGCCAGGGCTTCGACCTGCTGCGCCAGCGCGGCGACGTATTCATGATCGCGCGCATGCTGGAGCTCGAGCTCGTCGAGCTCGGCGCGGCAGCTGTCGGTGCGCTCGCGCAGGCGCCGGAACATGTGCGCCTCCTCCTTCGGATGGTGCAGGTCGAGCGGGAACTGGCGGATGTAGCGGACGATCGCCGCCATCGACGCCGGATCGGCGGCGACGCCGGCCTTGCGCGCCGCGGCCAGGGCACGCATCGCCGCGTGCATGACCGTGGCCAGGGATCGATGCTCGTCCCGGATGATGCCGATCGCCCGCGCCCGTGCCGCCGGTTCGCCGATCGACGACACCAGCACCGGCATCCGGGCCGTCATCATCACCGCCATCACTTCGGACGCGAACGCCATGCCGATCTTGCCGTGGTGGCCGTGCGAAGCCATGAAGATCAGGTCGCAGCCCGCCGCCCGCGCCGCCTCGACGATGGCCTGCGCCGGCCGGTCGTTGATCGCGTGACGCGACTGGCACGGCACGCCGAGCGCGCGCGCCGCCGTCTCGGCCTTGGTCAGCAGCTCGCGCGCCTTGCCGAGATAGACGTATTCGTACTCGTCGCGCGCCGTCAAGCGCAGCACTTCGGCATCGCCGCGCAGCGAACGCGCGGCGTCGGCGACAGCGTGGAAGAAGGTGATTCGGGCGCCGATCGAGCGCGCGAACGCGACGGCGTTGCCGATGACCTCGATCGACAGGTCGGTGTCGTCGACGGGGACGAGCAGATGGCGGTACATAGGGGTCCAGGGGATGGGTTGGCGCGATCCTAGGCAGCTGCCGGCCGATCGGACCTCCCCGGCGCAGGGGGGCAAGCCCGGACGTTGGCGACGCCGCGCCGCCGCTACCATGTCGTTCGGCAGCGCCGACACAGCCGGCTGACCGGGCGTCGGCAGCATGTCGTTGAACGCCGTGACCACTCCTACCCCCTCGCGCCTCGTCGATTTCGCCGATGACCTCCTGCTGAGGATCACGCCGCCGCGCGTGCCGCGCCACCAGGTCGCCCGGCCACGCCTCAGGTCCGACCACGAACGCCTCGGCGGCTTCCCGCTGATCCTGGTGCAGGCACCGGCCGGTTACGGCAAGACGTCGCTGCTCGCCCAGTGGCGACGCGAGCATCTGGCGCAGGGCCGGGTGGTCGCCTGGTTGTCGGTCCAGCCGAGCGACGACGAAATGCGACTGGTGCAGGGCCTGGCGCTCGCGGTCCGCGCCGCCGCCGGCCGTCCCACCTTCGGCCACACCGTGCTCGAAGCAGCGATGCCGGCCGGTCTGGAAGCCGTGACGGTCTGGCTGGCCGAGGTCGCGCATTCGGCGCTCGACATGGTGCTGATCGTCGACGAGGCGGATCGGCTGCCGCCGGCGACCCGCGATGCGCTCGCGTACCTGTTGCGCAACGCGCCCCCCAATCTGCGCGCCGTGGTCGCGGCGCGCACCGACTGCCACTTCGAGATCGACGACCTGATCACCTACGGCGGCGCGACGCGCATCGGCCCGGCCGAGTTGAGCTTCCGGCTCGACGAGACGATCGAGCTGGTGCGCGCGCGCTTCGGCACGCGGGTCGACCGCGACACCGCCGCGCGCCTGCACGAGCTGGCCGAAGGTTGGCCGCTTGGCCTGCAGCTCGCCGTGACGGTCATGGCCGCCGGTGGCGACCCGCAGGCGGAGGTCTCGGTGCCGTCGGCGCAGGGTGGGGTGCTGCACGACCGATTCGTCAACCTGCTCTTGGCCAACCTCGATGGCGCCGATGTCGCCTTCCTGACCCGGATCGCGATCCTCGACCTGCTGCATCCCGAGCTCTGCGCCGCGGTCGCGCACACCGCCGACGCCGGCGAGCGGCTGGCGCGGCTGGCGCGTGACACGCCCGTCTTCGCCGCCGACGAGGGCAGCGACTGGTTGCGCATGCACGCCCTCGCGCGTGACGAGCTGCGGCGCCGCTTTTCGCAGTTGCCGACCAGCGAGCAGGCGACCCTGCACGGGCGTGCCGCCGAGGGCCTGGCGGCGCGCGGGCTGTTCGAGGCCGCCGCCCTCCACGCGCTTGCCGCCGGTCATCGCGAGGCTGCCTACGAACTCGCCGAGCGCAGCCTCTACGAATCGCTGATGACCCGCGGCGGCCAGGGAGCGGTGCTCGAGTGGCTGGAGCGCCTGCCCAGCGACGAAATCGACCGGCGACCGCGCCTGCTCCTGGCCGCGGCCTGGTCGCTGGCCCTGAGCGAGCGCCACGACGAGGCCAGCCGATTCATCGACCGGATCCTCGCCCGCGACGGCGCCGACGCCGCGCTGCGTTGCGAGTGCGCGCTCATCCAGAGCGGCGCGGCGGTCTATGCCGACGACCCCGACCGGTTCGCCGCACTGCACGACCCGTGGGCCAGCGACCCGCCGCTGACCGATCCGATGCTGCTGCAGGTCCATGCCAACCGTTCGGCCTTCCGGAGCCTGCTCGACGGCGAGCCGGCGCTCGCCCGGCTGCGCCAGCAGCACGCACCGCGCGGCGGGCGAGGCGAGGCCCAAGGCTATCTCGGCCGCTGGGGCGACTTCATCGTCGGCCTGTCGTACCTCTGGGAAGGCCAGGTGCTGCTGGCCGAGAAACTGCTTCGGCCGACGCTGGCGCGGGCCGAAGGCGACCTCGGCCGGCGCAGCCCGTTCACCTGCATGCTCGCGGCCGTGCTGGCGGCGGCGATCTGGGAGCGCAACGACAGCGAGGCCGGGGCGCTGCTTGCGAACCGTCTCGACGTCCTGGAACGCACGCTTCCCGAAACCGTCCTCCTCGGCTACCGCACGATGGCACGCGTCGCCGCGGCCGAGGGTGCCGAGAACCGTGCCCTCGAGCTGCTGGGCGCGCTGGACGCAACCGGCCTCGCCCGCGGCCTGCCGCGGCTGCGCATCGCCAGCCTGACCGAGCAGGTGCGGCTGCATGCGCGCCGCTTTCGCGCCGAGACGTGTCGCGACCTGTGCGCCCGGATCGATTCGCAGCTGGCCGCGCCGGACGCCCCGCAGGGGCCGCTCTGGCGCCGCAACGCCGTGCTGCTGCGCGAAGCGGCGCTTGCCTACGCCGCGATCGCGGCGCAGGAGTGGCGCCGTGCCGCCGAGCTGCTCGCGCGTGCCGATGCCCTGGCTCAGGGCGTCAAGCTCGCCCGCCTGCACATCGAGCTGCTCGGCCTGCGTGCCTGGGTGCTCGATCGCTGCGGCGAGAAATCGCTGCCGCTGTTGCGCGAAGCCGCCGACGTCGCCGCCGCCTACGGCCTGGAGCGCGTCTTCGACGATGCCCACCCGGGGCTCGGCGACTGGGCGCGCCAGGCGCTGGCCGACGGCACGGCACCGGCGCCGATCGGCCCGGGGCCGCTTGCCGCGCCGATCGGCTCGGCGCGGCCGGCGCCGCGTGGCCATGCGCGCGCGGTGCCGAACATGGTGCTCACGCCGAAGGAGCGCGAGGTGCTGGAGCTGCTCGAGCGCAACCTGTCGAACAAGGAAATCGGTCTGGCGATGCAGGTCGGCGAAGAGACGATCAAGTGGCACATGAAGAACCTCTTCGCCAAGCTCGACGCGGGGACGCGCAAGCAGGTGGTCCAGCGGGCGCGGCTCCTCGGACTGCTCGACGGCGAGCGCTGAAGGCCACTGTCCCGGTCGGCCGCCCCCCTCCACGATGGGGGGACTCCGGCGTCGCCCGTCTCTAACCTTGCGTTCGGGAAAGGCCGCGGCGTCGCGACCTGAGCAAGGAGACCAGCCCATGACCAGCAGTACCGCTGCCGCGCCCGGGATCGCCCGCGCCGGATCGCTGCGCGACTCGATCCGGGTCGAGCCACTCACCTGCGCGATCGGCGCCGAGCTGTCGAACGTCGACCTCGGCGTCGCGTCGCGCGACCCGGCCCTGGTGGCTGAGATCCGAGGCCTGCTGCTGAAGCACCGGGTGCTGTTCTTTCGCGACCAGGACTTCACGCGTGCCGAGCATGTCGCGTTCGCACGCCACTTCGGCGATCTCGAGGACCATCCGGTCGCGGGCAGCGATCCCGAGCACCCCGGGCTGGTGCGGATCTACAAGTCGCCCGATGCGCCCAACGACCGCTACGAGAACGCCTGGCACACCGATGCCACCTGGCGCGAGAAACCGCCGTTTGGCTGCGTCCTGCGCTGCGTCGAGTGCCCGCCGGTGGGCGGCGACACGATGTGGGCCAACATGGCGCTCGCCTACGAGCGCTTGCCCGAGCAGATCAAGACCCGGATCGCGCCGCTGCGCGCGCGTCACAGCATCGAGGCCAGCTTCGGTGCGGCGATGCCGGTCGACAAGCGCCTCGCGCTCCACGCCCAGTTCCCCGACGCCGAGCACCCGGTCGTGCGCACCCATCCCGAGACCGGCGAGAAGGTGCTGTTCGTCAACGCCTTCACGACCCATTTCACGAACTTCCACACGAGCGAGAACGTTCGCTTCGGCCAGGACCACGCGCCCGGCGCGGCGCAGCTGCTGCAGTACCTGATCAGCCAGGCGTTCATTCCCGAATACCAGGTTCGCTTCCGCTGGAAGCCGAACAGCGTGGCGATGTGGGACAACCGCTCGACCCAGCACTACGCGGTGATGGACTACCCGCCGTGCCATCGCAAGATGGAACGCGCCGGCATCGTCGGCGAGCCGACCTACTGAACGGTCGCCCGCTGGCACCGAACTCCAACGACTTTCTTCAAAGGCCCCCATGAACTTCCTCGACGGTTCCCTGTTCCCCGAAAACCAGGACAAGCTCGTCATCACCGCGGCTCCCTACGGCCCCGAGTGGATTCCCGCCGACTTCCCCGACGACATCCCGGTGCGGATGGAAGACCAGATCCAAAAGGCGGTCGACTGCTACAACGCCGGCGCCTCGGTATTGCACCTGCACGTGCGCGAGCTCGACGGCAAGGGCTCGAAGCGCCTGTCGAAGTTCAACGAGCTGATCGCCGGCGTTCGCAAGGCGGCGCCCGAGATGGTGATCCAGGTCGGCGGCTCGATCTCGTTCGCGCCGGAGACCGAAGGTTCCCAAGCCAAGTGGCTGTCCGACGACACGCGCCACATGCTGGCCGAGCTCGATCCGAAGCCCGATCAGGTCACCGTCACCGTCAACACGACGCAGATGAACGTCGTCGAGCAGATGGAAATCGCCGACCTTGCCGGCACCTCGCTGGCCGAGCCGGCGAACTACCAGGCCTATCGCGAGATGATCGTCCCCTCGGCGCCAAGCTGGGTCGAGGAGCACGTGCGCCGCCTGAGCGCCGCCGGCATCCAGAGCGCGTTCCAGTTCTACAACATCAACAGCTACGAGACCGTCGAGCGGCTGATCCGCCGCGGCGTCTACAAGGGGCCGCTGGTGATGAACTGGGTCGCGATCGGCGGCGGCATGGACCAGCCGACGATCTACAGCCTGGCGCACTTCCTGCGCGCCATTCCGGACGGCTCGATGCTGACGGTCGAGAGCAGCATGCGCAACGTGCTGCCGATCAACATGATGGGGCTGGCGATGGGCCTGCATGTGCGCTGCGGCATCGAGGACAACATCTGGAACCAGTCGCGCACCGAGAAGATGTCGACCGTCAAGCAGATCGAGCAGCTCGTGCGCATCTCGCGCGAGTTCGGTCGTGAAGTTGCCTCGGGCAAGGACGCGCGCGAGATCTGCAAGATCGGCGTCTTCTACGACACCGTCGAGGAGACGCTCGCCGCGAACGGCTTCGCGCCCAACGCCAAGGGCCGGCAGCAGGGCTTCCTGCGCAAGGCGGCCTGACATGAGCGCCGCCAAAGCGATTCGACTGCACGCCACCGGCGGGCCCGAGGTGCTCGAGCTCGAGACGGTCGACGTCGGCGAGCCGGGACCCGGCCAGGCGCGCGTGCGCCACAGCTACGTCGCCGTCAACTTCATCGACATCTACTTTCGCACCGGGCGTTATCCGATGCCGCTGCCCAACGGGCTCGGCAGCGATGCCGTCGGCATCGTCGAAGCGGTCGGTGACGGCGTCACCGACATCCGCGCCGGCGACCGCGTCGGCTACCTGCTCGGCCCGCAGGGCGCGTACGCCGACGTCCGCGTCATGCCAGCCGAGGTGCTGATCCCGCTGCCCGCGGGCGTGTCCGACCGGACCGCCTCGACCCTGATGATGAAGGGCATGACGGCGCAGTACCTGTTCCGCCAGGTCTATCCGCTCCAGGGCGGCGAGACGATCCTGTACCACGCCGCCGCCGGTGGCGTCGGCCTCGTTGCCTGCCAGTGGGCACGTGCCATCGGCGTGACCATGATCGGCACCGTCAGCACCGACGAGAAGGCCGAGGTCGCGCGCGCGAACGGCTGCGCCCACACGATCGTCACCACGCGCGAGGACATTGCCAAGCGGGTGCGCGAGATCACCGACGGCAGGGGCGTTCCCGTGGTCTACGACTCGGTCGGCAAGGACACGCTGATGGCCTCGCTCGACAGCCTGCAGCCTCGCGGCACGCTGGTCAGCAACGGCACGACGTCGGGCCCGGTCGTGATCGACACGACGCTGCTCGCCGTCAAGGGCTCGATCTGGGTCACCCGGCCGGCGATGGTTCACTACGCCACGCCGCGCTCGAAGATGCTGGCGATGGCCGACGAGCTGTTCGGCCACGTGCTGGCCGGCCGCATCACGGGCGAGCCCAAGCAGGAGTTCGCCCTCGCCGACGCCGCCGAGGCGCACCGCGCGCTCGAATCGCGGCGCACGACCGGCGCCACGGTCCTCGTTCCCTGACCATCGCCATGGACCTGACCGCGCTCGAGAAACGGCCCGACGACGGCAGCTACCTGTTCGGCCGCGGGCCGGCCTGGTTCGCGTTCGCGATGACGCTCGCCCTGATGGTCGTCGACTACGTCGATCGCCAGGTGATCGTCTCGCTCTTCCCCTACATGAAGACGGACTGGGGCCTGTCGGACAAGCAGCTCGGCGCGCTCGTCTCCGTGGTCTCGGTGACGGTCGCGCTCGGTGCCTTGCCGGTGGCGCTGTTCGCCGACCGCGCGAGCCGGGTCAAGAGCATCTTCGCGATGGCCACCGTGTGGAGCCTGGCGACGATCTCGTGCATGTTCACGCGCAGCTACGGCCAGCTGCTCGCGGCCCGCTCGCTGGTCGGCCTCGGCGAGGCCGGCTACGGCTCGGTCGGCGCG
>Ga0207691_10000874_pt1 | contig 29986 bp, 32 predicted proteins | sample KBSM13metaG_FD_184327 | JGI IMG/M metagenome (GOLD analysis project Ga0207691, IMG submission 184327) | Miscanthus rhizosphere microbial communities from Kellogg Biological Station, Michigan, USA - KBS M1-3 metaG (SPAdes) (version 2) | ecosystem: Host-associated > Plants > Roots > Rhizosphere >...
CCTCGAGCTCGAGCTTGAAGCTGTTCCAGTCGGGGTTGTCGCGGAAGGGGATTTCGACTTTCTCGAGCCAGCCGCTCTTCGGGTCCCACCAGATGGTTCCCGTCGTGCCGCCGATGCCGGGACCGGAGATCCGGTACGACCGGCAGGTCTTGCCGTGGATCTCGTCCTCGCCCGTGTAGACGATGCGTGCGTCGCCCCGGTAGAAGATGGGCGGGCCGTCCTTCTGGAACGTGGGATCGATGATGCCGATCTCGAACGGCGCCTTCGGGTCGACGAGGTGGCGCCACGCGAAGTTGAGGCTCGTGAAGTCGAAGTTGTAGACGTGGAACGGCAGTTGCTTCCAGGCCGCGCTCCCCTTCCGGTCGCCCACCGTCACGTCGACGGCCCCCTTCGCACGGTCCACTGCGAACGAGGCCCTTTCCTCGATCGATCCGTCGAGGTTGATCACCGCCGCTTCCATCCGGTCCGAGGTGAAGAGCTTCCAGTCGAAGTGCGCGCGGACCCAGGCCGCGTCGTTGACGTCGTTCTCGACCTTCGCGACCTCGAGGCGGTCGGGCGCGACGACGAAGATCGAGACCCGGGTCGGCTTGGATCCGTCCAGGTTCGACTTGATGTAGTGGGCCACCTCGTTGACCCGGATCTTCGAGGGCTGGTAGCGGAACTTGTCGAGGTCGGAAGCCGGGCGCGGCGGGTCGGGCCCGGCCCCCAGGAGCGCCAGGGACACGAGGACGACCGGAAGGGACCTATTCATAACGAAGGGCATCGGCGATGTCGAGCGACGCGGCGCGGCGCGCCGGAAACCAGGACGCGAGGAGAATGGCCAGGGCGGCGAAGCCCACGATCGCGGCCAGATCCCGCAGGCGCACCAGAAACGGGATGTAGGAAACGAAGTAGATCTCGGCGACCCCCGGCGGAAAGGAGAGCAGCCGGAAGCGGGTCATGACCCAGCAGACGAGGACGCCGAAGACGACTCCGAAGAGGACGCCCGCGCCGCCGAGGAGCGCCCCGAGGGCGAGGAAGACCCGGGAAAAAAATCGCGGCTCGGCGCCGAGCGTCGTGAGCACGCCGATGTCGCGCTTTTTCTCCTGCACGGTCATCACGAGCGTCGCGACGACGTTGAACGTCGAAACGGCCACGATCAGCCCGATGACCAGAAACAGCGTCGTCTGCTGGATGGCCAGCGCCGCGAAGAGACCGCCGTTCATCGAGCGCCAGTCCGAGATCGAGTACCCGGCGCCCGCCGCCTCCCGGATCGCGGCCGCGACGATTTCCGTGTCCCGCAGCGAGTCCAGGCTGACCTCCACCACGTTCGCCCGGCCCTCCATGTGCGCCAGCTTGCGGAGCTCCTCACGGTCGACGAATACCCACTCGGTGTCGTACTCCGAGAAATTCGTCCGGAAGATGCGTGCGACCCGGAAGCGCCCGGTGCGCGGAAGGAACCGCGCGACGCCGGGCGACGCGTCGGCCGCCGACAGCGTGATCGTGTCGCCGGCGCGGACGTCCAGCCGCGAGGCCAGCTCCGCGCCGATCGCGACGCCCGGGAGGACTCCGGCGCCGCCGCGCGTGATGGCCCTCTCGGGGTCGGGAAGGTAGGAGTCGAGGTCGGACACCCGGCGCTCCGCGGCCGGGTCGATGCCCTTCAGCACGGCATCGCTTCCGTCCGGCAGTGCGGCCGAGGCCGCCACCCCGGTCTGATAGATCACCGAGGCCGTGGCCTGCACGCCGGGAACCGCGGCGACCCGCTTCTCCAGAGCTTCGGGATTCGGGTCGCCTCCGGGGATCAGCGGAAAGACGACGATCGGGGCGTTCGCGCCGATGAGCTTCTCGCGGATCTCGGTGCGATAGCCCGACAGCAGCCCCATCGCGACGACGAGGGCCGCCACGCCGACGGCGATGCCCCCGATCGAAAGCAGCGACACCGACGACACCAGCCGCGAGGGCCGCGACTTGAGGTACCGCAGGGCGACATCGAGCTCGATCGGAAGGCTGTTCAAGGCCTTGCCGTCTTGCCGCGCGCCTGCTCCATCGACTCGAGGAACGGGTGAAAGAGCACGTTGGCGTCGTGCGGGCCCGGCGAGGCCTCCGGATGAAACTGAGCCGCCGTGATCGGAAGACGGCGGTGGCGAAAGCCCTCGAGCGTCCCGTCGTTCAAGTTCCGATGCGTCGTCTCGACGTCGTTCGGCAGCGTGTCCGGATCCACGGCGAACCCGTGGTTCTGCGACGTGATGATGACGTGGCCGGTCGCGAGGTCCTGCACGGGATGGTTGGCGCCGCGGTGTCCGAACTTCAGCTTGAAGGTCGTGGCCCCGAGCGCGAGCCCCAGCAGCTGATGGCCGAGGCAGATCCCGAAAATGGGCTTGCCGGTCTCGATGAGCGTCCCGATCGTCCGGATGGGTCCCGCGAGCGCCGCGGGATCACCCGGACCGTTCGAGAGGAAGATGCCGTCGGGCCGGCTCTCGAGGATCTCCTCGGCCGGCGCCGACGCCGGGAACACCGCGACGCGGCAGGATCCGGCCTGCAGCAGCCGGACGATGTTGCGCTTCATGCCGTAGTCGACCGCGGCCACGCGATACTTCTTCTTCCCGCGCCCTCCCCGTTCGACCCGCGCCTCGCGCGTCGACACGGCGAGCGCCAGGTCGCTCCCGACCATGCCCGGCGACGCGAGCACGCGGCGGTGGAGCTCGGCCGGGTCCTCGATCTCGGTCGAGATCCCGGCGCGCATCGCCCCCTCGCTGCGGATTCGCCGGACGAGCGAGCGGGTGTCGAGGCCATGGAGGGCGGTGATCGCGTTCTGCTCGAGATACGCATCGAGGCTGATCTCTCCGCCGGTGCCGCTCCATCGCGTGGGAAAGTCGCGCGCCACGAAGCCGGCCACGTGGACGCGGTCCGACTCCGCCTCGTCCGCCCGGATGCCGTAATTGCCGACGTGCGCCGCCGTCATGACGACGATCTGCCCGGAGTAGGAGGGATCGGTGAGGACTTCCTGGTAGCCGCTCATCGCGGTATTGAAGACGATCTCGCCGAAAGACGTCCCGGACCGGCCGATGGCGTCGCCCCGGTACACCGTTCCGTCCTCGAGGACGAGCAGTCCCCGCAGAGGCCCCTTCACGCCGTCCGGCCCACCACCGGCGCGAGCCGCCGCAGCTGGAGAACGAGCTCCCCGAACATCTCCGGCAGGATCGCCTGCGGCCCGTCCGACAGGGCGTGCTCGGGCTCGTCGTGGACTTCGATGAGCAGCCCGTCGGCTCCGACCGCGACGGCCGCCCGGGAGAGCGGCAGCACCTTGGCGCGCTTGCCCGTCCCGTGCGAAGGATCGACGACGATCGGCAGGTGGGAGATCCGCTGGACGTAGGGCACGGCGGAGAGGTCGAGCGTGTTTCGGGTGTGGTCCGCGAACGTGCGGATGCCGCGCTCGCAGAGGATGACGTCGTAGTTCCCTTCGGCGAGCAGGTACTCGGCCGAGAGCAAAAGCTCCTCGATCGTGGCCGACATGCCGCGCTTGAGCAGCACGGGCTTCTTGATGCGACCGAGCTTTTTCAGCAGAGAGAAGTTCTGCATGTTGCGCGCGCCGACCTGGAGACAGTCGGCGTGCTCGGCGACGAGCTCCGCCGTCTCGGTGTCGAGGACCTCCGTGACGATCGGGAGCCCCGTCTCGGCCCGGACGCGCGAGAGGATCTTCAGGCCCTCGGCGCCGAGCCCCTGAAAGGAGTAGGGCGAGGTGCGCGGCTTGAAGGCGCCGCCGCGGTAGAGGTTCGCGCCGGCCTCCTGCACGCGGCGGCCGATCTCGACGGCCCGCGCCTCCGACTCGATGGCGCAGGGCCCCGCGGCGACCGCGAGTTTCTGGCCGCCGACCAGCACGCCGCCGACCGAGACGACGGTGTTCTCGCGCTTGGCTTCCCGGGAGACGAGCTTGTACGGAGCCGAGACCGGTATGACCTCCGTCACACCGGGAAGGTTTTCGAACGCCCCGCGATCGACGGAGCCGCGGTTTCCAGTGATGCCGATCGCCGTTCGCTGCGCGCCGGGAATGGGATGCGCCTGGAGACCGAGGCCCTGAACGGTGTCGACGACGCGGGCAACGTCCTCCGCGGAGGCGCCCGCGTCCATCACGATGAGCATCGGGGTGCTATCATCTGAGCCACGGCTGACAGAGTCAAACTCGTTCCGGCGGAGGCCGGAGGAGGTCCGCGAATCGTGAAAAAGAGCCTGTTTCTGGCACTCGCCGTCCTCATCGCCTTCTCGGCGGAGGCCTTCGCCTACGTCATCAAGCTCAAGGACGGCTCGCTCATCTTTGCGCGGACCAAGTACACGGTGAAGGGCGACCGCGCCATCATCACGCTCGAAAACGGCACGGTCACGGCCCTCAAGCTCGACGAGATCGACATCGACGGCTCGGAGAAATACAACAAGGAGAACTTCGGCAACGTCGTCGCGATCGACACACCCGACAGCCGCAAGCCCACTCCGGCGCCCGAGGCTCCGCAGCCTCCGCGCATCCAGGACTACATCAAGCAGAACAAGCCGCGCATGGAGCTGCCCCCCTCCGCCAGCGAGAAGGCCGCGACGTCCGCCACGGGGCCGTCCTTCGGCACGGTCGATCCGAACCTCCAGGGAGCCTTCACACGGATCTTCGACGGCGCGGGCATCACGCAGTACAAGCTGACGAACTTCCGCGGCACGACCGGCGTGCTCGTCACGGCGAACACCGAGGAAGCCGTCTTCAACGCCATCAACGCCACGGCCCGAGCCCTCTCGGATCCCGCCAGCCGCGGGAACCCGATTACGGTCACCGTCGTTCTCACGACGTCGTCGGGGGAATCCGCCGGCCGCCTCGAGATGACCCCCGAGCAGGCCCGGATGCTGGTCAACGGCCAGACCACCGCCGCGGACTATTTCGTGAGGAACGTCGCGCTGTAGGTCACGGTTCCGGAATCGGCGTCAGGTAGTACCGCGCATCCTCGCCGACCGTCCGTTTGAATCGCTCGGCGAACGAGACGAAGTCGCCGGCGCTCTCGTCCAGGAAGACTCTCTCCACGCGGTGCAACGGGAAGAAGACCGTGGTCGGCAGGACGGTGACGGTCTCCTTTCGGGCGATCTCGTGCAGCCAGCCTTCGAACCCCTCGAGCGACAACCCGCGAATGGTGAGACCGGAGCCGTCCCGGTCCTTGAGGAGGCCCCAGAACTTCTCGCGCGGGTTGACGAGCTGGACGAGCACGTACTCCCCGATCTTCATGGCGACTTCTCCTTTCCCTCGGACAGCTCGATGAGCACGCCGCCGCCGGCTTCCGGATGGAGAAACGCGACGCGCTTGCCGTCGGCTCCGGGAACGGGATCCGCGTGGATCAGGCGGAATCCCCGGCGAGACAGGTCCGCCAGAGCGCCTTCGAGGTCCTCGACCGAAAAACAGAGGTGGTGCACGCCCCCTCCGCGCTTCTCGAGGAACTTCGCGACCGGGGAATCGGCGGAGGTCGGTTCGAGGAGCTCGATCCGCGACTCCCCCACCGGCAGAAATGCCACGGTGACCTTCTGGCCGGGCACGACCTCGCGCTTCGATTCGGACAGCCCGAGCGCGCGGTAGATCCCGAGCGCCGAGTCGATCGAGGACACGGCCACGCCGACATGGTCGAGCTTGTAGGCGGTCACGAGGCCGACTCCGCGGTCATTCTCGCGGCCCCCTCCCGGGCGTCGCGGACCAGGCGATCGAAGAGGCGGCCGGCCGCGGTGTAAGGGTCCTCGCGCCGCGCCGTCACGCCGCGCACGGCCTCTTCGAGGCCGTCGGGCTCGGGAGCCCGGGCCTCGATCGTGCGCCGGAAGCGTTCTTCGAGCAGAGCCAGCAGGCGCGAGCGCGCCCGGACCGCGCGACGCCGCGCTCCCTCGGCGGACTGCGCCAGGTACGCGCCGTGCGATTCGAGGGCCTGGACGGCTTCGGGAACACCCGCGCCCGAAGGGGCCGTGGTCTTGACGATCGGCGGGCGCCAGCTGCCCGATCCGTGTGCCGAGAGGTCGAGCATCATCGACAGCTCCGAAACGGCCCGGTCGGAGCCCTCGCGCTCCGCCTTGTTGACGATGAAGACGTCGGCGATCTCGAGGATCCCGGCCTTGATCGCCTGGATGTCGTCTCCGAGGCCCGGCACGAGAACGACCGCGGTCGTATCCGCGGCGCGCACGACGTCGACCTCGTCCTGGCCGACCCCGACCGTTTCGATGAGAATCACCTGGAAGCCCGCGGCGTCGAGGATGTCCACGGCGTCGCTCGTGGCCCGCGCGAGGCCGCCCATCGTTCCGCGCGTCGCCATCGAGCGAATGAAGACGCCCGGATCCGTATAGATCTCGGCCATCCGGATCCGGTCGCCGAGGATCGCTCCCCCCGTGAACGGCGACGACGGGTCCACGGCGACGACCCCGACCGTGCGCCCCTGGCGGCGATACGCCTGCGCCAGGCGCAGCACGAGCGTGGACTTGCCGGCGCCCGGCGGCCCGGTGATCCCGATGATGCGCGCCCGTCCGGTCTCGCGGAAGACGCGGCGCAGGATCTCCGGCACGTCGCCCGAGTCGCGCTCGACTTCCGAGATCGCGCGCCCGATGGGTCTCGACTTTCCGGCCAGCACTCCCCGCGCGAGCTCTTCGGGCGTCGGGCCTGGGGCCGACGCCCCGGTCACGGGCCGCCCGAGAGGAGCTGCTTTGCGATGACGAGCTTCTGGATCTCGCTCGTCCCCTCACCGATCGTGCAGAGCTTGACGTCGCGATAGTACTTTTCGACCGGGAAGTCCTTCGTGAAGCCGTAGCCTCCGTGGATCTGGATCCCCAGGTCCGTGACCCGCACGGCGATCTCGGACGCATAGAGCTTGGCCTGCGCCGAGAATCTCGTGACGATCTCGCCCGCGTCCTTCGCCGCGGCGGCCCGCTGCGTGAGCAGACGCGCCGCGTCGATCTCGGTCGCCATCTCCGACAGGTAGAACTGGATCGCCTCGAACTCGCAGATCGGCCGGCCGAACTGGCGGCGCTCCTTCGAGTACTTGAGCGAGGCCTCGTAGGCGCCCCGGGCCAGGCCGACCGAGAGGGCCGCGATGGAGATGCGTCCCCCGTCGAGGATCTTCATGGAGTCGACCCAGCCCCCGCCCTCTTCGCCGAGCAGCGCGTCCGACGCGAGGCGGCAGTCCTCCATGACGAGGGTGCACGTATCGGACGCCCGCATCCCGAGCTTGTTTTCCTTCTTTCCGACGCGGATCCCCGGGTTGTCGAGCTCCACCACGAAGGCCGAGATCCCGCGGTTTCCTTTGGCGCGGTCGGTCACGGCCATCAGGACGGCGAGCGCGCCGACCGATGCGTTCGTGATGAAGTTCTTCGAGCCGTTCAGCACCCACTGGCTGCCGTCGCGGACCGCCGTCGTCTTCGTCCCGCTCGAATCCGATCCCGCCTCGGCCTCCGTGAGGCCCCATGCGGCGAGCCACTCTCCCGAGGTCAGCTTGGGCATGTACTTTCGCCGCTGGGCCTCGGTGCCGAACTGGAAGAGGTGATTCGAGCCGAGACTGTTGTGGGCCGCGAGTGAAAGGGCGATCGAAGGATCCACGCACGAGATCTCTTCGACGATGGCGGCGTAGTCCATGTACGACAGGGCCGCGCCGCCGTATTCCTCGGGGAAGAGGACGCCGAGGAAGCCGAGCTCGCCGAGCTTGCGGAAGACCTCGCTCGGAAACTCCTGGGCCTCGTCCCAGCGCATGACGTGCGGCCGGATCTCGGCCTCGCAGAAATCGCGAAGCGTCTGGAGGATCGAGTCTCGAGCTTCCCGTTCGGCGGTGGCGGTGTGCACGGGGGGATTTTATCGCGTCGACGGGGCCGCGGATGCCGTCACAGTGCTCGCGGACACAATGTCGATCCCGGTGTAATAGTGCCGGAGGATCTGCTCGTAGGTCTGGCCTGCCAGGGCCATGCCGAACGCGCCGTTCTGGCACATCCCGACGCCGTGCCCCCAGCCGCGGCCCAGGAATACGAAGTCCTTCTCTTCGCCGGCGCCGTCGACCCGGGTCACGGAAAACAGCATTTCGGGCATCTCCACGGCCTGGCGCACGTCGAAGCGCCGGAATGTCGCCTCGGCCAGGTCCGTCTGGACCCGCATCTCGATCGCGCGGCCCGTGGGGCTCCGCTGCGTGACGGCGAGCTCGCGGACCTCGTTCCCCGCGACCCGCCCGCTCATCCTCCGCGCGAGCTCCCGGGCGCCGACGCGCCGCACCCACTCCGTCCACGCGGACTCCCGCTCATAGGTCGGACCGTCCGGGTCGAGCTCGACCCAGAACGCGAGCAGGCGGCCGCCGTCCTTGAACCACCGCACCCGGTCCCCGGCGCGGAGCCGCAGACGCGGCGCCGGAAAGAACGCGTCCCCGATCCGCCGCGCGAACGGCACCTCCGGGTCCACCGGAAGACCGATGCGGCCCTCGGGCGCCTTGACCCAGAGATTCGAGCCCTCGCGCGCGAGAAAGCGGCCGGAACCCTCCGTCACGCCGAGCGTGCGAAGCGCGATCGAGAACGCGAGCCCGCCGTACTCCTCCTCCGTGAGCTCGCGGTCCGCCGGCGGAAGCGCGTCCCCGGCGAAGCGGAAGCGCAACAGGAACTCGTACGCCGCCCGGGGGGCGCCCGTCAGGCCGCGCCCCGCCGACGGGGACTCGTCGAAGTACGCCGCGTCGCGCGGCGTCAGCTGGATCGCCTGGGCCTCCGTCAGCTCGAAGGCGCTGAGAAGCGACGGATAGACCGCGGAGGGAGACAGCCGCGGAGGCGGCGCCTCCCGCTTGCGCACCCCCGCAAGTTTCTGCGCCGCCTCCAGACTCGCCGCGCGCACGGCGGCTTTCTTCGGGGCGAGACGGCGCAGAACGTAACCCCGCCATTCGAGCGACGTCCGCGGACCGGCGCCGTCGCGCGCCACCGGTGAGCCGGCGACCTCCTCGGCCGCGAGCTCGCCGCACTCGACCGAGACGAGATAGGGCACCGGACCGCCGGAGAAGACGTTCTCCACGTTTTCCGTGACTCCTCCGCAGGTGGAAACATAAAGGGCGTCGGCGAAATGGCCGCCGTACGCGAGAACCAGGCCGCGCGTACCGTCGACCGCCGCCGTCGAGAGCGGATCCTCCACCGACGCGCCGCCGTACGCCTGACACTTGGGGCCCGGGCAGATGTCGTAGCCCTCGGCCTCGAACTGGCCGCGGTGCGCCAGGGCGTATGTCCGCGCCGCCACGGCCTGTGCTTTCAGAGCCTCGATGGCGTCGAAACGCTTCGGTCCCATTTCGGCGGGCACAACCCCGTAAAGGTAGTCCTCGAGGTCGACGCGGTTGACGACGTTCAGCGTTCCTCGCGGATTGACGAGGACGCGCAGGCTTCCCCGGTACGGAACTCCGTCGACGGCGACGCGCACTTCCGGAGCGGGACCGTAGAGGTCCACGGGAGAGGCGAGCGTGAGCGGAGCGCCGCCGGTGCCGGTCACCGTGATCGTGGCGGCGGCCGCGGGAGGAGCCGCACCCGCGGCGGGCGCCGGCGGACGAGCCGCGCCGGCGACGACGAACCCGTCCTGGCCCCGGGCCTTCAGCGTCTCGAGGAAGGCGTCCGCTTCGGCCCGCGTGGGAAAGCTGCCGAGGAGCACGCGGTACAGCCCCCGGTCCGGCGCGAACGCCACCTGACCGGGGACGCCCAGCTCCGAGGAGAGCCGATCGGCGGCCTTGCGCGCGGGATCCTCCTGAGAGAAAGCCCCGGCCTGGATCTGGAAGGTGGTCTCCGACGCGCCGCCGGCGGCGCTCGCAGGACGGAACACGACCGGCCCCTGCAGGAGCTCGGCCCGATCGCCGGACGTCACGATCCATAGCGTTCCCGCCGATCCGATCGAGACATCGGTCAGGTCGCTCTTGAGGCCGATCCGATAGAGAACTCCGGAACGCGCCGGCGTTTCGGGGAGCGCGACGCGCAGGGCGGGGACGGGCACCGGCGCTTCCGCCGCCGACGGCAGGGGCGCGGGGGCCGGGCGCGGACTCGTGCAGGCCGTGACCGCCAGCAGGCCGGCGAGAAGTGTCCGCGCCGCGCGCTTGCGGGAGCGCCGTCTCAAAACCGGGACCGAATCCGGGTGCCCAGGACGTCCTTGCGGAAATCACCGCCCCGCAGCGGAACCATCAGGCACATCTCGTAGAGGCGGCTACGCAGGCGATATCCGATCCGGTCCTCGAGCCGTTCGCGCTCGCCCGAGGCGGGGTCGGGCTCGTCTTCGAAGTTGGAGGTTGCGATCGTGATTTTCTTACGGTTGTAGCGCGAGTTGAGGAGGCTGTAGAGAACGTCGAGCACCCAGGCGTGCGGCTTGGACGCGCCGAGCTCGTCGAGCACCAGGACCTCGGCCTCGCCGTAGGGCGTCAGCACCGACTCTTTCGAGAAGTCCGCGTCGGGACGAAACGAGGTCTGGATCTTCATGAGGAGATCCGAGAAGTCGACGTAGAGACCGGTGGTCCCCTTCGTCACGACCAGCTCGGAGAGGATGGCGCAAGCGAGGTGGGTCTTGCCCCGGCCCGACGGACCCACCAGCAACAGGCCCGCCTCGACCGCCGGGTACGCGTCGACGAACTCGCGCGCCCGCGCGCGCGCATGCGTCAGGCTCACGGTGTTGTCCGAGAAGTTCTCGAGCGTGCAATCACGGTAGCGCTGAGGAATGCCCACCGAGTCGAGCCGCGCGCGGGCGATGTTCGCGGCCCGGCAGACACAGGGGTGCGCGCTCTTCTTCCCGCCGGCCGAGTCGAGGACCCAGCCCGCGCCTCCGCAGACCCCGCAAACACCGGTTTCGACCGCTTCGGCCACGCTCTCCTCTCGAATCCCCTCGGGCCCGCCCCGGGTCCGCCTCGGGGCCCGCGACGCCTTTTATCGACTTCCCTAGTTCGTGGGCAAGCCGGCTTCGATCGTGATCCGCCGCCGGCGCGGCCCTTCGAGGTACTTCTTCAGATCCTCGAGGCTGGACTCCCAGCCCGCCTCCGCCTCGCCACGATACTGCACGTAGGCAGGGCCCTCGTCCGGCACGTCCTGTGCGACGGTGACGAGACAGCCGCTCTCGCGCTCGGCGATCGTCAGCTCGAGACGGATCCCGGACAGCGGTTCGCCGGCGGCCGGCTCGTAGGAGATGTCTTCGACGACGAGCTTGCGGCCGCGCTCGAATTCCGCGATCTTGCCGAGAATCGTCGCCTCCGTCACGCCGCGCGCGTCGGTAAACCCGACCGCCCAGTTGCCGCCGGGGCGCAGTCCGACGAGTGCGCCTTCGCAGAGCCACGACAGGAGCTCGGACACGCGCGTGAACGCGTCGAAGACATCGGCCGCGGTGGCGTGGACGGTGACGGAGCGGACGACGGCAAGACCCACGATCTAATACTAACGCCGGGACGGCGGAGGACTCCCCTTATACTGCGCGGCCATGCTGGCCCCCATCCGAGAGGCGCTCGCGTCGGCCGTCGCGGCCGCGGCGCGCGAGAAGCTCGGCGCCGACGTCGCGGCCGAGCGCATCGTGCTCGAGCGGCCGCCCAGGATCGCGATGGGAGATCTCGCCAGCCCCGTCGCGTTCGACCTCGCGAAAACGCTCCGGAAAGCGCCGCGCGCGATCGCGGCCGAGCTCGCCGCGGCCGTGACCCTCCCCGCCGGCGTGCGCGAGGCGAAGGTCGAGGGCGGGGGCTACCTGAATTTCTTCCTCGACCGCGGACCCCTCGTCCGCGCCCTGCTTTCCGGAGTCGCGTCGCCCGCGCCGCGCCCGGGGAAGATCATCGTCGAGCACACCAACATCAATCCCAACAAGGCGGCCCACATCGGCCACCTCCGCAACGCGGTTCTCGGAGACGTCCTCGTCCGCGTGCTGCGCCGCCTGGGCCATGCCGTCGAGGTCCAGAACTATCTCGACGACACGGGCGTCCAGGTCGCCGACGTCGTGGCGGGCCTTCTGCACCTCGAGAAGGTGACCACGCTCGAGGACATGCGCCGAGCCATTCGGGAAAGCCGCTTTCCCGGGGGAACCGCGAATCCCAAAGGATTCGCATACCTCTGCTGGGACCTGTACGCCGAAGTCGGGCGGACCTATGCCGCGCGGCCCGAGGCGAAGGCCTGGCAGGCCGAGGTGCTGCACGCGATCGAGGCCGGCGGCAACGAGACGGCCGCGATCGCGGCGGCCGTCGCCGAGGCCGTCTCCTCCGCCCACCTCGCGACCATGGGCCGACTCGGCATCGCGTACGACCTGCTTCCGCGGGAGAGCGACATCCTCCACAAGCACTTCTGGGCCCGAGCGTTCGAGCGTCTGAAGGGGTCGGGGGCCTTCCATCTCGAAACGACGGGCAAGTCCGCCGGCTGCTGGGTCCTCCGCCTGTCGGAGTCGCCCGAGTTCGCGGGGCTCGAGGAGCCCGACAAGATTCTCGTCCGTTCGAACGGTACGGTCACCTACACGGGCAAGGACATCGCGTATCAGCTCTGGAAGTTCGGCGTCCTCGACGTCGATTTCGACTACACGCGCTTCCGGCCGGACTGGAATTCCGGGTCCGTCCGGGAGCAGGACGTCCCGGAAGCGGTGCGGGCTCATCCTCTCTGGAGGACGGCGCACCAGGGCGGCGAAACCGATGCTCCGTCCTTCGGCGGCGGGAACCGCGTCTACAACGTGATCGACGTGCGCCAGGCCTACCTGCAGAACGTCGTCCGCGAGGGCCTTCGCGTCCTCGGTTTCACGGCCGAGGCCGACCGCTCGACGCACTTCTCCTACGAGATCGTCGCGCTTACCCCGGCGGCCGCGCGAGAGCTCGCGGAGCGCTTCGGCGAGGAGTATCGCCTCTCGCCGGAAGACGAAAAGAAGCCGTACGTCGAGATGTCCGGCCGGAAGGGCCTGGGCGTCAAGGCGGACGACCTGGTCGAGCTCCTCCTGGAGAGGTCCCGCGCCGAGGTCGCCGCGCGCCGCGCCGACGACGCCGACGCCGCGGCGGCGGAAACCGACGCCCGCGCCATCGCGATCGGCGCCCTGCGCTACTTTCTCCTGAAGGTCGGCCGGAACAAGGTCATCGCCTTCGATTTCGACGAGGCCCTCAACTTCGAGGGGGACACCGGCCCCTATCTCCAGTACTCCCTGGTGCGGGCGGACAACATCTTCCGCAAGCTGGCCGAGAGGGGCCTCGCGGCGCATGTCGACCCGGCCGAGCTCTCCGGAGCCGACGACGGATGGGATGACGAGCTCTGGGCCATCATCCTCGACGCCGCGTCCACCCCCGACGTCGCCGAACGCGCCGTCGAGACGCTGGAGCTCGCGAGCCTCGCCCGCCACGCGTTCGGGCTGGCCCAGGAGTTCAACCACTTCTACCACCGGCAGCCGATCGCTCAGGAATCGGATCCCGCGATCCGGAATCGCCGCCTCGCCGCGGCGCGTATTTTTCGAAGTGAGATGTCTTCCCTGCTCGGCCTCCTCGGCATCCCGGAGCCGGGCCGAATGTGACGATCGCGAGGCCTTCGGCCACGCGATCGTCATCCCGAGGAGCGCAGCGACGAGGGATCCCGTGACGAATCGAGAGGCTGGAAACCTTGGGATCCTTCGCTGCGCTCAGGATGACTGGCGTAAGAGCGCTCGGGATGACGGCGTAAGGAAGCTCAGGATGACGGCGGCGTTGAGGAGCGTGCCATGACGAACAAGGTCAACCTGCTCGAAAAGTTCGGCCTCTTCGACGAGCGGTTCCACCCGAAGATCGTCGGAGACCTGAACGACCATCAGGTCAAGCTGGTCAAAGTCCTCGGCGACTTCGTGTGGCATCACCATGAGAACGAGGACGAGCTCTTCCTCGTCGTCAAAGGCCGGATGCGCATGGGCCTTCGCGACGGCGACGTCGAGCTCTCTGAAGGCGAGCTCTTCATCGTTCCGAAGGGCGTCGAGCACAAGCCCTCGGCCGACGAGGAGTGCTGGATCGTCCTGATCGAGCCGGGCTCCACGCTCAACACGGGAAACGTCGTCGGCGAGAAAACCGTCTCGGAGCTCGAGAGGATCTAGCTTCTCTTGGCCAACCTCTCGTCGCGGCTCCCGGACAACGTCCCCGGCGAATTCTTCGTCGACGCGACGTGCATCGACTGTGACACCTGCCGCCGCGTGGCCCCCGTCGTCTTCGTGGAAGGCGCCGGCCACTCGTTCGTCGGCGCGCAGCCGCGGGACGTCCAGGAGCGGCGCCGCGCCTTCATGGCCCTCGTGGCCTGCCCCACGGCTTCGATCGGGACCTCTCCCAGGACCGACGCCTCCGAGGGCGCGCGCGCCTTTCCCGAGGCGATCCACGACAACGTGTCTTTCTGCGGCTTCACCTCCGAAAGCTCTTTCGGAGCCTGGAGCTATCTCATCGAGCGGCCCGAAGGAAACGTGCTCGTCGACTCTCCCCGCGCGGCGGGCCCGCTGCTGTCCGCGCTCGAGGCGCGCGGCGGAGTCGCGACGATGTTTCTGACGCACCGGGACGACGTCGCCGACCATGCCGCGTTTCGGAAACGGTTCGGCTGCGTGCGCGTCCTTCACGAGGACGACGTCACGGCGTCGACGCGCGACGTGGAGCGGCGGATCGGCGGGCTCGAGCCCGTGTCGCTCGCGGAGGATCTGATCGCCATTCCGACGCCCGGCCACACTCGCGGCCACGCGGTTCTGCTCTACCGCGAGCGCTTTCTGTTCAGCGGAGATCACCTCGCCTGGTCCCGCCGGCGCGGACACCTCGTGGCCTTCCGCGACGCCAACTGGTACTCCTGGCCCGAGACCATCCGCTCGATGGAACGCCTCCTCGACTACTCTTTCGAGTGGGTGCTGCCCGGGCACGGCGAGCGCTATCGGGCCGAGTCGCCCGCAGCGATGCGCCGGCAGCTCGAACGCTGCATCGCGTGGATGAAGGAGCGCTGAGAGCCGCGCCGTTCGCCTAGGCGTCGGGCCGGAGGATGATGAGGCCCCGGTTCTCCGGGGCGACGAGCAGGAGCCGTCCCTCCCGCAATCGGCTGAGGGCCTCGCGCACCGCCGGAGTCTTGTCCGCGGGAGACAGGAAGACGATGCAGCCTCCGCCGCCGGCGCCGCAGGCTTTGCCGGCCCAGGCTCCCGCCTTTTCGGCGCTCGCGATCGCGGCCTCGATCACCGGGGAAGACACGACGGGCGCCAGTCGCCGCCGCGCCGCCCATTCGTGCCCGAGCGCCGCACCCATCGCGCGAAAGTCCGACTTTTCGACGGCTTCCGCCATCTCACGAGCGGCGGCCCGCACCTCCTCGAGGCGGGCGGCCACATCGTGATCGCCCTCGAGCCGGGCGCGGAAGATCTCCCAGTTGTTCATGCCGGAGGAATGCACGGCGCGCGTGTCGAAGAGAGTCAGGTGCCTCAGCCAAACGCCCGGGTCCACGTCGCGGCGGCGGATCGAGACGCCGCCGGGATGGAACTCGAGGGTATGGATCCCCCCGGAGAGGGGCGGGTAGTAGTCCTGGGTGCCGGCAGGCTTGCCGAGCACGCGCGTTTCGACGTCGCGGACGAACTCGACCCGGCCGGGGCCTTCGAACCGGCGATCGACGCTCGCGGCGAGGGCGGCTGCCATCGCGACGGTCAGGGCCGACGAGCCGCCGAGGCCCGAGCCGAACGGCACGTCGGACGAGAGCTCGATCTCGCGAGGTTCGCGGATCTCGAGGCCCTCGAGCACGGCCCCCGCGAGGGCGCCGCGCGGGTCGGCGAGCAGCTCGCCGGGCTCGGACACGTGCCGCTCGTAGCCGAGATCCGGGACCGTGACGCGGAACCCCGACGCGCCCGGCCGCACGCGGCACCGCGCGCGCAAGTCGATCGCCACGTTGATCGTGCAGGAACCGGGATGAAGGACGTGCAGCGGCCACAGGTCCAGCGTGCCGCCCGCCAGGTCGACGCGCGCGGGCGCGCTCGCCTCGAACCATTGAGACATTGGAAGGATTGTACGGTTGGTTGGCCCGCGCAGCGGGCCGCTCAGGTCCGAGCTCTAGTACCCGACGCGGGAGGCCTGGAGGAAACCCGATTCCGGAAACGCGACGCCCTCGACCGTCACCGTCTGACCGACCGAGGCATTCGCGAACTCGCGGTCGGAGGTCATCATCCGCCAGCGCTCGCCGTTGTCTGCGCAGAAGCCGAGCTCGTGCACGGGCTCTTCGAGCGGACACACCGCCGCGGCATGCCGCGCCTCGCACTGGAGGCACACGAACGTTCCCGTCATCTGGCGCGAGACCGGCAAGACCCTCGGTCCCGGCCCGCCGATGGCGACCGTGGCGAGGGACAACGCGGCAGTCTTCGGTCCCCTCTGATCGGAGACGAGAGGCAGGATGAGCAGGAGGATCGACGCCGCGATCCCGAGCGGCGCATAGCTGGGTCGGACGGGGGCGGTCAGCCTCGCGTACAGCCGCTCCCGGAAATCGATCGGCGCCCGGGCGTAGTCGAGCCGGGTCCGGAGGAGCTTGCCCAGGCGGCGGGCCGACTGGCCGCGAGCCGCACAGGGGCCGCAGGAGGCCAGGTGGCGCTGGAGGGCCTCGGCGTCCTGCCGCGGGATCTCGCGGTCGAGGTAGGCGTAGACGAGGAAACGGGCTTTCGAGCAGTTCATCGGGCCGTGGGGAAAAACGGCCGCCCCCGGCCCGTTATTCCGGAACCTTTGGGAACGCGGGTCCCGGCCCCGGCCGCCTGCCTCAGGCCGGCTGAGGTTTCGGGCGGGTCCGCATCTTGGTCGGCTCGGCCCCCCGGATGTACCCGTGCTTACGGGCGTACTTGAGCAGCGCCTTTTCGAGCAGCTTCCGCCCGCGATAGAGCCGGGACATGACGGTGCCGACCGGGCATTCCAGGATCTCGGCGATCTCCTTGTAGGAGAAGTCCTCGAGGTCCGCCAGGACGACGACCATCCGGTAGTCGTACGGCAGCGACTCCAGCGCCTTCTTGACGTCGTCGTCGAGGACGCTCGAGAAGAAGTCCGTTTCCGGGTCCGAGGGCGGCTCGGAAGCGTCCCGCCGGACGATGCGCTCGAAGGAATCCTCGATCTCGGCGAAATCAACGCTCCGCGGCTCGAGCTTCCGCTTGCGGTAGTTGTTGATGAACGTGTTCTTGAGGATCTTGAAGAGCCACGCCTTGAGGTTCGTGCCTTCCTCGAACTTGTCGTAGTACTTGTACGCCTTGAAATACGTCTCCTGGACGAGATCCTCGGCATCCTCCGCGCTCCGGGTCATCCGGTAGGCGGTGTTGTAGAGGGAGTCCACGAAGGGCATCACCTGGGAATTGAAATCCCACGCCGAGACCGCCTTCGGGGCGCCCGTACCCTCCCCGAGGCTGAGAGCTGCTTCCTGCACGTTTACCTTCGCCATGCTTTCTAGGAATCGCAAAATCCTTGCCCGACCGATTACAGCGGCATCCACCGCCGACCGGACCGGGCTAACCTCCGTTCTTTCTACGGTCTAGATCGCCCTGCCGTTTGGGACCCTCGTGAAAAAGTACGCCGAAAGGGCCTTCCGGGTTTCTTCCCGGGGGGTCAGCCTGTCTTCGGGAGAGGACAAAATGAGCCGCGGTCAGCGCGGCGAGCCGTCCGGGGGGCCCTTTCGAGCCCCCGGACGCCTCAATTTCGTCCTACTTGCCGTAGATGAGGAAGCAGATCAGAAGCGCGTAGAGGACCAGGGACTCGATCAGGACGAGGCCGAGAAGGGTCATTCCGCGGATGTCCTTGGCCGCCCCGGGGTTGCGGGACATGCCCTCGGCAGCCGCCGAGGTCGCCTTCCCCTGGGCCGTGGCTCCGGCCGCCGCCGCGACTCCCAGCAGGAACGCGGCGCCGATCACGCCCCATTTGACCCCCGCCGGGGCTCCCCCGGCCGCCGCCGTCTCCTGGGCGAGCGCGGGCATGGACACCACCAGGGCCAGCGCACACAACACAAGCGTCTTCTTCAGCATCCCAAATCTCTCCTTCTTTTCACGCCGTCTGAGACGGTCTGGAACGCGCCGTCCGGCGCAATAGTTTGCGAACCCTATCATGGGCGTCGGAGTCGCCGATGCGCGATCAGTGCTCCTCGTGGGCGACGGCCGCGCCGACGTAGACGCCCGACAGCAGCGCGAACACGTACGCCTGCAGAAAGGCCGTGAAGATTCCGAGAGCCATCATCGGCCATGGCACCACCACGGGCACGAGGCTGGCGAAGACGTTCGTCGTGGTGTGCTCGCCGAAGATGTTCATGAAGAGCCGCAGCGAGAGCGACAGGATCCGGGCGAACGTCCCGATGATCTCGATCACGAAGAAGAGGGGCGCGATCCAGATCAGCGGCCCCATGAAGTGCTTGAGATAGCCGCCCACGCCGTGCTCCCGAATGCCCTCGATGTTGAAGTACAGGAAGGACACGACGGCGAGGGCCACGGTCGCCGACAGCGATCCGGTCGGCGGCTGCAGGAAGAAGAAGAGCCCGAAAAGGTTGCCCATCGAGATGAAGACGAACAGGGCGCCGATGATCGGCAGGTACTGGCGGATGTGGTGCTCGCCAACGGTCTCGGCGACGAGGCCCCGCAGGAAGGAGACCAGCATCTCGAGGAAGTTCTGCACGCCGCCCGGACGGGAGCGGTCGAACTTTTTCGCCGCCAGCGGGAAGAGGATCGCGATCAGCGCCATCAGGAGGAGCGCCATGATCGCCGCATCCGGCAGCCAGGCCTCCTTCCCGTCCGGGAAGAAGAAATGGGCCATGCCGGGAGACAGCTTCTCGACCGGAGGCACGCCCAGGAGCCGGATCAACAGCGCATTGATCGGATGCCAGAGGCTCGAATGATGCTCGACCAAGCTCCCCTACCTCCCCGCGTCCATCCACAGCTCCGGAACCACCGCGAGAACGACGACCGACAGGCCCGCGGCCCCGGCCACCGGATCGAAACCCTTCCATCGCCACAGAACCACCCCGAGAAGCGCAAAACTCGCGAGGGTCACCAGCAGAAGGGGAATCAGGGTTCGGAAACCTGCCTTGCCCGTGCCGGGGACCAGACGCTCGGTTGCCTTTTCGAGGACCAGGAAGCTGGAAATTACCACGGCCGCGCAAATTGTCAATGAGACGCCGGCCCGGGCCCCGAACAGGAATCCCGCGACGATCGCGGCCGCCCCGATGGCGAATGCCCGGCGCTTGACCCGTCGGATGACGGCGTCCATGTCGCTCACTTCGAGACCCGAGAGGTCAGCCGGACGAGATGGACGAAGGCCGAAACGAGCCCGAGTGCGGCCCCGATCCACGCGGGCACACGGCCGAGCGAAAGCGCATCACCGAGCCACTTTCCGAGCAGGTAGCCCGCCGCGGGACCGCAGAGGAAGAGCAGCCCCGCCGAGAGCGCTTCGCCGAGGAGAGCCGGGCGGGCCACGACGGCCTCAGGGCTGCAGAACGCAGCTCTTGAGAACGGCGAGGAACGGCTGCGGCGCCACGCCGATGACGAGCGTGCCGACCGCGCAGATCAGGACGACCGCGTTGAGGGTATAGGAGCTCTGGAGCTTCGCGCCCGCAGCTTCGGAGAAGAACATCGCCGAAGCGATACGGAAGTAATAGAAAAGCGAGACCGCCGACATCACGACCGCGAGGACGGCGAGCCAGGCGTAGCCGGCCTTCATCGCCGCGGTGAAGAGGTAGTACTTCCCGATGAAGCCGGCGGTGGGAGGAATCCCGGCCAGCGAGAGCAGGAACAGCAGCATCACCATCGCGGCGGGCATGTTCCGCTGCGCCAGGCCGTTGAAATCCGAGACCGACTCGCCGGCGTAGCCCTTGGTCTCGAGCAGGATCACGAGCGTGAACGCGCCGAAGTTCATGAACGTGTATGCCAGCAGGTACACGAGGACGCCCCAGAGCCCCCACTCCGTGGAAAAGCCCAGCACTCCGAGCAGGGCATATCCGGCGTTGGCGATCGACGAGTACGCCAGGAGGCGCTTGACGTTCGTCTGCAGGAGCGCCGCGACGTTGCCGAGGATCATCGTCGCGGCCGCGACGAGCGCCACGACCAGACCCCAGTCGGCGTGGAACTTGGGAAAGGCCACGTAGAAGATGCGCGCGAGGATCGCGTAGGCCGCGACCTTGGGACCGACCGAGAAGAACGCGGCCACGGGGGTGGGCGAGCCTTCGTAGACGTCGGGCGTCCAGACGTGGAATGGGACGGCGGCGATCTTGAAGAGCAGACCTGCCAGGATCAGGAGGATTCCGAGCATCAGCAGGTTCGAGCGTTCCGTCGAGCTGAGCAGCTTCGCGAGCTCCGGCAGGCCCATCTTCCCCGCCACTCCGTAGACGAGCGAGAGGCCGTAGAGGAGAACGCCGGAGGAGAACGCTCCGAGAATGAAGTACTTCATGGCCGCCTCGGTCGACTTGATCTCACCCTTGAAGTAGCCGGCGAGGACGTAGGAGGACAGCGCCATCGTCTCGAGCGCGACGTAGATGGTGATGAGGTTGTTGCCCGAGACCATGAAGAGCATGCCGACGCCCGAGAAGAGCAGAAGGGCGTAGTACTCGCCTCCCGGGTACGGGGCGCGGCCGACGAAGCGGACCGAGGCGAGGATCGCCAGCAGCAGGGACAGGAGCACGAGGCCCTTGAAAAAGAGGGCGAAATTGTCGACGACGAAAGATCCCGCGAGGATCGGCGTTTTCCGGTCGGGGCGCGCCGCCACCCAGGTGAGCAGGGCGCCCGTAATCCCGACCGAGAGCGTGGCGACGAAACCCAGGAACTCTTCCCGGGCCTTGCTCAGAAATACCGAGATCCCGAGCATCAACAGCCCGGCGGCCGTCAGGAACAGCTCGGGCGCGAGCAGAATCCAGTCGGAGAGCTTCGTCGTGAACATCACGGGCGGACGGCTCCCGGAGCGTCCGCGCTCACGCTCGGAACCGCTCCCCCGGCTTCGTCCACCCTGGAGGCGACGGCCGGCGCCTCCATCGTCGCGCCGCCCACGATCGCAACGATCTTTTCGGACGGCCGCCGGATGACGTCGAAGATCGGCCGCGGATACAGGCCGATCCAGAGGGCGAGGATGACGAGAGGCGCGAGCGTCAGCTGCTCGCGGAACGTGAGATCCGCGAGCTTCTCGTTCGCCGGGTTCGTGACTTCGCCGAAGAACACGCGCTGGTAGAGCCAGAGGAGGTACGCGGCGCCGAGGACGATGCCGGTCGCCGCGCAGAACGCCCACCAGAAGCTCTTCGCAAAGGCGCCCTGGAGAATCGTGAACTCGCCGATGAAGCCGTTCAGCAGCGGCAGACCCATGGAGGAGAGCGCCATGATCAGGAAGTAGGTCGCGAACACGGGCATCGGCTTCGCGAGACCTCCGTACTCCGAGATCATCCGGGTGTGCCGCCGCTCGTAGATGATGCCCACGAGCAGGAAGAGCGCGCCCGTCGAGATGCCGTGGTTGATCATCTGGAGAATCCCGCCCTGGACCCCGGCCATGTTGAGGGCGAAGATCCCGAGCATCACGTAGCCGAGGTGCGAGACCGAGGAGTAGGCGATGAGCCGCTTCATGTCCTTCTGGACCAGCGTGACCATCGCGCCGTACACGATGCCGATGAGCGAGAGCGTGACCATGATCCCGACGACTTTCGGATGGCGGACGGCGTCGGGAAACATCGGCAGCGAGAACCGCACGAAGCCGTAGGTCCCCATCTTCAGGAGGATCGCCGCCAGGATCACCGAGCCCGCGGTCGGGGCCTCGGTATGGGCGTCCGGCAGCCACGTGTGGAACGGGAACATGGGCACCTTGATCGCGAAGCCCAGGAAGAACGCGAAGAAGAGCCAGATCTGCAGATTCGCAGGCATCTGCTGCGCCACGGCCGTCATGGTCTCGATCGCAAACGTCGGCGCGTGGCCGAGCCCCTTGTAACTCAGGAAGCCGGTCGTGTTGTAGAAGTAGAGCGCGATGATGCCGAGGAGCATCAGCACCGACCCCGCGAGGGTGTACAGGAAGAACTTGATCGCCGCGTAGAGCCGGCGCTGGCCTCCCCAGACGCCGATCAGGAAGTACATCGGCACGAGCATCACTTCCCAGAAGACGTAGAAGAGGAAGAGGTCCAGGCAGCAGAACGTCCCGATCATGAACGTCTGGAGCAGCAGGAGGAGGACGTAGTACTCCTTCTGCCGCTGCTCGATGGCCGTGAACGAGCAGACGATGGCGATCACGCCCATCAGGGTCGTCAACAGGATCAGGACGAGCGAGATGCCGTCGATCCCGAAGTGGTAGTCGACGCCGAGCGACGGAATCCACGAAGCCTTCTCCACGAACTGGTAGCCGTCACGGGCCCGGTCGAACGCCCACCACAGTGGGAGGGACACGACGAAGTCCAGAACCGCGATGAAGGTCGCGACGGTCTTGATCAGCCTGGCGTTTTCCCTCGGCAGGAGAAAGACGATCGCGAGCGCTCCGAAGAGCGGGATGTACGTGATGATCGACAGGATCGGGATGTGACTGAAGTCCATGCGCCTTCCTTATCCCTTCATCGAAACAATAGATAGACCGCCACGAGACAGAACAAGCCGCCGCCCATCACGAGCGCGTAGTTCTGCACGCGGCCGGTCTGAGCCTTCCGGAACACGCCGAAGAGGGCCTGGAGGGAGTTCGCAACGCCGTTCACGAGCCCGTCGACGACGTACTGATCGAACGCCGCCGCGATCCACGAGACTCCTTTCGTGATCGCGCTCGCGCCGTTCGGGATGAGGTCGACGACCGTCGCATCCACCTCCCAGAGGAGATTGCCTCCGCCCAGCGCCAGGCCGCGCACGAACACCCGGTCGTAGGCCTCGTCGACGTAGTACTTGCTGGAGACCGTCTTGTAGACGCCCGGCCACTCGGCCGCGAGCTTCGCCGGCGTGCGCCCCTCGCCCTTCACGTACCAGGCGTAGGCCAGATACATGCCGATCGCGGCGACCGCCACGGCGGCGGCCATGAGCGCGAACTCGATCGTGAGCGACGCGTGATGTTCCTTCTCCGAAAGCCCGACGATCGGCAGGCGGATGCTCTTGAGGAACTCCCCGATCCGGTTGCCGCCGTGCACGATCGGGATCCCGATCCAGCCGGAGACGACCGAGAGGAAGGCGAGCACGATCAGCGGCACCGTCATCGACGCCGGCGATTCGTGGATGCGCGATTCCTCCTCGGGCGTTCCGCGGAAACGGCCCCAGAACGTCAGACCCAGCAGGCGGAACATGTAGAAGGCCGTCAGGCCGGCCGTGAACAGGGCCACGGCGTAGAGCAGCTTCGGCATCCAGGGAATCGCTTCGAATTCGGCGTGGAAGACGGCCGCCTTGATCGCGTCCTTCGAGAAGAAGGCCGCGAGGCCCGGCACCCCGGCGATCGTGAGCGTCGCGACCAAAAAGGTCCGATACGTCGTCGGGATCTTCGCCCGGAGCCCTCCCATGCGGCGGATGTCCTGCTCGCCCGCCATGGCATGGATGACCGACCCGGACCCGAGGAACAGGCAGGCCTTGAAGAACGCGTGCGTGGTGACGTGGAACATGCCCTCGCTGAAGGCTCCGACGCCGCAGGCCAGGAACATGTAGCCGAGCTGCGAAACCGTGGAGTACGCGAGGACCTTCTTGATGTCGTTCTGCGCAATGCCGATGGTGGCGGCGAAGAGAGCCGTGAAGGCTCCGACGACCGCCACGACGATCATCGCGTGGGGCGCGAGGCGGAAGAACACGTTGCAGCGGGCGACCATGTAGACGCCGGCCGTGACCATCGTCGCGGCGTGGATGAGCGCCGACACGGGCGTCGGGCCGGCCATGGCGTCGGGCAGCCAGACGTACAGCGGGAACTGGGCCGACTTCCCGCAGGCGCCGACGAAGAGCAGCAGGCACACGATCGTCATGTACGGGGCGTACGCGGCGGGATTCTGCGCGGCGGAGGAGAAGACCGTGGCGAAATCGAGCGTGCCGAAGAGCGCGAAGACAGCGAAGATGCCGAGGATGAACCCGAAGTCGCCGATCCGGTTGACGACGAAGGCCTTCTTGGCCGCGTCGCCCGCGAACTTCTTCTCGTAGTAGTAGCCGATCAGGAGATACGAGCAGAGCCCCACGCCCTCCCACCCGACGAAGAGAATCAGGAAGTTCGCGCCCAGGACCAGCACGAGCATCGCGAACATGAAGAGGTTCAGGTAGGCGAAGAAGCGGCCGTAACCCTCCTCGTGGCTCATGTACCCGACCGAGTACACGTGGATGAGAAATCCGACGAAGGTCACGAAGGCGAGCATGAGCGCCGAGAGCGCGTCGAGGCGGAATGCCACGTCGACGACCCACTCCCGCGCCGGGCCCGGGATCTCCCCGAGCGCCTGGTTCACGCCGAGCGGGATCCATCGGTACAGGACGCGCGTCACCGACTCGCCGTGCGCGAACGCCTTCAGCCCGACGTCGAAGATGGCCCCGAACGCCAGGAGGCACGCGATCCCGACGCTGCCGACGCCGACCGCCGTGTGGAGGCCCTTGAAGGGAATGACGGCGTGGGCTTCCCCGTGGCCGTGGCCCGTCGGAGGGTGGCTGCCGGCCACGGGCGGCACCGCGTGGGCCTCCCCGTGCCCGTCCTCTTCGTCATGCCCGTGGCCGTGGCCGGGGGCGTTCTTCGTCCGGTGCGACAGGAGGTACACCAGGCCGTTGATCAGGAAGCCGGCCAGCGGCACCAGGGGAATGAGCCAGATGAGCTGTCGCACCGTCGTCCCTCAGCCCCGCATCGTGTCGGCTTCTTCGACGTTCAGCGTCTTGCGCTGGCGGAAGAGCGAGATCGTGAGCGCCAGGCCGATCGCCGCCTCGCCGGCCGCGATCGTGATCACGAAGACGGAGAAGACCTGCCCGGTCAGGTCCGAGAGGCGCCGCGAGAAGGCGACCAGGTTGAGATTGACCGCGTTCAGCATGAGCTCGATCGACATCAGGATCGTCAGGAAGTTGCGCCGCGCGAGCACGCCGAAGAAGCCGATCGAAAAGAGCAGCAGCGAGACGATCATGTAATGGTTGATCGTGACGGTCATCAGTCCATCTTCTCGAGAGATCGTTTGCCCAGGACCACGGCGCCGATCAGGGCGACGAGCAGGAACACCGAGGCAATTTCGAAGGGCAGCAGGTAGTCGCGGAAGAGCGACCAGGCCACCGCCTCGGTGTTGCCGGCGAGCTTGCCGCGGACCGTCTGGAACGCCGCCGGGTTGACCGGCAGGTCGGGAAGCTTGTCCGTCCAGAGCACGTAGACGAACGGGATGAGCAGGATCGGGAAGAGCAGGAGGGCCACGTCCCACTGGTGCTGGAAAGTCTTGTCCGTCCGGACGGTGCGCGGGTTGACGAGCATGACGACGAAAAGGAAGAGCACCATGATGCCGCCGGCGTACACCAGCATCTGGACGGCTCCGACGAACTCGGCCTGCTGAAGGATGAAGATGCAGGCCACGAGCACGAAAGAGAGCAGCAGGTAGAGGGCCGAGTGGACCGGGTTCTTCGCGACGACGACCGCGATGGCCGCGGCCAGAGCGAGCCCGGCGAAAACGACGAAGAGCCAGCCGGCCGTACCCGTCAGGAGCGCGCCGGCCACGGCCTACCCTCGCTCCACGACGGTGAACGGCTTGACGTTCGGCGCTTCGCGCCAGTCCGTGAGCTTGCGGATGTCGAGATACAGCGACTCGTTGCGGTCGTAGGCCGCCATCTCGTAGGTCTTGGTCGTCAGCCAGATCGACTTCGGCACCGTCGGGCAGGCCTCCTCGCAGAGCTGGCAGAACATGCAGCGCTTGAGGTCCACGTCGAACCGGTCGAGAACCTTCTCGTTCTTGCCGGCCTCGTTCTTCTCGTTGTGCCAGTCGATGTAGATGATGTTGATCGGACACTCGATCGCGCAGAGCGTGCACTTGATGCAGCGCTCCTCGTCCAGGCGGAACATCCCGCGGAAGCGGTCCGAGGGGAGTTTCTTCTGCTCGGGATACTCGATCGTGACCTTCTTCTTGAAGAGGTGACGTCCGGTCACCGAGAGTCCGTCGAAGAGATCCAGCAGCGTCAGCTTGTCGAGCCACTTCTTCAGCGCCACGGCCGGACCACCTAACTTTCCACCGTCTGCGGCACGGCCGCCAGACGGTCACGCTTCGCGAGCTTCTGTCGGAGCTTCGCGAGCAGATACATCACGACGAAGACGCCGCTGAAGGCCCACGAGAGCCACACGAGGCCGGTGGTTCGTCCCGGGAAGAGAAGGATCGCGAACGCGACCACGAGAATGTTCGCGAGCGAGATCGGGATGAGCCACTTCCAGCCCAGCGCCATGAGCTGATCGAACCGGTAGCGCGGAAAGGTCGAACGGAACCAGATGTACGCGAAGATGAACCCGCCGACCTTGAGGAGGAACCAGACTGCGCCCGGCACCAGGCCCAGGAACTGGAGCGCTTTCACGTGCGGGAAGGGCTGCAGCCATCCTCCGAAGAAGACCGTCACGGCGACGCAGGAAATGATGATCATCGCCGTGTACTCGCCCAGGAAGAAGAAGGCGAACTTGACGCCGGAGTACTCGGTGTTGAAGCCCGAGACGAGCTCGGACTCGGCCTCCGGAAGGTCGAACGGGTTGCGGTTGGTCTCCGCGACACCCGCGACGAAATAGATGAAGAAAGCGATCATCCCCGGGAAGAAGAACCAGAGGTGCGTGGCCTCCTGGCGCCGCACGATCTCCACCAGGGACAGCGACCGCGACATCAGCAGCACGGACACGAGCGCCAGGCCCATCGGCACCTCGTACGAGACGAGCTGCGCTGCGGACCGGAGCCCTCCGAGCAGCGAGTACTTGTTGTTGGAGGACCAGCCGCCCAGGATGATCCCGTAGACGCCGATCGAGGTGATCGCGAGCAGGAAGAGGAGGCCGATGTTGATGTCGGCCACCCAGAGCGGGATCATGTTCTTCCCGATCCGCACCGGCGGCCCGAACGGGATGACCGCGAGCGCCGTCAGGGCCGGAATGACCGCCAGGACCGGCGCCAGGAAGTGCACGGCCTTCTCCGCCTTCGCCGGCGTGATGTCTTCCTTGGTCACGAGCTTCACGAGGTCCGCCAGGCCCTGGAGGACGCCCTGCGGGCCCACCCGGTTGGGGCCCAGCCGCGCCTGCATGAAGCCCATGATCCGGCGCTCGGCGAGGACGATGACGAATCCCACGATCGCCGGCACCGTCGCGACGAGCAGGACGACTTTGACGTAGGTCCAGAACAGGGGCGAGAGCGTCACCGGTCCACCTCTCCCAGCACGATGTCGATCGTCCCGATCAACGCGACCAGATCCGAAACGAGATGGCCCTTCGCGAGGCGCGGCAACGCCTGGAGATTGATGAAGGACGGCGGGCGGACATGCATGCGGTACGGCTTGTTCGTCCCGTTCGAGACGCAATAAAAGCCGATCTCGCCCTTGGGTGACTCGATCGAGGCGTAGACCTCTTCCGCGACCGGCTTGATCACGCGCGGAACCTTACCCCGGATCTCCCCGGGCTCGAGCTTCGCCAGGCACTGCTGGACGATGCGCACGCTCTGTCGCATTTCCTGCACGCGCACGATGTAACGGTCGTACGTGTCTCCACCCTGCCGTGTCGGCACCACGAAGTCGAGCTCGTCGTAGCACTCGTAGGGCCTGGCGCGGCGCAGGTCCCACTCGACGCCCGAAGCCCGCAGGATCGGCCCCGTCAGGCCCCACTCGACGCATTCCTCGGCCGAGATCACGCCGACGCCGACGGTCCGCTTCTTCCAGATGCGGTTGTCCGTGAGGAGCTGCTCGTAGTCGTCGATCCGCGCCGGGACGTCGGCGATGAACTCGGCCAGCCGCTCCGTCCAGCCGGGTGTCAGGTCGAAGGGCAGGCCGCCGATCCGCATGCAATTCAGGGTCAGCCGCGCGCCGCAGTACTCCTCGAAGAAATCGAGGATCTGCTCGCGCTCGCGGAAGGCGTACCAGAAGGGCGTCACCGCGCCCAGATCGATGCCCGAAGTCCCGAGCCACACCAGGTGCGAGGAGAGCCTCTGGAGCTCGTCGAGGATGACGCGGATCAATTGCGCGCGCCGCGGGACCTCGACCTGCAGGAGCGTCTCGACGGCGATGCAGAAGGCATGGTTGCTCGTCGCGGCCGCGACGTAGTCCATGCGATCCGTGTGCGGGATCCCCATCGGGTACGTCTCGGTCTCGAAGAGCTTCTCGGTGCCGCGGTGGAGGAAGCCCATGTCGGGCTTGGCCTCGAGGATCTTTTCGCCGTCGACCTTGAGGACGACCCGGAGCACGCCGTGCGTCGAAGGATGCTGGGGCCCGAAGTTGAGCTCCATCTCCTGGACGTCGAAGAGCGTGTGGGCATCCTGCGTGCCGGACGCCGATGGGCTCTGCGCGGCGGCGGCCGACGCCTGCGCCTTCGCGCGCTCGGCGAAGTACGCGGCCTCGTCCTTCTCGGCCTGGGAGATCTTGTCGTCGCTCATGCGCTCATCTCAGGAAACCACCTTGCGGTTGGGATCGTCCTTCGGCGGCCCACCGCCATCCGGCCATTCCTCCGGATAGACGGCGGCGCCGGTGTCGATCCCCTCGAGGGGAAAATCCTTGCGGAGCGGGTATCCGTGGAAGCCCTCCCAGGTCAGGATCCTCCTCATGTCCGGGTGTCCGGAGAAACGGATCCCGAACATGTCGTAGGTCTCGCGCTCGCACCAGTTGGCGGCGAGAAAGACGGTCGCGATCGTCGGAACTTCCTCCCCTTCCCCGACCCCGCACTTCACGCGGATGCGGTCGTTCTTGGAGAAGGAATAGAAGTGGTAGACGACGTCGAAACGCGGCTGGCGGTCCCGCCAGTCGACGGCCGTGACGTCCACGCAGTACTTGAAGTCCTCGGCATCCTTGAGGTGTCGGGCGACGCGGGCGATCTGCTCGCGCTTCACGACGACCGTGACCTGGCCGACGAACTGCTTGGCGGACTGGACCGTGTCCGGCAGGGCCGCCCGGATCGACCGCACCCACGGATGCTCGGAAGCGTCGACGGCTTCGAGCTTCGGCTTGGGGGCCTCCTTCGGCTTTTCGACCTTTTCCGCCGTGCCCCCGGCGGGTGGCTTCTCTTCTCCCGCCAATCAGGACGCCTTCCGGATGACCTTCATCCGGTCGATCTTCTTCTGGAGGGCCATGATCCCGTAGATCAGGGCTTCGGGGCGCGGGGGACAGCCCGGCACGTACACGTCGACGGGGACGATCCGGTCCACGCCCTGCGTGACGGCGTAGGTCCGGTACGGGCCGCCGCAGGTCGCGCAGGAGCCCATCGCGATGACCCACTTGGGCTCCGGCATCTGGTCATAAAGGCGCTTGACGATCGGAGCCATCTTTTCGACGACCGTGCCGGCCACGATCATCAGGTCCGACTGGCGCGGCGTGCCCCGGAAGACCTCGGCGCCGAAGCGCGAGAGGTCGTGGCGCGCGTCCATGACGGCCATCATCTCGATCGCGCAGCAGGCCAGCCCGAACTGCATCGGCCAGATCGAGGAGCGGCGGGCCCAGTTGATGACCGAGTCCACCGTCGTCGTGACGATATTCTCCTCGAATCGGTTGTCGATCAGTCCCATGCGTTTTCCGTCCGTCCGCCGGAGGCGTCTACGCCCAATCCAGGGCCTTGCGCTTCCAGCAATAGAAGTATCCGACGACGAGGATCGCCAGGAAAATCATCATCTCGATCAAACCAAACAGGCCCAGCCGGTTGAACATGATCGCCCACGGGAACAGAAAGATGGTCTCGACGTCGAAGACGACGAACAGGACCGCGATCAGGAAGTAGCGCACCGAGAAGCGGGTGTCGAAGGCGTCCGTCGAGGGCTCGATGCCGCACTCGTACGGCTCGAGCTTCGCGGGGTTGGGGCGACGCCGCTGCACCGCCCGCGCGACGAGGATCGTCCCGAGCGGCAGCGCCGCGGCGAGCACCGCGAATATCAGGATGGGGAAGTAGTGACCCACCGGAGCGGCATTCTATCGGAGGGGCACGGCGAATCCAAACATGTCGCCGTCCCGATTCGAGTCCGGGATCCCTCGCTCCGC
>Ga0207691_10000875_pt1 | contig 29947 bp, 27 predicted proteins | sample KBSM13metaG_FD_184327 | JGI IMG/M metagenome (GOLD analysis project Ga0207691, IMG submission 184327) | Miscanthus rhizosphere microbial communities from Kellogg Biological Station, Michigan, USA - KBS M1-3 metaG (SPAdes) (version 2) | ecosystem: Host-associated > Plants > Roots > Rhizosphere >...
ATGTGGGGATTGAGCGGGTCCATCAGATTGTCCGCTTCAACTACGGCAAGGAGGGCTTGCTCGCGCGCGGCCGCCCGATTGCACCCGCACCCGGATTTCGTTCGCTGCCGTCCAACCGAGGTCTCGAAGCCCTGGTCTTCGTCCCCAGGGGCTTGCCGCTTGGCGGCGCGCTGATCGCGGTCTCGGAGCGCGGACTCGACGCTGCGGGCAATATCAGCGGCTTCCTGCTGGGCGGCCCAAGCCCGGGCGGATTCACGGTCAAGCGCAGCTCGAGCTACGACGTGAGCGACGCTGCGCTGCTTCCCGGCGGAGACCTTCTGCTGCTGGAACGCAAGTTCAGTTGGACCAGCGGCTTGACCGTCCGCATACGGCGCATCGCGCTGGGCGAGATCAAGCCAGGCGTGACGGTGGACGGCCCCGTTCTGTTCGAGGCGGACCTCGGCTACGAGATCGACAACATGGAAGGCCTGAGCGTTCACCGCAATCCGGTCGGCGAGACCGTGCTCACGCTCATTTCCGACGACAATTTCCTGCCGTTCCAGCGCACGCTGCTGCTGCAGTTCACGCTCGCGGAGCCGTGAATGCGGCGGGTAGGCTCGGGGAATGTTGGAGAGTGGCCCGGATCCGGGCTGTACCTCGCCGCCGGGCTACGCCGCCGCGGCGTGCTTCTTCCGGATTTGGCGCTTGAGATCGAGCGCCCTCACCGACAGTTCGTCGTCCTTCGCCTTCATGAGAAAGGCGTCGAGACCGCCGCGGTGATCGACCGTCTTGAGCGCGTTTGCCGACACGCGCAGCTTGACCGAGCGGCCGAGCGCGTCGGAGATCAAGGTGACGTTGAGCAGGTTGGGCAGAAAGCGCCGTTTGGTCTTGATGTTGGAGTGGCTGACCTTGTGTCCGACCTGAGCACCCTTGCCCGTCAGTTCGCACCGCCGCGACATTGAGAAACCTCTGAATCATCCTGAGGGGTTGCCGGACCAAGCCCAGCGCATCGGCGGCGCGGCAGCCCGATCACCTACGGCTCCATGAGCCGCCGGACCTATAGTCAGCGCATGAAATGGCGTCAAGACGCGTGTTCCCGGACCCTGCCGGGCCGCCCCCACTGGAAGGGCCGCTGTCATGGCCGGAACAGGCCCGCAACCGGACCCAACTGCCTTGATCGGGCCAAGATGCCGCGTCAAGGCTGGAAGGAATGGGCCGGCGGCGAAGCTGCCGGGCCTGGCCGGTGCAGCGCAAAGCTGGCCAGGGCAGGCGATTTAAATAATGCGGGGCGAGAGCAGGGGTCGGATTTCGTGCGCTCATATCGACACACCGATCGCCCGACTCGCCTCGGAATCGTCCTGGGTGCGGCCGCGTTCGCGGTGACGATGGCTGACGCCCAGCACAGCCGCATCCTGGCTCAGGGCAAACTCGACGCCCGCTACAGCGTGACGCTTGGCGGCCTCCCAATCGGCCAGGGCGCTTGGGTGATCGAGATCGGAGATGATCATTTCACCGCTTCGGCGAGCGGCGCGACCGCCGGTTTGATGCGGGTTTTTGCCAGTGGCCAGGGCCAGAGCGCGGCACGCGGAGGCGTTTCCAGCGGCCAGCTCATTCCCTCGAGCTACGCGTCTCGCATCGTCACCGATGAGAAGTCCGATGAAGTGCGGATGACAATCAGCTCCGGAACGGTGAAGGAGTTCGTTGCGAATCCGCCAACCGTTGCGAGCCCGGATCGCGTCCCGGTCACCGAGGCCCATCGGCGCGGCGTGTCGGATCCAATGACTGCATCGCTGGTGCGGGTTCCGGGCAGCGGCGACACGCTCGTTCCGCAGGCATGCCAACGCACGCTTGCGATCTTCGACGGTCGTATGCGCTACGATTTGCAACTTTCTTTCAAGCGGTTCGATCGGGTGAGCACCGAGCGGGGCTACCAGGGTGTGACCGTGGTCTGTGCGGTCCGATTTTCGCCGATCGCCGGGTACATTCCGGATCGCGCTGCCATCAAGTATCTCATTCAGTTGCGCGACATCGAGTTGTCGCTTGCCCCTATCGCAGGCACACGCGTCATGGTGCCGTACCGGGTTTCGGTGCCGACCCCGCTCGGGGTCGGAATCATGCAGGCGACCCAGTTCGTCTCGCTCCCGTATCCGGGCAAAGCTTCCGCCAAGACGCAGTAATCAGGCGCCAACGGGCCAAAAAGGTCCCCCATCTTGCACGCATGGCCCGCATTCGAGTGCCGGGGATGGGTGCTTGTTGTTCACCGCTCCCCGCGGCGGCGGCGGTTTCCGGCCGTTACACGATGTTGGGGTGTGAACCGCCCTTGCTACGAGATATTGCCGTGAACGAATCCGACCAGGGACGAGTCAGCGATTCGGGCGCGATTCGTTCGGGACTCGTTCCACAGCTTAAGCACAACGTTGTCTACAGGCGTTCCCCGTGGCCTGACGCGAGAAAACATTCGCCGCGGCATGGGCTCACCGGGGTGGTTTTGTGACACTTCTAGGAATGGGCCCCGTTTTGGCCCAAAGGCGTAAGCGCTCTCGACGATCGATCGAGCGCCCGGCCCGAAGAGGTGGCAGCGAGCGAGCAAGACCAGCGGTTCCGTCCGTGAATGTTGCGCTGGCATCCTCCGAAGCCCAACCTGATGTCGTCCTGGATACGCGGTGCCATCCGCGTCGATCACGCTCGCTGGATCACGATGCGCCCTGTTGCCCCGATTGCCCCGATTGCGTCGGTGCGGCCAGCCATTATCTGTGCACCGGCGATCTATCAGCCGCGATGATGTTGACTGGATCGTGCTGGCGTCAGAGCAAACGGCACGGGCCAAATTGCTGCTCGAACTGTGGATTGGAAATGGGCGTTTGCCGGACATCGTGGAAGCGGGTATCTTGCGCCCAGCGAGATGCACGCGCGGCTCAAGGCGCTGCTTGAACGGATGGCAAAAGACCTGAACGCGCGGCTCGATCTTGTATCTGCTATCCCCTGAGCGTTTCGCTGCGGCCGTCGCAGAGTGACGGATAGCACCACGCAACAGCAACATCATTCCATCACCCATTCTTGATCGTCGATGTCCATTTCCTTCTCCTCCCCGTCCAATCGCGATTCCGGCGCCCGTGGCGCCGGCGTCACGGCCGTTCTCGGGCCAACCAATACCGGCAAGACACATCTCGCCATCGAGCGGATGCTCGCCCATTCCTCAGGCATCATCGGGTTGCCGCTCCGGTTGTTGGCGCGCGAGGTCTACAACAAGGTCGCGGCACGCGTGGGCACCGAGGCGGTCGCGCTTGTCACCGGCGAGGAGAAGATCAAGCCGCCGCATCCGCGTTATTGGGTGTCGACTGTCGAAGCGATGCCGCGCGATCTCGACGTCGCCTTCCTTGCTATCGATGAAGTCCAGCTCGGCGCGGATCTTGAACGCGGCCACGTCTTCACCGACCGCATGCTTAATCGCCGCGGACGCGAGGAAACACTCGTGCTCGGCGCCCAGACCGTGCGGCCGATGGTCGAGCGCCTGCTGCCGGGTGCGCATGTTCTGACCCGGCCGCGCCTGTCGCAGCTTTCCTTCGCGGGCGAAAAGAAGATCACTCGACTTCCACGCCGTTCCGCCATCGTGGCGTTCTCGGTGGAGGAGGTCTACGCCATCGCCGAGTTGATACGCCGCCAGCGCGGCGGCGCTGCCGTGGTGCTCGGAGCGTTGAGCCCGCGCACCCGCAATGCGCAGGTCGACCTCTACCAGTCCGGGGATGTCGAGTACCTCGTCGCCACCGACGCGATCGGCATGGGACTCAACCTCGACGTCGATCATGTCGCGTTTGCGTCCGACCGCAAGTTCGACGGCTATCAGTTCAGAAAGCTCAATCCGGCCGAGCTCGCCCAGATCGCCGGCCGCGCCGGCCGGGCCACCCGCGACGGCACCTTCGGCACCACCGGAAGATGCCCGCCGTTCGAAACCGAACTCGTGCAGGCGCTCGAAAGCCATTCGTTCGAGCCGATCAAAATGCTGCAGTGGCGCAATACAGCGCTCGATTTTTCTTCGGTCGGCGCGCTGCAGGCTTCGCTCGCCGAGACACCGAAGGAGAACGGCCTTACCCGCGCGCCAATCGCCGAAGACATCCTGGTGCTGGAGCACGCCGCGCGCGACGACGACATCCGCGCGCTCGCGCAGACGCGTGCCGCGGTCGAGCGGCTGTGGGACGTTTGCCAGGTGCCCGACTATCGCAAGATATCGCCGGCGACCCACGCCGAGCTTGCCACCACGCTGTATGGCTTCCTGATGCGGGAAGGGACGATTGCCACCGACTGGTTCGCACTCCAGGTGGAGCAGGCTAATCATACCGATGGCGACATCGACACGCTGTCGAACCGCATCGCCCATATCCGCACATGGACCTTTGCCGCCAATCGTCCTGACTGGCTCGCTGACCCCGAGCACTGGCAAGGCGTGACCCGCGCGGTCGAGGACAGACTGTCGGACGCCTTGCACGAACGGTTGACCGAACGCTTCGTCGATCGCCGTACCAGCGTATTGATGCGTCGGCTGCGCGAGAACACGGTGCTCGAGACGGACATCAGCAAGAGCGGCGAAGTCGTGGTCGAAGGGCATGTCATCGGCCGGCTCGACGGATTCCGATTCACGCCCGATGCGTCGACTGCAGGGTCGGAAGCGAAGGCGCTCGCCGGCGCGGCGCAGAAGGCGCTGGCGGGAGAGATCGACGTGCGCGCGACCCGGCTCGCACAGGGGGCGGACGGGCAATTCGTGCTCGCGACCGACGGCACCATCAGATGGCTCGGACAGCCGGTAGGCAAGCTGGTCGCCGGCGAGGAAGCGCTCAAGCCGCGCGTGCGCATCATTGCCGACGAACATCTCACTGGCGCACCGCGCGATTCGGTGCAGGCGCGCCTTGACCTCTGGCTCAAGTCTCACATCGAGAGAATATTGGAGGCGCTGTTTCGGCTCGCGGCCGCTGATGACATCACCGGCATTGCGCGCGGCGTTGCATTTCAGCTCGCCGAGGCGCTTGGCGTCCTCGACCGCCAGAAGGTCGCCGAGGAGGTCAAGGGCCTCGACCAAAGCTCCCGTGCCACGTTGCGCAAGTATGGGGTTCGCTTCGGCGCCTATCACATCTACGTGCCGGCATTGCTCAAACCGGCGCCGCGCGTGCTGGCCACGCAACTCTGGGCGCTCAAGCACGGCGGCTCGGAGACCAAGGGTTTCGACACGATCGAGCAGCTCGCCGCCAGCGGTCGCACCTCGATCGCCGCCGATCCTGAGATAGCGAAGGTGCTTTATCTGACCGCCGGTTATCGCGTCTGTGGCGAACGCGCGGTGCGCGTCGATATCCTCGAGCGGCTTGCCGATCTGATCCGCCCGGCGCTGGCTTGGCGGGCCGGAGGGATAGGCATCAAGCCGCAGGGCGCGATCGATGGTTTCGGCTTCACCGTCACCGTCGGCATGACGTCGCTCGCGGGTTGCTCGGGTGAGGCTTTCGCCTCGGTCCTGCGGTCGCTTGGCTATCGCATGGAGAAGCGGGCGAAACCGGCCGAGCCGGTACCCGCGTCTGCGCCGTCGGTATCCGCCGACCTTCCGGGGCTGGTCGCGCCGGCGGCTGCGGAAATCGTGGCGCCCGTTTCTGTGCCGGCTGACGGAGGTGCAGAGCCTGAGGCGGCGCCTGCACCTGCGGTCGATGCGGAACCGACCTCGAACGTGCCAGTCGATATCGAGGAGCCTGCGGCGGACGCAGCGGCGCTCGAAGCGATTCCCGAAGCGCCGGCACCCGGCGAGCCCCTCGAACGGGCGAGCGAGCCGGCGCCGGTCGTGGCCGCAGAGGCGCTGGTCGGCATCCCCGAGGGGCCAACCATCGCCCTCACAGGGGAGACGGAACAAATTGGGGAGGTGACGGAGGCCCCGGACAGTTCGACGCTGGTGCAAGCACCCGAGGCTGCCTCCAAGACGGACGTAAAGACGGACTTGGCGCCCACGGAGCTCATCGAGGTCTGGCGGCCGGGACGGCGCGACGACCATGCGCGCAAACCGCGTCATGAAAGCGGGCCGCGGCAGCGTCGGCCGCAGCGCCAGCGGCACACGCCGCCACCAGCGGCGGTGTCCGATGGAGTTCCCGTTGTGGCCGTTGCCGAGGGCACGCCGCCGCTGGCGGCCGGAGACGCCGGGGCCGCACCCGACCAGCGCCGTGACGGCGGCCGGCATCGCGCGCACCCGGCCGGCGTTGAGCGACTCGAGCGCCCGGAGCGCCAGCCGCGTCCGGATCAGCGTCCCGACCGTCGTGTGCGTGCCGAGCGGCCGGGCGGCCCGGAGCAGGAACGCGGGCAGCGTGGCGGCGGTCGGCCGCCACCACGTGGTGACCGTCCAGACCGTGACCCAACGCTGCGGGCGAAATACATCAAAGGGCGGGGCGAGGGCAGGGACCGCCGCGATCGCGAACCTGATCCGAATTCCCCGTTCGCCAAGCTTGCGGCGCTGAAGGAGCAACTCGAGGCGAACACCAAGGAGCCCCGCTAGGCGATGGTGTTGACGGGCCTCCCCGGCGAACAAGTTCCCGCTTCGCCGGCGAACGCCCTCGCGCGGTCCGGCCCGGAGCGTTGCTGAGGTAGACCCCTGGACCGCCAGCGCATCGATAAATGGCTCTGGCACGCGCGGGTGGTGCGGACGCGCTCGGCGGCTGCCGCGCTCGCCGCTGCCGGTCACGTGCGGATCAACGGCCAGCGCATCGACGCGCCGAGCCAACCGGTGCGGCCTGGCGATGTCGTGACGGTCGCGCTCGACCGCGCCGTGCGGGTGCTCAAGGTACGGGCTTTCGCCGACCGTCGCGGCTCAGCAGACGACGCGCGCGCCATCTGTGAAGCTCTCGACCCGCCGGAGGGTCGTCCGGCCGAACGCGGACCGCCGCCCCCGGCCGCGCGCGAGCACGGCGCGGGACGGCCCACCAAGCGGGATCGTCGCGCCACCGCGCGGTTCACGGGGCGCGACGAGGAGTGATCTGCTGGCGGAATTGGCCGCGAGCCGCCATCTCTTGCTTGCTGATGGCCCATGCGCTACTAGCGCGCTTTCAGGCTAGGAAATGACGGTGAGCCTTGCGGAAAAGTCGGCTCTGGCGCGTCCCGCGGACCAGTTGCACAGCTTGCGCGAGCCTGATCGCGTCCGTGCAGCCGGACTCCACCTTTGCTGAACGCGCTCTGGGCGTCCGGAGAGTTATGAAATGACTTACGTCGTCGTCGAAAGTTGCATCAAGTGCAAGTTCATGGATTGCGTGGAAGTTTGCCCCGTCGATTGCTTCTACGAAGGGGAGAACATGCTCGTGATTCATCCCGACGAATGCATCGATTGCGGGGTCTGTGAGCCGGAGTGTCCGGTGGAAGCGATCAAGCCCGATACCGAACCGGACCTCGAAAATCTTCTCAAACTCAATGCCGATTTTGCGAAGATCTGGCCCAACATTACGGCCAAGAAGGAGCCGCCCGCGGACGCCAAGGATTGGGAGGATGTGCCCAACAAATTGGAGACGCAGTTCTCGCCCAACCCGGGAACCGGCGACTAGCCCGACCGTTAACCAGCCGTGACGAAAATGTAATGCTGAAATGCCCGAAATCGGGCCCTTGCGGCGTCGTAAGGCTTTGATTTTGACGAAAAATGTGCTATATACTCAGGAAATGAGCAAAGCACCCGCGCCCGAGCCGCTCCCCCAGGGGAGCGTTATTTTTCGGGTCGCTTCCGAGGAACCCTCAACTAGGGACGTGAGATCCACGCAAAAAAGCCGTGGCAGGAAAAACGCGCCATCGTTCTAAGAGGACAACCGCCATGACTCGGCGGACAAAGAAGACCTCAGCCGGCGTTCGCCGGAGGGCATCGCAGGCTCCCCGCGCGGCGACGCGACGAGGGGCCCCCGTCGCCAAGACACCCGTCCGCCGCAAGCCGGATGAAGGAGCTTCCCCCGGAATGACCATCAAGAAGACGACCCAGCGTCAAGGCTTCAAGACCAACGAGTTCATCGTCTATCCGTCCCACGGCGTGGGCCAGATCATCGCGATCGAGGAACAAGAGGTTGCGGGCGCCAAGCTCGAACTCTTCGTCATCAACTTCGTCAAGGACAAGATGACGTTGCGGGTCCCGACCGCCAAGATCGCCTCGGTCGGCATGCGCAAGCTTGCCGAAGCGCCGCTGGTCAGGCGGGCGTTGGATACGCTGAAAGGCCGTGCGCGCGTCAAGCGCACCATGTGGTCGCGGCGGGCGCAGGAATACGAAGCCAAGATCAACTCCGGCGATATCGTTGCGATCGCCGAGGTGGTTCGCGATCTTTTTCGCTCGGACACGCAGCCTGAGCAGTCTTACTCGGAGCGCCAGCTCTACGAGGCCGCGCTCGATCGCCTCTCACGCGAGATCTCGGCGGTGCAGCGCATCACCGAGACCGAAGCGATCAAGGAGATTGAGGCTGCCCTTGCCAAGGGTCCCCGCCGAGGTCCGAAGCCTGCCGAGGGTGAGGCTGAGGACGAAGAGGCGGTAGTGGAGGAAGAGGCGGCATAAGCCGCAATCTTCCCGCTCGCGAGATGAAAGAGCCCGGCGGAAACGCCGGGCTTTTTCTGTCATCCAAGGGCGCCGTCGCCGACACGGCCAGCACTGCCGAGTCATGGGCCTTAACCCTCGCGCGGAACAAAGGAAAGACCGAAGAAATGTCCCGCCACAGCCATAATTACGCTCGGTTTGGAAACATGATGAGGGCCATTGGGGACAACGGGCGTGGGTGGACATGCGGGGGCGGTCTAGGCGAATCAACACGGGCGTAATGGCGTGCCTCGCTCTTCTCGGCGGGGCGACAGTGGGCGGCCTATTGGCCGGTTCCAATACGCGCGCGGGGCTTCCAGCAGAGCCATCCTCCACAGTGGCCCGGACCTTGGCCGAGATGCCGCCGTCCGAGATGGTGAATCTGCGGTTCCCGGCCGACTGGACGGAAGCACCCGGAGAACCGGCGCCGCGGACCTTGGCATTCGCTTCGGCCGACGGCGGTATAACCCTTTTCAGTCCCAGGTCGCTTTCTCCGATCGCCGAGGCCCACGCTGCCGTTGCGCCGACCGCCCCTGAGGCGCCGGCGAAGGCCAAGCCGTCTGCTCAAGCCGCAACGCCTGCGGCCAAGCCTGCTGCTGAAGCCTCAGCTGCGGCTCCGGTCAAGATCGCCCTTGCCTCGGCCTCCAGCAAACCTGCCGTTGTTGCGCCCAAGCCGGTGCACCGGTCAAACGCCGTGCTCAACGATTCGCAGATCGCCGGCATCAAGAAGCGCCTTGCGCTGACGCCGGACCAGGAGCGCTACTGGCCCGCGGTCGAGGCCGAGCTGCGCAAGATGGAATACAGCAAGAAATCGCCGCAAGGCGGAAGCCGCATGGCCTCCATCGACACGAGCAAGATGGATGTCGAAGGGCTCAAGTCTGCCGGCTTCCCGCTGGTCATGAGCTTCAGCGACGACCAGAGGCGCGAGCTCAAATCGCTCGCTCATCTCCTGGGTCTTGAGAGCGTGATGGCCGGTCTCTGACCGTTAATTGGTTTCCTCGCCGTCCTGGCCCGGCCCCTGCGCCGGGCCTTTGTTTGCGCGCTTTGCTGCCCCGCACTCGATTCCGATGTTGGCGCCGTGGATCGCGCGATTGGCGTTCCCGCGAATGACTCGCCGCAATGCTGGTAGGAACGTCAAATCCGCCACGCTAGACTTCGGCCGACTGCACAGAACAACACGGGAGAAAGCCATGGACATGGGCGTCACTGTCGGCGCGGCCGGCGACGAACGACAGCCCGCAAAGCCGGCCGTCAAAAAGATCGTGCGCGGCGCCAACTCGAGCGACCTCGATGCCTGGCTGGAGAAGGTGGAGGCGCTGGGTGAGCTCAAGCGCATCACCGCGGAAGTGGACCCTGATCTCGAAGCGGCGACGATCACCTATCTCGTCGGTAGCGAGCGCAGCCCCGCGCTGTTGTTCGAGAACATCAAGGGCCATCCCGGTCACCGCGCGCTCTACAACATGGTGGGGTGCAACCTGTCGCGCTTCTGCCTGATGATCGGCGAGCAGCCGGTGGATCACCCGCTCAAGGCGGTGCAAATCCTGCAGCAGAAGCTCGGGCGGAAAATGCCGCCAAAGGAAGTTTCTGCCGACCAGGCGATCTGCAATCAGAACGTCGTCGAAGGCGACGATATCGACATCCGTATGTTTCCTGCGCAGCGCATGTGGCCGCTGGACGGCGGGCTCTATCTCGGTACTGGCGATGCGGTGGTGACCAAGGATCCGGAAACCGGCCGGATCAATGTCGGCACCTATCGCATGATGATCAAAGGTCCGCGCGAGGTCGGCGTCTACACTTCGCCGGGCAAGGACGCCACCATCGATCGCGAGAAGTGGTGGAAGATGGGCAAGCCAATGCCGATCGCTGCCGCCTATGGCATCGACCCCTTGCTCTTTCTGGTGGCGGCGACGAGCCTGCCGAAAACCGAATGCGAATACGACTACTATTCCGGCATCAACGGCGCGCCGATCGAGGTCTTCATCAGCGACCTCACCGGACTGCCGCTGCCGGCCCGGGCCGAGATCGTGCTCGAGGGCTTTCTCTATCCCGACGAGACCTTTGCGGAAGGGCCGTTCGGCGAATTCACCGGCTACTATGGCCGGCCGAGCGGAGCGACGCCGTACATGCGGGTCGAGCGCGTCCGCTACCGGGACAATCCGACCTTGACCTGCGCGCTGATGGCGGACGGCGCGGCGAATGAAGCGGGGTTATTCTGGGCGGCACTGCGCTCCGCCGGCATCTGGGCCGATCTGCAAAAGCTCGGCGTGCCGGGTATCCAGGGCGTGTGGTCGATCCCGGAGGCGGCGGGCTGGGGCATCACGGTGGTGTCGATCAAGCAGATGTATGCCGGGCACGCGCCGCAGGTGATGGCGCTGGCGGCGCAATGCACGGCGGGTGCCTATTTCGGAAAATACGTCATCGTCGTCGACGAGGACGTCGATCCGACCAATGTCAACCAGGTGCTCTGGGCCATGGCGACGCGTTCGCGGCCGGCGCAGTCGATCGACATCCTGCGCGAGACCTGGAGCACATATCTCGATCCCAGCCTGAACCCGCCGGAGATCAGACCTTGGGGATCGAAGTGCTTGATCAATGCCTGCATGGACTATCGCTTCATCAAGACCTTTTCCAAGCGCACCAAGTTGTCGAAGCAGGCGTACGACAACGTCGTGGCCCGATGGCAGGAACTGGGGCTGAGCGGAACGCCGCCGGCGATCTCGGTATTCGAGGATGAGACGTTTCCGAGCAACATCACCTAGGCTGCTGATCGCGCCCAGGCGTCGTCATGGTCAAGGCCGTCCGCATTCACGCCAACGGTGGTCCCGAGGTGATGTGCTGGGAGGAGATCGCGCTCCCGCCCCCCGGAGCGGGTGAGGCGCGCGTCCGTCACACCGCGATTGGAATCAACTATTCCGACCTCAATGTGCGCCGTGGCGGCTTCTACCTGGCGCGGCCGCTGCGCTTCCCGGTCATCCTTGGCAACGAAGCCGCCGGCGTGGTCGAGAGCGTCGGCGAAGGGGTCACCGACGTTGCGACCGGCGATCGCGTCGCTTATGCCGGCATGCGCGGCGAGTTCTTCGAACGGACCGGTGCTTATGCGCAGGCACGCAACGTTCCGGCGGAACGCCTGATCAAGCTTCCAGGCAGCATATCCGACCAGCAAGCGGCGGCGATGATGGTGAAAGGGTTCACCGCATCTTTGATCATCAACCGCATCTTCCGGCCGAAGCCGGGCGAACCGATCCTGGTCCATACTGCGGCCGGCGGCGTCGGCACCATCCTGTGCCAATGGTCGAAGCATCTCGGCGCGACCATGGTCGGCACCGCCGGCTCGCACAAGAAGGCGGAGATCGCGAAGGCCCAGGGCTGCGATCACGTGTTGCTCTACCGGGAGGTCGATCTCGTCGCCGCGGTGAAGGCGATCGCGCCGCAAGGCGTCGCGGCGGTGTTCGACGGGGTCGGGCGAGACACCTTTGTCGCCTGTCTCGATTGCGTACGACCGTTCGGAATGCTGGTGAACTATGGCAACGCGTCGGGGCACCCGCCTCCGATCGATCTGCTTCAGCTCGCCAAGCGCGGCTCGCTCTCGATCTGTCGTCCTGCACTGAGCAGCTTCATCACCGACGTGACGACCATGCGTGCAGCCGCAGCCGAGCTGTTCGAGCTGGTCGAACGTGGCATCCTCAAGATCGAGATCAGCCGCACCTACGCCCTGCACGATGCCGCGAATGCGCATCGCGACATCGAGAACAGGGAATCTGTGGGGTCGATGCTGCTTCTGCCCTGAGTCTACTGCTGCTTCGGCTTGATCCCGAGCGCCTGCGCAATGTTGGCGATCTTGGCGCGCTGCTCTTCGACCGCGGCGGCGAATTCGGCAGGCCCGCCGGGATTGACCACCTGCGCCGTGCTCGCCAGCTTGGCCGCGATCTCGGGATCGGCGGCAACCGCCTTGACGTCGGCGCCGATCTTTTCGCGCAGTTCGTTGGGCATGCTACGTGGACCGAACAGCCCGACCAGGCCTTCGACCTCCAATGACGGGAAACCCGCCTCGATGGCGGTCGGAATATCCGGCAGGATCGGCGCGCGTTGACGGCCGTTCACCGCCAATGTCTTGATGCGACCGGCCTGGGCCTGCGGTTGCAGGATCGCGTACGACGCCATGTAGATCTGAAGGCGGCCTTCGCCCACGTCGGTGGCGGCCTGAACGATGTCCCGGTAGGGGACTTTCTGCAGGTTCAGGCCGGCTGTCTTCACGAAATAGTCGAATGTGAATTCGGTGATACCCGGAACAACGGCGGCATTGAATTTTCCGGGCTCGGCGCGCGCGCGCGTGACGAACTCCGCGAGCGTACTGATCTTCATGGACTCCGGCACGCCGACGCCGAGGATGGTATTGGAGATCCGCGCGAGCGGTACAAGGTCGGCCGGCGTATACGGCAGCTTCTCGTATTGGAACGGATGCACGGTGAACGATCCGCTGGGCGACGCCAGCAGCGTATGATCGTCGTTGGCGGCGAGGAATGCCTGGATCGCCACCAGCCCGTCGGCCCCGGGACGATTCTCGATCACCACCGGTTTTCCCCAGCGTGCCGTCAGCCGATCCGCAAGCAGCCGCGCGCCGATATCGACGCCGGCGCCGGGACCGAACGGCACGAGGAATTTGACCGGCCGCTGCGGCCAGGCCTGCGTCTCGGCCTGCGCCTGCGGCGCCAGTAGCGCGGCCATTCCGAAAAGAGCGATGACCGACGCACGCAGCTTCGACATTTTCATGAATATCCTCACGGCCCGGATAACATGGCCGGGACGCTAATCGCTCTCCCTGGCGAGCGCAACGTTCACTGTGCCGGTGGCTTTGCGCTCGCCTGATGGATCGCTGCGATCTTGCCGCGCTGCTCTTCGATTGCCGCGGCGAACGCTGTGGGCGTACCGCTTCGCGGCGCTGTTCCGACGGCGATTGCGCGCGCGCGAAATGCCGGGTCGGCCGTGACGGCATTGAGATCGGCTGCGATCCGCTCCTTGAGGCTCGCGGGCATGCCGCGCCAGCCATAGAGACCGACGGTGCCTTCGAAGGTGAGCTCGGCGTAGCCGGCCTCGGTTGCGGTCGGGACATCCGGCGTCTGCGGCGAGCGGTCGCGATTGGTGACGAACAGGAGCTTGGCCGTGCCTGCTTGATGATGCGGTGCAAGGGTCGGCACGCCGGTGGCCGCGACGTGGAGCCGCCCCTGGTTGAGGTCCTGGTACGCCGGCGCGAAGTCGCGGTAGGAGACCTGCACCATGTCGATGCCCGCGCTCTTCTGCAACGCGAGCAAGATATAGTAGGGCAGCCCCGGCGTTGCCGCCCAATTGAGCTTGCCCGGCTGCGCGCGCGCGGCCCGCACCAGCCCCGCTAGCGAATCCACCTTCAACTGAGCGGTCGCCGCCACGCCCAGAAAGTTATCGATCACGGGTGCGATCGGCACCAGATCGGTGGCTGGATCGTAAGGCAGACGCTCGTGCAGGAGCGCATTGAAGGTGATCACGCCGGCGAAAGAGAGCAGGAAGGTATGGTTGTCGCGCGCGCTGAGAAAGGAGCTGACGGCGGGAATGCCGTCCGCGCCCTGGCGGTTCTCCACCACGACGGGCTGGCCCCAGCGTTCGCTCAGCCGTTCGGCGACGAGGCGCCCTGCCAGGTCCGTACCGCTGCCGGGTGGCAGTGGAATGATGAACCGCACGGTCTTTTCCGGCCAGATCTGGAAAGGCGGCTGGGGAGACGGCTGCGCGAGCGCCGCAATGGTGGCGAGCGCGAGAACAAGCAGCGGACTGGCGGCCGTGGCGCCAGCCCATCGGGCGATCCGGCACAGGACATTCATGCTCTCGAACTCACTCAAATCGGACAGTGATGCCCCCAATCGGATCGACCTCGAAGGCGATGGCGTCCTCGTCGGGTTCGATCGCCAGCGGCGGCACCACCGAGCCGGTGATGATGATCTCGCCCGCGCGCAGGCGCTCGCCGAAGGCCGCGAGCACATCCGCCACGTGGCGCACGATACCGATCCATTCGCCGGTATTGGCCTGCGGATCCGTCGTGCGCGCAGACTCGGCGCCGCGCCGAATGATGCGGCACGTCAGCCCGGCCGCGGCGGCGCCGGCGCGCGCCGGCCCCGCGCCACCGAGCACCACATGACGCTGGTAGATGTTGTCGCTCAGGATGCGTTCGGGATCTTGGGGCGGCGCCGTAAGATCGACGATCTCGATCGCCGGTGAGATGCCCGCGATCGCGGCCCTCGCCGTCTCGCCATCCGCATCGGCGGGAACGTCGCGGCCGATATGTACGGCGATTTCCGGCTCGAGCACCGGCTTCGACCAGCCAGCGAACGATACGCTTCCCCCGGATTGCACACGCGCGTTCCGCGTCAAGAAACCCACCAGCGGCGCGGAGATGTTGAGAAGCTGCAACATCGCCGGCGCGCCGAAACCCACCTTCCAGCCCAGTGGTTGGTCACCGGCATCAAGACGCTTGCGCCGCGCCGCGAGTTGCGCCTGCATCCCCCGCACGACGCGGGGATCCTCCCAGAGTTTCATGGTCACTCCCGCTTGGTGGGCGTCATCACGGCCGGCTCAGACGGTCAATGCGTCTCGGGATCGACTTCGTAGCCGGACGCCTCGATGGAGCCCGCGCCCATCCAGCCCCACACCAGCACGACGTCTTCGTTCGAGGTGTTGTTGAAGCCGTGCCAGCACGTGCGCGGCGAATAGACGACGTCGCCTTCGCTCGAAGGCTGCTCGCCGTTCTCGGTGTAGATATGGCCCTTGCCCTTGAGCACGATGAAGAACTCATCGCAGTTATGATGGCGATGGTTTTCATGCCGTGCACCGGGTTTCAGAACGGTCCAGCCGACCACATGGTCGGCGCCGGCGGACTTCTTGTCGATCAGGAACTGCACCTGCATGTCGACCCAGCCATCCTTGCGCTTGAGGCCTCCCACCTTCGGCACGTCTTGCAGGTTGGTGCGATACATCCTGGCGGGTTTCTTCGCCGCGGCTTTGGTCGCCGCGCGCTTCTTCGCTGCACTTGCGCGTGCGCTCTTGTTCGTTGCGCTTACACGTGAGCTCTTGGCCCTTCCGGTTGCTGTCTTCACGATTGTCCTCCCAGCCGGCGATAGACTTCATGTGCGGCCACGAAATCGCGGTGGTCGATTCCGAGCCCGCGACATGCATTCATCATTTCGTTTGCGGCTGCCGCGAGCGGCACCGGGCTGCCGAGCTTGCGGCCGAGTTCGAGCGCCAGCAGCATATCTTTCTGCTGCAACGTAACATCGGCAAGGGGAACCGCGGGCATCTTTCCCTCCAGGATGAAGGGCCCGCGATAGCCCAGCACCGGAGACGCGGCGACGCTCTTGAGGATGGCGTCGACGGCAATGTCGCGCGCGACGCCGCCTTTCTCCGCCAGCGCGACGGCCTCGCCGAACGCGATCACCTCGACCATGAGCAGGAGGTTGACGGAAATCTTCATCTGCACCGCAAGACCGCTGGCACCGATATAGGTCACCTTCGGTCCGATCGCGCGCAACACCGGCTCGACCCGCTCGAAGGCCGCCTTGTCACCCGCGACCATGAGCGACGCATTGCCTTGCGCCAGCGTGACCGGGCTGCCTGAAATCGGGCCATCGAGCATGGTCAGGCCCTGCCGGGCGAATTCGGCGGAGATCGTGCGGCTCGCATCCGGCGCGATGGTGCTCATGTCGATGTAAACGCCGCCGGGCTTGAGGCCGGCAGCAATGCCGTCCTCGCCGAGCGCTACCGACCTCACCGCGGCCGCATCGGTCACGATCGAGAACACGATATCCGCGGCGGCGGCCGCCGCGCGTGGCGTGGCTGCAAAGTGCATACCGGCCTTGATCAGCGGCTCGGCCTTGTCCCTGCTGCGGTTCCAACCCGTGACCGCGTGGCCCGCCGCCATGAGCCTTGGGACAATGCCAGCCCCCATGGCGCCGAGCCCGACGAATCCGATGTTCATTCATTCACCTCGCAGGGAGCGGATGTTGGCAGGACTTCGCGAAGCGCGAAGCGGCGATGATGACGAACAAATCGGCCGAAGGCTAGGCACGCGATACCGCGCGCCCGCGGCTCATTCGACCACGATCTTCATCCACTCGCCGGAATTGATGCGGTCGTTGGGAGCGAGCCCGTTGAGAATGCGAAAGCGCTCGACCGCGCGATCTGGCGTCGCCATCCGGCGGGCCAATCGCTCGACCGTTTCCCCCGGCTCGACGCTCACGACCTTGATGTGCATCGGCTTCGCCGCCTGGCTTTCCGCCAATGTCATACGGCGGAAGGTGCTGACCGATTCGCGAAAGGCGCGATCGATTTCCGCGGTCGTGCGCTTCGAGGCAAAAATGAAGCGATAGACGTCGGTTCCGAACCGCACCGCGTAGAGCCGAAAGACCCACTGATCCCCCTTGGCGGTTGCGGTTGCAGCCTGCAGTCCATTGATGCTGACCTCCTCGACGGTCTTGGGGTCGATATTCTCGATCCAGCCTGAGGTGAGGTACTCCGCAAGCGTCTGCTCCGCCGGCACCCGCACGACATCGAGCCGCAATGCCTGGCCGCCGCCCTCTTTGACCCCGAGAACCGCCTGCGCGGTGTTGTCGAGAGAAAAGCCTTCCGGCGCCAGAAAAGTGAAGCCGAGCTTGGGATGCAGGAAGCGGCGGCCGCGCACGAATCCTTCGCTCGGGTCTTCGCCATAGACCAAGCCGTCGATCCCGGCGAGATAGGTCGCCCGGTCGCGCTCGCCAGCGCCGGGCGCGCTGAACTGGCGTGCATTGCCCTGCGCATTCTTGATGCGTTCGGGCGTGGCCGGATGGGACGAGAGGAAATCGGGCGAGCGCGGGTCGATGTGCGATTGGCTCGGATTCGACTTCAGCTCCGCGTTGTGGCCCAGCGAGGTGAGGAACCGGACTGCGCCATAGGGATCGTAGCCGGCCCGGGCTGCAATTCCGACCCCGATCGCGTCAGCCTCGAATTCCTGGGCGCGGGAGAAGCTGGCGAGCGCAATCCTTGATTTGGCGAGTGCGAGGGCTCCGGTCTCCGGATCGCTCAGCACGTCCTGCACGACGCGGCTCACCAGCGCCACCTGGCGCGCCTGGTCTTCTCGGATGTCGGCATGGCGTGCGATCACGTGCGACATTTCGTGGGAAAGCACCGAGGCGACCTCAGACGTGTCGTTCGCCAGCGCGATCAGCCCCCGCGTCACGTAGAGCTGTCCGCTCGGCAGCGCGAAGGCGTTGACCGCCGGCGAATTGAGAATGGTGACGCGATAGTGCATGTCCGGCCGCTCGGATGCGGCGACGAGCTTGACCACCATTTGGTTGAGCACGGCTTCGAGCCTGGCATCCTCGTAGGCGCCGCCATAGGCGGCCAGGATGCGCTGGTGCTCGCGCTGCGTCGAAGCGGGCAATTGCTGCTGCTGCTGGGCCTGCCTCGGCGGCTGCGGGAGCGATGGCAGCGACCCTGGCGGCGCGCCGACCGAGAGCAAGGACGAACTGCAGCCCGCAAGCGCGAGTCCGAGCACGCCGACACGCGCGACCGTGCAGGCCAGATGAAGCGTCCGCGGCATCCGGCGCCGTCGGCCCGCAGTTCGGGCCGCGCCGTCGCGGCTGCGAGCGTGTTTCTCTATGGCTTCCACGATGCGATCCGCGAGTTTCCGTCAGTTCCGGCCGGCGATCTCGATCTGCTCCGGGCGGGTGACCTCGATGCGCGGCCCGTTGCGTTCCTCGACCCACCCGCGGACCCGAACGCTACGATTTTCAAGCCTTTTCGGCTCTAGGCCGGCGGCGGCGAACATCCGCTCATTGCGCTTCAAAATGGTCACCGTGAGTGCCTGCGACCACTGTCGCCCGAAATTCACATATATCGTGCCTCCGCTCTCGCGGACCGACCACACCTTGCCTTCCGCCAGTATGAAATGGCCGCTTTCGGCCACAAGCTCGGCCCCGCTCTCGGCCGAGACGATGACATAATACGGTTCGCCCCACAGGCCAAGCTTGGCCTGGCGAGCGGCCCGTTCCCGCGCCAGCAGCTCGTCGGCGCACGGCCGTTCCCCAACATGGGCCGAGACTCGGGCGAATCCTCTCGCCAGCATCTCATGCGCCACCGATTCGGGCAGGGCTCCCCCGCTGACATAAACGAAGGCAGTCGTCCGCCCGTAACGGTCGGCGGGCATGTCGTTTTGACGCAGGTCGACATTTTGGCCTGCGATGATCGATTCCAGCGCCGCGCGTGCCGCCAGCCCAGCCTTGGCCCGGGTGCCGGCTTCGCCCGGCCCGGGGAGGAGCGGAGCCTCGATGCCGGCGAGGCGAATCTCGCGCCCGTCGTCGAGGGTGAAGCTACGGCCGTCGGTGATGGCACGAACCTTTCCGGTGCCCCCAGGCTCGGACCGGCATGAGGTCGATGGACGGCTTTCCGCCCCCGCAGGCTCTGTAGGCAGTACAACGATGGCGGCCATCCAGGAAACCCAGCAAAAGCTTGCAAGAATGCCCTGCCGCCGCCCGTCCATGCGTCAACGAAACGTCGGAATAGGGCGGTACTGCGGCGATGCGGACGTCCGCGCGCGCTTTCTCGCGATGGGGTGCTCTGGTATGCAATACCTCCAAGGGGCTAGGCAGTCCCCGATTCATCCCGACGGGAGCGAAGCAACGGTGAGGGTCGGTCATTCCACGCGCGCGCTGCTGGCGCGGTGTGCGGCTCGCGTGGGCATGGGCGGGGTGGCCGCGGCGCTCCTTGTCGCGTTGCTTCATCTCAGCCTGGTCGCGTCAGCCACGGTAGCGGCGCAGGACGCACGAAAAAAGGGCGACACCGTTCGGGTCACCGACGACCAGATGCATCAGCTCGGCATCATGAAGGTGGAGCTCTACCCCTTTCGCATCCAAAAGCTTGCCATCGGACAGATCGCCTACAACGAGGACACCAGCACCGCCGTCCTGACGCCGTTCGCCGGCCGCGTGACGAGGTTGATCGCCAGGGTCGGCGACAATGTCAGTCGCGGCGATGCGTTGTTCGAAATCGACAGCCCGGAAGTGGTGCAGCCGCAGAATGATTTCATCGCGGCGTTCGCTGCGATGAACAAGGCGCGCTCGCAGCTCGATCTCGCCCGCATCGTCGAGAAGCGATACAAGGATCTGTACGAAGGCAAGGCCGCAGCTCTCAAGGAATATCAGCAGGCGCAGGGGCAACTGGTCAGCGCCGAGAACGACATGCGATCGGCTGAAATGTCGCTCGAAGCCACGCGCTCGCGGCTGCGCATCGTCGGCTTCACCGACGAAGAGGTTGCCGCGTTGAAGGACAAGGGCACGGTGCGGCGCGCGACACCGATCCATGCGCCAATCGACGGCACGGTCATCGCCCGAAAGATCGGTCCGGGGCAGTATGTGCGCAACGATACCGGCGAGGCGCTCTATACCATCGCCGACCTCTCCACCATGTGGCTCAAGGCTCAGGTGCCTGAAAAGGAAATCCCTTCCATCCAACTCGGACAGGAAGTGGAGATCAAGGTCAGCGCGCTGCCGGACCATGTGTTCAAGGCGCGCGTCACCGCCATCAACGCCGGGACCGACGCAACGACGCGCCGCATCGTGGTGCGCTCGGAGGTCCCCAATCCGGAGGGCGCGCTCAAGTCGGAGATGTTCGCCAGCTTCAAGATCATGACCGGCGCCGATGAATCCTCACCCGCCGTGCCGGTGCAGGCCGTGATCCGGGAGGGCGACCACGCCGTCGTCTGGGTCGAGGAAGAGCCGATGCTGTTTCGGCGCCGCCGGGTGGCGATCGGGATCGAGCAAGAAGGGCGCATGCAGATCCGCGAGGGGCTCAAGGCCGGCGAGCTGGTGGCGGGTCGCGGCGCGATCTTCGTCGACAATGAATGGCGGCAATGAGCCAGGGGTCGCGCACCCGTCGCCGCGCGGCACGCGCCGTCGGCCCGCACGCGTGGTGCGGAGCCGTTAATCCGGTGGACGCATGCTTCCCGGCCTGATCTCGTTCTGCCTCTCGCGCCGGCCGCTGGTATTGATCAGCTTCGCCGCCTTCCTGGCGGTGGGCTATGCGGCATTCACCGCTCTCAACATCGAGGCCTATCCGGATCCCGCTCCTCCCATCGTCGAAATCATCGCCCAGTATCCCGGCCAATCGCCGGAGGAGATGGAGCGCTACGTCACCATCCCGCTCGAAATCGCCGTCTCCAGCACGCCGGGATTGAGGTTCATCCGCTCCAACACCGTGTACGCGCTGAGCTTCATCCGGATTCAGTTCGAGTATGGCCGCGACTACTATTTCGTACGGCAGCAGGTGATCAACCGGCTCAAGGACGCCGTGCTTCCGCCCAGCGTGCAACCCGTGATCTCGCCCGCCGGCGGCATCAGTGAAATCTTCCGGTATCAGCTCAAGGGGCCGCCTGAAATCGACGTCATGCAGCTCAAGACGCTGCAGGACTGGGTGGTGGAGCGCAGGCTCCGGATCGTCCCGGGCGTGTCCGACGTACTGGTGCTGGGCGGCCGGACCAAGGAATTTCAGGCCGAGATCGATCTCAACCGCATGATCGCTCACGGCTTGACGCTGCCGCAGATCATTACCGCGATTTCGGCTGGCAATTCCAACGTCGGCGGCCGCACCATCGCCATCGGCGAGCAGTCCGTCACCGTGCGTGGCATCGGCGTCGTCAGCACCCTCCAGGACATCCGCAACATCGTGCTCACGCAGCAGAACGGCGTACCGGTGCTGCTGTCCGATGTGGCAAAGGTGCAGATCGGCTTCATGCCGCGGCTCGGCATCGCTGGACGCGACGATGTCACCGACATCGTCACCGGCATCGTCCTGATGCAGAAGTTCGAACGCACCTCCGAGGTCGTGGCGCGCGTGCGCGCGGCGATCGATCGCCTCAACACCGATGGTACGTTGCCGCCGGGCGTGAAGATCGACTCGTTCTACGACCGCGGCGACCTGGTTGCGATCACCGTGAAGACGGTGATGCACAACATGTTCTTCGGCATCGCGCTGATATTCCTCATTCAGTGGATGTTCCTGGGCAACCTGCGCTGCGCTCTGATCGTCTCGGCGACCATCCCGGTGGCGCTGTTCCTGGCCGTGATCATTACGGTGATGCGCGGGGAATCCGCCAACCTGCTGTCGGTGGGCGCGATCGATCTCGGTATCATCGTCGATGCCACCGTGATCATGGTGGAGAACATATTCCGCCATCTCGCGCACGACGATCCGGCGGAGACGGCGAATCTCGAGGAGCGGCAGACCGACAAGCTGCGCCGGATTCTGAATGCGGCGATCGAGGTCGACAAGCCGATTTTCTTCTCCGTGGTCATCACCATCGCCGCCTTCCTGCCGCTGTTCACCATGCAAGGCGTGGAAGGCCAGATCTTCGGCCCGATGTCGCGCACCTATGCTTACGCCCTGATCGGCGCGGTCATCGCCACCTTCACCGTGACGCCGGTGATGGCGTCGATCCTGCTGCCGGCGCACGTGCAGGAGGTCGAGACCATCCTGGTGCGCGGCATCCGTAAAGTCTATCAGTTCGTGCTCCCGCGCGCCGTGCGCCATTATCGCATCGCCGCGACGATCGGTCTGGCGTTCCTGCTGGTCTGCGGCTTCCTCGGCGCGCGCCTCGGCACCGAGTTTCTGCCGAAGCTGGAAGAGGGAAATCTCTGGATCCGCGCGCTGCTTCCGCCCACCATCACGCTGGGGGCTGGGATGGATACCGTCGCGCGCATGCGCAACGTGATCAAGAGTTATCCGCCGGTACGCACGGTGGTCTCGGAGCAGGGGCGCGGCGACGACGGCACCGACCCGGATGGATCCTTCGTGGCGGAATTCTTCGTTCCGTTGAAGCCGAGGGAAGAATGGCCGAGTGGCCTGACCAAGGAGGAAATGGTCAGGCAGATGAGCCAGCAGCTCAGGCGTGAATTCGTCGGCGTCGATTTCAATTTCTCGCAATATATCCAGGACAATATCGAAGAAGCGGTTTCGGGGGTGAAGGGCGAGAATTCAGTCAAGATTTTCGGCCGCGACCTCGCCGAGTTGGAGCGCCTCTCCAAGTCTCTGAAGACCGAGATTGCGACCGTTCCCGGGGTGACCAATCCGGGAGGCTTCAACCTTTTGGGTCAGCCCAATCTCATCATCAAGATCGATCGTGAGAAGGCGGCGCGCTACGGCTTCTCCGTCGCGGACATAAATTCCGTGGTGCAGGCGGCCATCGGCGGGCAGGAGGTCACACGCGTCTACGAAGGCGAGATGAATTTCGCGCTCACCGTGCGCTTCGCGCCCGAATACCGGCGCAACATCGATGCCATCCGCTCGATTCCGGTTGCGCTCCCGAACAACGATTCCAAGGGGCCGACCGCCTATATCGCATTGGGCGAGCTCGGCGACGTGACACTGGAGACCGGTGCCGCCTACATCTACCGCGAAAACAACCAGCGCTTCGTGCCGCTCAAATACAGCGTACGCGGCCGCGATCTCGGTTCGACCGTCGCCGAGGCGCAAAAGGTCATCGCCGAAAAGTTGCCGCTGCCCGCGGGTTACCGCATCGAGTGGACGGGCGAATTCGGCGCCCTGGTCGAAGCCCAGAAGCGCCTCGCCGTCATCGTGCCGCTGAGCCTGCTCCTGATCATGATGCTGCTCTACAGCCTGTTCAATTCCATCAGGGATAGCTTGCTCGCGCTGGCGGGCATCCCCTTCGCGGTGGCTGGTGGCATCCTCGGGCTCTACGTCGCGGGGCTGAACTTCAGCATCTCGGCGGCGATCGGCTTCATCTCGCTGTTCGGGGTCTCGTCGATGGACGGCATCTTGCTGGTGTCCTACATCCGCAAGAACATGGCGGAGGGCCTGGAGCGGGATGAGGCGATCATCCTCGCCGGCGAAACCCGGATGCGGCAGATTTTCATGACCGGCCTGTCTGCCTGTATCGGGCTGGTGCCGGCGGCGCTATCGACCGGCATCGGTGCGCAGGTGCAGCAGCCGCTTGCCTGCGTGGTGGTGGGCGGCATGTTGCTGTCGCCGATCTGCAGCCTGCTGGTGATCCCGACGCTCGCCCGTATCATGATGCCGGCGCGCGTGGACGCGGATCAGGCGGGTCGGCGAGAGACCGCGCGGACCGCCGAGACGGTGTAGCCCGGCCGGACGCCGGCTCGCGCCGCGGCACCCTGGGTTCGACTTGCCGCAGATGCCATGGCGATCGGCTTGGCAGCAGGCCGCTCGCGGCCTTGCCCGCCACGCCGCTTGCAACGAACCTCAATCATCGCCAGAACGAGCCGCCATGAGCCTGCCAGCGCGCTTGATCGAAGGTTACGAGGCGTTCCGGTCCGGCCGGCTTGCGGCCGAGCAAGATCGCTATCGCGATCTGGCCGAGCAGGGACAATCGCCGGAAATCATGGTCATCGGCTGCTGCGATTCCCGGGTATCTCCCGAAGTGATCTTCGACGCCCGCCCCGGCGAGCTGTTCGTCGTGCGCAACGTTGCCAACCTGGTGCCGCCCTATTCACCCGACGGCACCTATCACGGCGTGTCGGCCGCGCTCGAATTCGGGGTCGGCGCGTTGCGGGTGAAGCATATCGTGGTGCTCGGCCACGCCCGCTGCGGCGGCGTGCGCGCCTTTGCCGAGGATACCGCTCCGCTCTCGCCCGGCGACTTCATCGGAAAATGGATGTCGCTCATTGCGCCGGCTGCCGAAAAGCTCGGGCCGCGCGGCGACACGCCGTCGGCTGATTACCTCGCCCGGCTGGAACAGGCGTCCATCATCAACACCCTCGGCAATCTCCTGACGTTCCCCCGCCTGCGCAAGTTGATCGAGCGCGGCCGTGTCGCGTTGCACGGAGCCTATTTTGCGGTTGCGACCGGCGAGTTGCTGGTGCTCGACCCGCAGTCCGGGCGGTTCGTATCGGCGGCAAGCGGACTTGTTCGCAAGTGATCCCGACGCCGGGGACGCAGGGCTCTCCGGGATTCACGACTGTCCGGCCGCTACGGCGTTCGTGCAGCCCGCCCGGCGAAGCGAGGAGACCATCGTGCGGTCTTGCAGTTGGGGCGGTATCTCATATACGAAAGCAGGTGCAGCGAAGGGTAATGTCCTTCGAGGGTGCGTGAAAGCGACATTCTCCTCTTGGTCCCGTAGCTCAGCCGGATAGAGCAGCGGTTTCCTAAACCGAAGGTCGGAGGTTCGAGTCCTCTCGGGACCGCCAAGCAAGTCTTCCCGCTACACTTCTTTTTCCCAGCTAACTCTTGTAGGGCACGTGGCCGCGCACGGCGCTGATGTTCGCGGCACGGCCCCGTCAAGTCACAACGATTCAACCAAAGTCATTTCCGGTCCGACGGCTACGAACGGAAAAACCCCGCCGCGTGATAGGGGCGGGGTCTTCCGAGGCTCAGCCGGAGATGGCGCTCCTGCCGAGCACCCTCGTTACAACGTCCAAGGCGGCGTCGAGTTCCGGCGCGGTTGCTGCCGCTATCTTCGCGTGGCCGGATTGTTGGGGTTGTTCATATCGTTGAGATTGCTGGGATCGTATTTCTGACCAGTGCCCGGGTTGATATTCGCATTGGGTACGGTGGGGTTCGGCGAAGTCATGCCGCTGCCGGTCGTGTTCGGTGCTGCGCCGCCGGCCGCTGGTGCGCTCGGATTACCTGGTGCCGTCGCGCCCGGACTGCCGCCGGCGCCGCCGGTCTGTGCAAACGCAGCCGTAGTCATCAGCAGCGCGGACACCATCGCGACAGGGACCAACGTTCTTGCTGACGTCTTGCGTCTCCTTCTTGCCTTGCGAAATTTTGCGAGGTCCATCCTGGTCAAGGTGCAATTCGTCGAGCGGGAGGATTGTTCCGGACAGAGCCGCGGATCAGATGTTTGGCGAGAGCGCACGGAGGCGCACCTCAACTCAGGAAATATACGTAGTGCACGGCGCAGGAACTCCGGTGCGGAGACAGGCGTTTATTCATTCGTGCGGGAACGCGAAGGAGATCGGCGTGTGATGAGTTGGTGGCTCGGAGGCGGCGGCAACCTCGACCAGTTTCGTGTTTCGGCTAGACCGTACGCCCAGTGTTCGATCATCGGCTGCGAGGCCCCCTCCGCGCCGCGCCAAGTATCGCGCTCGACGGTCGTCACCGGCCTGGTCGGGTCGCTTGCGCTGTCGCCGCTGGCCTGGGCCCAAGGTTCGGCAACGCGTCGGCGCGTGCCGCGGCTGCCTGCCGCGAATCCGCCTCACGATGGAAAGGTGCCCGGCGCAGGCGATCCGATCCGCGTGATCGGGATTGGCGAATCGTCAGTTTCGGGTGTCGGTCTTTCCCGTGGCGACGAGACGGTAACCGCCGTGACAGCCCGCGCTCTTGCCCGCCACACCGGGCGGCCGGCGGCATGGCGTGCGTGCGGCCTGTCCGGGGCGACCGTCAGGGACGCTTTGCAGCGACTGTTGCCGAGCATCGCGCCGGAACCGGCGGATCTCATGATCGTTGCGTTTGGCGTCAACGATGCCACCAGCTACCGGTCTCCGTCCGCCTTCGCCGATGACCTGACCGAGCTCGTAACCACCGCGCGCGACCGCGTCGGTGACGCGGCTGTCGTGATCGGGGGCGTCGCCCCCCTGACGGCCTTTCCGGCGCTGCCCTGGCCGCTGCGAAGCATCCTCGGCTGGCGCTCCACCGCGTTGCAGGCGGCGGCGGATCGGCTCGCGGATCGACTGCCGAGGGTGGTCGTCGAGCGCTTTTCTGCTCCGTTGAGCGCGGACTTGTTCGCTCCTGACGGGTTTCACCCAAATTCCCGGGCGCACTCGATCTGGGGTGAAAAAATCGCCGCCTTGGCGCTGCCCTTGGTGGCGTGAGGGTCGAGATCCGGCGGCCGGGCAATGCGTTTGGCCCCGGAACCGTGGCGGCCCATTCGCATTCTTGTGCTGTGAGACGGTACTCCGCTGCGGCTTCGGGCTGTGACGGGACTGCTGGCGCCAAGCTGCCGCGGACGGGGGTCAAGTTGCAGCGGGAGAACGGCTTGCGGGGGTATTGGAACTGGCCGTCAAACGAACTACTGTGTTGCTGCTAGAATTTATCAGGAGACCAGAATGGCTACGGGCACTGTGAAGTGGTTCAATCCGACCAAAGGTTACGGGTTCATTCAGCCACAAGGTGGTGGCGGTAAAGATGTGTTCGTGCACATCAGTGCGGTCGAACGCGCCGGCCTGAGTTCACTCAACGAAGGGCAGGTCGTGGAATACGAAATTGAGAGCAGCCGCGGCAAGGAATCGGCGATAAATCTCAAGGTGAAATAAGAGAGCAGGCTTGTCGCGGCCCGGCTCGTTCTGGGGGCCTTACGAGCACGGCATGGGCTGGACCGCGCACTATTTTCATCGTTGATTGAACGGCGACTATGTTAGTCGCGCGCTTGCATCGAAAAAACGAAGACGCCCTCGTGGCGCCCGCGCCCTGATGCGGCGCAAGTCTGTTTTCAATCTCGTGCCAAGCCCAAACGCCAAATAGTCGGTGCCACCACGATCACCGCGTGGTGCAAGCAGGGTCCCAAACGCCAAGATTGGCTCGCAGCCGCCTTGGGTGACGACAGTCGATCCCGTTGGGGACTGCGCGGCGTGCGTTCGCAGAAGCGTCCGGAGGCAGGGCAAGGTGCTTTCACAGTTTCGCGATTGGCGGTTTGGCCCTGCGCGAGAAGGGCTTGCGGGCCCCCGGCATCGTGATGGATCGTTTGCCAACCCCGGACATTGACAGTACCTGTTCCGAGGAATCCTCTCTCAGGACCGCCTGGATTTCGCGGCGGGACCGGCGGCCCAACACGCGGGCCGGGGAGAGGGCGGATAATAAGACGTGGGCTTAGCGCCGGTCTGCGCCAGAAAGGATGGCCATGGCGGATAGCACGGACTCGAATGAAGAGCGGCCGTGTCTGCATTGTCTGATCGGCGATTTGATCGATGAGTTTTATGCAGAGTACGGTTCGTTGAGCGGTGAAAAAGATACCGTGGACGTGGACGAAATCATTACTGCGCTGGCCAAGACTGTCGCGGAGATGACGTTTGGTTCCGATGCCGCGGTGCGTCAGCGTATCCTGGAAGACTTGGTCCGCGAGATTTCGCAATTCGAGGCCGAGTATGCGAGCGCCCCGGGCTCGGACATGCGTCACTGATATCGATCATCCCGCAGCTGGGGCACTGCACCACCGTACCTGACCCGCAATCACCTCGCTGAATGAAACGCTCGTTGCGGCCCGTCGGGTTCGGGAATAGCAAGTCCAGCGGCCGTCTCTGCAGAGGGCACCTCGGCTGGTTGTGCGTCGACCCCAACCAGCCCGAAATTCCGGCGAAAAACCCGTAGCCACTAGGTCATGGAAAAGCCCCGCCGGCGGTCGCCGACGGGGCAAATGTCTCGGGAGAATGTCCGGTCGCGCGTTATATCGCGAGCTTCAAATCCTTGGCGGGCCGGAATGCCACCTTCTTGCTCGCTTTGATCTTGATGGCCTCTCCGGTCGCCGGATTTCGGCCCATGCGGGCTGCGCGCGCGCGAACCTGCAAGATGCCGAAGCCCGAAATCCGGACCCGCTCACCTTTCTTGAGATGCTTGGTGATCAGGCTCACAAGGTCGCCGAGGATCGCCTCCCCCGCGCGTTTCGTGAGTTGATGATCCTTGGCCAACCTTGCCGCCAGATGCTTGAGCGTAACGGGGCCAGCTTTGGCAGCCGTTGGTGCTTTCGCTTTGCCTGGGCGCGAAACCGCCATGATGGATTGCCCTCCTCGGAGGCGCGAAAATGCGCGGGCCGTAAGAGATATGATTCGAGGCCTTATGGAAAGCGTGTTTCCGCAGATAGGCCCTAAAATAGGCCTCTCGTCGGCCTGCGGAGCACTGGAACACAAGGTTCGGCGAAGCTTCCGCGGCATCGGCGGGACATTGCGGAATCGATCCGGGAACGAAGCGGAATCGCAACGGGAACGGCGTTCTCTTCGCCTGCGGCGCTGCCGGTGGAGGGCTCAGGCCCCCTCGCGCTGCCGGCAGGTCCGCACCTCCCCTGCCGCTCGCAGGATCGAGCGCACGATCCCCTGGTAGCCGGTACAGCGGCAGAGATTGCCGCTGATTGCGACCCGCACCGCGGCGGCGTCGGGATCGGGCATGATCTTCATCAGGTCCCAGGCGGTAATCAGCATGCCGGGGGTACAGAAGCCGCATTGCAGCCCGTGTTCCTGGTGAAATGCGTCCTTGATCGTGCGCATGACGGGATCGGCGGCCAATCCTTCGAGCGTGCGCACGTCGGCCCCCTCGAGCGCCACTGCCAGCGCGATGCATGAGCGCGCCGGCGTGCCGTTGATCAGCACGGTGCAGGCGCCGCACACGCCGTGCTCGCAGCCCAGATGAATGGCGGTGAGCCGAAGCTGCTCGCGCAGGAAATCGGCGAGACTGGTCCGCGGCTCCACGTCGGCGACGACCTCCTCGCCGTTGACCGTCAATGCCACTGGAATCTTCATATCGCCCATTTTCATTCGCACGCGTGTTTGATGGCGCGGAGCGCAACGTTGCTGTGCAGCTCGAGCTGCGCCGGGGTGAAGGCGCTTCCGGCAAGCTCGCTGCGCACGATCTCCTGGATATCGGCGGAGCGGTTCGCCAGCGCCGCCAGCGCTGCGCCCGGCAGGAGGACCGGCGCGCCATCGAGCGCGCCTACCACCACGCGGGCGGTCCGCCGCGCCCGATCGATCACGGCGATCGCCATCGATTCCGCATATTCGCCGGTCTTGCGCACGACCTTGCAGCGGCCCCAGCGCTCGGTCGCCGCGCGGCGCGGCACCTCCACCGCCTCGATCAGCTCGGCGGGGCCGAGGGCGGTGGAATAGGGGCCGGTGACGAAATCCGCGATCGGCATGGTCCGCCGGCCATTCGGCCCGACCAGTGCGATCTGCGCCTCCAGCGCGAGCATGGCCGTGAGCCAGTCGGCAGCCGGGTCCGCCAGGGCGATCGCGCCACCGATCGTCCCGCGGGTGCGCACCGCTGCGATAGGCGATATGGGCTGCGACCAGGGGCATCAGGCCGTTGCTGGCATCCGGGACCCGGCGTTCCTCGAATGCCACATGCGGGAGCAGCGCGCCGTAGCGAACCGACGACGGCGTCTCGGTCGTTACCTTCAACGCAGCGATTGCGCCGAGATCCACGACCAGATCCACCAGTACCAGGCGAAGATTGAGCATCGGCACCAGCGACTGACCGCCCGCGAGGGCCTGCGCGGTGCCGCTGCAATTGGCCAGCGCGCTCACGGCGTCATCGACCGAACGCGCGCGATGGTAGGAAAACGGCGCCGGCTTCATGCCGCACCAACCAATGTCAGGGCTGGCATCGTTCGCCGGCGGTGGTTTTGGCGCGCCATCATCAAGCGCCCGCCCGTTTTGCGTCGCGTGCTGCGATCAGCGCGCCGAGCAC
>Ga0207691_10000876_pt1 | contig 29932 bp, 32 predicted proteins | sample KBSM13metaG_FD_184327 | JGI IMG/M metagenome (GOLD analysis project Ga0207691, IMG submission 184327) | Miscanthus rhizosphere microbial communities from Kellogg Biological Station, Michigan, USA - KBS M1-3 metaG (SPAdes) (version 2) | ecosystem: Host-associated > Plants > Roots > Rhizosphere >...
CGAGTTCGCGGTGAAGCCGACGAATCGGTTCGGCGGCCCCGGCGCGCAAATGACGGCGACACCGGTCGCGAACTGGGCCATGGCATCCCGGAACTGCCGCTCGCTGAAAGCGGGAGCCGCGGCGACGTCGTGCCGGCGCGCGACGGGCGACGCGCCTGCGCCACGGACTTTGTTGGATGTCAACGCTTTGCCACAGGCCAAAGTAACGATGGTAGCAGCCGGCCCCGCGATGGGCCATCGGCCTACACCGAAACGCGCCGGCGTCCACCCAACTTTCGTCCAGGCTTGCTAAACTCACCCGATGACGCTGCCGCTGCAGAAGATCATCACCAACCGATACGGCGGACGAAACGTCCCCGTGACGCTCGTGCTGCCCGACGGTGGCCGGGTGCCGTTGTCCTCCGACCCCGAACTCGAGATTCTGGCGCGCACGTGGCGCGGCTTGAAGGCGCTGTCCGCACCCGCCATGGGTGCGCTGGCCCGGGCGTACGTCCACAACGACATCGACTTCACCGGCAGTGCGCGGCGCGCGCTCGGCATCGCGGAGAACATGGTGGGCGAAGTGGCGCACGGGCGCGATTCGCTTCGCGCGCGCTGGCGCATCTGGCGGCATCAGCATCGCAGCAACCGCGCGAACATCCGCTATCACTACGATGTCTCCAACGCGTTCTACCGGCTATGGCTCGACCGACAGCTCGTCTACAGCTGCGCGTATTTTGCGACCGACGACACGTCGCTCGACGCCGCCCAGGCAGGCAAGGTCGACCACATCTGCCGCAAGCTCCGTCTGCAACCCGGCGACCGCTTTCTCGACATCGGGTGCGGCTGGGGCGCGCTCTTGTTCCATGCGGCCGAGCGGTACGGCGTTGAGGCGTACGGCATCACACTTTCGAAGAACCAGTTCGAACACGTGAAAGCCGAGGTCGCCGCGCGCGGGCTCACCGGACGGGTGAAGGTCGAGTTGCGCGACTATCTCGACCTGCCGGAGGACGCGCTGTACGACAAGATCGCAAGCGTGGGCATGTTCGAGCACGTCGGGATCAAGCGCTTTCCCCAGTACTTCGGCAAGATCCTGCGCGTCCTGAAGCCGGGCGGACTGGTGCTCAATCATGGCATCACGCACAACGCGCTCGGCGCGGACAGCCTCGGCAGCGGCATCGGCGATTTTGTCGAGGAGTACGTTTTCCCCGGTGGCGAGCTCGCGCACGTCTCCAAGGTGATCGAAGGAATGGCGGCGGAAGGGCTCGAAGTTATCGACGCCGAGGCGTTGCGCGAGCACTACGCGAAAACGCTGTGGCACTGGTGCGAAGGGCTCGAAGCGAACGCCGATTCGGCGCGAGCCGAAGTGGGCGAGGAGAAGTACCGCGTTTGGCGCATCTATCTCGCAGGATCTGCGCACGCGTTCGAACGTGGCTGGCTGTCGCTGTGGCAGCTTCTGGCAGGCAAGCCCCTGCCGGATGGCCGCTTGCCGCATCCGCTCACGCGTCGGTACATGTATCCCTGCCCGGGCGACACGAGCGATTGAAAGCGAGCGCGGTAACTGAGCGCGGTCTTGCAATCGCCATGCTCCGCCACCACTTGCGGCGGATGACGACCAACCTCTCGATGATGCAAACCGGCGAGTCCCTGCTCAAGTTTCCGACGGCGTTCCCCATCAAAGTCATGGGCCTCACGCGGGATGGGTTCGCGCAGGCGATCGTCACGGTGGTACAGAAGCACGCGCCTGACTTCGAACCCGCGACGGTCGAGATGCGCGCGTCGAGCCACGGCAAGTACTTGTCGCTGACCTGCACGGTCAACGCGACCTCCCGCGAGCAGCTCGACGACCTCTACCGCGATCTCACGTCCCATCCGATGGTGTCGATGGTGTTGTAGGGCGGACAGCACTCCCTCGGGGGTGCTTCCCCCTTGACGCCACGGCTTTTCTGCAGCAAAGTATCGTCGTATAAATTTCTGGAGAAAGACGTTGCGCGCCAAAGCTGCCCGCGCAGTGCTGCGGCCCAAACCGTTGGTCCGGGCACCCAAGTCCGCGACGGAGGCGGAGGTCCTGACCAAGGCGGTCGTGCGCGCCGCGAACCTGCTGTCGTTCTCGCAGCGCGAGCTCGCGCACATTCTCGGCGTCTCGGATGCGACTGCGTCGCGGCTTTGCGCCGGCAGTTACGAGCTCTCGGCCGCACGGGCCAAGGAATGGGAGCTCGCGCTGCTGCTCGTGCGCCTCTTTCGCTCGCTGGATGCGCTGTGGGGGCACGAGGAGGCGGCGCATACCTGGCTCACGACAGACAATCTCGCGCTCGCGGCGCGACCCGTCGACCTTCTCCCGTCCATCGAGGGACTCGTTCGTGTCGTCAACTACCTGGACAACGCACGAGGTCGCCTCTAACGCCGCTCCGCTGCGCCACGCGGTGTGGCGCGCCGTCGAGGCGCAGCATGTCGTCGCGACGATGGCGCTCGTCGACTCCGTCGAGGAGCAGCACGTGCTGGAGCGGCTTCTGGACGACGGGAAGCCTCCCATACCAGCGGCCGCCGCGCATCTGCACTGGCTGCTGTTCACCCCGTTCCGCTATCCGCCGCCGCCCGGCGGCTCGCGCTTTCGCGGCCCCAACGATCCCGGCGTGTTCTACGGCGCCGACGCGATCCGAACGGCGTGCGCGGAGCTCGGGTATTGGCGGTGGCGTCACCTGCAGGATTCCCCCGCGCTTGCTGCGATGCCGACGCGAGCGCAAACGGTCTTCCAGGTGAACCTCGAAACCCGTGCCGTGGACCTTCGCGCCAAGCCGTTCGCGCGCGATCGCGCGCGCTGGACCGACCCCTCGGATTACGCGCGCTGCCAGGCGTTCAGCCACACGGCGCGTGCGGCGAAGGTCGGCGCCATCCGGTACGAATCGGTCCGCGATCCGAAGCACGACGCGTGCTGCACGGTGCTCTCGCCTGCCGCGTTCGCGCCGCCACGGCCGATCGAGCAGCAGACGTGGATGCTGTCCGTCACGCGGGATCGCGTCATCTGGCAGCGCACGCATGCGCTGATCTCGGAAGAGCACGAGTTCGTAACGGCCAGATGGTCATCCCAATGACCATCTCAACGGTCACCCCAACGATCGCCATCCGCACGTTGGGCCGCACCGAGTACGAGCCGACGTGGCGCGCGATGCAGTCGTTCACCTCGGCGCGTACGCCCGACACGCCTGACGAGATCTGGCTGACCGAGCACCCGCCCGTCTATACGCTGGGCCTCGCCGGCCGCCGCGAGCACCTGTTGCGCGACAACGGCATCCCGACGATCAAGGTCGATCGCGGCGGGCAGGTCACGTACCACGGGCCCGGGCAGCTCGTTGTCTATCTGCTGGTCGACCTGCGCCGCGCACGGCTCGGCGTCCGGCCGATGGTCCGGGAAATCGAAGCCGCGGTGATAGAATGGCTTGATTCGGTGGGCATTTCGACGTTCGGGAAGCCGGCAGCGCCCGGCGTCTACACGATGATGGCAGGGACCGAGGCCAAGATCGCCGCCCTCGGATTGCGCGTGGCGCGCGGCTGCACCTATCACGGCCTGGCAGTGAACATCGCGATGGACCTCGCTCCGTTCAACGACATCGACCCGTGCGGCTATCGCGGGCTCGCGGTGACGCAGCTCGCGGATCTGGGCGTGATGACGTCGGTGGAGCGCGCGGGCGACGACCTCGCGCCGATTCTCGCGGCCCGTCTGCGCAGGGCATGACGATGGACGAGCGCCAGGAAGCCCAGTCGAACGCGGCGGGCGTCAAGCACAAGGGCGGCGCGAAGACCGCGCGCGTATTTGCCAAATACGCGATCAAGATCGTCCCTGCCGAGCGGCTCAAAAAGCCCCATTGGATCCGCGTGCGCGCGCCGTCGTCCCCGCGGTTCAACGAGATCAAGCGGATCCTGCGCGATCACAACTTGCACACCGTGTGCGAGGAAGCGTCGTGCCCGAACATCGGCGAATGCTTCAGCAAGGGCACGGCGACGTTCATGATCATGGGCGACATCTGCACGCGGCGCTGCCCGTTCTGTGACGTGGGCCACGGGCGCCCGCTGCCGCTCGACGCCGACGAGCCGGTCAATCTCGCGCAGACGATCGCCGCGCTCGCGCTGCGCTACGTGGTGATCACGAGCGTCGATCGCGACGATCTGCGCGACGGCGGCGCCCGGCACTTCGTCGATTGCATCCGTGCCGTGCGCGAGCATTCGCCGGGCACGCAGATCGAAGTGCTGGTCCCCGATTTTCGCGGCCGGTTGGGCCGCGCGCTCGACATCCTCGGCGAAGCGCCGCCGGACGTGATGAACCACAATCTCGAAACGGTGCCGCGGCTGTATCGCGTGGCGCGCCCGGGCTCGGACTACGCGCATTCGCTCGCGCTGCTCGAGCAATGGAAGCAGCGTTTTCCGGCGACCCCCACCAAATCCGGGCTGATGGTCGGCCTGGGTGAGACGGACGACGAAATCCTGGCAGTGATGAAGGACATGCGCGCGCACGGCATCGACATGCTGACGCTGGGACAATATCTGCAGCCGACCGCCGAGCACCTTCCCGTTCTGCGCTACGTGCATCCCGACACGTTCGCGATGTTCGAGCGCGAAGCGTACGCGATGGGATTCCGGCACGCGGCGGTCGGCGCGCTGGTGCGCTCGTCGTATCATGCCGATCGACAGGCTGAAGAAGTGCTGGAGCCGCACGCCTCCTAGCTACGCGGCGGCGCTCCGGCGGCGACCGGCCACAGGATCCACATCTTTCCGTCCTGCTTCATCCGGCCCGCCTGACGGCCGGCTTCGTCGCCGAAGCCCCAGAAGAAATCGCCGCGCACCGCGCCGCGGATCGCGCCGCCCGTGTCCTGCGCCATCATCAGACGGTTGAGCGGGCGCGACGTCAGCGGATACGTCGTCCCGAGGAACACCGGCGCCCCGAGCGGAATCGAACGCGTGTCCACCGCGAGCGTGCGTTCGCGCAGCAGCGGGACGCCCAGCGTCCCGATGGGTCCGTCGATCTCCGCTTCGGGGGTGCCGGCGACCGGCGGCGGCACCTCGCGAAAGAAAATGTAGCTGGGATTTTCGTCGAGCAGCGGCAGCAGCTTCTCGGGATTTTTTCGGCCCCACTCCTTGATTCCCTGCATCGACGCTTGCGAAAGCGTGAGCTCGCCACGGTCGATCAGGATGCGCCCGATCGAACGAAAGGGGTGGCCGTTCTGGTCCGCATACCCGACGCGGACGATGCCGCCCTCGGCCAGACGCACGCGGCCGGAGCCCTGGATCTGCAGGAAGAACGCTTCGACGGGATCGTCGACATAGACGAGCTGCTTCATCGCGCTCGGTCCCTTGCCGTTCTCGATGTCCGCCCGCGTCCAGTACGGAATGACCTTCTTGCCCTGGACGCGCCCGCGTAACCGCCGGTCCTTCAAGTCGGGATACAGCTCGGTGAGGTCGATCGTAAGCAGATCGTCCGGCGCTGCGTACAGCGGCACGCGATAACGATCCGAACGAACGCGGCTGCCGTTCAGCAGCGGCTCGTAGTAGCCGGTGATCATTCCCGTGTCGGCGCCATCGGCGGCGGTGACCTGCCAAGGGCTAAAATTACGCTCGAAGAACGCGCGGACCGCGGTCTTGTCAGGCAACTGAGCGGTGGCGACGACGCTCGCCGATGCGGCGCACGCCGCTTCCCACACGGTGCGCGTCGCGGGAGCGTTGACGAGCGCGGCGCATCCGGCGCGGAACGCCGGCCAGATTTCGCTCACGTTGTCGTCGGTCCAGCCGGGCAGTGCGCTCCACGCGACTTGCGCGTACTTCGCGGGCAACGAAGGGAGGGCCGCTGCTGCCGGTGTGGAAGGGGTCGGCGGCTTGGCCGCTGGCCGCGAGGGTTCGGGCGATTGGGGGGCGGTAGCGCAGCCCGCAACGATCAGCAGCGTCGCGACCGCTTGGGCCAACCGGGGGACAGGGGAGCGTAGGGAGCAGTACAAGATGCTATGGTTCTTCCTCGAAGCGCTGGTCGCGCTGTTGATCGCGGTGGCAATCGTCGGCTGGACCATGGGGCTCGGGCGTCGCAAGCCGCGGAACAGACCCGGCGATGCGGATCGCGACCGCGGCCCCTAGGCTTTGTTCGCGGCCGTTAGGGCTTTGTTCGCGGGCCCTTAGGGCTTTGTTCGCGGCCCTTAGGGCTTTGTTCGCGGCCCTTAGGGCTTTGTTCAGTCGGCTAATGCAGAACGCGCGGAACGGAGAGCGTAAAAATCGGAATGTGGGCTTCGAACGCGTGGCCGTCGGCCGCGACCATGTGGTACGTGCCGCGCATCGTTCCGACCGGCGTCTGCAAGCTGGTGCCGCTCGTGTACTCGAAGCTCTCGCCCGGCTGCAAGAGCGGTTGCTGGCCGACGACGCCCGCTCCTTTCACCTCCTGCACCTGATGCTCGGAGTCGGTGATGATCCAGTGACGGCTGATCAGCTGCGCGGCGACCTCGCCCGTGTTCTCGATCGTGATCGTGTACGCGAACACGTATTGACGGCGCGATGGGTCCGATTGCTCGGCGAGATATGCCGTCTTCACCGCGACCGCAATGCTGTATTTGCCGACGTGTTTGGCGCTCTCCGCCATGGATGAATTGCGACCCCGCGAAAACGTGATGACGATTATAACCCGATGCCCCAATACCTGATTGCACCCTCGCTCCTGTCAGCGGACTTCGCGCGCCTCGGCGACGAAGTGCGCGCGGTCACGGCCGCTGGCGCCGATTTGCTGCACTTCGACGTCATGGACAACCACTACGTTCCCAATCTCACCGTCGGCCCGCTGGTTTGCGCGGCGATCAAGCCGCACGCGACGGTTCCCATCGACGTCCATCTGATGGTGAAGCCGGTCGATCGGATCGTCGGCGACTTCGCGCAGGCGGGCGCCGCTATCATCAGCTTCCATCCCGAAGCTTCCGAGCACGTCGACCGCACGATCGGACACATCCACGATTCCGGGTGCAAGGCGGGACTCGTCTTGAATCCGGCGACGCCATTGGACTGGCTCGACCACACGATCGACAAGCTCGATCTCGTGCTCATCATGTCGGTCAATCCCGGATTCGGCGGACAGTCGTTCATTCCCCTCGCGCTGCCGAAGCTTGCGCTCGCCCGCCAACGCGTCGAAGCCGCGCAGCAGCGCACCGGGCGAACGATCCTGCTCGAAGTCGACGGCGGCATCAAGGTCGAGAACATCGCCGCCGCCGCAAGGGCGGGCGCCGATACGTTCGTCGCGGGCTCCGCGATCTTCGGCGCGGAGGACTATTCCGCCACGATCGCGAAGATGCGCGCGGAGCTCGCTCTCGTCCAATGACGGTCTCCGCTGCGGCGCAATCGGCGCTGCCGCCGAAGATCGAGGTCAGCGCCATCGCGTTCGACCTCGACGGCACTTTGCTGGACACGGTTCACGAGCTCGCGGCGGCGGTCAACGCGCTGCTCGACGAGCTCGGTCATCCGCCGTTGCCGACGGAAGCCGTCGCCGCGCTGATCGGCAAGGGAATGGCGAACCTCGTTCGCCGCACGCTCGCGCTAGCGACCGGCGTGTCGCCGGAAGCGGTCGACGAAGTTGAAGTGAAGGAAGCGCTGGCCCGCTACCAGGCGCATTACGCGTCGCGATTGGGGCGACTGACTCGGCTCTTTCCCGGCATGGTGCCGGGTTTGACTCGCCTCCGCGAAATGGGGATTCCGCTTGCGGTGATCACCAACAAAGCGACGCGCTTCGTGCGTCCGCATCTCGTCGCGGCGGGCATCGCGGATTACTTCTCCGTCGTGATCGGAGGCGACGATCTGCCTACCAAGAAGCCCGACCCGGGTCCGCTGCGACACGTGGCTGCGCTCTTTGGTATCGCGCCCGGGCGCCTGTTGATGGTCGGCGATTCGGGCAACGACGTCGAAGCGGCGCGTGGTGCCGGCTGCCCCGTGCTGGTCGTCCCGTACGGATACCGCGAGGGCAAGCCGGTGCACGAGCTTGAGGCCGATGGTATAGTCGAGTCGGTGAGTGACGTGGCGGATCTCGTCCGCTACGTTCCTCCCTCTAAGCTATGACTGCCGAGCTCTTCCCTCGCCACGTCCCCGCGCCTGCCGCCCTTAGGGCCTCGGTTGCCGCCCGCTGGTGGCGCGCACCCTGCTGGCGTCGCTGGCGCTGACCTCCCGCCTCGACAGCGTCGCGCGCTCAAGGCGACGCCCAGCGCAGTCCCGGGAAGCACGGGCACTGCCCCGCAGTCCAAGTCGAAGAGATCGTTGGAAGCATCATGACCGAAGCCGAATTCCGTGCTTTTGCCGCCCAGGGCTATAACCGCATTCCGCTCGTGCTCGAGACGTTCGCCGATCTCGACACGCCGCTGTCGCTCTACGTCAAGCTCGCGAACGAGCCGTACTCGTTTCTGCTCGAGTCCGTCGTCGGCGGCGAGCGCTTCGGCCGCTATTCGTTCATCGGGCTCCCCGCGAAAGTCCGCATTCGCGCACGCGGCAGGGCGATCGACGTCGACGACGGAGGCACGGTTGTCGAGCGGCACGAAGGCGATCCGCTCGCGTTCGTCGGCCGGTTCCTGCGCCGTTACCGAGCGGCGCCACGGCCCGGGCTGCCGCGCTTTTGCGGCGGGCTTGCGGGATCGTTCGGCTACGACACGGTGCGCCACATCGAGACGAAGCTCGCGGGCCGCGCCCCTCCTGCAGGATCGGGTCTCGCGGATGTGCCGGACATCCTGCTGCTGCTGACGGAAGAGCTCGCGGTCGTCGACAATCTCGCCGGGAAGATCTCGCTCATCGTCTACGCTGATCCTCGCGAGCCAAACGCGTTCGAGAAGGCGCGCGAGCGTTTGCAGGCGCTGCGCCGCAAGCTGCGCGAGCCGGCGTCGATCCCGTTCCAGACGGCGACGGCAGTCACCAGGGCGGAGAGCGAATTCGGCAGTGACGGTTACCAGCGAGCCGTGCGCCGGGCGAAGGAATACATCGCGGCGGGCGACGTGATGCAGGTCGTGCTGTCGCAGCGGATGAAGCGTCCGTTCACGTCGTCGCCGCTTTCGCTGTATCGCGCATTGCGCTCGCTCAATCCATCGCCGTACATGTTCTATTACGACTTCGAGGAATACCACGTCGTCGGCGCATCGCCCGAGATCCTGGTGCGCAAGGAAGGCGGCGCCGTGACGCTGCGGCCGATCGCAGGAACGCGACCGCGGGGCGCTACGCGAGAGGCCGATGAGCATCTGGCCGCCGAGCTGCTCGCCGATCCCAAGGAGATCGCGGAGCACGTGATGCTGGTCGACCTTGGCCGCAACGATGTCGGTCGAGTCGCGCAGACGGGGACGGTGAAGCTTTCCGACCGGATGGTGGTCGAGCGCTACTCGCACGTGATGCACATCGTGTCCAACGTGGAGGGGACCCTGCGTCCGGGCCTCACGAGCATCGATGTGCTGCGCGCAGCCTTTCCCGCGGGCACCGTGAGCGGCGCGCCGAAGGTTCGCGCGATGGAGATCATCGACGAGCTCGAGCCGACGGGGCGCGGCGTCTACGCGGGCGCCGTCGGCTACATCAGCTTCCAGGACGACATGGATACCGCGATCGCGATCCGCACTGCGGTCGTGAAGGACGGAATGGTCTACGCGCAGGCGGGCGCCGGCATCGTCCACGACTCGGTGCCGGAATCGGAATGGACGGAAACCGAGAACAAGGCGCGGGCGATCTTCCGCGCCGCCGACATGGTCCAGCAGGGGCTGGACACGAGCGAGTAAGCCGCCGGTATCATCGACCCATGCTGCTTCTGATCGACAACTACGACAGCTTCACCTACAACCTCGTCCAGTACCTGGGCGAGCTCGGCGCTGACGTGCACGTGCACCGCAACGACACGCTGACGCTCGAGCAGATCGCCGCGTGGGACCCGAGCGAGATCGTGATCTCCCCCGGTCCTTGCACGCCGACTGAAGCCGGGATCTCCGTGCCGTTGATCCAGCGCTTCGCCGGCAAGATTCCGATCCTCGGCGTGTGTCTCGGGCACCAGGCGATCGGCCAGGCGTTCGGCGGCAAGATCGTGCGTGCCGAGCGCGTCATGCACGGCAAGGTGTCGCCGGTGACCCACGACGGCCAGGGCGTGTTCACCGATCTTCCGTCGCCGCTCACCGCCACGCGCTACCACTCGCTCGCGATCGAGCGGCAGACGATGCCCTCGTGCCTTGCGGTCACGGCGACCGCCGACGACGGCGAGATCATGGGCGTGCGCCATCGCGAGTGGGCGGTCGAGGGCGTTCAGTTCCACCCCGAAGCGATACTGACCGATCACGGCCACGCGCTGCTGCGCAACTTCTTGCAGCGCCCGAAGTAGCGCCGACGCTCCAACACACGAACAGGGATCCACCATGACCATCACCGCCCAGGAAGCGTTGCAACGGACGATCGAGCACCGCGAAATCTTCCCCGACGAGATGCTGTCGATCATGCGCAGGATCATGAGCGGCGAAGTGACGCCGGTGATGATCGCGGCGCTCACCGTCGGGCTGCGCGTGAAGAAGGAGACGATTGGAGAAATTTCCGCGGCCGCGCAGGTGATGCGCGAATTCGCGACCAAGGTCGACGTGCCGGACCGAGAGCATCTCCTCGACATCGTCGGCACCGGCGGAGACTCGTCGCACACGTTCAACATCTCGACGGCATCGATGTTCGTTGCGGCCGCGGCCGGTGCGCGCGTGGCGAAGCACGGCGGCCGCTCCGTGTCGTCGAAATCGGGGAGCGCCGACGTGCTGGAGGCGCTCGGTGCCAACATCATGCTGAAGCCCGGGCAAGTCGCGCAGTCGATCGCCGAGACCGGCATCGGCTTCATGTTCGCGCCGTCGCATCACAGTGCGATGAAGCATGCGGCGCCGGTACGGAAGGAGCTCGGCGTCCGGACGATCTTCAACATTCTGGGACCGCTGACGAATCCGGCGGGCGCGGCCAATCAGCTGCTGGGCGTGTTCCACCCGGACCTCGTCGGCATCCAGGTGCGTGTGTTGCAGCGCCTCGGCAGTCGCCACGTCGTCGTCGTCCACGGCAAGGACGGCATGGACGAGGTGTCGCTCGGCGCCGCGACGATGGTGGGCGAGTTGAAGGATGGCGAAGTGCGCGAGTACGAGATCCACCCGGAAGACTTCGGCCTCCGCATGATCTCGAACCGCGGGCTCAAGGTCGCCGACGCATCGGAATCGAAGCAGATGGTGCTGGAAGCGCTCGGCAACGTCGAGGGCACGCCGCGCGAGATCGTCGTCCTCAACGCGGGAGTGGCCCTGTACGCCGTGGATGTCGCACCGTCGATCGCCGACGGCATCGAGCGGGCGCGAGCCGCGATCGCCTCCGGTGCCGCGGTCAAGAAGCTCGACCAGTTCGTCGCGTTGACGAAGAAGCTCGGCTCGGCCAACGGCTGAGGCGGCACGATACCTTCGACGGCGACCAAGATCGTGCGGCAATGAGCGACATCCTGACGCGAATCCTCGCGACGAAGGCGGCGGAGGTGGGCGCCGCGAAGCGCGCCAGACCGTTCGGGGAGGTGTCGAAGGCCGCGCGCGCGCAATCGCCCCCGCGCAATTTCGAGCAGGCCCTTCGCGGGAGGATTGCGGCAGGACGCCCGGCGGTGATCGCCGAGATCAAGAAAGCGAGTCCCAGCCGGGGTGTGCTGCGCGCCGACTTCGACCCGCCGTCGATCGCGGCAAGCTATGAGCGCGGCGGCGCCGCGTGCCTCTCGGTGCTCACCGATCGCAGCTACTTCCACGGCGACCCCGCGTACCTGGCCGCGGCACGCGCGGCTTGCGCGCTGCCGGCGCTGCGCAAGGATTTCATCGTCGACGAATACCAGGTGGCCGAGTCGCGCGCCATCGGCTCTGACGCGATCCTGCTCATCGTCGCCGCGCTGACGGATGCGCAGCTCGCTGCCCTCGAAGAATGCGCTGCTGAATACGGGCTCGCGGTGCTGGTCGAAGTGCACGACCGCGCCGAGCTCGACCGCGCGCTTCGCCTCGACACGCCGCTCGTCGGCATCAACAATCGCAACCTGCGCACGTTCGAGGTCTCGCTCGCGACGACGTTCAATCTTTTGTCCGCGATGCCGCCGGAAAAGCTCGTCGTGACCGAAAGCGGCATCCTCGGGCGGAAGGACGTCGCGGTGATGCGCGACCGCGGCGTCGACGCGTTCCTGGTCGGCGAGGCGTTTATGCGCGCACACGATCCCGGTGCGGCGCTCGAGGAGCTCTTCGGCTGACCGCTCCATGCGGTGCTATCATCCGCCGCGACCGGTGGACTGTAACAGCCAAAGCGGGAGCGCATCGTGTCGGCCATCGCCGCCGAAAACGTCAGCAAGCACTGGACGACCGCCGACGGCAAAGTGCGCGCGGTCGACGGGCTTTCGTTCGAGTTCGACGAGGGTACGCTCAACGTCCTTCTCGGGCCTTCGGGCTGCGGCAAGTCGACAACGCTGCGGCTGATTGCCGGGCTCGAGCGCACCGACACCGGCCGCATCCGGATCGCAGGCCGCGACGTGACCGACCTGCCGCCGTCGCAGCGCAGCATCGCGATGGTGTTCCAGAGCTACGCCCTGTTTCCGCACTTGCCGGTGGCCGAGAACATCGTGTTCGGCCTCAAGGTGCGCAAGGTTCAAGCGGCGGACGTCGCCGCTCGCTTGAAAAAGGTCGCCGATCTGCTCGGGTTGCAGAACCTGCTCGACCGCAAGCCCTCGCAGCTTTCCGGCGGCCAGCAGCAGCGCGTCGCATTGGGTCGCGCCATCATTGCCGAGGCTCCCGTGTGCCTCATGGACGAGCCGCTGTCGAATCTCGACGCCCAGCTTCGGCAGGAAATGCGCGCCGAGATCCGCAATCTGCAGCGGCAGCTCGGCATCACGATGGTCTACGTGACGCACGACCAGGTGGAGGCGATGTCGATGGCCGACCGCGTCGTGCTCCTGGACAAGGGAAAGATCGAGCAGAACGCGACGCCGGTCGACCTGTACGAGTGCCCTGCGAACACGTTCGTCGCGCGCTTCATCGGCACGCCGCCGATGAACCTCATGCCGCTCGAGGCCGGCGCAGGCGGCGCCGTGATCGTGGGCACCGCGGGACCTGCGGTTGCTCCGGTCGACTGCGCCGGGCTTACGCTCGGCGTACGTCCCGAGCACGTGACGCTCGGCTTCGATCGTGGACTTCCTGCCGCGGTCGCGGCGATCGAGTATCTGGGCGCTGACACGCTCGTCACGTGCCGCCTGGGCGCGACGACGCTCGCCGTGCGTGTGCCCGGAAGCATCGGCCTTGCGCGCGGCGATCCCACCCGGTTGTACTGGGCGCCGGGTGCGCAGCATTTCTTCGATCGCGACGGTGTTCGCCGCACCGAGAGCGCCCGGCCCGAACCCGCCACGATGTTCGCTTAGATTCGTTTCGTCTCACCACCAGGAGGAGCCATGTTGCAGAAGATCATTCGCATCGCCACCGGCATCGTCGCCGCGGCGCTTGTCGCGGCTGCGCCACTCGTCGCCGCGCAGGCGCCGGTCGAAGTCTCGTTCTACTTCCCCGTCGCCGTCGGCGGCCCGATCACCAAGATCATCGACGGCTTCGCCGCGGATTTCGAAAAGGAAAATCCTGGCATCAAGATCAAGCCCATTTATTCCGGCACGTACCAGGACACGATCACCAAGGCGCTCACCGCCGTAAAGGGCGGCGAACCTCCGGTGACGTCGATCCTCCTGTCGACGGACATGTTCACGCTGATCGACGAGGACGCGATCGTTCCGTTCGACGACTACGTCAAGACGGCGGACGACCAGGCGTGGCTCAAGAGCTTCTATCCCGCCTTCATGGAGAACAGCCAGACGGGTGGCAAGACATGGGGCATTCCGTTTCAGCGCTCGACGATCGTCCTCTACTACAACAAGGAGGCGTTCAAGGAAGCGGGCCTCGATCCCAACAAGCCGCCGGCGAACTGGAAGGAAATGCAGGAGTACGCGGCGAAGCTCACCAAGCGCGACGGTTCGGGCCGCGTAACGCAATGGGGCGTCCAGATTCCATCGGAGGGCTTTCCTTACTGGCTGTTCCAAGGCCTTGCCATCGAGGCCGGCGCCAACTTGGCGAACGCCGCCGGCACGGAGACATACTACGACAAGCCCGAGGTCATCGAGGCGCTGCAATACTGGGTCGACCTTGTGAAGAAATACAAAGTGCACCCGGAAGGCATTGTCGCGTGGGGTACTACACCGAAGGATTTCTTCGAGCGGAAAGTAGCGATGGTGTGGACGACGACGGGCAACCTCACGAACATGCGGACCAACGCCAAGTTCGACTTCGGCGTCGCGATGCTGCCGGCGGGCAAGCAGCGCGGCAGCCCGACGGGCGGCGGCAATTTCTACCTTTTCAAGAAGAGCACACCGGCGCAGCGCGACGCCACGTTCAGGTTCGTCAAGTGGATCACGACGCCGCAGCGCGCGGCGCAGTGGGGCATCGACACGGGGTACGTCGCGGTGCGCGCCGATGCCTGGGAAACGCCGGTCATGAAGCAGTACGTGGCGGGCTTCCCGCCCGCGGCCGTCGCGCGCGATCAGCTCCCCTTCGCCAAGGCCGAGCTCTCGACGCACGACAACCAGCGCGTGACGCAGGCGTTGAACGACGGCCTCCAGGCTGCGCTCACCGGAACCAAGACGCCGGAACAGGCGATGAAGGATGCGCAGCGCGAGGCCGATCGTTTGCTGCGGCCGTACCGCAAGTGAGTCGGGACGCTTCGTCAGTCTGACGGCAGCTTGTAGAAGAGCGCGATGACGCGCGGCCGCGAATGGCTGTACGGGTGGCTGCTGGTGCTGCCGGCCGCTGCGCTGCTCACGCTCTTCACGCATTACCCCATCGTCGCCACGCTTTGGGGCAGCTTCCACTCGACGCCAAAGGGAGCCCGGCCCGCCGTGTGGGTCGGGATCGACAACTACCAGGCGCTAGTAGACGACCCGATCTTCTGGAAGTCGCTCGTCAACAACCTCTGGTATGCGCTGGGAACGATTCCGGCCTCGATCGCGATCGCGCTGCTGATGGCGATCTGGGTCAACGGCAAGATCCAGGGCCGCGGCTTCCTGCGCCTCGCGTACTTCACGCCGACGGTGCTGCCGATGATCGCCGTGGCGAACATCTGGCTGTTCTTCTTCACGCCGGAGTACGGGCTGCTCGAAAAGGCGCTCGCGGTCTTCGGCGCCGGGACGCACAACTGGCTCGGCAGCAAGAGCACGGCGCTCGCCTGCCTGATGGTCGTCACGGTGTGGAAGGAGGCGGGCTTCTTCATGATCTTCTATCTCGCCGCGTTGCAGTCGATGTCGCCGAACCTGGCGGAGGCGGCGGCGATCGAAGGCGCGTCGCGCGGGTACTTCTTCCGCCGCGTCACCTTTCCGCTGCTGATGCCGACGACGCTGTTCGTGCTCGTCAATGCGGTGATCAACGCGTTCCGGCTCGTCGATCATGTCGTCGTGATGACGCGGGGCGGACCGGACAACGCGACCTCGCTGCTGCTCTACTACGTCTACGCGATCGGCTTCCGGTTCTGGGACACGGCCTACGCGGCGGCGCTCACAATGGTGCTGCTGGCCCTGCTGGGCGCGGCGGCGTTGGCGCAGTTCTGGTTCCTCGAGCGCCGCATCCACTACCAATGATGGCTTGTCTCCGCCGGACATCGCTGCCGTGACCCACGTCTATGCGACGCGTAGCGTCCCGCGCACATTGGAGACGGCCGGCGCCTGGCTGCTCGGCCTCCTGTGGCTGCTGCCGCTCGTGTACGCGATGTGGGCGGCGTTCCACCCGGCGGAGTTCTCGACACGGTTCGTGCTGACGGCGCCGCTCACGCTCGAGAACTTCCAGAAGGCATGGATCGCGGCGCCGTTCGCCCGCTACTTCGTGAACACGATGGCGCTCGTCGCGATGGTGCTCGCGGGTCAGCTCGTGCTCGTGACGCTCGCCGCGTATGCATTCGCGCGCTTCGACTTCCCCGGCCGCAACGCGCTGTTCGCGCTCGTCCTCGTGCAGTTGATGGTGATGCCCGACGTGCTGATCGTCGAGAACTACCAGACGATGACGGCGCTCGGCCTCAAGGACACCGTCGTCGCGATCGCCCTTCCCTACATGGCGAGCGCGTTCGGCATCTTTCTGTTGCGGCAGACGTTCAAGACGATCCCGCGCGAGCTGGACGAAGCGGCACGGATCGAAGGCTGCGGCCCGCTCGCCGTGCTGTGGAAGGTCTATGTGCCGCTCGCGCGCCCCGTCTATCTCGCTTACGCTCTCGTCAGCGTGAGCTATCACTGGAACAATTTCCTCTGGCCGCTCATCATCACGAACTCGGTGGAATCGCGGCCGCTGACGGTAGGGCTGCAGGTGTTCTCGTCGGGCGACCAGGGCATCGACTGGTCGATCATCACGGCGGCCACGCTGCTTACCGCCGCGCCGTTGCTCGTCGCATTCCTGCTGTTTCAGCGGCAATTCGTCCAGAGCTTCATGCGCGCGGGAATTCGCTGATCTCGCTCGGATAAACTGACAGCCATGATCCTGATCACCTGGAATGTGCAGTGGTGCCGCGGCGTCGACGGCCGCGTCGACCCGGCCCGTATCCTGTCTACGGCAAAAGACCTCGCCAACTTCGACGTCTTGTGCCTGCAGGAGATCGCGGACAACTTTCCGGATCCGCGCCTCGCGGGAAACACGGACGAGGACCAGTTCGCGACGCTCGCGTCGCTCCTTCCGGGCTTCACCGCAATCGGCGGCGCTGCGGTGGATCATCCGGGAGACGGTGGGAGGCGGCGCAAGTTCGGCAACATGGTGCTGTCGCGGCTGCCCGTGCGGCAGGCGTACCGCCATCTGCTGCCCTCGCCCATCGATCCCGGCAAGAACGGGATGCCCCGAATCGCCGTCGAGGTGTGCGTCGTCGCGCCTTTCGGAGAGCTCCGCGTCATCACGACGCATCTCGAGTACTACTCCGACCTGCAGCGGCGCGCCCAGATCGACAGGCTACGATCGATCCACGCCGAGGGCTTCGGCCACGCGCGCGCGGGAAAGATCGTGGACGAAACCGGCGGACCGTTCCACACGCATCTGCGCCCGAAGTCGACGATCATCACCGGCGACTTCAACCTCGAGCCCGAGGACTTCAATCACGCGCGCCTTGGCGAGCCGTTCGGCGACGGCACGCCGCGCCTCATCGACGCGTGGCAGGCGAAGCATCCGGGCGCGCCGCATCCCGGCACGTTCAAGCTCTACGAGAAGGATTTCCCCGAGCAGGGGGAGCTGCACTGCGACTTCATCTTCGTAAGCGAGGATCTCGTGCCGCGCATCGAGTCGGTTCGCGTCGACCGGGACACGCAGGCGGCCGATCATCAGCCGGTGATCCTGACGCTAGGTCTGTAGTCCATTAGTGCCACGGCGGCTTGCCCCTGAGCGCGAGCCACGCGCGCCTCAGAGGGAGCGCGACCCACCACTTGAAGCTCGCGCGGCGCGCGATTTCATGCTGCTGGCGCTCGATCTCTCCGGCGAGCCGTGAACGCTCGGTCTCCTGTGCGAACTCGCGTTCGCCGTGCTCCCGCATGAGCTCGGCGCGCTGCTCGTTGCCTTGCTCGACGCAAACGTCGAGATCGTGCGCGAGCGCATGCGTCGCCGTCAGGTCGCGCATCACCTTCTCATAGTCCCGATGCACCCACTCGTCGCGATCGGCGAGCACGGATATGCGCGGCGCAATGGCCGCGATCCGCTCGGCCGACGCGCTGGCGAGAACGATGAAGTACAACGGCCTCCCATGCCCGGGCGAGGGAGCCGTCGCCGCTGCCTCGGAGACCTCGAAGATTTCGCCCTCGCACTTGCCTCCTCCGTTACCCTGCTCAGGCCAGACGACCGAGTAGAAGCTCGGTCGCTGGCCGTACCACAGCGTGTGCGGAAAGCGCGACGCCACCATTCGAGCGAGCTCGGCGCGATAGAGCTCGCGCACGTGGAATTCGTTGATTACGCCGCGGCGGTCCGTGTATTCCGTCTTATTGGGACAGGACAGAATGACGAGCCCGTCGGGCCTCAGCACGCGGCGGATCTCCGCCAGGAACGCTTCCTGCGCGGCAATGTGCTCGATCGTCTCGAACGAGACGATCGCGTCGAAGCTGGCATTCGCGAACGGCAGCGCCGCACAGTCGGCCTCGCGAAATTCGAGGTTCGCGACACCCGAGTACCGTTTCCTGGCGTGATCCACGGCAGCCGGCGCGATGTCGCCGCCGACGACCGTCGCCGCGCGCGTCGCGAGAAGTGCGCTGCCGTAGCCTTCGCCGCACGCCACATCGAGCACGTCGAGACCGGCGACGAGCGGCGCGGCGAAGTGATAGCGATGCCAATGCTCGTGCCAGATCTCGCCGGGAGTGCCGGGGATGAAGCGCTCGCCGGTGAATTCGATGTCGTGGCCCATCGAGGGGCGATTCTACCCGTCGGCCAATGCGCCCCTGCTAGAATGACAAATCCTTTCCGCCGCGGGGCCGTTCCGCTCTCCATGGCCCTCCTGTTCCAAGCAGGGTGCGGGCTTCCGAGCCCACCTTCCAACGCATTGATGAGCGATCAAAAAGAGCGGGATCTTCAATTCGGGATCGACCGCCTCGTCACCAACGGCAGGCGAATCTTCGGCTGGGGCTGGGTCGCGCACCCGACGCAAGCGGTCGAGAAGGTCGGGTTGCGGCTCGAAGGCAATGGTTGGCAGATCCGGTTGCCCGTCGATTTCGGGCTCACGCGCGCCGACGTCGAGCGCGCGTTTCCCGATCTTCGCAACGCTGCTTCCTCCGGCTTCGTGGTGACGGGCTATCCGCCGCAGCAGCCGGTGACGAAGGCAACGCTCGAATTGCGCCTCGACGACGGGGAGCGACTGGAGCTCGATGTCACCCGCGTGATCGAAGCGCGCACGGCCGCCCGCCGCAAGTTCCGCGAAATTCTTTGGCTCGCGCGCGCGGCCGCCAGGCGTCTCGCGCGCGGCGATTTTCGTGGCGTCGCGCGTCGTGCGCTGTCGCAGAACTATGGCGCGCCTTCGCTCGACGATCTCGATACGGTCAAGGGCCTGTTGCCGCAGCTTGCGGAAGCGTCGGTCACCGTCGTCTTCGACCACAATCTGGGCGGCGGCGCGAATCAATATCGACGCCAGCTGATCGGCGATCGCCACGCCGCAGGAGCGGTCGTCCTGCTCTGCACGTACAACTTGCCGACGCTCGACTATCGGCTGCAGGTATTCCGGAAGAACGGAGGCGAGGACATCTATCGGATGTCGTCGTTCGCGGCGCTCGACCGCATTGTCTCCAAAGCGAAGGTGACGGAAATCTTCGTCAACAGCCCCGTCTCGTTCGACGAGCCGCTCGTGTTCGCCGACTGGATCGGCACGATGCGCGCGAGCCTGCCGCACACGCGCCTGACGGTTGCCGTCCACGACTACTTCGCGGTGTGCCCATCGTTCGTGCTTCTCGATGCCGACGGTCGCTACTGCGGCATCCCCGACGTGAGCGTTTGCGCACAATGCCTGCCGCGACACGAGGCAAGATACGTCGCGTTGTCGCCGCCGACGGAAATCGGCCCCTGGCGCGCGCTGTGGGGTCGCTGTCTCGCGACGGCCGATGAAGTGCGGTGCTTCTCCGCATCGACGCGCAAGCTGCTGCTCCGCGCGTATCCGGGGCTCGACCCCGACCGCATCAGCGTCGTTCCGCATCGCGTCGACTTCGTTCCCGCCCGGTTGCCGGCGCTCGATCATTCGGCGCCGCTCACGATCGGCATCATCGGCCAGATCAGCGAGCAGAAGGGCGCGCTCATCGTCAAGGACCTGATGGCGCGAATCGATCGGGAGCATCCCGACGTTCGCGTCGTCGTCATCGGCGGTGTCGACATCCCGATCCGGTCGCCGCGTCTGTCCATGACCGGCGCCTACACGCACGCCGATCTCGTCGACCTGATCGAAGCGAACCGGATCAACCTAGCGTTCTTCCCTTCGGTCTGCCCGGAGACGTTCTCCTACGTGACCGAGGAGATGATCCGGCTCGACCTGCCGATCGTCGCATTCGATCTCGGTGCCCCCGGCGAGCGCCTGCGCGGCTATCGCAACGGCCGGCTATGCCCGGAAGTGAGCGCAGAATCCGCGTTGTCCACGCTGCTGGCCTTGCACCAGGCGCTGCTGGCGAAGGAAGTGTCGGTCGCATGACGAAGACCGCGCTTGTCGAGCGGAGCTGGCCTGGTGGCTGAAGCGCTGCACGTCTTCACGAGCGCGGCGGTCAATTACCTGCCGAAGGTGCGGATCCTTTGCCGCTCGATCCGCCAGCATCACCCGGAGGCGGTGATCCACCTGGCGCTCGCCGACGAGCGACCGAAGTGGCTTCGCACCGAAGACGAGCCGTTCGATTCGATCCTCGGCATCGAGCGCCTGGGCATCCCCGACTACCGCAACTGGACGTTCACTCACAGCATCGTGGAGCTTTCGACGGCGATCAAGCCGTTCGCGCTGAAGCAGCTCCTGCAATTGCCGGATTGCGCGACCGTGCTCTATTTCGATCCGGACACGGTGCTGTTCTCGCGGGTGGACGACATTCTCGAGACGCTGAGACACAGCAACGTCGCGCTGACCCCGCACCAGACGAAGCCCGAACAGACGATGGACGCGATCTTCGACAATGAGGTCGCGAGCCTTAAGCACGGCATCTTCAACCTGGGCTTCATCGGTGTGTCCAACACCGCCGAAGGTCGGCGCTTCGCCGACTGGTGGTCCCAGCGCACCTACAGTCTCTGCTGGGCCGACGTCGAGAACGGTCTCTTCACCGACCAGAAGTGGGTGAACTTCGCGCCCGTGTTCTTCGACGGCGTTTCGATCGTCAAATCTTCGCGGCACAACGTCGCGACGTGGAACCTGACCACGCGCCGCATGACCGGCAGCTTCGCGTCCGGATTCGAAGTCGACGGCGAGCCGCTGGGTTTTTATCACTTCACCGGCTTCGACAGCGGCGCGCATCGCATCATGGCGATCAAGAATGCGCAGGCGAGCCCCGCGGTGCAGGCGCTGATTTCTTGGTACGAGGGCGAGATCGCAATTGCCGATCGCGATCCGGTCAGCGAGTGGCCGTGGGCGTTCGGGCGTTTCTCCGACGGCACGCCGATCGAGCCCGTGCATCGCCGGATCTACCGCGATCGCATCGATCTGCGGAAGGCGTTCCCCGAGCCTTACGACGCGGCGAATCCGCGCTCGAGCTTCCTCGGCTGGTGCCAGTCCGAGGGCGTGCTGCGCCACCCCGAATGGTTCGGCAAGCACGGCAAGACGCCGCGGTCGTCGCGGCTTCGGACGAGCGTCTCGCTGCCGATGGCGCTGCGCCTTTTCCGCCTCGCGCTGTCGCCGAAGAGCGGGAAGGCGCTGCGCTCCCGGGCGAAGGCAGTGCTGACGCGCGAAGGACTGGGAGGAGTCGCGCGGCGGCTCCATGGACCTCGCTGAGGCCCTGAATGATCGACGTCATCATTCCGGTCTACAAGGGCTTGGCGCAGACGCGCCGCTGCATCGACAGCGTCCTCGCCAATCATCAAGCGACGCCTGTCGAGATCGTCGCGGTCGACGACGCCAGTCCCGAGGCGGACATCGCGAGCTACCTCGACGAGCTCGCTGCCGGCAAGCGCATCACGCTCGTGCGCAATGCGCGCAACCTCGGGTTCGTGCAGTCGGTCAACCGCGGGATGAGCTTGCATGCGGATCGCGACGTCGTGCTTCTCAACAGCGATACCGAAGTGGCGAACGACTGGCTCGATCGCCTTTGCAGGAGTGCATACGCCTATCCGGAGGTCGGCACGGTCACTCCCTTCTCCAACAATGCGACGATCTGCTCGTATCCGTTCGAGGGATGGTTGGGCGGCGTGCCCGGGACGCTCGGCGTTGCCGAGCTCGATCGCTTGTTCGCGTCCACCAACGCCGGCCACACGGTCGACCTGCCGACCGCCGTAGGCTTTTGCATGCTGATCCGGCGCGCCTGTCTCGACCAGATCGGACCCTTCGACGCGGAGCGCTTCGGGCGCGGCTACGGCGAGGAAAACGATTTCTGCATGCGCGCGGCGGGCGCGGGCTGGCGCAACGTGCTCGCCGGCGACGTGTTCGTCTATCACGAAGGCGCCGTGAGCTTTTCCGGCGAGCGTCTCGAGCTTACGGCGAGCGCCGGCAAGACGCTGATGGAGCTCTATCCCGACTACGTGCCCAAGGTGCGCGAGTACGTGCGCCGCGATCCGGCCGGTGCACTGCGGGCGGCCGTCGACAACGCGCGCATCGCGCTGCGAAGCGAGGAGCTCGGGCACGTTCTCGCCGAGCGCCTCGAGGAGCGCGCGTGGCTGAAAGCGCGGCTCGTCGAAGCGGAGATCTACGCCGACGAGCGCGAGCCGCTGATTGCGAAGCTGCGCAAGGGCCTTGCCCTGGCGGAAACACTGCTGGCCGAACGCGATGCCGAGATCGAGCGGCTGCGCTCGGGCCTCGCCCACGCCGAGAAGCTCGCGTTCGAGCGCGCCGATGAGCTTCGAGAGTTGCAGAAATCCTGGATCTGGAAGGCCCGCCTGTTCATGGTGCGCAAGAAAGCGCGCGGGGCGCCGCATCCGCCGGCCTGACTCGTGGCCTCGCGGACGTCACCTTCGCTCCCGCGCCTGACACCCGCTCCGATGTATTTCCCCAATGTCAACCTGCTGCGCGCGTTCGCTGCGCTGCTGGTGCTTGTCTACCACGTGATCGAGCTCGGCCCGTGGCCCGAGTTTCCGTCGTCCGGCGCATTGTTGACGTTCCGCGCCGGATGGGTCGGCGTCGACCTCTTTTTCGTGATCAGCGGCTTCGTCATCGGGCTGTCCGCGATCCGGTTGTACCGCGACGGCGACGGCGACTATCGGCGGACGTTCCTGCGGCGACGGCTGGCGCGAATCGTTCCGCTCTACTTGCTGACTTCCGTCGCCTTCCTGATCGTGGTGCAACCGGCGGTGCTGTCGCTGCCGTGGCCCAAGTTGCTGGTGCAGCTCGCGAGCCACTTGCTGTTCCTGCACAACCTGCATCCTGCGCTGCACGGGGCGATCAACGGCCCCAACTGGAGCGTCGCGGCCGAGATGCAGTTCTACGTGGTGGTGATGCTTACCGCGCCGTTGCTGTCGCGCCTCGACATACGCGCGCTCCTCGCGGGCGGTGTGCTCATCGCCTGGATCTCGCGCGCAATCGCCTTCTGGGCGACCCATGATCTCGGCAAGCCGTTTTTCACCTTCGTCTATGCGACGCAGGTGCCCTCGATGCTCGATGCTTTCGCGATCGGCCTCGCCATTGCCCGGCTGCATCTCGACGGCGGGTTGAGGCGCTGGACCGCGCGATCGCCGTGGCCGCTGATCGCGGCTGCGTTCGCGTTCACGATCGGGCTCGACGTCGTATGGCAGACGTACTGGTCGCACGCCGACTACTGGGGCGATGGGGCGATGGTGATCTTCTGGCGTACGGGGCTCGCGGCGACGTTCGGCGCGCTCGTGTTGTTCGCGTCGTTGCTTCCAAACGTTGCCCGGTTCGTTCCTCCGCTCGATTACCTCGGGGATGTGAGCTATGGAATCTACCTGTGGCACCTGCCGGTCATCCTCGTGCTCACCGCACATTCGGTGGCGAGCTCGCCGGTGGCGCTGCTCATGTGGACGCTCGCGATCGTGATCGCGCTATCCGCGTTGACGTGGCATTTCCTGGAGCGGCCGATCATCCGGCGGCTGCATTGACGGCGTCGCTCGTCCGACTGAAGATGAGGTCGCGCACACCGTGGCCGAGCTTGAGGCCCCGGTTCTCGAACTTGGTGAGCGGCCGATAGTCGGGACGCGGCGCGAAATCAGCCGAGGTATTCGCGAGCAGCGGCTCCGCGGTCAGCACGGCCAGGATTTCCTGTGCGTACTCCTCCCAATCCGTGGCGACGTGCAGCGTACCCTCCGGAGCGAGGCGCAGCGCGAGCTCGTGGACGAATGCCGACGTCAGCAGCCGCCGCTTGTGATGGCGTTTTTTCGGCCATGGGTCCGGGAAGAACACGTGGATGCCCGCGAGCGATCCAGGTGGAATCATCGCGGCGACGACCTCGACCGCGTCGTGACGAATCACGCGAAGGTTCGCAAGGCCGCGCTCGTCGATCTGCCTCAAGAGACTTCCGACGCCGGGCGGATGCACCTCGATGCCGAGGAAGTCTTCGCGGGGCCGGTCGGCGGCGATCTTCGCCGTGGTCTCACCCATGCCGAATCCGATCTCGAGCAGACGGGGTGCGCGGCGGCCGAACGTCGCGTCGAGGTCGAGCAGCGCCGACGCGAACGGAATGCCGTACGTCGGGAACAGCGTGTCGAGTGCCCGCTGCTGGGCGGGCGACATCCGTCCGCTGCGGAGCACGAAGCTCCTGATTGTCCGAAGGTGGCGCTCGGAGGCCACCGCTTTTTACGACAGGCTCGCGCCGCCCTTCACGGGCCGGGCGCGCGCACCCAGTCGGTGTCGGCGAGCTTGCGCGTGAGGCTAGCCCGCTTGTCGCTGCCGGCGAGCGCGTGGTCGACCACGATTGTCTGTGCATCCTTCCACGTCGCGACCGCGTCGGCCCACGCCGCCGGCGGTCGCCAGGTAAGCTCCTTGCGCACGCCGTCCTTCGTGACCCGCCACAGCGCGAGCTCGTTCACGCAGCGCCGCTCGCAGAAGTCGGCAGTCACGAGCCGCTGGCGATCGGGAGAGAGCTTCGGATCGCTGGGCAGATCGAACCTGCGGCCGTTGGTCCGCTGCAGCAACGTAAAGGATGCATCGTCGCCGTCGGTGACGTAGAGCAGGACGGCGTTGATCTCGCTCATGAAGTCCCAGAGGCTGTACGAGCGGCCGCCGTGCAGTGTCTCGGTGTCGGTGAACGTGGCAATGCCGGACGGATAAAGCGACACCCTCAGGTCGAGCTTGTCGCGGACGGCGAGATTGGGCAGTCGCGGCAGCTGCACTTCCTCGACCAAGCGTCCGCAGTGCGCGGCATCGTCGGCTTCCGCGCACACCCTGACGAGCTCTTCGGCCGTCAACGGCACGGCTCCGGCCATCGAGGCGGACAGCAGCGTGGCGAGCGCGATCGCCGTTGCGACGACGACGGCACCGACGTTTGCGGAGGGGGCTCCGCGCATTGCCGACGGGGCGTCGCGCGCTACGTCCAGCGCCGCGCCTTCAGCCGATGAGGCCGGTGGTCGGGGAGCTGGGGCTCGCCGCATACAGCTTGCGCGGCATCCGCCCGGCGAGGAACGCTTCGCGTCCTGCTTCCACCGCGAGCTTCATCGCGCCGGCCATGCGCACGGGGTCCTTGGCGCCAGCGATCGCGGTGTTCATCAGCACGCCGGCACAGCCCAGCTCCATCGCGATCGTGGCATCCGACGCCGTGCCGACACCCGCATCGACCAGCACGGGCACCTTCGCGGCCTCGATGATGAGCTTCAAGTTCCACGGATTGAGGATCCCCATTCCCGATCCGATCAGCGATGCGAGCGGCATGATCGCCACGCAGCCGATCGCTTCGAGCTCGCGCGCAATGATGGGATCGTCGGTCGTGTAGACCATCACGTCGAAGCCGTCCTTGATCAGCGTCTCGGCGGCAGTGAGCGTTTGCCGCACATTGGGAAACAGCGTATGGGGATCGCCCAGCACTTCGAGCTTCACGAGGTTGTGGCCGTCCAGAAGCTCGCGCGCGAGGCGCAGCGTGCGGACCGCGTCGTCGGCCGTGTAGCACCCGGCGGTATTGGGCAGATAGGTGAATTCGGATGGCGGAAGCGCGTCGAGCAGCGACGGCGCATTCGGATCCTGCCCGATGTTCGTGCGGCGGATCGCGACGGTGACGATCTCTGCACCGGACGCGACGACCGCCGCGCGCGTCTCGTCGAAGTCCTTGTACTTGCCGGTGCCGACGAGGAGTCGCGAGCGATAGCTTTTGCCGGCGACGACCAGCGGATCGGCGATCACGGTCGAGGGTTCGCGGGGAGCGTTCATGGCCGCGATTTTACTCCTCGCGACGCGCGAGCGGAGCCGGGCGATAACGATCAGCCGCCGCCGACCGCGCCGACGATCTCCAGCGCGTCGCCGGGCGCGATCGGCGTGTCGGCATAACGGCTGCGCGGCACGATTGCGCCATTGCGCTCGACAGCGATCCGCTTCCCTTCGAGGCAAAGCTCGCGCACGAGATCGGCGACCGTTGCGACGGGCCGGTCGAAGGTGCGAAGGGTTCCGTTGACCGTCAGCTGCACGATTCCTACCCAGCGCTTCCCGAGCGTTACTGCCGATACCGCTGCATCGCCGTGCGCAGGAACGCGATCTGCCGTTCGAAGCGCGAGCACGCCTCGCAAACCGACAGATGCAGCCGCAGCGCGAGCCGCTGCCACGCCGACAGAGGACCCTCCTCACGCCGGGACACGAGCCGCGACGCATCCTTGCACGAGATGATGTGGCCGAGCACCCTCTTCCAGGTCATGCGGCGGCGGGCCGGGGGCGCCGGGTCACGGGTCTCAGTCATTGCGGGCGAACCAGTTTTGCTCGAGGCAAAGGCGAAGCGCCATCCTGGCTCGATACAGGATGACCCACAGGTTATTCGCGTTGATCGTCAATTCCTTACAGATCTCGTCCGTCTCGAGCTCCATCACCTCCCGCATCATGAAGACCCGGGCGGTGTTGGGCGGCAGCTTCTCGAGGCAAAGATCCATGACGTCGAGGAACTGGCGCTGGTTAAGCGCGTCCTCCGGGCTGTTGCCCCACTCGCCCGGCTTCGGCTCCCACCCTCCACGCTCGTTGAACAGCGCGTCGAAATCCTCGATGTCGATTTCCGCGTCGATGTCACCAAACGACGAGGCGACCGTCGGTTCGCGCTGCTTCTTGCGGATCGCGTCGACGATCTTGTGCTTGAGGATGCCCGTGAGCCAGGTGCGCAGGCTGGACTTGCCGGAAAAGCCCGTCCCGGACAAGGCAGCGAGCAGCGTCTCCTGGACGACGTCCTCGGCCAGTGCCTCGTCGCGGAGTTGAAGCCGCGCCACGCGCAACAGATAGCTGCGCTGCGGCTCGAGATCGCGGGAAATATCGGCGGCGGCCATGGCGGATGACGAGTACGGTTGCGCATAATAATCCAACGGGAATCCTCTACCGAGTTCATGGCGGCGCGTGACGCGCGGCGGCGCGCGGGAGGGCGGCCGGCGAAAACCGTGCAAAATAAGTCCGGAGCTGCCGACGTACCCGGCCCTTCGAATCGCGATGCCTACGCGCAACCCGCCGCCTGCGCCCATGCCACCGCCGGCGCTGCCCGCACCAGCGCAGGCCGTCGAGCCGACACTTACGGTTCCCCAGGCAATGCAACTTGCGCTCACGGCCTACGGACGCGGCGATTGGCTGGAGGCCGCGCGGTTGTGCCGTGCGGTCCTCGACATGGACGCCGCCCATTTCGACGCGCTGCACCTCGGCGGAATTATTGCAGGCCGTCAGGCCGCACCGAGGGGGCAGCAGACCTGTTGCAAAGAGCGGCGGCGGTCGGCGCCGACAACGCTCTCGTCCATTATCACCGGGGGATCGCGCTCGCCGACTTGAACCGCCACTCGGAAGCCTTGGAGAGCTACAACCGCGCCGTCGCCCTCAGGCCCGATAACGCGAAAGCCTGGAACAATCGCGGCATTGCGCTCGCTTGCCTCGCGCGGCACGACGAAGCGCTGGAAAGCTACGACGCGGCGTTGCGCGTCAAGCCGGATCACGCGGAGGCACTCAACAACCGAGGCGTCGCGCTGCGCGACTTGGGGCGGCATGCGGAGGCGCTCGAGGCCTATGACCGTGCGCTGCGCCACAAGCCGGATTACGTCGAAGCGATCACCAACCGCGGCACGGCGCTCGACGCGCTCCTCCGCCATGCCGAGGCGCTCGAGGCATATGCGCGCGCGCTGCGCCTTGCGCCCGGCTACGCCGAGGCATGGAACAATCGCGGCGTTGCGCTCGCCGCATTGCAACGTCATGTCGAGGCGCTGGAGGCTTACGAGCGCGCGCTCGCGCTGAAGCCCGACTACGCGGAGGCATTGAACAATCGCGGCGTTGCGCTCGCGGCGCTGGACCGGCACGGGGAGGCGCTCGCGAGCTACGCGCGGGCACTCGAGCACAAGCCCGGCTACGATTTCCTGTACGGGCGATGGCTGCACGCGCGGATGAAAGTGTGCGACTGGGAGGGCATTCGCGACGATATTGCGAAGCTCGAATCGAAGATCCGGCGCCGCGAAAAGGCGACGCCCCCGTTTCCACTCCTTGCGCTAACCGCATCAGCAGACGTTGAACGGATTGCCGCCGAGATCTGGTTCAGCACAAGCATCGCGCGCGCGTTGGATTGCCGAGTAGTTCCCCGCCCGATAGGAGGGAAAAGCCGTGCGACAAGATACGGCTCGGCTACTTTTCGGCCGACTTTCGCGAGCATGCGTGCGCGCGCCTTTTCGTGGGCCTCTTCGCGCGGCACGATCGGTCGCGGTTCGAAGTGACGGCGTTCTCGTTCGGGCCGGAGACGAACGACGAGATGAGGCGCCGGTTGGCCGGGGCCGCCGACCGGTTCGTCGATGTCCGCGATCGGTCCGACCGCGACGTCGCCCTCCTCGCGAGAGAGCTCGGCATCGACATCGCCGTCGACCTGATGGGGTACACGCGAAACGCTCGCTCCGGCATCTTCGACCTTCGCGCGGCGCCGATCCAGGTGAATTTCCTGGGTTATCCGGGGACCATGGGCGCCGCTTTCATCGACTACCTGATCGCCGATCCGACGCTCATCCCGCCCGAAACCCGGCAGCACTTCACGGAGGCGATCGCGATCGCCTATCTCCCGGAGAGCTACCAGCCGAACGACGACCGGCGGCAAATCTCGGGACGAGCATTCACTCGCGACGAGCTCGGTCTTGCGCACGCGAAGTTCGTGTTCTGCTGCTTCAACAACTACTACAAGATCACGCCGGCCACCTTCGACAGCTGGATGCGGATACTCCGAGAGGTGGATGGGAGCGTGCTGTGGCTGCTCGAGGACAACGAGGTTGCAACACGCAACTTGCGGCAAGAGGCCTCGCGCCGGCAGGTGAGCCCGGACCGGCTGGTCTTTGCGCCCCTCATGGCACCGGCGGATCACATGGCACGCCATCGCGCCGCGGATTTGTTCCTCGACACGCTGCCCTATAACGTGCATACGACGGCGAGCGACGCCCTCTGGGCGGGGTTGCCGGTGCTGACGTGTCGCGGCGAGACCTTTGCAGGCAGGGTGGCGGCAAGCTTGCTTGCCGCCGCGCGCCTGCCCGATCTCGTCACCGCGACGCTAGAGGAATACGAGTCTCTCGCCATCGCCCTCGCGACCAGCCCGCAGCGGCTGAAGCGTCTCGGGCAGCAGCTGGCCGCGAGTCGACACGCGGTGCCCCTCTTCGATATCACGAGCTTCACACGACAGATCGAGGCCGCTTACTCGGCGATGCAAGACCGTTATCTGGCTGACCTGTCGCCCGATGTCATACGCGTGGAGCGCTAGGCCGCCCACGCTCGCGCGCGTGCATGGACATGCGAAAGACGAAGCGCCGGACGCGATGCGAAAGGGCCACGTCGTCGACGTGGCCCTCTCGTGAGCGGCCCGAGACATAGTACCCAGAACGTACCGGACACATAGGTAACACTTTCCCGGCTCAGCCCGGGGAGGTGTCTATGCCGTGGAAGGAGTGTTCGGTGATGGTCGAGCGCCTGCGGTTTGTGGCCAGGCTGCTGGATGGCGAGTCGATGTCCGAGGTCTGCCGGGAATTCGGTATTTCCCGCAAGACCGGCTACAAGATCTACACCCGCTATAAAGATCGGGGCCTTGAAGCGCTGACTGATCGGTCGCGGCGCCCGGTGCGGTACGCCAACCAGCTGCCGCCCCAGATCGAAAATCAGATCGTCACGCTTAAGCAGGAGAAGCCGCATT